>ERZ1370068.4651-contig-3711_pt1 | contig 84110 bp, 105 predicted proteins | sample MGYA00561227_ERZ1370068 | MGnify/ENA primary metagenome ERZ1370068 (study PRJEB38410, sample SAMEA6850437) | metagenome | study: Metagenomic assessment of the ecological functions of the soil: analysis of the soil microbiota associated with the...
GACGCTGGCCAGTACGTCCTCTACTTTGGCGTCCCCATGCTGCTCGCCGGTGGCGTGCAGCTCTTCCAGGCCGTCAAGTGCTCGGGCTGGAAGAGCGTCGTGGCGCACGTGCTCATCGGCTCCTGTACGCGCTCAGCGGCCTCATGATCGTCACGCGGCCGCTGCTCGCGTCGGTGGTGCTCACGGGGACCCCGCCGGCTGCTCGTGGTGATCGGGGGTCCTCCGGTGTGTGATGGCGGTGCAGCATCGCGCCATGCAGGGCTGGGCCTGGGCGCTCGTGGGAGGCATCGTGACGGTCGGGCTCGGCCTCAGCGATCCTGTCGAAATGGCCGCTCGACGCGCTCTGGGTGATCGGGCTCTTCCTGGCGATCGAGGCCGATCATCAACGGCTGGTCTCTGGTGTTCGTCGCGGTGGCGGTCTTCCGGCACGCGGAGGACCGGGCGGGTCGCTACGAAGCGCGATACCAGTAGGGCAGGCGCCAGAACGTCGAGTCCCAGCCTGACAGATCCATCCCGCGGAGGCGATGCGTCGAGGTCGAGACGCCGGTGCGCCACAGAACAGGGATCGTGACCGCGTTCTGAATGACGAGGTCGTTCATCCGGACGAACATGGCCGCCCGCTTCACGGATCCATTTCTCGTCCGCGGCCTGGTAAACCCGATCGTACTCGTCGTTCCGCCAGCGGGTCACGTTGCGCCCTTGCCACTTGTTGGCCTTGCTGGCCATCTCCCAGGAGACGAACCGGTTCATGAAGTACTGGGCGTCGGGCTGCGTCGGGCCCTCGGACAACATCTGGAGATCCGCGTAGAAGTGCGGATAGTTGTCGGGGCTGGCGGGGTCAGAGCCGAAGAACACCGAGGCCACGACCGATTTGACTCGATCTCGATCCCGGCCTTGGCCGCCGCCTGCTGGACGATCTGCTGGGTCTTCTGGCGCGGGGCATTCGTCGCAGTCTGGTAGAGGATCTTGAGGCGCTTGCCGTCCCTTGGCACGCACGCCGTCGGCCCCCGCTTGCAGCCCGCGGCGTCCAGACCGGTTCGCCTTGTCGACGCTGAACCCAGCGCGTGTTTCGACGAGCGACGCGAAGGGCGCGCGTTCAAAGAAGTTCGCCGTGGTCTGCCCCTGGCGGCCGTAGATCTGCTTCCTGCACGGACGAGCGGTCGACGAGGAGGTTGAGGGCCTGACGGACGGCGGGATCGCTGAGAAACGGGTGGGCGGTCTTAGGCGCTCGACGCTCGCCGTCGACCTCCGTCAACGGGTCGCTGAAGTTGCACCTGGTGTGCTCGATGGTGCCGGTCGGCCAGATGCTGACCAGCTCTCGCCGCCCTGCTCCATGCGCAGCAGGATTTCGTCCTCCACCGCATGTTCCAGGCGTAGTCGTGCTCACCGCGGTCTGGGAGCACCGCGCGGGCCGCCGAGGCCGCGTCACCGCCGCCCTTCATCATCGAGACTGTCGAAGAACGGCCGGTTGGGCACGTGGTAGCTCGGGTTGAGCTCCGCCCGCACGACGTCGCCGGGCCGGAAGTCCACGATGCGGCAGGCACCGGTCCCCACCGGCTTCAGGTTCGGCCGGCGCCTGCGCGACTTGGCGCCCTGAAATTTCTCGAACACGTCGCGGGGGCGACGATCATTGCGCGGTTGCCACAGAACGCATCGGCCAGAAGGGCTGGGGCCGGCTGAATGTGATCTTGATGAGTGTGGCCTTCCATCGACCTTGTCGATCCGGGAGGATCTCGCGATGACGAGCCGATGCTCACCGCGGCGGTGCCCGGGTCGGACAGTTTGAACCCCACGTGAAGACCACATCGTCGGCGCTGAACGGCTTGCCAGTCAAAGTGCCAGCGCATCGTCCTTCTTCAGACGCCAGGCAGATCGGCGGATGTCCGTGGCTGGCAGAGGCTCCCGTTGGCCGACCGGACGGTAGCTCGGCGGCGAGCACAGGTGCCCCAGGTTGCCAGTCGGGATCGTAGCGTACGTGACAGAGCGCGTCAGGAAGATGCGGGACGCGTCCAGGTCCTCTCAGCTGTACCCGTGGCGAAATGCGGGTTGAGCAGGGTCGGCGCCTCGCCACCCAGTGTGCGCAAAGGCCCGCCCCCACCGCGCTGCCGCGGCGTGAACAATGAGATTTGTGAATCGGCGCCCGATGTCCGATATCGACCTCTCTTTCAGGTACAGCTCTGCTCACCATGGGGCATCGGCTAACAGAGCTGGTCGGAGCCGTCTCGCGACGGCCGAACGAGTCTAGGGCCCATATTGGCATCGACTCGCGCAAAAAAGGCAAGACAATTCTCCGGTGTGGAGACCCCAGGCCCCGCTGTCCGGATGCGGCACGCCGAGGCCGACCAGTCCGCGATCAGCACCGCCAGGTAAGGAGCTGGCCCATGACACGCTTCGAGCGCGGCAGAGTACCGCCGGGGCCGGCGCGAACGGCCGGGACGACGTCGCCGTAGCCCACCGTGCTGCGGGTAGACTGAAGCCTGGGCGTAGAGAAGCCCTGGCGCAAGAAGGGGTGGCACCGCGCGCCGGTGGGAGCGCCCAGAGGGCGCCGTTGACCGGGAAGGCCCCTTCGGATGGGCTGCCCTGACGAAGCAAAGCGAAGATGAGCCCCTGACCCACCACCCGAGGGATGAGAGCAGACGGAGACGGCGCCGGCGAGCGATCGTGTCGGTCAGTTACGGTCGTGCCGCCAAGCGCTTGCCAGAGGAGGACGACCGCAGGTAGAATGCAGCGAGGAACGCCACTCCAAAGAGCGCCCACGCCACGGCAGAGCGCGCTGGTTGTCGACGAAGTGGAGTAACCACCTTCCGCGATGAAGTGCGGGGCACCGTCGGCAGCGCGAGGCCGGTGATCAAGAGCAAAACGCGAAAAATGCGCTGGCTCACCGCGCCCGGGCCGCCGCCATGAGAACGGTCGAGCAGCCAGCACATCGAAGATCACGTCTCCGGAGCTCGTGCGTGTAGAAGAACGGCTCGACGACCAGAAGATGAGATCGCGACGGAGAAGCGAAGGAGAGTTGTCATCCGTGGGATGCCCAGGTGCGCCATCGGTGGATGCGGCACCTCTCTGCAGGGCGAAAGCATACCTCGCTTCGGCGCGCGCGTCCAGATGGGAGCCAGGTCCCATGGTGCCCGGTGCACAGCCGACTTGGCTAGGCTGCCATATGGCGCGAAGCCATGTCGGATGCGCATTGGTGGTGCTGGCGCTGGCCGCGGGCAGGACTCCCCGGCGCTGCGCATCGGGGCCGGCCTACCGGGCGCGTCACGGGCGGCCGGGTGCGCCTGTCGCCGCCAGCGTCCATGACCCGGACCTCGGGATCTTCGGCGAGTGGTGAGATGTCGGCGGTCATGCCCGACGGCGAACGCTTCGCCGGGACGTATCAGGTCCTGACGCCCGGCATCTCGCGAGCCTCGCTCGGGCCAGCCTGGACCGGCGAGGCGACGGCCAGGCCCAGGGCGACATCGACGACAGCCTGTGGGGGCCGCGCGAGATCCGGCGTTCGTCCAGCGTATGCAGAACCACGGCGATCGCCACGCTGCGGGGGATCGCGGCACCACCGATGCTCTGCCGGTTCAAACCTCGATGCCGGCGGCGCCGGCATGGGCGGCGGCGGCAGCGGCCGAGTGCCGAGACCTCGAAGGGAGCGAAGATCACCGCCCAGTTCTGACGCGGACCGCGTGTAGGATGCAGCGTCATGGCGGCGGCCCCACCCGACAGCATCCCGGCCGGTGACGTCGAGCGCTACCCACGCGGCGGCGCTCGAGATGGCCGACGAGGTGCGCCGGATCATCCGGCCCGCCCTCGAGCGCGGCTTCGACGTCAAGATCAAGGCCGACGCCTCGGTCGTCACTGGCGACGTCGACCAGGCGGTCGAGCGCCGCCTGCGCGAGATGATCGCTCGCTGGTTCCCCGAGCACGGCGTCATCGGCGAGGAATATCCGCCGACCCGGCCCGACAGTCCGTGGCAGTGGATCCTGGACCCCATCGACGGCACCGGAGGAGTTCGTGCACGGCAGTGGCCGACGTGGGGCGCCATCCTCGCCCTGCACCATCGCGGCACGCCGATCGTCGGCGTGATCGACCACATCCGGCGCTCGACCTGCGCGTGAACGCCGGCCGCGGGCTGGGCGCCTACCGAAATGGCGCGCGCATCCGTCTGGCCGACACGCCCGCCGGCGCGCCGCCCGAGAAGATCCGCCTGGTGCTGAGCGCGCGCCTCAACTTCGCGCGCCACATCGACGAGGGGCCGGTGTTCGACGCCTGACCCGCCACGTTCCCGAACCACCGGATCTTCCGCGCGGCCTACGCCCAGACCGCCGCGGTCACCGGCGCCGTCGACGCCATGGTGGACATGCACAGCCAGGTCTGGGACCTGGCCGCGGGCCGAGTGCTGATCGAGGAAGCCGGCGGCCGCTACGCCCTCGTGCGCGATTTCGTCGCCGGCGACGGCGCCCGCCGCCTGAGCGCCGTCTTCGGCAAGCCCGCCGCGGTGGACCGCCTGCTGGCGCTGTTCGCCCGGCATCCTCTGCCCGCTGCTGGACCTGCAGGGGAACTCCTTGCGGGCCCCTGGGCTTCTTGCTATATCGGAAGCGCTCATGAGATCCCGCCAACCGCGCGCTCGTAACGCTTGCCCGCTGGCCTCTGGACGGCGACCGCGACGCCGGCGCCGACGGCTGCGACCGCTCGAGGGCGAGCACCGGCGCGGACGTCTGCGTCATCGGCGGAGGCTTCACCGGGCTCTCGGCGGCGCTGCACCTCGCCGAAGGCGGCGCCTCCGTCGTTGTGCTGGAGGCGGGCGAGGTCGGCGCCGGCGCGTCCGGCCGCAATGGCGGTCAGGTGATCCCGGGGCTGAAGCTCGATCCGAGCGAGATCGAGGCGCTCCTCGGCCCGGAGCGCGGGGCGCGCTTGATCGAGATCGTGGGAAGCGCCGCGGATTTCGTCTTCGGCCTGGTGCGACGCCACGGCATCGAGTGCGACGCCCGTCAGGACGGCTGGATCAAGGCCTGTCACCGTGATGCGACGCTGCGCCCGCCGCGCACACGGCCCGCGAGTGGAGCCAGCGCGGCGCCGCGGTCGAAGAGCTCGACCGGCTGCGCATCGCGGAGCTGACCGGCAGCGACGCCTACGTGGGCGGCTTACGTCGATCATCGCGGCGGGGTCGTGCAGCCGCTCAGCTTCACGCGCGGGCTGGCGCGGGCCGCCGCCCGGGCCGGCGCGCGCATCCACGAACGCTCGCTGGCGGCCACGCCGCGACGCGTGGGCGGCGAGTGGCTCGTGTCGACGCCGCGCGGCTCGGTGCGGTCGTCGCAGGTGATCATCGGCACCAACGGCTATCACGGATCTCGCCGGCGCCAACGGGCCCTGGCCGGCGCTCGCCCAGACCGTGGTCCCCGTCTACAGCTACATCGCGGCCACGCGGCCGCTCTCCGCCGATCTGCGCATGAAGATCCTGCCGAAGGAGCCAGGCGGTCTCCGACTCGCGTCGTCTCCTCCGCTACTACCGGCTCGACGCGGCGGGGCGCATGGTGATGGGCGGCCGCGGCAAGTCGCGCGAATCTTCCGCGCGCTCCGACTACGCGAGCATCATCGCGAGCGCCGTCGAGCTCTATCCTCAGCTCGCCGCCTGCGAGTGGGAGTTCGTGTGGGGCGGCAAGGTCGCGCTCACGCTCGAGCCATCTCCCGCACCTGCACGAGCTCGCCCCGGCGTTCACGCGGCGCTCGGCTACAACGGCCGGGGCGTCGCCATGGCGACGGTCATGGGGCAAGCTGCTGGCCGATCGGGTGCAGGGCCGCGGTGACGGCGTCTTCCCGCACGACGCCGCTGCGCCCGGTGCCGTTGCATCCGGTGGCGGCGGCCGGTCTTCGAGCTCATCGTGGCGTGGAAGCGGGCTCTCGATCGCCTGGAGGGGTCAATCGGTCCGCCGCGTCGTAGCGGAGCGTCGTCGAGCGGCGCCGAGGTCCGCATCGAGGGGCTCGTCAAGACCTATGGCGCCACGCGGGCGGTCGACGGCGTCTCGCTGACCGCACGCGCGGGCGAGTTCCTGACGCTGCTCAGGCCGTCGGGGTCCGGCAAGACGACGACGCTGGCGTGCGTGGCGGGCTTCGCCGTCCCCACCGAGGGCGAGGTGTTCATCGACGGCGCGCCGTGACCTTCGAGCCACCCTTCAGGCGCAACGTCGGCATGGTCTTTCAGAATTACGCGCTCTTCCCCACATGACGGTCGCCGACAACCTCGCCTTCCGCTCCGGATGCGCAAGCTCTCCGCCGCGACGATCCAGGAGCGCGTCGCCTGGGCGCTGGCGCTGGTGCAGCTCGAGGGCTCGGCCAGCGCGCTGCCGCGCCAGCTCTCGGGCGGCCAGCAGCAACGAGTGGCGCTGGCGCGCGCCGTCGTCTCGAGCCGCCGGTGCTCCTCATGGACGAGCCGTCTCGGCGCGCTCGACCGGAAGCTGCGCATCGAGATGCAGCTCGAGCTCAAGCGCCTGCAGGCGCGTCTCGGCGTCACCGTGATCTACGTGACGCACGATCAGGAGGAAGCGCTGACGCTCTCCGACCGGATCGCGGTCATGAAGGGGACGGATCGAGCAGCTGGGAGAGCCGGCGGAGCTCTACGAGAACCCGCGCACCGCGTTCGTCGCCCAGTTCATCGGCGAGTCAAACCGGCTCGAGGGCACCGTGCGCGACGCGCGTCCGACGGCGGCGCCGTCCTGATCACGCCATCGGGCCTTCGCCTGCCGGTCCGGTCCGGGGCGTGCCGCCGGGCGAGCCCGCTCGTGCTCTTCCTGCGGCCCGAGCGCATCGCGATCGCGCCCGACGGCGAGGCCGGCGGTGGAGCGGTCACCGGCGACGTCGTCGAGGCGGTCTTCGTCGGCGAGACGATGAGGTACGTCGTCCGCACGGCCGGGCGGCGAGGCGTTCACCGTCAAGCGGCTCAATCTGGACGCGACCGATCGCTTCAAGGTCGGGCACGCGTGACACTGCGATGGCCCCCGGACGCGGCCTTCACGCAAAGGAGACAGCCATGAGCTCGATGACCCGGCGTTACGTGCTGAAGATGGGTGTCCTCACCGCCGCGACGCGGTGCAGCTCACCCAGGCCGGCTGGCCGCGACCCGCCAGCGGACAGAGCAAGCAGCTCGTCGTCTGCTCCTGGGGCGGCGCCTACCGGAAGCGCAGCGCAAGACCGATGTTCCAGCCGTTCGAGAAGGAGACCGGCATCAAGGTCAGTCGAGGCCAGCCCGACCGACTACGGCAAGCTCAAGGCGATGGTCCAGAGCGGCAACGTCGAGTGGGATCTGGTCGACGTGGGCGATCTGCAACGTCATCGCCGGCATGAAGGACAACCTGCTGGAGCCGCTCGACTACCAGACCATCGACACCAAGGGCGTCTTCCCCAGGTGGTGCACAAGTACGGCATCGGCACCATCTACTACTCGACCGTGCTGGCCTACAGCACCAAGAAGTACGCCAAGGGCGATCACCCGAAGACATGGGCGCAGTTCTGGGACACGAAGGCGTTCCCGGCCCGCGGACCATGCGCAACAACCCGGCCGACAATCTGGAGTTCGCGCTGCTGGCCGACGACGTGCCGATCGACAAGATCTATCCCCTGGACGTCGAACGGGCGTTCAAATCGATGGATCGGCATCAAGAAGAACGTCAACGTGTGGTGGACCACGGGCGCCCAGCCGGCGCAGCTGCTGTCCGACGGCGAGGTCGAGCTGGCCACCTCCTGGAGTGGCCGGATCTTCGCCATCCAGAAGCAGGGCGCGAAAGCGGGCCTCGAGTGGAACCAGGGCAAGCTGCAGTGGGACTCTGGGTGATTCCGCGCGGCACCAAGAACAAGGACGAGCGCCATGAAGTTCATCGCCTGGTCGACCCAGCCGAAGCCGCAGGCGGCCATCGCCAACGAGATCCCCTACGGGCCGGTCAACCAGAAGGCGTTCGAGTTCATCAGCGCGCAGGCGGCCGGGACATGCCGACCGCGCCGGAAAACGCCAAGCGCCAGCTGATGGTGGATCCCGCGTGGTGGGGCGAGAACCGCAACGTCCTCGTCGAGCGCTGGAACGCCCTGGCTGCTCAAGTGACACGGATCCGGTGGACGAACGGGCTGCTGCTCCTGCCCGCGCTGGCGTGGCTCGGCCTCCTGTTCGTCTACCCGATCGGCCGGCTCTTCTACGCGAGCCTGTTCACGCCGGCCTTCTCGCTCTCGAGCTACGCGAAGCTGCTCGGCACATCCGTCTACGCGAAGGTCTTCGCCAACACCTTCGAGATCAGCGCGACGGTCACCCTCCTGGCGCTCGTGCTCGGCTACCCGCTCGCCTTCGTCCTGGCCACGGCGGGGCCGCGCGCGTCGCGGCTCATGCTCGGCGCGATCATCGTGCCGTTGTGGACCAGCGTGCTCGTGCGCACCTATGCGTGGATGGTGCTGCTGGGCCGTCGCGGTCTGGTGAACGAGGGGCTGCAGAGCCTCGGGCTCCTCGACGCGCCGCTGCCGCTGCTCTACAACCGGCTCGGCGTGACCATCGGCATGGTCCACGTCCTGCTGCCCTTCATGGTGCTCCCGATCTACAGCGTCATGAAAGGGATCGACGTCGATCTGCTCAAGGCCGCGCAGAATCTGGGGCCAATCGGCGCCAGGCGTTCCTGCGAGTCTACCTGCCGCTGTCGCTATCGGGGCTCGCCACCGGCTGCCTCCTCGTCTTCGTCAGCGCGCTGGGGTTCTTCGTCACCCCGGCTCTGCTCGGCGGGCGCGGCGACATGATGATCGCCATGCTGATCGACAGCCAGATCAGCCAGCTCCTCGACTGGGGCCTCGGCTCAGCACTGGCGGTGGTGCTGTTCGCCATCACCGCCGGGCTCCTCCTCGCCGTCCAGCGGTTCACGAGCGCGGAGCGCATGTGGGCGCGCGTGCCGTGACAGACCGGGTGCGCCTGCCGTGAGCGACCGCGGCCGCGCGCGCTGCGCCTGCGAGGCGGCCGGCCCGCTCGGCCGCCGGCATCCCGCGCTCATCGCCTTCGCGCTGGCGACGCTGGTGTTCCTGGTGGCGCCCGCTGGCGGTCGTGATCCCGATCTCGTTCAGCGCGCGCGAAGTACCTGACCTTCCCGCCGCCCGGCTGGTCGCTGCAGTGGTACGAGCGCTACTTCGCCAGCCGCGAGTGGATGAGCGCGACCGGGCGCAGCTTCGAGGTGGCCGTGCTGACGACCGTCGCAGCCACCGCCGTGGGCACGGCGCGCGGCGCTCGCCCTGCGCCGGCCGTTCCGCGGCCGGTCGCTCGTCCGGCTGATCGTCCTGGCCCCGCTGGTGGTCCTCGTCATCATCGTGGCGATCGCCATCTACGGCCTCTACGCACAGCTCAAGATGGTGGGCACCTCTGCACGGCCTGGTCCTCGCCCACACCGTCCTGGCGCTGCCGTTCGTCGTCGTGATCGTCTCCGCCACCCTGCACGGTCTCGACGAGACGCTGGAGCTTGCCGCGCAGAACCTCGGCGCGAACCGGTGGCAGACCTTCCGCCTCGTCACGCTCCCGCTCATCCGTCCCGGCGTCGTCTCCGCCGCGCTGCTTGGCCTTCATCACGTCATTCGACGAGGTCGTCGTCGCGATCTTCGTGAGCGGAACCGGCGCGGCGACCCTGCCCAAGCAGATGTGGGACGGCATCCGCACCGAGATCGATCCCACGGTGGCCGCCGTGTCCACGCTGCTGATCGGGGTCACCACGCTGGCGCTTGGCCTCCCGCCGTCGTGGCGGCGGCGCCGGCGAGGGTTCCTGACGGGATCCGCCCGGTGATCGCGCTAGCGCCATAGTGCGGCCGTGAACTTCGATTTCTCGCCCGACCAGAAGGCGCTGCGCGATCAGGCGCGGAAGTTCCTCGGCGAGCACGCTTCCTCGACGCGGGTGCGCCGGATCCTCGACACCGACGAGCCGTACGACCGCGAGCCGTGGCGCGGCGTGGCCGAGATGGGCTGGACGGGCACGGCCATTCCCGAGACGTACGGCGGGGCCGGCTTCGGCTACCTGGAGCTGTGCGTGATCGCCGAGGAGCTGGGACGGAGCGTGGCCCCGATTCCGTTTTCGTCCACCGTGTACCTCGCGGCCGAGGCGCTCCTGCTCGCCGGCAGCGAGGCGCAGAAGCGGCGGTGGCTGCCGCGGATCGCGAGCGGCGACGCGGTGGGCTGCCTGGCGCTGGCCGAGGGGACCGGGCGCCGGCGGCACGCACGGTGAAAGCGCGTGGCCGTGGCCGGCAAGATCACCGGGACCAAGGCGCCGGTCGCCGACGGCGACGTGGCAGATTTCGCGATCGTCGCCGCCCGCGCCGACGGGCGCGGCCGATCTCTCGCTGTTCCTCGTCGATCTCGCCGGTCCCGGCGTCACCCGCACGTCGCTGGCCACCGTGGATCCGACGCGCTCGCACGCGCGTCTGGCCTTCGAAGGTCGCGCCGGCCGAGCCGCTCGGCACCGCCGGCGCCGGCACCGCGCTCCTGGAGCGTGTGTCTCGACCGCGCGGCGGTGCTCGTCGCCTTCGAGCAGGTCGGCGGCGCGCAGGCCGCGCTCGACATGGCGCGCGAGTACGCGATGGGGCGCTTCGCCTTCGGACGGCCCATCGCCTCGTTCCAGGCCATCAAGCACAAGCTCGTCGACATGTACGTGGGCGTCGAGCTCGCGCGCTCCAACGCGTACTACGCTGCGTGGGCGCTCTCGACGGATGCCGCCGAGCTGCCGGTGGCGGCCGCCACCGCGCGCGTCAGCGCCACCGAGGCCTACTTCCACGCCGCCAAGGAGAACATCCAGACGCACGGCGGCATGGGCTTCACGTGGGAGTTCGACTGCCACCCGCACTATCGGCGGGCGAAGCTGACCGGGCTCGGCCTGGGCAGCGCCCGCCGCTGGAAGGATCTCCTGATCACGCGCCTGCAGGCGCGCGCCGGCTGAGGGACGAACGCATGGACTTCTCCGACACGCCCGACGAAGCGAGGCTTCCGCAACGAGGTGCGCGCGTTCCTCGAACGCCACGCCGAGCCCCGGCGCGGCACCTTCGAGACGTGGCAGAGCCGCTACCCCGACCGCGAAGGGCTGGAGCGCGCCAAGGACTTCCAGCGCAAGCGGGCCGACGCCGGGCTGGCCGGGCTGCACTGGCCTGAGGCCTACGGCGGCCGCGAGGCGCCGGCGATCTTTCAGGTGATCCTTGCCCAGGAAGAAAGCGCGCTACCTCATCCCTCGCGGGTATTTCGAGATCGGCCTCGGCATGTGCATGCCGACCTTGTTCAGTTACGCGACCGAGGAGCAGCGGCGCCGTTACGCGCCGCCGCGCTGCGCGGCGACGAGGTGTGGTGCCAGCTCTTCCGGAGCCCGGCGCCGGCTCCGACCTGGCGGGCTTGCGCACGCGCGCGGTCCGCGATGGCAACGATTGGGTCGATCAACGGCCAGAAGATCTGGACGTCGGGCGCGCACTGGGCCGACCACGCCATCCTCGTCACGCGCAGCGATCCCAAGACCGCCAAGCACAAGGGCCTCACCTTCTTCTTCCTCTCGATGAAGTCACCCGGGATCGAGACGCGGCGGATCAAGCAGATCTCCGGGCAGTCGCACTTCAACGAGGTCTATCTTAACCGACGTCCGCATCCCCGACAGCCAGCGGCTGGGCGCCGTCGGCCAGGGCTGGGGTGTGGCCATCACCACGCTCATGAACGAGCGCCTGACGTCCGGTGAGCTGCGCGGTCCCGACTTCGAGGAGCTGTTCGAGCTGGCGCGCACGGATCGAGCTGGAGGACGGGCCGGCCATCGCCAACGCCGCCGTCCGCGAGCGGCTGGCCGACTACTACGTGCGCACGCAGGGCGTGCGCTGGTCGCGCTATCGCACCATGACCGCACTGAGCCGCGGCGACACGCCGGGCCCCGAGAACTCGATCGGCAAGCTCGTCAACGCGCCCAAGGCCCAGGACATGGCCTCGTTCGCGCTCGATCTGATGGACATGGGCGGCATGGTCACCGACAAGGACTTCCGCCCCGATGCGGGCGGCCTTCCAGGAGTCGCTGCTGTCCTCACCGGGCAGCCGCATCGCGGCCGGCACCGACGAGATCCTGCAAGAACATCATCGCCGAGCGCGTGCTGGGCCTGCCGCAGGACATCCGCGTCGACCGCGAGGCGCCCTTCGACGAGCTGCCGACCAGCCGGCGCTGAGGCTCGTCCATACCGGGCGATTCAGACAAAGGCCACCCCCTGTCCCGGGCCGCGCGGTGCCCTAGGGGAACACAGTGGCGCGCGTCGATCTGGACGCCCACGCGACAGGCCGATCTCGAGGCGCTGGCCGGGATCGACCTGGACCCGGACGCGGGTGCCGTCGTCGAGCGTCACGTGACAATCGACGAGGTTCCTGAGAAAGGTCAGGTCGGCGATCTTGCCGGGCACCACGCCGGGGCCGAGCGCCGCGCCGGGCGCCAGCGCAGTCACACGGAGATTCTCGGGACGGACGGCCATCTGCACGGCGGCGCTCTCCGCCATTCCCGGAGGCAGCGTGACCTCGACGAGGTGCTCGCCGCCGAGCGCGACGAGCCCCGTCGATCCCGCGCGCCGCACACGCGCCGGGATCAGGTTCACCAGTCCCATGAAATCGGCCACCGTTCGGTTGGCCGGGCGCGTGTAGACCTCGCGCGGCGCGCCGTACTGCTGCAGCCTGCCCTGATGCATCACCGCGATGCGGTCGGACAGCGCGAGCGCCTCCGACTGATCGTGGGTGACGTAGACGAACGTGATGCCGGTGCGGCGCTGGACGTCCTGAGCTCCCAGCGCATGCGCTCGCGGAGCTTGGCGTCGAGATTCGACAGCGGCTCGTCCAGCAGCAGGATCGCGGGCTCCACCACCAGGCTTCGCGCCAGCGCCACCCGCTGCTGCTGGCCGCCGCTCAGCTCGCTCGGATAGCGCGCGTCGAGCCCGGCCAGGTTGACCAGCTCCAGCACGCGCGCGACCCGGTGCGAATCTCGGCGCGCGCGACGCGCCGCACATACAGGCCGAAGGCGACGTTGTCGTACACGCTCTTGTGCGGCCACACCGCGTAGCTCTGGAACACCATCCCCATGCCGCGCCGCTCGGGGGAACCACGCCGGCCGGCGTGGAGAGCGTGGCCCCGCCGACCCGGATGGCGCCCTCGTCGGGCGCCATGAACCCGGCGATCAGGCGGAGCAGGGTCGTCTTGCCGCAGCCGCTGGGGCCCAGCAGCGTCACGAACTCGTGGTCCTCGACGTGCAGGCTCAGCGCGCGGACGCGCCACCGTGTCGCCGAACCGCTTGGTGACCCGCTCGATGGCAATCGCCGCCATCAGGCCGCCGCCCAGCCCATCATTGCGCCACGCCGGCGCCGTCGACCCGTGGGCTCCTCGGCCCGCCGCGGCCGAGGCGGGTGGCGAGCGCGATCGCCACGGTGATGATGACCATCGTCACGATGGCGAGCGCGGCCACCGGCTCCAGCGCGCCGGTCTCGTAGAGGTTGTAGACCGCGACGGCCAGGGTGATGGACTGCGAGCTGAACAGGAGAATCGACGCGCTCAGCTCCTGGATCGCCGGCACGAAGACGAGCAGCCAGCCGGCGAACAGCCCTGGCCGGGCCAGCGGCAGCGTGACGGCGCCGAACGTGCGCAGCCAGCCGGCACCGGTGATGCGCGCGGATTCTTCCAGCGCCGGGTCGATCTGCCGGAAGGCGGCGTTGGCCGAGCGCACCGCCAGCGGGACGTAGCGCCCCGTGTAGGCGAGCAGGATGATCAGCAGCGTGCCGTAGATGGGCACCGGCATCCGCAGCCAGAACTGGATCAGCGCGACGGCGACGACGATGCCCGGCAGCCCCAGCGGAATCAGCGAGGCGTAGTCCAGCAGGCGTGCGTCCGCGCAGCGTCGTACGCAGATCGATCCAGCCGATGAGGCTGCCGAGCAGCGACGCGTCAGCGTCGCGGCGGCAGCTGGCCAGCAGCAGAGCTGTTGACGGATGGCGCGGCGGGTGACGTCGTACTCGAACAGGACGAACCGGTAGTGCTGCAGCGTCAGGTTCTGCCAGAACGCCAGCCCCCACGAGCGGCTCACCGACACCGCGAGCAGCGTCAGGTACGGCGCCAGCACCGCGATCGCGAACACGGCGACGCAGAATGGCGAGCACGCCCCAGCGGGCCGCCCCGAGCTCGAGCCGCCGCGGCCGGCTCCCCTTGCCGCCCAGGGTGACGAACGAGCGTCGGGCCAGGTACCGCCGCTGCAGCGCCAGCGCGGCCACGGTGATGGCGACGAAGACCAGCGACATCGCCGAGGCCAGGCCGTACTGCGGCGGATAGTCGAAGAGCGCGTAGATGCGCGTGGGCAGTGTGAAGACGCGGCCGGGCAGGCCGATGATGGCCTGCGAGCCGAAGAGCGCGATGGCGTTGACGAACGCGATCAGCGCGCCCGAGAGCACGGCCGGCGCCACCAGCGGGCCGGTGATCGCCGTCGCCGTGCGCCAGCGGCCGGCGCCGAGGATCTGGGCCGACTCTTCCATGGACGCATCCACCGACTCGAGCGCGCTGGCCGCCAGCAGGTAGACGAACGGAAACGTGTGGAGCGTGGTCACGCAGCACCAGGCCCGGACATCGAGAAGACGTTGAACGTGAGCGCCGGCACGCCGCAGCACGTCGCGCACCAGCGCGATTCACCAGGCCCGGCGTTGGGGCTGAACAGGTTCACGAAGCGCGATGGCGGTCAGGTACGGCGGCGTCAGGTACGCGACGAGGGCGGTGACGTGCACGAAGCGGCGGGCCGGCACGTCGGTGCGACTCACCGCCCAGGCCAGCGGCAGGCCGATGGCAATGCTCAGGCACCGCGGTCCACGCGCCGAGCACGAGCGAGTTGCGCAGCGCGGTGACGTAGAGCCGGTTGGAGAGCGCTTCCCGGAAGTGCTCGAGCGTGAGCTGGCCGTCGCCGCTCAGGCTGCCCCACACGCAGAAACGCCAGCGGCAGCGCACGACCAGGACCGCCAGCGCCAGCGCGGCCGCGGCCATGACGACGTGCTCCGGCCCGGGCCGGCCCCGGGGCCGCCGGCGCCGGGCCGGGCGCCACTGTCACGGATCCCGCGCTCTGGCTCATCTGGCCGTATCGGACGTTGCACATGGCGCCAGCCTCAGGCGCCCGTACAATGAGCGACACGGAGACATCGACATGGGGCTGACTTTCGTCGAGGGCGTGGTGAGCGGGCCGGCGAGCGCGTCCCGCGTGGTCCGGTTCCTGGTGGACAGTGGCGCGAAGTTCAGCCTGCTGCCACCGACGACTGGCGCGCCATCGGGCTGACGCCACGACGCCGGTTGACCTTCGTCCTCGCCGACGGGACGGAGATCGAGCGGGACGTCTCCTGAATGCTATGTGAGGCTCGCCCAGGGCGAAGGGTCACACGCCGGTCATCTCCGGCGAGTCGGGCGATGAGCCCTTGCTCGGCGTCGTCACGCTGGAGATCCTCGGCCTGGTCCTCCATCCCTTCAACCGCACACTGCAGCCCGCCCGCCTTCTGATGGCCTGAGCGCGGGCGTCCGCGCGCCGCCTCAGGCGCGCGCGCCCACGACGTAGCCGTAGCGGAGGTTGCTGCGCTGCCCGCCGCTCTCCTCGTAGGCCGCCTTGGCGACGGCGACGCGGTCGGTGGCAGAGCGCTGCACGCCGGTCGTACTTGTAGAGGCGCGCGTTGTTCTCGCCGAGAATGGCCGTCTTGATCGGGCCGTCGGCCGGGCCCAGCGGCTTGAAGCCGTACTTCTTCTGCATGTCCTCGGGCACCTCGAGCCGACGCAACGCCTCGATCTGCCACTGGGGCGAGCCGGTCCAGATGGCGTCGGTGCCCCACACGACATGGTCGGCGCCGAGCCCCTGGACGAGCTGGGCCATCATCGCCGCGCTCACCTTGGGGTTGGCGATCGTGCTCTGGGCGAAGATCTGGCCGAGGTCGGCATAGACGTTCTTCACGCCGTGCTTGGCCGGGATCTCGGAGAGGTCGGTCACCCACTCGATGCGCGACGGTCTGCTCGAACTGGGCCCAGGCGTCGTCCGCCGTGCCGCCGCCGGGGAAGCGGTACGCCGAGTGATAGATGATGAAGTTGAGCTGCGGCCAGTCCCTGGCGGCCTTGGCCACGTCGCGCACGTCGGAGTAGGCCAGCAGGTGCGGAAACTGCTTCTCCACCGACGGCGGGAACAGGCCCTTGTGGATGCACACGTTGACCAGGCCGGCCTTGGCGAACTTCTCGTACGCCTTGTAGGCGACCTGCTCGTCGTCGAGGCGCCACGGATACTTGCTGGTGGCCTTGTTGGTGTTGTCGCCGATCGTGTAGCCCTTGAACGAGTCCGGCTTCAGCTCGGCGATGGCGCGGTCGATGGCTTCCAGCCAGCCCGGCTGCCCGGGCGTGAAGATGGCGTGCGCCAGCATCCGCTTGCTGCCCGCCTCCTTGTTGACCTTGGCCCGGGCCTCGGCCTTCATCTCGTTCGTCAGGAACCAGTCCTGCGCGATGTCCGACGGCGCCCCCGAGATCATGGCGACCTTGGTGTCGCTGTCGAGGAAGACCTCCTTGAAGTAGTTCGCGAACTTGAGGTCGTCGATCGTCTGCGGCTTGCCGGCCAGCGCCGGGTTCCAGCCCGCCTTGCCGACCGCCTCGCGCTGGCGCACGAAGCGTCACGTGATCCGCGTGTCGTCGCGCAGGAAGTGGGTGTGGCAGTCCATGACGAACTGCTTGGCGAGCTCCTTGGCCCGTTCCTGGCCATCTCCGGCGTCTGGCGCCTCGGCCCGGCTCACGTCGTAGAGCGGGCCGTACACCTCGTTCATGGCCAGGAAGGCCGCGGCCATCCCGGACGCCGTGGCCAGAAATCGGCGACGCGTCATCCCCTGCCGGCGGCTCAGCTCGCCGCCCAGCTCCTCTGATGCGCGCCTCCACGCGTTGCTGGTCACGCGTCTGGGGCGACGGCATGAACTCGTCGCTCGACACGCTCTGGGTCGGGATGGGCCCGGCGTAGGCGTGGATCTCGGCGGGTCGAAGCCGGCGAAGCTCCTCGGGGTCGAGCAGGTTCATGGCTGCCTCCCTGGGTCAGGTGCCGCAGTATGCCGCAAATTTCGATACCAGCCCCCGACAGGACAAAGCGGGGAACGTCACCCACTGCTCGACGAAGAAACGGGTCACGAAGTCGCCGAAGCCCGTGAACGGCGTCGGGCGCTCGCGCTCGCGCCGGTGACCGCGGCCCTGGGCCACGACCGAGACGACCATGCCCAGGGCCCCGAGCCCGGCTCCCCGACGCTGCCCGTCACCAGGCCGTACGCCAGCCCGAGCGTGGCGACCTGGAACAGGGGCACGACGACGATGTGGAGCCACAGGTTGCCGGGATCCTGGTGCCGGAGCGCGATAGTCGCTCCACTGCCAGGCGAGCAGATTCTTCCGCGCGAGGGTGGTGCGCCCCATGGCGCGCCTAGTATACAGTCCGCATATACACAGGGAGGGACGCATGGAGATCCCGCGCACGATGAAGGCGAACCGTCCTGATGGCGCCGAACCGGTTCGAGGTGGTGGATCGGCCCGTACCGGTGCCGGGCGACGAGGACGTGCTCGTTCGCGTGCGGGCGTGCGGCATCTGCGGCACCGACGTGAAGATCATCCACAGCCGGCATGCCGGGATGCCGCCCTACGGCGAGTTCATCTTCGGCCACGAGTACGCGGGCGACGTGGTCGCGGTCGGCCGCACGGTGGACGAGTTCCAGGTGGGCGACCGGATCGTCGTCGAGGCGCACATGGGCTGCCGGCGCTGCGAGAACTGCATCCGCGGTCACTACACCGCGTGCCTCAACTACGGCAACCTCGAGCGCGGGCATCGCGCCAACGGCTTCACCACCAACGGCGGGCTGGCCGAGTACGCGGTGAACCACGTCAACACGCTCTATCGCATCCCCGACGGCGTCTCCTACGAGGAGGCCACCGTCGTCATGACCTCGGGCAGTCCGCTCTTCGGCTTCGAGAACGCCGGCGGCTACTTCGCGGGCGAGACCGTGGCCGTGCTGGGCCCGGGCCCGATCGGGCTCATGGCCATCCAGCTCGCCAAGGCGCTCGGCGCGACCCGCGTGATCCTGACCGGCACGCGCGAGTCGCGCCTGGCGCTGGGCCGCCAGCTCGGCGCCGACCTCGTGGTGGACAGCCGCGCGACGGATCCGGTGAACGCCGTGATGGACGCCACCGGCGGCAAGGGCGCCGACCTCGTGGTCGACTGCGCGGGCGGCGGACGACACGTTCGATCAGTCGATCAAGATGTCGAAGTCCGGGCGGCAAGGTGCTGCTGGTGGCCTTCTATCACGGGCCGGTCACCGCCGACATCAGCGCACGCCGTGCGACGCAACATCACCATCTACACCGAGCGCGGCGAGGGCGGCACCAGCGTCGGCCGCGCCTCGCCCTGCTGGCGGCCGGCCGGCTGACCGCCAAGCCGCTGATCACGCACCAGCTCCCGCTCGGTCGGGTTCACGAGGCGATCGAGGTGCTGGAGAAGCGGATCGGCGATCCGGTCAAGGTCGTCCTGAATCCGTAGTATCTTCCCCCGTGGGATCGTCGGTCGGAGCTCTGAAGCCTCGAGACAGAAGGAGACGTGTGATGGCCGGTGTACATGGTGGAGCGTGATCTCAAGGGTATCCCGATGGACCAGCTGGCCGCGGCACAGAAGGCGGCCATCGACACCGGCAAGATGATGACGGCCGCGGGCAGAACGTGCGCTACATCCGCAGCACGTTCGTGCCGGGCGAGGGCAAGTGCATGTGCCTCTTCGAGGCGCCGAATCAGCAGTCGGTCAAGGAGCTGAACGACACCGCGAAGCTGCCCTACAGCCGCATCGTCGAGGCGCTCGATCTGACTCCGTAGTCCTGGGAGCACCAGCATGAGCGACAGTGCTCCCCGTCCGCTGGCGGTCGGTCTCACGTACTCACGCACGGTGACGGTGACCGACGACATGACGCCGGCGCACCTGCGTCACGAGCCGATCCGCGTCCTCTCCACGCCGGACATGATCCGGCTCATCGAGCAGACGGCGATCCAGGCGGTCCAGCCCGGCCTCGCGCCCGGCCAGGCCACCGTCGGGACGCGCGTCGACGTCGCCCATCTGGCGGCCACCCCGGTGGGCATGACGGTGACGATCTCCGTCGAGCTCACCGAGATCGACCGGCGCCGCCTCGCTTTCCGGGTCGCGGTGCGCGACGAGCTCGACGAGGCCGGGCAAGGGCACGCACGAGCGCTTCATCGTCGACGGCGCGCAGCGCCTGCCTCGCCTGCAAGACAAGATGAACTCGATGGAAGGCCGCCGGAGGGAAACCAGCATGACAGACTCTCACCGGGCGCGTGGCGATCGTCACCGGAGCAGGTCACGGCATCGGCCACGCCACCGCGGTCGCCCTGGCCCAGGCGGGCGCCGACGTGGTGGTGGTGGACATCGACAAGGCCGCGGCGGAGAAGACGGCCGCGCCGCCGTCGCCGCGGCGGGTCGCCGCAGCCTGGCGCTGGCCACCGACGTCGGCGACGTGGCCAGGCATCGACCAGATGGTGAGCGCGCGATCGCCGAGCCTTCGGCCATCGACGTGCTGGTGAACAACGCCGGAGTCACACGGCGCGCCTACATCATGGATCTCACCGAGGCCGACTGGGACCGCATCATGCGGGTCAACGGCAAGGGCGTCTTCTTCTGCCTGCAGCGCGTGGCCCGCGAGATGATCCCGCGCGCAGCGGCGTCATCATCAACATCGCCTCGATCGCCGGCAAGGGCTACGCCGGCACGTCGAACGCGCATCTACGCCGGCAGCAAGGGCGCGGTGATCGGCATGACGCGCATCGCCGCGCTGCAGCTCGCCCGCCACAACATCAACGTCAACGCCATCTGCCCGGGCAGCACGGTCACCGCGCTCTCCAACGACAATCTGACGAACCGCGCGCCAAGGAAGAAGGCGTCAGCGTCGGAGGACATGGAGCGCCGGCGCAACGCCGGCATCCCGCTCGGCCGCCCAACGACCCCGAGGACATCGCCGCCATGGCCGTGTTCCTGGCCTCGCCGGGCGCCCGCAACATCACCGGCCAGTCCTTCAACGTGGACGGCGGCTCATCTTCGACTGACCAGCTAGCCGCGTCCTAGCGCGTTGCAATGAGCTGAACCAGCGGACTTGTAGTCGGGGCGGAACGATGGCCAGGAAGAACCGCCGCGCGCGAAGACGAAGGCAGCCCGGCCCGCGGACTTGCCGGTCAAGCGGAAGCGCGCGGCGAAGGTGAAGGTGAGCGGACGAGGTCCGCTCGTCGCCTTTCAGGCCGACGTCTGAGGTCCCCCGTGGTCCTCGGACAACCTGCTGGAACGGCAGCGATCGTGCCGCCGACTGAGTGCGAAGAGCGGCCAGAGGAACACGCCGGGCTGCGGCGGCTAGCGCGGCTCGTGCGCGAGCGTCGTGAGATCGATCGGCGTCTCGACGGTCTCGCGAACGGCGCTCGCCTTCATGAGCGAGACGGTCGCCATCGCGTAGCAGGCCACGCCGGTCCAGAACGAGGCGGCGATGCCCCAGTGAAGGGCGATGGCGACGGCGACGACGGGAGGCGCACACCGACGTCGCGCCGTTGATGCCCCCACAGCCACGGGCGTCAGCGCCGGCGCCCGCCCGGTCGCCGCGCGCATTCCCAGCTGGAACGCCGTGCCCATCAGGAAGCCGATCGGGAAACAGCAGCCCGATCGCCAGCCGCGATCCGCACGGGCGTGGTGGCCGCCGCGAAGGTGCGCGAATCACCGCGGTGTCGCCGCGCCGAACACGCGCCAGCGTCGCCAGCAGCGCGACGAGGGGGCCGCCAGCCGCGACCCCTGGCCGGCGAACCGTCCCAGTCACCAGGCTGCCCACGCCGCTGGAGGCGAGCATGCGCGAACAGCACCACCGAGAGCCCGGTACGTGGGATGGCCGAGGAAGACGATCAGGCGCTGCATCTGCGAGATCTCGACGAGCATGAAGCCGAAGCCGATGCTCGCGAAGAAGACGAACAGGGCATGTTCCCGGCGAGCACGCGCCGATCGCGTCGTCAGCGCCAGCGGCACGACGATGCACAGCGATGGTGAGTCCGACCACCGTCAGAGCAGCAAGCCGAGCACCCAGACGGCCTGGACGTTGCGTGCGCGTAGCTGCCGAGCACCCGGCGCCACAGTCGTGCCGTGGAAGATGTCGCGGAGACGAAGCGGTGTTGAAAGAAGAACGGGCTGTCGTCGGTGGGCGGCGCGATGTTCACCGGGAACTGCGCGTAGAGCGGCGAGATCCCTGACCGCGCGGTCGGAGCGCCTCGAACATCGGCGCGCCGGGATGGCGCGGCGACAGCACGATGTCGAAGCGCGAGGCGGCGCGCCGCCGCCCAGGGCGTCCAGCGTCGGCGGCCGGAGAGCGGTGACGGGCTCACGAGCAGGGTCGCCGACGCCCCAGCGGGGCCACCTCGGCCGTCGGCGCCGGTGGCGTGGCGGACGATGGCCATGTGATCACGCGGGCGCGGTGATGCCGCGGCGCGCCAGCGCGGCGAGCGGCGAGCGCGGTCACGCGGTACGTCCTCGTCGGGCCGGCGAATCGGTAGTACCAGCGCGAGACCGACAGAGCAAGCCTCGGCGGCGTCAGCCGATCGAGGAAGAGCCCGCCACGCCTCGCTGGTGTAGAGCGAGCGCTCGCTGAGCACGAAGCGCGCCGGCGCCGGTGGCCGCCCAGGTGTCGATGAGCGAGATCTGGAGGATGTCGAACCGCGGCGCGCTGGCGCGCGATGTAGCTGCGCGCTCGCCGCTTCACGAACGGTGACGCGCGGGTCGCGGTCGAGGCCGGCCGGTGAACCCGCCGAAGTGCGCGTTGAGGCACGTCGAGGATCGACCCGTTGATCTCCACGCCCGACCACGCCGCGCTGCCCGAAGGCCAGCGCACGACAGCGCGTCGCGCCTGCGCCCCCACCCCCACCACGAGCACGTGGGCGTCGCGGCGCAGCCAGTGGGCTCCATGTTCGTCACGTCGTACTTCAGGTGCTCGACGGTCTCTGGTGACGGCCGCCGAACCCGTGAGCAACGGTGGCGGCGGCGGCGTCGATCAAGAGCCTCGAGCTGTGGGACCTGGCGCGTCGCGCGGATAGGTGGTCCGCTCAGCCCCCAGCCCCTTGGGCGTCGACGGCCGGATGGGGTCCCCTGAACACGGTCACCCGCGAGAACGAGTTCCACTTCTCGAGCGAGCGGAGCGGCTCGCGGCCACCCTTCACCCACATGCACGCGGAGCAGCGAGGTTCGTGATCGGCGATGCGCAGGCTGTTGCCCGCGACGAACGCGGCCAGGAGCGTGATCGTGATCAGTGGCGCCCGGCGCGCAGGCGCGGCGCCGTCACGGTGCCGGTCAGGAACACGCCGGCGGCAGCACGCACGCATGAGCGCGATCCTCACCACGGTGGTGGGGCCGTCGGTGATGTCCAAATGCCACGATGACGATCGCGCAGCCGGCGCGCCGCCCCCAGGAGATCCACCCTGTAGAGGCTGGGGAAGCTGGCGCGGGAACCGCGTGAGCGCGATGGTGACGCAGATGCCGCTGAAGACGAACGGGACGGCCACCACGACGTAGGTGAATATCACCGTGTACAGGCCGAGCAGCGACAGTCCGGGCGCGAAGGGCACGATGAGCTGGGTGAGCAGGCTCAGCACGATCGCGAGGCCGAAGAGCAGCGCGCCGTGCCGCCCAGGCGGCGGGCCAGCTGCTCGGCGGGGAACCAGCCGGGCCGGAGGTAGGACGACGAGGGCGCCCACCGTCATCCCGGAACATGGCCACCGAGATGGCGACGAACGCGAAGTGGTACCACATGGTCACGCTGAAGATCCGCGTCAGCGCGATCTCGTACATGATGGTCGCCAGGTGACGAGGAAGATGCCCGCCGTAGACCGCAGGGGAAGCGGACCGCGTGGTGGACATTCCCCATCCTAGGGCCGCCCGCCCGGGGGCCAGGGATTGATTTCGCCCCGAAAACCGGGTCAGATCAGAAGAACACCGTCACGTTCTTCGCGAGCAGGACGTTCTGGTCGAGGATGATCTTGCGCCGGGCGATCCGCCAGCCGCCGTTCACCCGCGGCGCAGCAGATCCTCGCGCTTGCCGACCAGGAAGTCGGTCTCGGTCTCGACCCGGTTGCGGTAGACGCAGAAAGCGGCATCTTGACCGTCACCTCGCGCGGCGTCGCGCCGGCGGGCGTCGCTGTCGACCACCTGCACGTTCGAGACCATGTGCGCAGATCCGCGAGGGCGGCTCCTCGGCCCAGTGGATGCCGGTGTGGATCTGCTTCACCCGCCGGGTCAGCGTGTCCTTGCCCTCGTCGAACCAGGCTGATGTCGAGGCCGTCGCGGGTGAACTCGCGCTCGGCTCGTCGTGACGGGACGTTGCGCCGCATCGGCATCGAAGTAGCTGCGACGTCCTCGGCGAAGCAGCGCCAGCCACTCGTCATAGCGCCGCTCGTCGAGCAGCTCTGGCCTCGCGATAGAGGAACTGCTCGATCTCCTCCTTCAGGAGCAGGCCGGGCGAGGTCGCCACTCACGCGCCGAGATCCTTCCAGCTCGCCGCCTCCATGAACTGGCGCCAGCGCGGTAGAAGCCGCGCTGGTTGTTCCCGCTGGCCGCGCCGGGCGGCACGTCCATGATGGTGCCCGGGCAGCCGGAGGCCGTGGTCCTCGAAGTCGCGCGTGGCCCGGCCGAAGCCCATCTCGTAGTTGTAGGGGCTGGCGCGCGATGGTGCCGCGGCTGGCCTTGTGGGCGTAGTTCCAGTTCTCCATGTCGTCCTGCTCGGTCAAGCCCGAGACGGGTCCCGGAATAGCGCGATGTAGTAGTGGCGCAGGAAGTCCTTCACTTCGCCGGCGCGCGTCGGCGTCGACCAGGTACCAGCGCCGAGACTCTCCGTCTGGTGCGGAGCCGCGCGGATGCCACACCGGCGAGCGTGCGCGGCTGGCGGGCCAGCGGCAGACATGTTGCGGGAACATCGTGCCGGGGCCGCCGAAGAGCCGCCAGTACTTCGCCGCGCCGGCGCTGGCGATCCTCCTCGCAGCGCCGGAAGTAGTCGGCCGCCACCGGCGCGTCCTGGTAGGCGGGCGCCAGCGGCGAGTCGTGCTTGCGCAGAAACGCGATCATCGAGTGGCCGAGCTCGGGGAACGACACGTCGAGCCAGCGCGCCTCGTTGCGCTCCTGCATGTCGCGGCGGCCGCTTGCCGCTGGGGCCGATGCCGACCAGTGTCGACCGAGCGGTGGCTCACACCGTGGTAGCGGTCGCCGCGAGAAGTTCTCGGCCGGGAACTTCCAGTTGCACGGATGAGCCACTTGTGGACGCCGCCGATCACCTCGGTGCCGCCCTCGCGCCCGTCCCAGGCGTCGAGGTGCAGGTCGAGATAGAGCGTGTAGCCGCCAATGATATTCGAAGAACGGAGGCGCGGCGGCGTCCCAGGTCGCCCAGATGGCGCCCTTTGTAGTTGCTCGAGCTGCGCGACCTCGACCAGCCCCCACTGCGCTTCGATCGAGCTGCGCGCCGTAGGCGTCGCGGAGGAACGGCACGCCGACCAGCGCGCCGTCGGTGCCGTAGCTCCAGCCGTGGTAGGGGCAGGTGAAGACCGACCGTGTTGCCCTCGTCGTAGCGGCAGACCTTCATGCCGCGGTGCCGGCAGGAATTCAGGAAGACGCGGATCCGTCCCGCCCGGTCGCGGCAGAGGATGACCGACTCCTCGCCCATCGACGACACGAAGAAGTCGCCGGGCTTCGGGATCTGGCTTCGTGGCCGACGAAGCAGCCAGGCGCGGGCGAACACCTGCTCCTGCTCCTGCCGGTAGATCTCCTCGTTGACGAAGATCTCGCGGCTGATGATGCCGCGGTCGACGTCGACCAGGCCGTTGAGACGTTCGGGCGTCGAGTCCGGACGTCATCGCTATCCTGTGGGACTTCAGGCAGGCCGACGATAACGCCAGCCCAGGCCATCCGCAAACCTGGCGTGTTGTCTTGGCCGCCGGCCGAGGGCGCATCCGGGCACTCGTCCCGCGGTACTGAACGTCCGGCCCTCTACGGCAGAGGAGGATCGCTCATGAACCGACCGCTCGGGATCCTGCTCGCCCTCGCGATCGCATCGTGCGCCCTGCTCACCGCGACACCGGGCGCCGCGGTAAGCCCGAAGGGACGCTGACCGTGGCGGTCGCCACCTTCGGCAACGAGCGCTGGCTTCCCCACCTGTACGTCGGGCGCCGAGGACGTCGTCCTCAAGCCGATGTACGAGAACCTCCTCACGCGCGATCCCAAGACCGGCGATCTCGACCCCCATGCTGGCCGAGCGCTGGAAGGTCGCGGACGGCGGCCGGACCTGGACGTTCCATCTGCGCAAGGGCGTCCAGTTCCACGACGGACGCGGCGAGCTGACCGCCGAGGACGTGCGGTTCACCTTCGCCACCCTCGCCAGGGACGGCTCGGCCAACTCCCTGGCGCCCGAGTTCCGGCTGATCAAGAGCATGGAGGTCGAGAATCCCTACACGCTCACCGTGCGCTTCGAGAAGCCGTTCGTGGCGTTCGGCAACAAGGTGAACCAGGGCCTGTTCGCCTCGGTGGCCTTCATCCAGTCCAAGCGCCACATGGAGTCCGGCGAGGAGGACGGCGCGGAGCGGCATCCCGGTCGGCGACCGGACCCGTGGAAGTTCGTGGAGCACGTCCGCGGCGATCGCATCGTCTACGAGGCGGTCGAGAACCACTGGCGGGCCACGCCCCACTTCAAGCGCCTGGTCTTCCTCAAGGTGCCGGAGCCGGCGACGCGCATGGCCATGCTGCGCGCCGGCAGCGTCGACGTCATCGAGATCGGCGGCGAGTACGTCGGACGAGCTGAAGAAGGTCGGCGTGCGGACGCTCGCTCATGCCGAACGTGTCCTGGCTCTACATCATCCTCGGGGGCAGTGGCCGACGAAGGCGACCGTACGACCCGAAGGTGCCCTGGGCGCAGCCCGACGCCGAGCGGGCGCGCAAGGTGCGCCTGGCGCTCAATCTGGCGGTCGACAAGCAAGCGATCATGCAGCGCGTCCTCGGTGGCCTCGGACCGTCGCTCGGAACGCTGGCTGATGTATCCCGCGGACCCCTGGGCCTCCGACGCGTTGAAGAAGCCCTACCCGTACGATCCGGCGAAGGCGAAGGCGCTCCTGGCGGAAGCGGGCTACCCCGGTGGATTCGACGTCACGATGAACCTGACGCCGTGGCCGGGGCGCGGATTCCTGCCGGACGTCGGCGAAGCGGTGGCGACCTACTGGGAGAAGATCGGCATCCGGGTGAAGCGGCGCCCGGTGGACCGGGCCGTCTTCGCGTCCGACTTCCGGGCCCGCGCGTACTCCGGGGTGGCGCTCGCCTATGCCTCGCCGCTGGTGGCGCCCGGAGCCGTGGGAGGTTCTCATACCGAGCGCGGCTACACCAAGGCGGCGCCTGAACCTGTTCGTCGAGCATCCGAAGCTCGACGAGTTCATCGATCGGCTCGCCGTGCAGCCGAGCTACCAGGAGCGCGTGCGCATCATGCGGGACGAGATGGGCCCCTGGCTCACCGAGTACGTGCCGGGCGTCGCCATCGGCGCGGCGCATTCCATCGCTGGGCGTCGGGCCGAAGGTCGGGGATTGGCCGCTGATCCCCGGCCACATGGGCTTTCACAACTGGGAGTACGTGAGCCGGGCCGCCTGGATAACATGTGGCGTTTTCTGATCGGGCGGGTGCTGCAGACGGTGCTGAGCATGCTGGTCGTGATCAGCATCGTCTTCGTGCTCACGCGGCTCTCGGGCAATCCGGTGCACCTCTTGCTCGACGTCAACGCGAGCGAGCGCGATCAGCAGATCCTCATGCACCACCTCGGCCTCGACAAGCCCCTGCCCGTGCAGTACGCGATCTACGTGAAGAACATCTTGCTGCGGTGACTTCGGCAACTCCGTCGCTGAGCCGCCGCCCGTCACCGAGCACATCTGGGAGCGGCTGCCGGCCACCGCCGAGCTCGGCTTCGTGGCGATGCTCCTGAGCGTCCTCATCGGCGTTCCCCTGGGGATGTACTCCGCCGTTCGCCGCGGCGGCACCCTCGACAGCGCCGCGCGGGTCTTCGCCGTGCTCGGTCAGTCGATGCCGGCATTCTGGCTCGGCCTGATGCTCATCTTGTTCTTCGCCGTCGTGCTGAGATTCCTGCCGGCCGGCGGCCGCGGCGGGCATCGAGCACATCATTCTTCCCGCCTTCACGCTCGGCTACTTCACGTCGGCGGCCATCCTGAGACTGACCGCGCTCGGCCATGCTGGAGGTGCTGGGCTCGGACTACATCAAGTTCGCGCGGCTCAAGGGCCTGCACGAGCAGGTGGTGCTCTGGAAGCACGGCCTGAAGAACGCGCTGCTGCCGGTCGTGACCTTTGCGGTCATGCTCTTCGTGCAGTTCCTGGGCGGCGCCGTGGTCACCGAGACCGTGTTCGCCTGGCCGGGTCTCGGCCGGCTCATCCTCGAGTCGATCACGACGCGCGACTACCCGATCGTGCAGGCCGGCGTGCTCGTGCTGAGCGGCTCTCTACCTCAGCGGCAATCTCCTGGTCGACTTTCTCTACGGCTATCTCAATCCGCGGATCCGCCATGCCCGGGCGTAGGCGCGAGCTGCCGTGGTTCGCCGGCGTCGGTCCTCGTTGCTGCTCGTGCTCGCGGCGATCTTCGCGTCGTCCCTGGCTCCGCAGAGCCCGACCGACGGCGACATCACCCAGAAGCTGATCCCGCCGATCTGGATGGAGCGCGGCGACGGGGGCGCATCCGCTGGGGACTGACCGCTTCGGGCGCGACGTGCTGAGCCGGGTCATCTACGGCAGCCGGATCTCGCTCCTGGTCTCGCTCGATCGCCATCGGCGTGGCGGGCACGCTCGGCACCGCGGTCGGCCTGATCGCGGGCTATCGCGGCGGCCTCACCGACGCGCATCCTCATGCGGCTGACCGACGTCGGCCTCTCGCTGCCGACCATCCTGATCGCGGTGGTGCTGGTCGCGGTCTCCGAGCCGAGCTTTCGCAACGTCGTGCTGGTGATCGCGCTCCTGCTCTGGCCGCGCTTCGCGCGGCAGATCCGCGGTGAGACGCTGGCCATCAAGGAGCAGGACTTCGTCGCGCTGGCGGTGGTGGCCGGCCGCTCGAGCGCCTGGATCATCCGGCGCCACATCTTCCCAACGTGGTGCCCACGCTCCTCGTGATCACCACGCTCCAGGTGGGCTACGTCATCCTCCTGGAGGGAACGCTGAGCTTTCTCGGCGTGGGCGTGCCGCCGCCGAATCCCGCCTGGGGGCTGATGATCGCCGACGGCCGCGGCTTCCTGGCGACCGCCTGGTGGATCACGCTCTTTCCCGGCCTGGCCATGCTGCTGACCGTCCTGGCGGTCAACCTGATCGGCGATTGGCTGCGCGATCCACCTGGATCCCAAGCTGCGACAGGCGGGCGGCGCGACCGTGAAAGCGAAGACTCGCCGGCGGCCGCTCAGACCGGGGCGATGACGCGGCCGACGAGCCCCGGCCCGAAGCGCCGCCGCCGCCGACGCATGAAGTGTGTCCGCGCTGCCGGCAGGACAACCCGCCGGACGCAAAGTTCTGCATCAGTGCGCGACTCCGCTCGCCCGGACGTGCGCGAACTGCAGCCACCAGCTCCCCAGCGTCCGCGAAGTTCTGCCCCGGGTGCGCGTCACCTGTCGGTGCGCGGCCCCGACCGCGCCAGCGCGAGGCCCGGAAGCACGCAGGCTCGGTTCTCGTCCCCTGAGGCTTACACCCGAAGCACCTCGCCGAGAAGATCCTCACCTCCAAGAGCCGCCCTCGAGGGCGAGCGCAAGCAGGTCACGGTTCTGTTCGCCGACCTCAAGGGCTCGATGGAGCTGCTCGCCAGACCGCGATCCCGAGGAGGCGCGCAAGCTCCTCGACCCCGTCCTCGAGCGCATGATGGAGGCGGTCCACCGCTACGAGGGCACCGTCAACCAGGTCATGGGCGACGGGATCATGGCGCTCTTCGGCGCGCCGCTCGCCCACGAGGACCACGCCGGTGCGGGCGTGCTACGCGGCGCTGCGGATGCAGGAGTCCGTCGCGCAGTACGCGGAGGGTGTCTTCCGCTCGCACGGGGTGCCCATCCAGATCCGCGTGGGGCTCAACTCCGGCGAGGTGGTCGTCCGCGCCATCGGGTCGGATCTGCACATGGATTACACGGCGGTCGGTCAGACGACCCACCTGGCCGCCCGCATGGAGCAGATGGCGACGCCCGGCACGATCCTGCTCGCCCCCGCGACGCTGCAGCTCGCCGAAGGCTACGTGCAGGTCGCCGCCCGGGGCCCGGTCGCGGTCAAGGGCCTGCCGGACCCCGTGGAGATCTACGCGCTCACCGGAGCGAGCGCCTGCGGACCCGGCTCCACGCGGCCGCCGCGCGGGGACTGACGCGGTTTGTCGGCCGCGACGCCGAGATCGAGCAGATCCGCCGGGCGCTCGCCCTCGCGCACGATGGGCGCGGCCAGCTCGTCGCCATCGTGGGGAACCCGGCGTGGGGAAGTCCCGCCTCGTCTACGAGTTCACCCACTCCCACCGCACGCAGGACTGGCTCATCCTGGAAGCGGGCTCCGTGTCCTACGGCAAGGCGACCAGCTACCTGCCGGTCATCGACCTCCTCAGGGCCTACTTCAAGGTGCACGATCGCGAAACCCACCGCGAGATCCGCGAGAAGGTGACCGGCAAGCTCCTCACGCTGGATCGGACCCTCGAGCCGATCCTGCCCGCCTTGCTGGCCCTGCTCGATGTGCCCGTCGAGGACGCCCACTGGCAGGCGCTCGATCCCGCCCAGCGCCGGCAGCGCACGCCTCGACGCCGTCAAGCACCTCCTGCTCCGGGAGAGCCAGGGGCAACCGGTGCTCGTGGTCTTCGAGGACCTACACTGGATCGATGCCGAGACGCAGGCCCTGCTCGACGGCCTGGTCGAGAGTCTGCCCACGGCCCGGCTCCTCCTGCTCGTCAACTACCGGCCCGAGTACCAGCACGGCTGGGGTCAGCAAGACCTACTACAGCCAGCTGCGGCTCGACGCGCTCCCGCCCGAGAGCGCGGGCGAGCTCCTGAGCGCCCTCCTGGGCGACGACCCGGCGCTGGAGCCCCTCAAGCGCCTGCTGGTCAAGCGCGGGAACCCCTTGTTCATCGAGGAGAGCATCCGGACGCTGGTGGAGACGGGTGCGCTCACCCGGGAGCGCGGCGCGTATCGTCTGACCCGGCCGATCCAGGCGATCGAGGTCCCGGCGACCGTGCAGGTGATCCTGGCGGCCCGGATCGACCGGCTCTCGGCGGACGACAAGCAGCTGCTCCAGACGGCCTCGGTCATCGGCAAGGACGTGCCCTTCGTGCTGCTCACGCCATTGCCGAGGTGGCGGAGGATGCGGTGCAGCGGGGGCTCACGCATCTGCAGGCGGCCGAGTTCCTGTACGAGACGCGCCTCTTTCCCGATCCCGAATACACCTTCAAGCACGCGCTCACCCATGAAGTCACCTACGGCACCCTGCTCCAGGACCGGCGCAAGGCCCTGCACGCCCGCATCGTCGGCGCCATCGAACGCTTCTATCCGGACCGGCTGACCGAGCACGTCGAGCGGCTGGCCCACCATGCCGTGCGCGGTGAGATGTGGGAGCAGGCGGTCACGTACCTCCGACGGGCCGGCGCCAAGGCATTGGCGCGATCGGCCAACCGGGAGGCGGTGACCTCCTTCGAGCAGGCGCTGACGGCGCTCGGGCATCTGCCCGAGACTCGCGAGGAGCTGGAGCAGGCCATCGATCTTCGCTTTGACCTGAGAACCGCACTCTTTCCGCTCGGAGAATTCGAGCGGATCTTCGGCTATCTCCGCGAAGCCGAAGGCCTGGCCAGGACGCTCGACGATCAACGGCGACTCGGGAAGCTCTCCGTCTATTTGTGCCACAACCTCTGGATTACCGGGCGTCCGACGGAAGCGCTCGCGTTCGGCCGCAACGCCCAGGCTCTTGCCGAGTCGCTCGGGGATATTCCGCCCAGGTGACGGGAAATCTCTACCTCGGCGTGGCCTGCCTCTAGGACGGGCGACTATCGACGTGCCGAGGATCTTCTCCGGAGCGTCCTGCAGCTGCTTGAAGGTGATCGGGCCGGGAACGGTTTAGCCTCGCCGGATTTCCTGCGGTGCTGGCCCACGGCTATTGTGACTTGGGGGTTGCCGACCGGGCGGAGTTCAAGGAAGGGATCGCCCACGGCCAGGAAGGCCTCCGTCTCGCTGAGGCGCTCGATCACCCTACAGCCTGACCTTCGCGTCCTGGGCTCTCGGCTATTTCTATATCATCAGGGGAGAACTCAGCCACGCCGTCGCCGTGCTCAGAGCGCGGGGTGGCGGTGTCGCGCGAATGGAATTTGACGCTTCATTCGGTGCAGAATACGGGGCTCCTCGGCTACGCCTACGCGCTCTCGGGGCGGATTGCTGAGGCATCCGTTGCTGGAGCACGCGGTGAGTGCCAGTGAGACTATGCGGCACGGAGTTGCCCATCCGCTCTTCCTGATGTATCTCGGCGAGGCGTACGTCCTCGCCGACCGGCTCGAGGACGCTCTCGCACTCGCCGGGCGAGCCCTGAGCCCTTGCTCGCGCGGGCGGTCAGACGCCCACTACGAAGCGTCGGCCCTCCGGCTCCTCGGCGAGGTCACCGCCCACCGCGATCCCTCGGAGCACGCTGACGGCCACTACCGTGACGCGCTCGCGCTCGCCGAGGAACTCGGCATGCGCCCGCTCGTCGCCCACTGCCACCTCGGCCTCGGCAAGCTCTACCGGCGCACGGGCAAGCGGCAGGAGGCGCAGGAGCACCTCACCACCGCGACGACGATGTACCGCGAGATGGACATGCGCTTCTGGCTCGAGCAGGCCGACGCGGAGCAACGGCAGCCATGAGATTCGGCGTCTACCTTCCGACCTTCGCGTGGCGGGACCTCGGCGTCGACCAGGCCGCCCGCGTGAAGGAGTTCGCCCGCAAGGCCGAGGACCTCGGGTTCGACGCGCTTTGGGTCGCCGAGCACTTCCTGGAGGCGCCCGGCCTCTACGGGACCGTGTGGATGTCGCCGCTGCTCTGCCTGGCCCACGCGGCCAGCGTGACGACGCGCGGATCCGGCTCGCCACCGGCCTGCTGATCCTCCCCTACTACCATCCGGTCACGCTGGCCCGCGAGATCCAGACGCTCTGGCACCTGTCGGGCGGGCGCTTCGTGCTCGGCGTCGGACCGGGCTGGGACCAGCACGAGTTCGAGACGCTCGGCATGAAGCTCGCGGAGCGCGGCCGGCGCACCGACGAGATGATCGCGGCGCTCCGCCGCCTGCCTGACCGAGCGCGACGTGAGCTTCGCCGGCCGCTACTACCGGTTCGAGCACGTGACGATCGACGCCGCTCCTGCCGCGCTTCCCCGAGCTGTGGGTCGGCGGCGGATCGAAGATCCAGACGTCGCTGTCGCCCGACAAGCCCTACATCGCTCCCGCGGTGCTGGCGCGGATCGCTAGCCGCCGACGGCTGGCTCGCCCGCGCCGCCGGCAACCAGCAGATGGTCAAGGACGACGTCCGGGCGATCCGCGACCACCTCGCCGCGACGCGGGCGCGATCCGGACACGCTGCGCTACGGTCACCTGAACTTCGCCCACCTGGTCGACACGACGGATCGCGAGAAGGCGCTGCGACTGCAGCGGCCCGGTCTTCGAGCGCGTGATGGGCACGCATCCGGACGTTCGAGAACCTCCAGCAGTCGTACTTCCTCGGGACCACGCGGGAGATCGTCGAGCGCATCCGCGATCTGGAGTCGCGCCGGCATCAGGACATGGTGCTGGCGACCTGCGACTACGACCTCGAGCAGCTCGAGCGGTTCGCCTCCGAGATCGCCGGGCAATTCACGCGGTGAAGCAGATGCCGAAGGGGGCCGCCTTGCGAGAATCCCTGGTCGCGCTCGTCGCTCTCACCGCGCGCTCGTCGTCGCGGCCGCACCCAGCGAGGCGCGCGCCCGAAGGTCAAATGACGTGGGCGGTGCACGTCTCGCTCGCTCCCACGTGGTTCGATCCCGCCGAGACTCCGGGGATCGGCACGCCGTTCATGATCCTCTACGCGCTCGCACGACGCGCTCGTGAAGCCGATGCCGGGCAACGCGCATGGCGCCGAGCCTGGCCGAGTCGTGGACCTGTCGAAGGACGGCCTCGTCTACGAGTTCGTGCTGCGCCAGGGCGTCCGGTTCCACAACGGCGACCCGGTCACCGCCGACGACGTGAAGTTCTCGTTCGAGCGCTACCGGGGCGCCGCGGCGCAAGCTCCTCAAGGAGCAGAGTCGCGGCGGTCGAGGTCGTGGATGCAGGGCCGGGTCCGCTTCCGGCTCAAGGAGCCGTGGCCCGACTTCATGACCTACTACGCGAAGCCTGGCCACCGGCGCCGGCTGGATCGTGCCCCGGAAGTATCGTCGAGAAGGTCGGCGACGACGGCTTCAAGAAGGCGCCGGTGGGCGCCGGCCCCTACCGGTTCGTCTCGTTCAACCCGGGCGTCGAGCTGGTGCTCGAGGCCAACGAGCAGCTACTGGCGGAAGGTCCCGAGCGTGAAGCGGCTGGTCTTCAAAGGCGGTGCCCGACGAGACCACGCGGCCTGGCCATGCTCAAGCGCGGCGAGGCCGACATCGTCTACCTGGCCTCGCAGGCGCGCTCGGCCGAGGAGGTGCAGCGCACGCCGGGCCTCACGCTCCGGCCCACGCCCATCGTCTCGACCCACTGGCTCGTCTTCGCTCGATCAGTGGGATCCGAAGTCGCCGTGGGCGCGACCGGCGGGTCCGGCTGGCCGCCAACCACGCCGATCGACCGCCAGGCGATCAACCAGGCGATCACGCTCGGATTCTCGACGAATCACCTGGAGCATCATCCCCAGAGCTTCGACTTCTACTGGCAGCCGCCCGCGTATCGCCTACGATCCGGCCAGGGCGCAGGCAGCTCCTCGCCGAGGCCGGCTACCCGAACGGCTTCGACGCCGGTGACTTCTGGTGCGACGCCGCCACCAGCGCACCATGAGCGAGGCCGCGCTCAACTATCTGCAGGCGGTCGGGGATCCGGACGCAAGGTTCAGTCCGCTCGAGCGGGCCGGCATTCTTCAAGGGCTTATCAGGAGAAGAAGCTGAAGAACATCGTCTACGGCCTGAGCGGCGTCGTTCGGCAACGCGCGCCACCCGCATCTGGAGACCATTCGTGGCCGTCAGGCGGTCCGTACGTCTACGGCAGCTATCCCGACATCGACGGGCTCTTCCAGGAGCAGGCCGGCGAGCTGGACCGCAAGCGAGCGCGAGGCGACCCTGCATCGCGATCCAGCAGCTCGATGCACGACAAGGCCATGTATGCCCCGATCTGGGAGCTCGGCTTCATCCACGCGCAGGGCCCCGGCGTGGCGGAGTCGGGCCTGGGGCTCATCGCCGATTACCCGTGGTCGGCGCCCTACGAGAGACGTGAAGGTGAAGAGCCAGGTGACGCAGCGCGCACGCCGCCGCTACTGGTGGTGCGAGGACCTCCGGACGCATTTCTTCACCCGCCGCGGCGTCACCAGGCGCGGTCGACGGCGTCGAGCTTCACGCTGCACGCCGGCGGAGACGCTGGCCCTCGTCGGCGAGTCGGGATCAGGCAAATCGGTAACGTGCCTCTCGCTGGTCCGGCTGGTCCTCGGAGCCGGCGGGACGGATCGTCGGCGGCCGCGTCCTGCTCGACGGGCGAGGACCTGCTGGCCAGAAGAGCGCCGGCCGAGATGCGGCGGGTGCGCGGCAAGCAGATCGCCATGGTGCTCAGGATCCCCTGACCTCGCTCAATCCCGCCCTGACGATCGGCACGCAGATCAGCGAGGTCGTGCGCCGTCATCAGGGCCTGCGCGGCGCCTCGCTGCGGGAGCGCGTGTCCGGAATCGCTGCGCCGTCCTGCGCATCCCGGCCGCCGAGACGCCGCCTGCGGTCACTACGCAGCATCAGCTCAGCGGCGGCATGCGGCAGCGTGTCTCGAGCGCCATCGCGCTCGTCGTGCGTGCCCTCGGCTGCTCATCGCCGACGAGCCGACGACGGCGCTCGACGTGACCATCCAGGCCCAGTACCTCGAGCCTGCTCAAGGACGTGCAGCGCGCCGGCCGGCGTGGCGGTCATCCTCGGTCACGCACGACTTCGGCATCGTGGCGGCCATCGCCGACCGGGTCGGCGGTCATGTACGCCGGCCGGATCGTGGAGATGGGCGCGACGCTGCAGGTCTTCGACAACCCGAGCCATCCCTACACGCGGGCGCTGCTTGCGCTGCCTGCCGGACGTGGCGCGCAAGCGCGCGCAGCTCGTCGAGATCGGCGGGCAGCCGCCCGACCTGGCGCGCGCTGCCGCCCGGCTGTCCGTTCGCGCCCCGCTGCCCGGAGCGACAGGCCGCAGTGCGACGACGGAGTATCCGCCCGCGGTCGACGCTGCGACGGCGGCCACGGCGCACTGCTGGGCCGCGCCGGCGGGACCCCGGCCTGCACGTGATGCTGCGGGGCGTCGGGCTGAAGAAGTACTTCCCGCCACGTCGGGCTTCTCGATCGGCCGGCACCCGCGGACTGGGTCAAGGCGCTCGACGGGGTGAGCGTGCAGGTGGCCGAGGGCGAGACGCTGGGGATCGTGGGCGAGTCGGGCTCCGGCAAGACCACGCTCGCCAGGCTCTTTCCTGCTCCTGGAGCGTCCGACCGCGGGCTCGCTGCTCTTCGACGGCATAGGCGACCGACGCCTTCGGTCGCGGCGACCTCGCGCGCTACCGTCGCGCGGTGCAGGCCGTGTTCCAGGATCCGTACAGCTCGCTGGATCCGCGGATGCGCGTGGAGCACATCGTCGCCGAGCCGCTGCCCAGCGACGACGGCGTGAGCCGCGCCACGGTGCGCGAGCGCGTCGCCGAGGTCCTGCAGCTGGTCGGTCTCCGGCGCGACAGCCGTCGCGCTCTACCCGCACGAGTTCAGCGGCGGCCAGCGCCAGCGCATCGCGATCGCCCGCGCCCTGGTGACGCTGCCCGAAGTTCATCGTCCTCGACGAGCCGGTCTCGGCGCTGGACGTTTCCATCCGCGCCCAGATCCTCAATCTCCTGAAGGATCTTCAAGAAAGGCTGGGCGTCGCGCTACGTGATCATCTCGCACGACCTGGCGGCCGCGCGCTACCTGGCCACCCGCCTCGGCCGTCATGTACGCCGGGCAGCTCGTGGAGACCGGTGACGTGCGACGACGCTCTACACGGAGCCGCTCCATCCCGTACACGCAGGCGCTGCTCTCCGCGGCGCTGCCGCTGCATCCCGTCGACTCGACGGCAACGCATCGTGCTGACCGGCGAAGTTCCGAATCCGATGAATCCGCCGACGGGGTGTCGCTTTCACCCACGATGTCCGCAGGCCATGCCGCAGTGCCGGAGCGACGAGCCACGATGGAAGGAAGTGAAACCCGGCCGCTTCACCGCCTGCCACCTGTATTGATGGGGATCCCAGGGGTCACCCTGCGTCGCCAGCCGCCAGCCGGCCGTGAAATGGAGTCAAGCGCGAACTTGCGGCGCGGCGCCTGTCGCGGGCGCGCGGCCGAGCAGCATCGACGGTGAGCGCTGCCCACGACGATGGCCGCGCCGAGTGCGTTCAGCATCCCGAAGCCCCACGTGCCGAGGACCATGCCGCCGGCCGCGCTGCCGAAGGCGCCCATCAGGCCCATGCTCAGGTCGGCGATGCCCCTGGGTGGACGTCGCGCTCGGCGGGCGACAGCGCGTCGGTGAGGAGCGCGCTGCCGGCGACGAACGCCAGGTTCCAGCCCACGCCCGTTCAGAGCCAGCGCGAGCATCACCAGCCCGCTGTCGCTGCCCGGGCACCAGCCCGGCCACCGCCACCGCCAGCAGCGAGCACGAAGGCGCCGACGCCGATCATCATGAGCCGGCCGAAGCGATCGCTCAGCCAGCCCGACAGCGGCGAGGCCACGTACATGCCGCCGAGATGCATCGGCCACGGCGAGGCCGATGGTGCCGACCGAATGTCCCGTGGTCGTGCAGATAGACCGGCGACGTGGAGGTGGTGCCGATCATCACGAGCTGGCCCGACATCAGCGTGCCGACCGCGATGCGCACGCGCGGCTCGGCCAGGATCTCGCGCAGCGGCGCGCGGCGGCCGGGCCGGCCGTTCCGCCGTCGCGCGCTCCTCGAAGAGCGACGCGATCGCCAGCGGATCGGGCCGCAGCAGCAGCTCGCACCAGCACGGCCGCCAGCGCGTAGCCGGCCGATGCTGATGAGGAAGGCGCTGCCCACCGGCGAGAGCCTGAGCACGCGCGCCGAGCCGGACGACCGGCGTCATCAAGTTCGGGCCCACGATCGAGCCGAGCGTCGAGCCCCACACGATGAGCCCCATCGCGCGCCCGCGGTGCGCGGCCGGGGTAACATCGGCGGCCGCGTAGCGGGCCAGGAGGTTCGACGTGTTGGAGATCCCGAACAGCGTCATGCCGACGAGCAGCAGGCGAAGCTTCGCGTGAGGACACCGACCATCCCCAGCACGGCGCCGACCACCGCCAGGCCGTAGCCGATGGCCAGACCCGGGCGGCGCCCGAAGCGGCCCATGAAGCGAGAGCGGCCACGCCGCCAGCGCCGCGCCGAGCGAGCCGACGGCGACCGGCACGCCGACCCACGTGTTGGTGCCGGTGATGGCGGCGGCCATGATGCCACCCACCGCCATGCCGATCGAGTGTCCGGTGCTGCCGCAGACCTGCGCGGCAAAGAGCGTGGCCAGCAACCGGCCACGCCGCGGCGCCGTTGCCGCGCTCGATGGGGACAGAATCAAACGCTACGGCCTCATCGGGTGGCTGTACGGGCCGGGCCGCCGTAGCGGGGCCGCCAGGTTGGCGAAGTCGCAGATGAGCGGACGCGTCTCGCGCGGGTCGATGATCTCCTCGATCCAGAACGTCTCGGCCGAGCGGAACGGCGAGCGCAGCTTGGTCAGCCGCTCCTCGATCTCGGCCATCTTGGCCATCGGATCCTCGGCGCGCGTCGAGGTCGGCGCGGTAGGCCGCCTCGATGCCGCCCTCGAGCGGCAGCGAGCCCCAGCGGCCCGACGGCCACGCGTAGCGCGTGCAGTACTGGCTGCCGTTGCGGTGGGCGGCGCCGGCCACGCCGAACACGTTGCGGATGATCACCGCGCACCATGGCACGCGTCGACTGCCAGATGGCCGACATCGCGCGCACGCCCTGCTTGATCGTCCCCGTCTTCTCGGCTTCCAGGCCGATGAGGAAGCCCGGGCAGTCGACCAGGTAGACGATCGGCAGGTGGAAGGTCTGCGCGGTGTCGACGAAGCGCTCGACCTTCTGGCACGTGTCGGCCGTCCAGGCGCCGCCGTAGAAGAAGGGATCGCTGGCCATCACCGCCACCGGCCAGCCGTCCAGGCGCGCGAAGCCGGTGATCACCGCGCGGCCGTACAGCGCCGACATCTCGAAGAACGAGCCGCGATCGACCACCGCCTCGACGATCGCGCGCATCTTGTACGGCTTGCGCGGGTTGCGCGGAATGGCGTTGAACGAGCCACTCCTCGCGCCGCTGGGGATCGTCGGTCTGCGGGCCGCGCGGCGGCACGTCGTCGATCGGAGGACGGCAGGTAGGACAGGAAGCGCCGCGCGCACGCGAACGGCGTCCTCCTCGGTGTCGACCGCGTCGTCGACGCCGCCGGCCTTGAGCTGGATCTCCCAGCCGCCCAGCTCGTTCTTGGTGAGCTTCTGGCCCGAGCCGCTCGACCACCGGCGGGCCGGCCACGAACATCGCCGACTTGTCCTTGATCATCACGGAGTAGTGCGCGGCGGCCAGGTGCGCGGCGCCGAGCCCCGCGACGGAGCCGAGGCCGAGGGCCACGCGCGGGATCGTGCCCATGTTGCTGCACGACCTGCTCCCAGCCGTCGACGGCCGGAACGTTGGCGCGGCCGTCGGTCTCGATGGTCTTCACCGAGCCGCCGCCGCCGGAGCCCTCGACCAGCCGGATCAGCGGCAGGCGGAGGTCGTGGGCCATCCGCTCGCACATGTTGTGCTTGCCCTTGATCGTGGCGTCGGCCGAGCCGCCGCGCACCGTGAAGTCGTCGCCGCCGATCACCACCGGACGACCGTCGACCCTGGCCCGGCCGAAGATGAAGTTGGAGGGCGTGAGGCGCTCGAGGTCGTTCTGCGCGTCGTAGGCGGCGCGCCCGGCGATCTTGCCCGAGCTCGTGGAAGCTGCCGGCGTCGGCCAGCCGCGCGACCCGCTCGCGGATGGTCAGCCGCCCGCCGTCGTGCTGCCGCTTGACGCGCTCCGGCGCCCCCGAGCTCCTCGGCGAACGCCTCGCGGCGTCGGAGCTCGTCCATCTCCTTTTGCCAGTCCATCGGGCCCTCGACTCTACCATCGGATGCCGTAAGATGCTGCCACCATGAGCGAGGACCGCCCGTGACGCGTCGCACACTGTCGCGCTCGCCGTGGCCCTCGTCTTCCTCTTCCGCCGTCTCCCCGCCCCGGCAGCCGATCCCATCAAGCATCGGCTTCCTGGCCCCGATGAGCGGCATCTTCGCCCAGGCCGGCAAGGACATGCTCGACGGGCTCAAGATGGGCTCGAAGCCATCCGGCGGCCAGGTGGCCGGCCGCAAGCTGGAGCTGATCGAGGAGGACACGCGAGGGCAACCCGGCCACCGCCCAGGCCAAGTACCGCAAGCTCGTCCAGCAGGACAAGATCCACGTGCTGACCGGCGTCCTGCTGGCCAACATCGGCTACGCGCTGGTGCAGCCGATCGAGCGCGACGAGCTGCCCGTCGCTGTTCCTGACCACGCCGGACGATCTCACCAAGCGCAAGCCCGCCGAAGTGGATCCTGCGCGCCAACTTCGCGGCGAGCCAGCCCATGCACGCCGCTCGGCGACTACGCGGCCAAGGTCGCTCAAGTACAAGCGCGTGGCCGCCCTCGCCATGGACAACCCCTTCGGCCACGAGCAGCTCGGCGGCTTCCAGCGCGTGTTCGAGGACGCCGGCGGCAGCGTGGTGCAGAAGATCTGGGTGCCGCTCAACGCCATGGACTTCGCGCCGTACCTCGGCCAGGTCGCCGCGCGACGTCGACGCGGTCGTGCAGGTGTTCGTGGCCGGCCAGGCCGTGCGCTTCGCCAAGCAGTACGGCGAGAGTCGGCCTGAAGGACAAGCTGCCGCTGATCGGCACCGGCGTCTACATCGACGAGTCGGCGCTGCGCTCGATGGGCGACGAGGCGATCGGCACCGTGGGCGCGCTGCATCTGGGCGCCCACGCTGACCGACGCCGGCCAACCAGGCGTTCATGAAGCTGGCCGAGGCGCGAAGCTCAAGCGCACGCCGGCGTACTTCCACGCCGTCATGTACAGCGCCGGCCGCTGGATCACCGAGGCGGCCAAGGCGGTCGACGGCAAGGTCGAGGACCGCGCGCGTTCCTGGCCGCCATCCGCAAGGCCAGCGAGACCACCGAGGATCCGCGCGGGCCGATCAAGCTCGACGAGTACAACAATCCGACCGAGAACGTCTACATCCTCAAGGTGGAGAAGGTGGGCGGACGGCTCGCAGAACACGGTGATCCACACCTACCCGATGGTCTCGCAGTTCTGGACCTACAAGCCGGAGGACTTCTTGCAAGCTCCCGCCTACGACCGGAACTACCCGCCGGTGAAGCCATGAGCGGCGTGCGTCAGGTCGGCTACTTCGACTGCGCCGGCGGCGGCCAGGTCGTCGTCAGCGGCACCACCGCCTACGTGGCCCACATGAAGGCGCCGCACGGCACGACCATCGTGGACGTGAGCGATCCGGCGCGCGCCGCGCACGCATCGCCGAGCTCGAGCATCCCGGCCGGCACGCACTCGCACAAGGTGCGCGTGGTGAACGGCGTGATGCTGGTCAACCGCGGAGGCCGCGCCGCGCAGCCGGCCGGGTCCGGAGCTGCGCGGCGGCCTCGGCATCTGCGACGTCAGCGACGCCGGCCCGGCCGCGCGAGATCACCTTCTGGCGCGCGCGCGCGGCGTGCATCGCTTCACCTTCGACGGCCGCTACGCCTACCTCTCGCCCGAGCTCGACGGCTACGTCGGCAACATCGTGCATGATCGCTCGATCTCACAGAATCCGGCGCGGCCCGAGGAGGTCGGGCGCTGGTGGATGCCCGGGCAGTGGACGGCGGGCGGCGAGACGCCGACGTGGAAGGGCCGCGCACCATCGCTGCCACCATCCCGATCCGCCTCGGCAATCGCCTCTACGTCTCGCTACTGGCACGGCGGCTTCGTGATCCTCGACATCGAGGACATGGCCAAGCCCAGGCTCGTCGTCGGGCCTCGACTGGAGCCCGCCCTTCACGTCGCCCGACCCACACCGCGCTGCCCATCCCGTTCCCGCTCATGGGCCGCCGGGTGCTGCTGGTCGCCGACGAGGACGTGCAAGCGCCGCCGCCGCCGTCGCCGTCGTTCCTGTGGCTGGTGGACATCACCGAGGAGACCCGCCCCGTGCCGTTCGCCAGCTTCCAGGTGGCCGGCATCGACGGCTCGCCGCAGCCGGAGTTCACCGGCTGCCACCAGCCGTGCGAGGAGGTGCGCGGCACCGAGATCCCGGTGGCGTGGTTCGCCCACGGCCTGCGCATCGTGGACATCGCCAACCCGCACGCGCCGCGCGAGGTGGCCTCGTTCATGCCGCCGGTGCCGGCCGGCGCCGAGCGCGTGTGCAGCAACGACGTCTGCTACGACGACCGCGGGCCTGATGTACCTGATCGACCGCACGCGGGTCTGCACATCGTCAGGAGCGTACCTCAGGGGACGGCGAGGGGCGCCCGGTGACCAGCGAGCACCGGCCCGCGTGACGCCCGCCTGCCCGCGCTCTTCCCCGACGCGCCGATCAGCCCGGCGCGGAAGTGGGCCATCACCTTCTCCGTGATGATGGTCACCGTGATGCAGGTCCTCGACACCAGCATCACCAACGTGGCGCTGCCGCACATGCAGGGCTCGCTTCTCGCCAGCATCGACGAGATGTCGTGGGTGATCACCTCGTACCTGGCCGCCAACGCCGTCATCATCCCGGCCAGCGGCTGGCTCACCGTCGGTGTTCGGCCGCCGGCGCTTCTTCCTGATCTGCACGGTGCATCTTCACCACCAGCTCGTTCCTCTCGGGCATCGCGCCGAACCTCGAGTTCCTGGTGGCGATGCGCATCCTCCAGGGGCTCGGGGCGGACCGGTGATCCCGATGGCCCAGGCCATCATGTGGGAGATCTTCCCGCTCCAGGCAGCGCGGCACCGCGCATGGCCGTGTGGGGCTTCGGGCATCATGCTGGCGCCGATCCTGGGGCCGACCGTCGGCGGCTGGATCGCCGACAACTGGTCGTGGCGGTGGATCTTCTACATCAACCTGCCGATCGGCGTGGTCGGCTTCTTCATGGTCAGCGCGTTCCTCTTCGACGCGCCGTTCCAGCGCAGGCCCGCGGCGCGTGGACGTCCTCGGCCTCGTGCTGATGGTGCTCGGCTTCGGCTGCCTCCAGCTCGTGCTCGATCGTCGGCGAGACGGCAGGACTGGTTCGACTCCACGTTCATCGTCACCCTCAGCGTGCTGGCCGTCTGCATGGCTGACGGCGCTTCGTCGTCCGGGAGCTGATGGTCGAGCGAGCCGATCCTCGACCTCAGCGTGTTCCGGGACCGGAACTTCGCGCATGGCCTCGATCGCCATCTTCCTGATCAGGCATCGGCTTCAACTCGAGCATCCTGCTGGTAGCGCTCTACACGCAGAAGGTGCTCGGGCTACGACGCGTGGACCGCGGGGCTCGACGCTGGCGCCGGGCGGGCTGGGCACCATGATGGCGCTCATGATCTCCGGCCGCCTGGTCGCGCGCATGGACCAGCGCCTGATGCTGACCTTCGGCTGCGTGCTCTCAACGCGATCGCGCTCGGGCTGATGACCCACGTCACCTGCCACGATGGACTTCTGGAACCTGGCCTGGCCCCGCTTCGTCCAGGGCTTCTCGATGGGCTTCATCTTCGTGCCGCTGCAGGCGCTGGCGCTGGCCACCATCCGCGACCGTCCGGCTGGCCAACGCCACGGCCGCCTACAACGTCGTCCGCAACATCGGCGGCAGCATGGGCGTGGCGCTCGTGACGACGATGCTGGCGCGCCGGAGCCAGATGCACCAGGCTACGCTCATCGGCCACCTGCACGCCTGGAATCCGGCGATGGCCGACCGCCTGCAAGACTGGACCGATCACTTCGCGAGCCAGGGCACCGACTCGTACACCGCGGGCCGGCGCGCGCTGGTGATGCTGTACCGCGAGGCCCAGCTGCAGGCCCAGGTGCTGTCCTACGGCGATGACTTCTGGCTGCTGCTGCTCTGCTCGCTGGCCGTGCTGGCGCTCGTCCCGTTCATGCGGCGCGTGCGCGCCGATCCCACCGGGCGCCCGCGCGGCGCAGCACGCCTCCAGCGCGCGACCCTGGCTTGCCCGGCCCCCGCGGAATAGCCGCCGCCCGTCGCTCAGCGCCCGGCGAGGCGGGCCACGACCGGGGCCAGCGCGGCGGCGTACGGCTCCTGGACGACGTAGTAGGAGATGCCCCAGCGGGCGCGCTGCGCCTGTAGCTGGTCCACCATCGCCTCCGCGCTGCCGAGCAGCACGAAGGGACTCGCCGGGACGTCCTCGACGCTCAATGCGCTCCAGCGCTGGGTGAGCTCCTCGGCGAGGGCCCGACGCTCGCCGATCACCACCCTCCCTGGAGAAGCGCATTCAGCTCGAGCTGGTCGACGCGGGCGCCGGGCGACGTCCCGAACGAGCTGCACGCGCGTATCGACGTCGGCCGCCCGGAATCCCGAGAAGTCCGGCGCGACGCCGCCACGGGCGAAGGTGATGCCGGTGAGCCCTACGATGTCGTGCCTCGGCGGCGGCCAGGGTGAGCAGACGCGGCCCATTGCCGCCGATGAGGATCGGCGGGCGTGGCCGCTGGACGGGCCGCGGATGGATGGTGTGGCCGGTCACCCGGCAGTGCCGGCCGTCGTAGGTGACCGGCTCGCCGGTGAAGAGTCGCTTCACGATCACCACGGCTTCGGCCAGGCGCTCCACGCGCACCCGGCCCCGGTCGAACGCCAGGCCGACCTCGTCGTACTCGACCTTCATGTGCCCGGCGCTCAGCTCCGAGCTCCACGCGGCCGTCGCTCAAGAGGTCGAGCGTGGCGGCCTCGCGGGCGAGCACCACCGGGTGGCGAAAGTCGTTGTTGAGCACCATCGTGCCCACGCGCAGTCGCCGGGTCGCCGCCGCCGCGGTGGCCAGCGCCGGCAGCGGCGCGAGCATCGCGACGAGATGGTCGGGCAGGTTGAGCGTCGCGTAGCCCTGGTCCTCGAACATGCGCGCCCGGATCGGTCCACGCGGCGGCAGGCGCCGATCGTTCTCGCGTTGATGCCGAAGCGGAACGGCTTCACGACGCTACCTCAGCCGCGGCGCGCCGGCATCGCGCTGCACTCGGCCGTGCGCGCGTCGGATCGCTATCTCGCTCGCGATCGCCTCACGCTCTCAGCCGGACGATGCGCCGGGCCTAGCACGACCACCGCGCCGTACGGCTGGTCGCCACGCTCGATGGCCAGGCGGCGCATCTCGAACGCGCGCTCCATGAATCCCGTGGAGTCGGCGCGACGCGGCTGGACGAGGTCGGAGGCCCCGGCCCGCGCCGCGCGCGCGTGGTCGGCGAGGAGCCCAGAGGTCCCGGAGGCTTCACGGCGAACGCGAGAGTGCCTCGCCGGCGCGCGCGGGTCAAGCGAGGTGCTTGACTTTGCTGGCCAGGAGCGATCGTGGCGCTCCAACTCGGTTCACGAGGGGACTGCACTATGATTCCCGCTGCGTTCGAGTATCACTCGCCGGGCTCGATCGGTGAAGCCACCGCCCTGCTGGCCCGGCCTGGGCGACGACGCCAAGGTGCTGTCGGGCGGCCAGAGCCTCATCCCGTTGATGAAGCTCCGGCTGTCCAGTCCACGGCACACGTCGTGGACATCAACGGGATCCCCGGGCTCGACGGCGTGCGCGAAGCCGACGGTTTCCTCGCGGATCGGCGCGCTCACGCGCGAGTCGGATCTGGAGGAGTCCGGCGATCGTGCGGACGCGCTATCCCTCGCTCCACGACACGTGCGAAGGTGATCGCCGGATCCGCTGGTGCGGAATCTGGCCACCGTGGGCGGCAACCTCGCCCACGCCGATCCGGCCAACGATCATCCGGCGACGATCGCTGGCGCTCGGCGCCGAGATCGTCGCCGGTCGGGACCAAGGGCGAGCGCACGATGCCCATCGCGCACCTTCTTCACCGGGTCCGTTCGCGACGGCGCTCCGGCCCGACGAGATCCTCGTGGAGATCCGGATCCCGGCTTCGCCCGCGCGCAGCGGCGGCGCCTACCTGAAGCTCGAGCGCAAGGTCGGCGACTTCGCCACGGCGGCCGATCGCGGCGTACGTCGGCGCTCGGCGCGGCGGCACCTGTGCGACCAGGTCGGCATCGGCGCTCGACCAACGTGGGCCTGACGCCGATCAAGGCCACGCAGGCCGGAGGCCGCGCTGAAGGGCAAGGCGCCGGACGCGGTCGCGCGATCAAGCAGGCCGCCGAGCTCGCCGCCGCAGGCTGCGCAGCCCTGCGACGATCTCCGCGGTTCCGTCGAGTACAAAGAAGGATCTCGTGCCGAGTGCTGACGGCCGCGCGCGCTTCGCCAAGCGGTCGAGCGCGCCGAAGGCAGGAGATGAGCACGATGCTGATGCAGCTCTCCGTCAACGGCGAGAAGCACGAGGCGAACGTCGAGCCACGCCTGCTGCTGGTGCACATGATCCGCGAGAGTGCTGCGGCTGACCGGCACCCACATCGGCTGCGATACGACCCACTGCGGCGCCTGCACCGGTCCTCATGGACGGTGCGCGCTGGTGAAGTCGTGCACGATCTTCGCCGTGCAGGCCAGGGCAAGCAGCTGATGACGGTGGAAGGACTCGAGCAGGACGGCAAGCTCCATCCGCTGCAGGAAGGGTTCATGGCCGAGCACGGGCTGCAGTGCGGTTACTGCACGCCCGGCATGCTGATGACCAGCTTCGCCTTCCTGCAGAAGACACCCCAAGCCCAGTGAAGACGACATCCGCTGGGCGATCTCCGGCAACCTCTGCCGCTGCACCGGCTACGTGAACATCGTCAAGGCCGTGCAGCACGCCGCGGCCGCGATTCGCGCAGGGAGGCGCGTAATGGAGCTGCAGGACCACGCCCGAAGTCGGCGGCATGGGGCACTCGATCAGGCGCAAGGAAGATCCGCGCTTCATCCGCGGCAGAGGCACCTACGTCGACGACGTCGTGCTGCCGGGGATGCTCTATCTCGACATCGTGCGGAGCCCGCACGCGCACGCGAAGATCGTGCAAGATCGACACCGACGAAGGCGATGGCCGTCAACGGCGTCCTCGCGGTGATCACCGGCCAGGACCTCGCGAAGTACAACCTGCACTGGATGCCGACGCTCATGTCGGACACGCAGATGGTGCTGCCGGTCGAGAAGGTCATGTACCAGGCGCAGGAAGTCGCGGCGGTGCTGGCCACGAGCCGCTACGCCGCCGCCGACGGCGCCGCGGCGGTCGAGGTCGAGTACGATCCCCTGCCCGTCGTCATCGATCCCAGGAAGGCGCTCGAGCCGGGCGCGCCGGTGCTGCGCACCGACAAGAAGGACAAGAAGGACAATCACATCTGGCACTGGGAGTGGGGCGACAAGGGCGCCACCGATCGCGCCTTCAGCGAGGCCGCGGTCACGGTCAAGGAAGACATCTACCTGCCGCGCATCCACGTCGCGTCGATCGAGACCTGCGGCTGCGTCGCGCACTTCGACAAGGTCAATGGACAAGCTCACGGTCTGGATGACCACGCAGGCGCCGCACGCGATCCGCACGGTCTTCGCGCTGGTGGCCGGCCACGTCGGTCTGGCCGAGCACAAGATCCGGATCATCTCGCCCGACATCGGCGGCGGCTTCGGCGGCAAGGTGCCGGTCTATCCCGGCTACGTCATCGCGCGTCGCGGCCTCGGTGCTCACCGGCAAGCCCGTGAAGTGGATCGAGGACCGCATGGAGAACCTGCAGGCGGATTCGTTCGCGCGCGACTACCACATCACCGCCGAGCTGGCGGCGAAGAAGGACGGCACGCTCACCGCGCTGCAGCATCAAGACGCTGGCCGACCACGGCTACACGGACGCCGCCGCCAACCCGTCGAAGTTCCCGGCCGGGCTCTTCCACGTGTGCACCGGCTCGTACGATCTCAAGGCCGCCCACGTCGAGGTCGACGGCGTCTACACCAACAAGCCGCCCGGCGGCATCGCCTACCGCTGCTCGTTCCGCGTGACCGAGGCGGTGCACACGATCGAGCGCATGGTGGATCTGATGGCGCATCAGCTCAACATCGATCCGGCCGAGTTCCGGATGAAGAACTTCGTGAAGCCCGAGCAGTTCCCCTACAAGTCGGCGCTCGGCTGGGAGTACGACAGCGGCAACTACGCAGGCGCGCTCACGAAGGCGATGGACATGATCGGCTACGCCGACCTGCGCCGCGAGCAGGCCGAGAAGCGCAAGCCGCGGCCAGCTGATGGGCATCGGGATCTCGAGCTTCACCGAGATCGTCGGCGCGGGCCCGTCGCAAGCACTTCGACATCCTCGGTTTGAAGATGTTCGACAGCTGCGAGATCCGCATTCATCCGACCGGCAAGGCCATCGCGCGCTTCGGCACGAAGTCGCAGGGCCAGGGCCACGAGACGACGTACGCGCAGATCCTGGCGGAAGAGCTCGGCATCCCGGCGAAGGACATCCAGGTCGAGGAAGGCGACACCGACACCGCGCCGTACGGCCTCGGCACCTACGCGAGCCGCTCGACGCCGGTCGCCGGCGCCGCGGCAGCCGTCGCGGCGCGCAAGGTGCGCGACAAGGCGCGGAAGATCGCCGCGCATCTGCTCGAGGTCGCGCGAGGACGATCTGGTGTGGGAGCCCGGGCAAGTTCTCGGTCAAGGGCGCGCCCGGCAAGTCGAAGACCATCCAGGACATCGCCTTTGCCGCGTACACGAATCACCCGCAGGGATGGAAGCCGGCCTCGAGGCGGTCAGCTACTACGATCCGCCGAACCTCACCTACCCGTTCGGCAGCTACATCTGCGTGGTCGACGTCGACTCGGGCACGGGCGAGGTCAAGGTGCGCCGGTTCGTCGCGATCGACGATTGCGGCAACATCATCAACCCGATGATCGTGCAGGGCCAGGTCCACGGCGGCCTCACGATGGGGCTGGCGCCGGCGCTCTTCGAAGAGATCTCGTACGACGAGACCGGCAACATCCAGGGCGGCAGCTTCATCGACTACCTCCTGCCGACCGCGATGGAGACGCCGAAGTGGGAGACCGGCCACACGGTCACGCCCTCGCCGCACCATCCGCTCGGCGCCAAGGGCGTCGGCGAGTCGGCAACGGTCGGCGCGCCGGCCGCCATCGCCAACGCGGTGGTCGATGCGCTCTGGCATCTGGGCGTGCGGCACATCGACATCCCGATCACGCCCGGCGAAGGTGTGGAAGCTCCTGCGCGAGAAGGGCGTGACCGAGTGAAGGACACGCGCGGACGTGGCTGACGAGCTGATCGCGCTGGCCGCCGAGCTCCAGCGTCAGCGGCGAGGCGTTCGCGCTGGCCACGGTCGTGCGCTGCGAGGCGCCGACCTCGGCCAAGCCCGGCGCGAAGGCACTGATTCGCGAGGACGGCCGGGTCCAAGGCTGGGTCGGCGGCGCCTGCGCCGAGCCGGTCGTCGCGCGCGAGGCGCTTCAGGCGATGCGAGACGGCCGGCCGCGACTCATCGGCCTCTACGGCGAGGGCGGGCGCATTCCGGGCCGGACCGAAGGCATGCTCGAGTACGGAATGACGTGCCACAGCGGCGGCACGCTGGAGATCTACGTGGAGCCCTATCTGCCCAAGCCTCAGCTCGTGCTCGTCGGCCACGGGCCGGTCGTCGAGACGTTGGCCACGCTCGGTCGCGCCGCGGACTTTCACTGGTCGTCACGCTCGTCGCCGACACCTTGCAGACGGGTCTCGAGGAGCAGCGCCTCACTCGAGCGCTCGTCGGTCATCGTGGCCACGCACGCGGAGTCCGACGAGGAAGTGCTGGACCGAGTGCTGCAGAACCGACGCGGGCTATGTCAGTCTGGTCGCGAGCCGCCGAAGGGCCGGCGTGATCCTCGAGAGCCTCGAGCGCGCGTGGCTTGCCACCCGAGCGACTGGAGCCGGCTGAAGGCGCCTGGCGGGCTCGACATCGGCGCAGTGACGCCCGAGGAGATCGCGGTGAGCATTCTGGCCGAGATCATCCAGCATCGCCGGAGCGACAAGACTCGCGCTGCTGAGCCTGGAGGTGCACGCGACGCCGGCAGTCAGGATCGAGTCGAAGGACCCGATCTGTGGCATGACGGTCGACAGCGTCACGCGCGAAATTCCGCTCGGAGTTTTCAGGCCGGATCGTCTATTTCTGCTGTCGCCATTGCAAAGAGATGTTCGACCAGGATCCGGACCGCTACCGCGCCGTGTTGGAACGCTTCGAATCGGACGTATCGGCGTAGCGGCCGTAGAAGAGCGCCGCGCGCCGCTCTGATTCTTCCGATCACCTGACCAGCACGGCCGCTGAGCGGCCGCGAGCGAATACCCCGGTCTGGGTATCCCGCCACGACGGCACCATGGGACACGGTAACTCCGCGTCGGAGTTGACGTGATTCGTCCTTCGCCCGATATCCGCCCCGATATGCTGCAGATATGCTGCAAGGCAGGGATATGCAGTTCTGTGGAATTAGAAGTTCGCCGCACTGAACTGGATGCTGGCCAATGACGTCGACCCGGCCGGATCGAAGCGCTGACTTCTCGAGTGAGCCAGGTCAGGTGGGCGCCTCAGGCGATCTAGGCTTCGAGGAACGGCTGACGCGCGAGATCCTCCAGAGCGAGCGCACCCGCATGCTGATTCTCGCCGGGTTGTCGGGCTCGCTGGTGGTCACCTTCCCGGTGTACGCCCTTCGGTCGGGGATCTTCGGAACCGCGTGGGCCCTGCAAGTCGTTGCCGTCTTCGTCCTGCTGGCCAGCTACGAGCTGGCCATCCGTCAGGTCGTCGGCCGCCGGCTCGAGCAGGGCAAGACCCTGCCGCGGCGGCTGCGATTCTTGAACGCGTTTGTCGAGACCAGTGTCCCGAGCATCCTCATTCTGCTCGGTTCGCGCCAGGTGGACCCGGTGTACCCGCTGGAGAGCGCCGCCGCCTATATGTATCCGGTGTTCATCGTCCTCTCCACGCTGCGGCTCGATTTCGGGCTTTCGGTGTTCACTGGATGCGTCGCGGCGGTGGAGTATGTGATCCTGTCGTTCGCCCTCGTCGGCGGGAGCGACGATGGCAGCCGGCACGCTGTTCTCGCTGCCGCCGTTCCACCTGGCGAAGGGTGTGATGCTCGTGCTGGCCGGACTCGCCGCCGGTTTCGTGGCCGACCAGATCAAGCGCCGCGTGATGAGCGTCTTTCTGGCACTGGAGGAGCGCCAGCGCATCGTCAACGCATTCGGCCAACAGGTGTCGCCCGCGATCGTGGAGGAGTTGCTGAAGCAAGGACCGGAGATCCCGAGCAAGCGGACGTTCGTGTGCGTGCTGTTCATGGACATCCGCGACTTTACACGGCTGGTCGAGAAGAAGACGCCCGAGGAGTTCGTCGCGTATCAGAATGCCGTGTTCGGCACGGCGATCGCGATCGTGGACCGCAACCACGGCGTGATCAACCAGTTCCTGGGCGACGGCTTCATGGCGACGTTCGGCGCGCCGGTGGCCACCGGCCGCGACTGCCGAAACGCCTTGAGCGCCGCGCGCGAGCTTCTCGCGGCGGTGAAGGCACTCTCGGACTCCGGCCGTATCCCGGCGACCAGAATCGGCATCGGGCTGCACGCTGGCGAGGCGGTCTCCGGAAACATCGGCTCGCAGGCGCGGCAACAGTATTCGATCAGCGGCAACGTGGTGATCCTCGCAGCGCGCATCGAGCAGCTCAACAAGGACTACGGTTCGCAGCTCCTCGTCTCGGCCGAGGTGTTGCGCGAAACCGGCGAGGGCGATCACGGCGCCGAGGCGTTGGGGGCGGTGCAGGTGAAGGGCCGCGACGAGCCGATCGAGATCTATCGCCTTGCCTGAACGGCCTGAACTATGACGTCGTCGAGATTGCGGCCGTGTTTCACGGTGCTCGCCTGTTTCGACTCGACCGAGAGCGATGACAATCCAGCGTCGAACTTCCCGATGAACCCGACGGCGGCTTCGCGTTGCTCAGCCGCCGCGGGTTATCGGGAGCGTTAGGGCGCCGCGTTTATATCTCTGCTCGTATCACTCAGCCTAGTTGCCTACTTGGTTCTTGCAGCGATGTTCACCCCTGGCCGCCGCAGGAACGAATCGACGGCGCTAGGTGGTTAGGGTTGGCAGCTCTCGTGCTGCAGCCGCACCGGGCTTCCTATGGATGGGGGCGTTTTGCTGAGAAGTTTGACACCGGTCAGTGCTATAGCAGCGTCATCAACGTCATCGCCAACGCGGTCAAGGAAACTGACAATCCGAAGTCCTTGGCCGAGTAGCTATCCCGGAGCCTTGCTCATATGCGTGGCTGTGAAACGCTTTTGCTCGGAAGTAGAGGCGGCAGCGCATGAACTTCCCAAACGCCGCAAGGCGCGCCCTAACAGCGCGCTCCAGGCGACGGCGCCGCGAGGCGCGACGATATGCTCGGCTCGGTGACCAAATGAAGTTGATTCCTTACTGGATTCAGCGAGCGGATTTCTCGGCTACTGACTACAGCGCCGTAGAGGTTGACGACGCAGTCCGAGCCTTCGAGGGCCATGACTGGCGTCGCGAGCTCGGGCTCTACTCTGAGCTGGAAAGCGCCAGAGCAGATTGCTGCCCTCCAGGCATCGGCTTCGTAGATATCTGGGCGGGGACATCCTCCACGTCTGCCCCAGAGTGGGGAACGATCGTGCGATCGAGGGTCCCGCTACCGCCTTCACACGGCCACACGCAGGCTTCTCGGATCTCATTCCGGTGCCTCACTCGATTGTCGAAGCTAGGCAGGACACAACCCGGCGCCGCCGCCAAGTGTTGGAGCTTATCGGGTTCTTCTTCCAAGGGCGGCACGATTGGATGGCTACAAGCACTTGGGCGGCGGCCTAACCTCGGCATGCGGCCGAGTCGGCCTTCGGCCGCAGCTGATACCGTAGTTAGCCAGACAGCGAGCAAAGCAATGAATCGTTTCGGCATTCCTGCGGAAACCGAGGAGAGGATAAGGGCTCGAGACACCCGCTGTGTGTACTGTGGAAAGCAGTTCTCCCCCGAGCATCGCGCAAGGACATGCCAAGCATCGAACATCTCAGCATCGAGACCCCTCCCTTCTATTGGCAGGAAGGCTTGAAGGAGGACGGTCGGGCTATTTGCTGCTGCAGCTGCAACTCCAGCAGGGGAAAACAAGAGCTTGCAGAACTGGTTTCAGACGCCCTATTGCACACGGCGGGACGTGCCGATAAACAGCGACTACGGTCGTGGAGCCAGTAAAAGAAATACCTCCGATCCAGAAGGTGAGCGCTCTTCGCATGCGTTCGTTGCAGCGGACGCCGCACTCGTTAGATGCGGCGCAGCTGAGCGTCATGTCCGTTATCGGTACTGAGGTGGGGGCGTTCAGGACGTGAGCGAATACGGACAACAGAGTTTGTGGCGCGATACAGCGACGGCGGACACCGAACGGGCGCGTGATCTGGCAGCCCGTCTCGAACGGCGGGCCAAGGCGGAAGACGAGGTCGCTGCGCGCGACACCTATCTCGGCCTACTCAACATCTCCGCTGGAGAACGTGTCCTCGACGTCGGTTGCGGTAGCGGCGCCGTCACCAGAGAAATCGCCAGACGCGTCGGCAGTACCGGCCTGGCGGTCGGGCTCGACCCGAGCCCCGCGCTGTTGGCCGTGGCCCGCGGACTCGCCCATGAGACCGGCTTGGGTGGTCAGCGTGGAGTTTCACGAAGGCGATGCGCTTCGATTGCCTTTCCCCGACCGGTCATTTGATGCCGCGGTGTGTGTGACCGTGCTGTCCCACGTTCCGAAGGGGAGGCTGCCATCCCCGAGATGGTTCGCGTCCTGCGCTCGGGAGGACGTCTCGGGGTCTTTCGACCTCGACACAGATATGACCGCGTTCACGCATCCCGATCGCAGCCTCACCCGGCGCATTGTCGCTGCAGCTTCGGATGCGACAGCGGTCAACGGCTGGCTAGTCCGCCAGTTGCCGTTGCTCTTCCAGCGAGCCGGCCTCATAGACGTCCGCGCGCGCGGCTTCTTTCCGCTCGAGACCCATCTGCAGAGTTTCTATGCCAGCATGGCCGACCGCTGCGCCGAGGCGGCCGTCAAGGCCGGCGTAGTTACCGAGTCCGAGGGCCGCGCCTGGCTGCATGCGTTCCACGATCAGGGGCTCAAGGACCTATCGTCGCCGGCCGTCTGCATATCTTCGTCTGGGGCCGGAAGCCGGTTCCATGAAGGCGTACTGGCGAAATGACGGACGGGTACACCCCAGCAAAGATCGCGTATCGAGAGCTACGCTCCGCGATCGGCCCCTGGGCGAAGACAAACGGCTATGCACGTTGGACGGGAACCCAGGCGGGGTGGCGAAGCCCGTGGAAGCTCAGCAACAGCTTTTGTTCAAGTTCGAGGGCTCCAGCTTTGCGAGTCCCGACACTGGCCATTCGTACCACGGCCTCATTCAGCTTGAGCCCGTGGGTAGCAAGGGGTCCACGATCCTGCGCCAGTCGGATTTCGCGCGCTGCCTCGTTCAGGCCGAGCCTCGATGAGCTCGGGCGAATCCAGGGAGCGATTAACCGACGGCGGCCGCCGTTGCCCTCGTATTTGAAGAAGGACATCGCGCAGGACTCTCTGCTCGGCCACAGTCTGCGCGCGCTGTACGACCCGGCGCCGCAGTACCGCGAAGGGCACATGATCTCCCTCGGATATCACGGCCTTCGGGACGTACGAGAGCTCGCTGCGTTCATTGCGGGCGCGTGCTGCCACAAGCACTCGAACGGTTCCTGCAAGGACGCGTCGCCCAACCGGTTGACGACACACCGCCGCACTTGCGGCCGAAATGGCTCGCCACGTTGAGCAAGCCAAGTGACGGCGGATGAGGGAGTCGCCAACAGCCGTATGAAGCTTGACCATGTCGCAATCTGGACTGTGGACCTCGAACTGATGCGCACCTTCTACGAGAAGTACTTCGACGCGCGGTCGAACCTGAAATATGAAAATGAACGGAAGAGGTTCACTTCGTATTTCCTGACGTTTCCTGGAGGCGGGCGGCTGGAACTGATGCACCGGCCAGACATCCAGAGGATCCCCGATTCACAGAGCTCACGCGAGTTCATCGGCTACGCACACCTGGGTGTGGAGCTGGGTTCTCGGGCCGCCGTCGACGCCCTGACCAAACGACTGCAGGGCGACGGGTTCCCGCTTCTGGACGGGCCAAGACGGACGGGCGACGGATACTACGAGAGCATGGTCGCCGATCCCGAAGGCAACCGGATTGTTATCGCCGAATGATGCAGGAGGGCGGTATGCGCCCCATTTATGCCGTAGTGCTGATTGCGATCGTTGCCACCGCTGGAGACCCAGCAGTTGCGAGATGACACATCGGAGATGTGGAGGACCGCTGAGGCGTATATCGCCTGCGGCCGTGACTATGTGAAGGCTGCCTACATTCCCACGGTGGAGGGTGCGAAATCCGCGTGCGCAAAGGAGCTCGATGCATATGGCTTGGCGATGCGCACACTTGCGGTCAATACGCAGATAGCCGGAGGGTCGGTCTCTTGATGCGGCGCAGTCGTTCGCGGCCAAGAAAGAAGCATGGGCGCGAAATGATGCCCTCGACTCATTTACCCACAGCGTCAAGGAGTGGATAGAAGAGAAGTAGGAGAACACACCTTGCCACCGACCTCGCCCATGCTCATGAGCCAACGCGTTGTCCAGGCCTGCCTGCTTCTCGTTTCGGCCATCGCGGTGCTCGGCGGTTCGCTCCAGATGTACCTCGGGCAGCCGGACACGGCCCCGGCTCGACAACGTTCACCGCTTCATGGCCGGCGTGTACCTCTCCACTGGACTCATCAACTTCTGGGCGGCCAGTACCATCCGGCATCAAGGAATCCCCGAGCTTCTGCTCCCGGTGGTCATTGCCGTGGCACACGCGGCCACCAACCGTCATGCGTCGCGAGCTGCCACAGCGGCCTGACTCTTGAGTAGTGCGACGGCGGTCTGGGACTCTGGCGACGCCTACGAGCAGTATGTCGGGCGCTGGAGCCGGACGGTTGCGACCGAGTTTCTTCGTTGGCTCGCACCTCGTCCGGCCTCGCCTGGGCGGATATCGGCTGCGGGACGGGAGCATTGGCATCCGACGATCCTGACGATGTGTGACCCGTCGTCCATCTCCGGGATCGATTCGTCGGAGGGCTTCGTGTCCCTGGCGCGCCAACGCATCAGCGACCCGCGGGCCCGCTTCGAGACCGGCGATGCGACACACCTGCCCTGGAATTCGGCCGTCCGGGACGTCACGGCCGCTGGCCTGGTCCTCAACTTCGTGCGGGATCACGATGGCATGGTGCGAGAGATGGCGAGAGTGACCAGACCGGGAGGAACGGTCGCCGCGTACGTCTGGGACTACGCCGGCGGCATGCAGAGTGATGCGGCGCTTCTGGGACGCGGCGATCGCCGTGAGCCCCGCATGACGCGAAGCTCGACCAGGCCGAGGCAGTTTCCTCTGTCAGCCCGGGCCGCTCAGGCATTGTTCGAGAAGAGTGGCCTCAAGGCCGTGGAGACTCGCGCCATCGAGATTCCAACCGTCTTCCAGACCTTCGACGACTACTGGAAGCCGTTTCTCGGCAGGACCGGCGCGGCGCCGACCTATCTGGCCTCGGTCGATGGCGAGGATGCGCGAACAGAATCCCGCCGGCACCTCGAGTCGCGCCTTGCGCCGACAGCCGGGCAAGCCGATCGAGCTGACCGCTCGAGCGTGGGCGGTTCGGGGAGTTGTCTGATGCTCACGATCTCCGCGACTGAAGAGTGGCGCGCAGCACACCCCGGCGCAACGATCGGCCTGCTCGAGCTCTCCGGCCTGGAGAGCACGGGCTCGTCTTCCCAGATTGACCGAGCGCAAACGCGCCGTCGAAGCTGGCTTGCGCGAGCGCTACAAAGGATTTACCCGTCAGGACTTCCTGGCGCTTCCGGTGATGGCCGAGTACGAGCGGTACTACAAGCGCTTCAACAAGACCTATCACGTGCAGCTGCAGCTCGAGTCGATCGTCCTGAAAGCGCAAGCCTCTTCCCGACGTATCGCCCGCCGTCGACGCCAACTTCATGGCGGAAGTCGAGACGCTTGATCCTGACGGCGGGGCACGACGTGGAGAAGCTGCGCGCGCCGATCGTGATCGACGCATCGCGCGAGGGTGAGCAGATGACGCAGATGAACGGCACACCCAGAGCGATTCGGTCAGGCGACATGATCATGCGGGACGCGGACGGAATCTCTTGCTCGGTCATCTATGGGCAGGACGCTCGCTCGCCGGTATCTCCACAGACGTCCCGTGTGCTGTACGTCGCCTACGCGCCGGCCGGGGTCGCCGCGGAGGTCGTCGAGCGTCAGCTCCGCGGGATCGAAGAGCACATCCGCCTGGTGTCGCCGGGTGTCGCGGTGGAGCAGCGCCGCCTGCTCACCGCCTGAAGACGCGCCCGTCCATGGCGCGAGTCGGGATCGTCGGCGGGCTTGGACCGGAATCCACGATCGACTATTACCGCCGCATCCTGGAAACGTGGCAACGAGAGGATCCATCGACGATCCCCTCGATCGTCATCGACAGTCTCGACGTGCAGCGGGCGCTGCGCCTCGTCGAACGTGACAGGCCTGCGCTCGTCGAGTACCTGCTGCAGCGTCGGTGCTCAGCGCCTGCGGCTGCCGGCGTGGACTTCGTCGCCATGACCGCCAATACGCCTCACATCGTGTTCGACGAGATCGCGTCGCGGTCGCCGGTCCCCCTGGTCAGCATCGTCGAGGCTTGCGTTGAGGAGGCGCGGCGGCGCGGATTGCGTCGATTGGCTCTTCTCGGCACGCGATTCACGATGGAAGCCCCGTTCTACGCGGCGGTATGCGCGCGTCACGGCATCGTGGCGGTCGCTCCGATGACGCGGACCGCGCCTGGATTCACGCGCGGTATGTGGGCGAGCTTCTCAAGGGCGAGTTTCGAGACGACACCGGTCGGAGTTCGTTTCGCTCGTCGGCCGTCTGCGGGACAAGGAGCGCATCGACGGAGTCATTCTGGGCGGGACCGAGCTGCCATTGCTCCTACCCGCTCCGGTCATCGCGGGCGTTCCGGCGCTCGACACGACGGCGTTACATGTCGCCGCCATCGTCGAGCGCCTGCGCACTGACACGCCACCGTCCTAGGCGCGCTTACCCGCCGTAGAAGACCTTGTCGCCGAGCTCCTTCATCCACAGGGTCGCGTCGTCCGCCCGTCCGTCGATCGTCTTGGCGAGACCGACCTCGACCACCTTGCCGACGAAGATCGAGTGGTCGCCCATCTCCACCGTCGTCTCGAGCGAGCACTCGATGAACGCGGGCGTGCTGGCCAGGATCGGCGCGCCGGTCGTTCCCGGCCGGAAGGGCTCGCCGGAGATCGTGTCGCCCTTCTTCTCGGCGGGCTTGAAGAACGTGAAGGCCAGCGCCTGCTGCCCCTTGCCCAGCACGTTCAGCGCGAACGCCTTGGTGTCCCTGATGAGCGCGTGGCCCGCCGAGTCGGTCTTGACCCCGACCACCGACGAGCGGCGGCTCGAACGAGGCCTGGGTGACCCAGTTGACCGTGCCGGCCGAGATGCGGCCGTCCTTGTGCGCGGCGGTGAGGACGTAGAGGCCGTACGGGATCATCCGGAGCGTGGTCTTCTTGACGTTCGGGTCCATGGGTCCCTCCTGGCCGGGAGGATACGGCGGATGCGGGCCCGGGTCCAGCGGTCGGGCGCGACTTTGCAGACCTCACGCTTTCGCGTAACATCGGCTCACGACGCCGAATCCGCCGAGGAGGGGCCCATGCCGCTGACAGAGCTCAATCACTACTTCATCCGCGCGAACGAACTCGAGAAGACGAAGGACTTCTACTGCGACGTGCTCGGCTTCCAGGTCATGCCGCGGCCGACCTTCCCCTTCCCCGGCTACTGGCTCGGGGTGAACGGCAAGATCCAGGTGCACATGGGGCCGGACGGCATCGACAACGCCGACCTCGTACTACCTCGGGACGCCGAAGGACGCGGTCACCGATCACGCGGGCGTCGTCGACCACATCGCGTTCCTGGCCACCGAGCCGGGCAACTTCATCCGGCGCTTCAAGGAGCGCGGGCATGGACTTCCAGCCGCGCTCGCTGCCGGAGTTCGACCTCTACCAGATCTTCATCAAGGACCCGAACGGGCTCACGATCGAGCTCAACTTCTTCGGCGTGAAGGACGTCACGGACTGGGGCGGCGAGGACTACTCGAAGATGCCCCAGGTCCGCCAGCATGCGCGGCATGACCGAGGCCGGCCGGCGCGTCCGCGAGCTTCGCCGACGTCGGCTACGACGAGGCGATGCGCCGGGCGCGCGCGCTCGGTGCCCGCCCTGCGCGAGCGCGCCGGCCGCGGCCGAAGCCGGACGCCAGATGCCGGCGGAGACGCTCGAGGATCTGCATCGCACCGGCCTCTTGCGCTTTCACCAGCCCAGGCGCTGGGGCGGCATGGAGCTCCGACTTCGTGGCGCTGTTCGACGTGCCGGCCGAGATCGCCCGCGGCTGCGCCTCGACCGGCTGGAACGTCGCGAACCTCGGCGTCCATCACTGGATGCTGGCGCTCTACGACGAGCGCGCCCAGGACGAGATCTGGAGCAAGAACCCGGACGCCCTGATCGCCTCGGGCATCGCCTACCCGCAGGGCAGCGGGCGCCGCGTCGACGGCGGCCTCGTCGATCAACGGCTTCTGGAACTTCTCGAGCGGAGTCGACGCCTCCGACTGGAACATGCTGGCGGTGATGGTCCGCGACGGCGAGCGCGTCGTCGATCACCGGATGTGCCTGGTGCCGACGAGCGACTACGAGATCGTCGACGACTGGCACACGCTCGGCATGCGCAGCACCGGCTCAAGTCGGTGCGCGCCAAGGATCGTGTTCGTCCCGAGCACCGCGCGCTGTCGATGTACCTGGCGCGCGGCGGCAGCCAGTTTCCGGGCGCGCGCGTCAACGCGAATCCGCTCTACCAGGTGCCGCTCTCGCGCGCTCGGCTCCCACTGCCTGGCGGGCGCCGGCGTCGGCAACGCGCAGGCGGCGCTCGAGCTGACCATCGAGGCCGATCCGCGAGCGAAGCACCAACTACACCGCGATGCGCATGCGCGACTTCCAGGCCGTGCAGCTGCGCGTCGCGCGCGCCGGCGCCGATGGTCGACGCGGCCCGGCTCGTCATCCGCGCCGACTGTCTCGAGGCCGAGCGGATCGCCCGCGAGGCCGCGTGCCGACGATCGAGGAGAAGCTGCGCTTCAAGCGCAACGTCGCCTACGCGATGGAGCTCTGCACCGAGGCGGTCGACACGCTGCACGCGCTCGCCGGCGCCAACGGCATCTACGACCGCTATCCGATCCAGCGGCTCTTCCGCGATCAGCACGCGCTCGCGGCGCACATCGGGTTCAGCTGGGACGCGCAGGGCGGGCCGTGGGCGCTGGTCGCGATGGGCGGCGAGTTCAGCAAGCCCGACTATGAATCGGCGGGGCGAGGCGCCCTCCGGACACTCTCCCCGGTCTCGCGGGTGCGCCCGTTTGGCGCACTCCTCCACTGCGCCCCTGGCGTTTACTCCTTCTTGTTTCTGATCGGAGGGGGCGAGACGCTCTCCGGGATACCTCCCCGGTTCGCGTAGCGGGCGGACACGCCGTACTTACTCACTCGCGGTCAGCGGGCGTTGCGGTGGTGGCGGCGTCCATCACCGCTTCCGGCGTGTCGGGGTCGATTGAGCAGTCCGGGCGCCAGCAGAAGGAAGCGTCCGCTCATTTCGGCGATCGCTTGGCGGCCGCGGGTCTCGACTTCCGCTGGCGGCAGGCTCGCTTGATCACGGGTTTGGCTGGAAGCCCGCCCACCACGGCGCGGCCGGTGCGCCGGTGGGCGTCGGCTCAGCGACGGGTTGCCGGGGACGGTCGGCCCAGCTCAGCGCGGTCGCCGGATAGTCCGACGAACTCGTCGAAGAGGATGCCCTCTGCCGCACACGTGGAGCAGGCTGAACGGCGCGTTCGCGACCCGGCCGAGGATGCGCAGGTCGTACGGCCGCTGGAAGCGGCGGCACTCGGCGGCGGTCGACAGCTCCTGCGTGGCCATGTTGGTGGCGTAGAAGAGGCCGTCCGGCGCCCGACTCAGCGACCGCCGCGCGCGCGTAGGCGCGCGAGCGTCTCCGCCATCGCGCTCGAGCGCGTGATCGACCGCCGCCGGCTCCGAGCGCATGAGCGCCACGGCCTGCGGCGCGGCCTCCCGCCAGTAGAAACGGCAGGACCATCGAGCGGCGAGAAGCACCGTCCAGATGATCGGCGTGTCGCGCCCGACCGCCTTGCGGATCGTCTCGCAGCGCCTCGAGCTGCTCGCCGAGGGCGCCCGATCTCGCGTCGGCGGGCTCGAGGCGTCGCAGATCGTCCGCTGTCGTCGAGCGGCGCTGCGGTCACCGTGTACGGACGTCGCCGCGCTCGCGCGAGGGCGTGTAGCGAAGCCCCCACATCTCCGGCGAAGCACTGCGCGCGGCTCTGGGGCTTGAGGAAGTCCCAGTCGAACGCGCGCGGCGAGCCGGAGCGTCTCGGCGGCGAGCGTCGTCCGCCGAGTTCTCGGTGGCGAAGTTGTGCAGCCAGAGGCTCACGGGCACCGGTCGACCGGCGCCCCGCGCAAGGCCGCCAGGACGCGCTCGCGCTTGGTCATGTCAGGCTCCTCGCGCGTTGAAAGGCCTGAATCACGCGCCGATCATAGTACAGTTGCGCGCCAGGGAGGGCGATCCAGCCATGTACGAAGTCTTTGCGCTCAAGTACGGCGAGCGAGACACGACGAAGTGCCAGTTCTTCTACCGTGAGTCCTCGCACGACAAGCTCACGCTCGACTATTTCGTGTGGCTGATCCTCGGCGGTCCCCAGCCGCTCCTGGTGGACACCGGGCTTTCGCGACGACGACGCGCGGGCCCGCGGCATCCGCAACTACGTGAGCCCGGCGGCGATGGTCGAGCGCGCGCGGGGTCAAGCCCGCCGACATGCCGATCTCGCTCATCACCCACCTGCACTACGACCACTGGGCCGGCCACAGCCTGTTCCCGAACGCGGAGTTCTGGATCCAGGGCGAGGAAGTCGCGTTCTGGACCGGGCCGTTCGGCCGGCTGCCGGCGTTCCGCGGCTCCGCCAACGTCGAGGCGCCTGGCGCACCTGACCACGTTGAACTACGGCGAACAAGATCCGGATCGTCGAGGGCGACCACGAGGTGTGGCCGGGCATTCGCGTCCACGGGTCGGCGGCCACACGGCCGGACTTCAGATCGTCAGCGTCGAGACCCGGCGCGGCACCGTCGTGCTGACGTCCGACGCCTCGCACTTCTACCACAACGTGGAGACGCGGCAGCCGGTGCAGATCATCACCAGCCTGCCGGAGATGCTCACGGCCTTCGACACGATCGACCGGCTCGCCGGCTCCGACGAAGCTCGTCGTCGCGGGCCACGACCCGCAAGTCGCCGAGCGCTTCAATGCCGGTCGAGCCGGGGATCATCAAGATCGCATGAAAGCCGCGATCCTTCACGGCGCCGACGACATGCGTGTCCAGTGCCTGGGCCCGTCCAGAGCCCGGGCCTGGCGAGGTGCTCCTGAAGGTCGAGGTCGCGTCGATCTGCGGCACCGACGTGAAGGTGCTGCACCGCACGCTTCAGGGTCAGCCGGCGGGCCAGTTCGTCATGGGTCACGAGTACGCCGGCACCGTGGCCGCCCTCGGGCCCGGGCGTCGACGAGTTCCGCGTGGGCGACCGCGTGGCCGTCGAGGTGCACAAGGGCTGCGAGCGCTGCGAGAACTGCATCAAGGGCTGGTACACCTCGTGCCTCAACTACGGCGACGTCTCGAAGGGCCACCGCGCCAAGGGCCTCACCTGCGACGGCGGGTTCGCCGAGTTCGCGGTGAACCACATCAACACGCTCTACCGGCTGCCCGGAGAACCTCATCCTTCGAGCAGGCCTGCATGGTGACCACGGCGGCCTCGCCGCTCTGGGCGATCGACCTGATGGGCGGCTACGTCGCCGGCGAGACGGTGCTCGTGCAGGGCCCGGGTCCCATCGGGCTCATCGCCGTCCAGCTCTGCAAGGCGCTCGGCGCCGCGCGCGTGATTCTCACCGGCACCCGCGACTCGCGGCTGGCGATCGGCAAGCAGCTCGGCGCCGACTTCACGCATCAACGTTCGCAGCGAGAACCTCGCGCGATCGCGATTCGCGACATCACGGGCGGCCGCGGGCGCCGACTGCGTCCTCGAGTGCGCCGGCGGGCCGACGCTCCATGCAGGAAGCGCTCGAGAACGTCAAGCGCGGCGGCCGCATCGGCGTCGTCGCCTGGTACGCAGGCCCGGTGCGAGGTCGACATGAACCTCGCCGTGCGCTCGCAACGTCCGCATCTACGCGGCGCGCGGCGAGGGCGGGATGAATTGCGGGCGCTCGCTGGAGCTCATGAGCGAGGGCAAGATCCTGGCCGATCCCGATCATCACGCACCACTTCGGGCTCGATCAGATCCACGACGCGTTCCGCACGTATGTCGAGCGGATCGGCAACGCCCTCAAGGTCGTCATCCACGTCTAGCCCGGGCTGGGCGTTATCTCTTTGGCCCGAGCCCGGTTCCTTCATATTATCCGATAGGGCCGCCACTCGGAGGGGGCCATGACGACCTACAATGCCGTTGGCTACGCGCTGCTGAGCCTGCATGCGCTGGTCTCTGCGTTCTCTCGCGCCGCCGGCTTTGGGTGCAACCGGCGGCCTCGTGGTCGGCGGGTTGTATCTCGTGTTCATCTGGCTCGTCGCCGGGCTCTATCTTCCCGAGATCCTCCACATGGGCATCGCCCATCGGGCGCTCGAGTTCAAGGGCTGGTTCGTCAAATCGACCACGCTCGTGTGCAACACGATCGGCGATCTACGTCAATCCCCAGTCGTGGGTGAACCGTCACCGCCACCACCACGCCTTCTCCGACCGCGACGGTGATCCGAACAAGCTGGGTGTCGACGGCTTCTGGAAGACGCTCTACCTGTGCTTGTTTCCGTATCCGTGCCAGTTCGATATGGCGCGCGATCCGATCTTCGAGACCTGGCCGATGCGCCTGGCCTCGAGCCCGTTCTTCGCGGTCGTGGCGCAGATCACCAGCTATGGCTTCCTCTGGCTCCTCGTGTCGGACTGGGCGTACGCGCTGGCGCTCTGGGTCAGCGTACGGCTCATCGCGCTGTGGACGAACATGGTGCAGAACTACTGGACGCACGACCGCCGCTTCGGTGCGCGCCGCTATCAGGACGACGACAACGCGATGAACATCGGCGAGTGGCTGCCGGTGACGGCCACGTTCAGCGCCTGCCTGCAGAACAACCATCACCACTATCCACAGTTTTTCCGGCTCAGCCACTCCCCCGGCCGAGTACGACTTCGGCTTCCAGGTGGTGCGCCTGATGAAACGCCTGGGCCTGGTGAAGCCCTCGAACACCGGGGGGCGGCTGCCCGCGGGTCTCGAGCTCGAGGAAGTTGGGCTCTAAGATTTCCGGTCCGTTTCTGGCCGTGCTCGCCGCGGTTCTGCTGATCGGCGTGTCGGCGTCGCCCAGCTCGAGCGATGTCGCTCAGCGCGTCGTCGACGTGCCGACTCGCCCCGGAGTGATTCAGCGATTCCTGTTCGTGGCTCCGCCGCAGCCGAAGGCCGCCGTCGTCCTGTTCGCGGGCGGCCACGGCGGCCTCCAGATCTCCTCCGACGGGCGATTGCAGTGGGGAGCGGGGAATTTCCTGGTTCGCTCGCGCCAGCTCTTCGTCGACCGGGAGCTCGCGGTCGCGATCGTCGATGCGCCGTCGGACCGGCAGGGCACTCCGTTCCTGTCCGGCTTCCGCCAGACCCGCGAGCACGCCGCCGACATCAAGGTCGTCATCGCCCGGCTGCGCGAGCACGTTCAGGTGCCGGTGTGGCTGATCGGGACGAGTCGCGGCACGCAATCCGTGGGGTTTCTCGCGACCCAGCTGACCGGACGAGACGGACCGGATGGGATCGTGCTCACGTCGACGATTCTCACCGACAATCGCGGCCGCGCCGTGCCCGCGATGGATCTCGACAAGCTGCGGATCCCCAGTGCTCGTCGTCCATCACGAGCAGGACGGCTGCAGCCTGTGCCTCTTCCGCGATATGCCGCCCCTGATGCACAAGCTCGACGCGGTCCCGAAGAAGGCGCTGATCACGTTCAAGGACGGGCAGAGCCGCGGCGACCCGTGCGAGGCCTTCGCCTATCACGGCTACAACGGGATCGAGCGCGAGGTGGTCGCTCAGATCGCCGGGTGGATCGTCTCCAGGTAGCCCCGGTTACCGCGCCGCGGCCGGCGCGGCCTCCACCACCGCCGACGTGTAACCGCTGTAGCGCCGATAGCACCGCACCGCGTTCTCCCAGAGCAGCTTGCGCCGAGCGCCCTCGCCGACCGACGTCCACTTCGAGGACCGCGTCGACCGACTTCGGGAACCAGCTCTCCGAGTGCGGATAGTCCGTCGCGAACATCAGGGTGTTCTCGCCGATCGCCTCGATGGCCTGACGCAGCGACAGCTCGCCCTCGTGGAGCTGGATGCTCTGGAAGTATTGCGGCCCGCGGATGTACTCGCTCGGCTTGCGCTTGAGCGCGCGGCAGCGCGTGCTGGCTCATCTCGGCCTGCTCGTCGAGGCGCGAGGCCCAGAAGGCGAGCCACCCGTGGCCGCACTCGAGCGAGGTCAGGCGCAGGCTCGGATAGCGATCGAGCACGCCCGAGCCGATGATCGCCGCCATGTTGCGCTGGGCGTTCCACACGTGGCCGGCCGAGCGCACGCAGGAACACGTTGTCCCAGTTGTCCCACATGCCCGGCGGATACGGGACCGTCATCGTGAACGAGTGGATCACGATGGTCAGGTCGTGCTCCTGCGCCGCCGCCCAGATCGGCTCCCAGTCGGGATCGTCGAGCGTCATGCCCGGCGGGCAGATCGGGAAGATGCCGACCGGCCACCGCTCCTTCCCGCAGCGCCGGATCTCGGCCACCGAGCCGGCGGACGTCGCGAACCGAGACGTGGATGCACGCTCGTGAGCCGATCAGGGTACGGCGCGCAGTAGTCCTTGAGGAAGCGGTGGTACGCCTGGTACATCGCCGTCTCGACCGCGACGTCGTCGGAGACCGCGAAAACGAGGCGATACCACCCGAGGGCAGGACCATGTTCACGTCCACACCCTCGATGTCCATGTCCTTGACGCGCGCGTGCGAGTCGAAGCTGACCCGATCGTCGGGAAACGGCGGCCCCTGCCAGCGCACGTCCCACGGCGTGCCGCCGTCGCTGAGGCCGCGCGAGATCGACTCGGCCGGCGGCACCCCGATCGCGAGAGCCGAGCATCCGATTGAGGTCGGGGCGCTTGCCGACGCGGTAGCGCGACATGCCGCCCTTGGCAGGCGCGCGCCCGACCAGAGGGCCGAGCGCCGCGAGGCGGCGCTCGATCGGCGGCCGACAGGTACGCCTCGATCGGTTCGGCGGCTTCGATGATGTGCGTGTCGGCGTCGAAGATCCGGTAGCCGGCGCGTGCCATAAGAGAGTCCTCCTCGCGACGTTGCTATCGAGTCAGTCGGCTGGCTCCATCCGGTAGAGAGCGCAGGAGCTTGAGCAGCGGAACGTCCTGCGCGCTGAACAGGATGACCGGCTCGGTACCCAGGTTCGCGTGCGCGTGACGAGCCCGCGGCGGGATCACGAAGAAGTCGCCCGGCTCCCACTCGAAGATCTGATCGTCGACGGTGGTGGTCCCCCGCCCCTGCACGCACGCGATAGACAGGCGGTGCTCGTCTCGCGGTGTGCCCTGGTCCGCACGCCCGGGCGCAGCATCTGCAAGTAGCACCCGACGGTCGGACGGAGCGAGCCTCCGCTCGCCGGATCGGCGTACTCGAGCAGGACGTCGTCGAACGGATCGGGCGCTTGCTCGGCGCGCTTCAGGAGCGCCGGGTAGGCCTCGGTCCACGGGAAGTAGATGTCGCGCCCGGGGCTGCGGAGCGCCGGCTGCTGCTCGTCCGGGATACGGCTCGAAGGTCAGGTTCTCGAGAAAGCGCACGATCTGCCAATCGAGGATGTCCATCCAGTAGATGGGCTTGCCGCCCTCGTTGCCGTGGTCGTGCCACGCCATCCCGGGCGTCACCACCAGGTCGCCGGGCTTCATCGGCGCACTTCTGGCCGTCGACGGTCGTGAAGGCCCCTTCACCATGGAGCATGAACCGGATCGCGGTCGGCGAGTGTCGATGGGCCGGCGCGACCTCGCCGGGCAGCAGGTACTGAACCGCCAGCACGAGACTGTGGGCGACGGTCCGCTCCGGCACTCCCGGGTTGTGCAGACGCAGAACCCGGCGCTCGGCTCCGCGATGCGGGCTCAGGTATTCGCTGCTCTCGAACAGCAGCGGCTCGATGTCGCGCCAGCGCCAGTGGCGCGCTTGCGTCGCGGTGGGCTTGGGCGGAATGAGCGGCCCCGGCCTGGACCACGGCGCGTCGAGCCCCGCCGCCCTCAGCCGCGCGCAATACGCCTCGAGCTCCTCGACCGACCGCGTCGTCTGGACCGCCATGATGCCTCTCCTTGACCCGGATTCTAGCCGAACACGCTACTCTGAGGGCCCGATAAGCGGGCGACCGCGCTATCCTCCCCGAAGACCGGCATGACTGCCACCGAAGCCGCGCAGCGCGACGCCGCGTCGCGAAACGACGAGCTGATCGACGCCGCTCTGATCCGCGGGTGGCTGGCCTGGGGGCTCGGCTGGCTGCTCTTCTTCCCCACGATCCGGCGCGTTCATCTCGACGCAAGTTCAACTATCCGAGTTCCTCGGCGGCACCGGCGTGGCTCACGTTCGGGCGGCTGCGCCCGATGCACGTGAACGGCGTGATCTGGGGCGCCTTCTCGACGCTCTTCATCGGGCTCTGCTACTACATCGTGCTCCCGCCTCACCGGCGTGCGCGTCTGGGGCGAGCGGCTGGAGCCGCGGTCTGCTGTGGATCTGGAACCTGAACCAGGCGGCGACCGTGGTGCTGCTGGCGCTCGGCTGGAACCGGGGCTGGGAGGCGGGAGAGTTCCCGCTGATCAACGTGGTCGTGACGTTCCTGGCGCTCGTCGCTGCCTCACCGTGCAGTTCCTGATGACGATCAAGCAGCGCCGGGACCGAGCCGCTCTACGTCTCGCTCTGGTACCTGATCGCCGCGTTCGTCTGGACCGACGTGAACCTGGTGCTGCTGATGCTCGGCCCTATCACATCCCCGGCATCAACAACGCGGCGTGGCACGGGCTCTTCATCCACTACGTCGTCGGCCTCTGGATCACGCCCGCCGGCTACGTCTTGATCTACTACTTCCTGCCGGCCAGCGTGAAGAACCCGATCTACAGCCACCGGCTGTCTCGCTGATCGGCTTCTGGTCGCTCGCGTTCTTCTATCCGTTCGTCGGCATCCACCACTATCTCTACTCGCCGATCGCCGACTGGGCGGAGACGATCGCGATCGTCTCGTCGATGATGCTGATCATCCCCGTGTGGACCGTGCTCCAGAACTTCTTCGGCACGATGATCGGCCGGTGGCCGGAGTTCTCGGGAGAACCTGCCGGCGAAGTTCCTGATCGTCGGCTCGCTCATGTACCTGGTCGGCTGCTTCCAGGGCTCGCTGGAGGCGCTCCGCTCGGTCCAGCAGCCCACGCACTTCACCGACTTCGTCATCTCGCACTCGCATCTCACGATCTTCGGCACGTTCGTCGTGTGGGCGATCGCCGGCACCATGTACGTCTGGCCGCGGCTCGCCGGCGACGCTCCGCTGTGGAGCTTCCGCGCCGCCAACTGGGGATTCTGGCTCGTCACCCTGGGCATCGCGGCGATGGTGCTCGTGCTGGCCGCGCAGGGGCTGCAGCAGGGCTTCATGCTGATGGCCGGGACCGAATGGGTGCACTCGATCAACGCGATCCGGCCTTACTGGTGGGTCCGGAGCCTGCACCGGCATTGCCATGGACGTCGGCGATCTCGCTGCTGGTCTACACGCTCATGAAGACGTCGCTCGCCGCGGCCGGCATGGCGTCGCCGGCACACGATGAGATCGATCGGCTCGCTGGCGGTCGGCGCCGGCTTCTTCTTCGTGACCCTGGCGATGTTCGTCCAGGGCTTTCTGCCGGCGATGATCCCGGAATCGCGCTCCCGACAGGTGAGCCGCGCCGTGCGGACCGACGTGGGCGACGTGAAGTGGGTGCGCTACGACGCCTCCGACTACACACCGCTCGAGCTGCGTGGGCCGGAGCGTCTACATCCGCGAGGGTTGCTGGTACTGCCACAGCCAGTACGTGCGGCCGGTGGCCGGCGAGGATCTGCGCTGGGGGCCGGTCTCCGAGGCCGGCGAGTACGCCTTCGATCGGCCGCATCTTTTCTCGACGCGCCGGATCGGCCCGGACCTGACGCGCGTCGGGCTCAAGTACGGTGACGACTGGCACTACGCGCACCACTGGGATCCGCGTCTGGTCGTGCCGGACTCGATCATGCCGAGCTTCAAGTGGCTCTATACGCGGGTGCGCGTGCCGCTGCGAAATGCCGACGCGGGCCCGGTGCTCGCGGCGTCTCCGGAGCTGAAGACGTATTTCACGATGAAAGCGGAGACGTCGATTCCGCTCTATCCCAATGCCGACGGGCCTCGCGTTCGTCGCCCCTCAGGCGAGCGGCTCGGTGGCCGCTCGACGGCACGCCCGTCGTAGACCTCAACGGCCTTCGGCGAACGGCCGCCCGCGTTCACGTCGGTCACCCTCGTATTCCCCACGCAAGAGCTGGTCGGCCTGGTCCGATACATCCAGAAGCTCGGCACCAATCGTGGCGCCTGGCGCGAGGTGTTCGAGCCGCAGATGGTCGGCGTGTCGGTCATGAACATCCCGAGCAGCCCGGATCTCCTGGCGCTCGGACGCGGGGTCTACGACTCCCGGTGCATGGGCTGTCACGGGAAGAATGGCGACGGCAACGGACCGGCCGCGACCTTCCTCTCTCCTCGTCCGCGCAACTTCGCCCTCGGCATCTTCAAGTTCCGCACGACGCCCTCGGGCTCCGTGCCGACCGATGGCGACCTGTACCGTACGGTCACGCGCGGTGTCCGTGGAACCGCCATGCCCACGTGGCATGAGCTACCGGACAAGGAGCGTCTGGCCGTCGTCGCGTTCATCAAGACCTTCTCGAGCCGTTTGAAGGACGAACAACTCCGAGCCCGCGCCATGATCGGAGACCCGCCCACGGCCACGGCCGAGCTCGTCGCGCGCGGGCAAGGATCTCTATCGCGCTGCCGAGTGCTTCCAGTGCCACGGTGAGAACGGCAAGGGTGACGACTTCACTCGCGGCCAGTTCAAGGGCGGGTCCACCGTTCGCGACATCTTCCGCACGATGACCCTCGGGCTCGACGGCTCGCCGATGCCCTCGTTCGCCGACTCGATGAGCGAGGAGGAGCGCTGGGCGATCTCGTACTACGTGCTCGCTCTCGGCCTGGAAGGATCCGCTGACGGGCGAGACGCTCGACCTGCCGGCCGCGGCGCGGCGGCGCTCGACTCGCCAGATGTCGCCGCCGACCATCCGCGCTTCGCCCTCGATCCCGCGCGGCTCGAGCCCGTCGCGACCGAGCGAGCCAAGTCACGAACCCTGTATCCTGGCATTCGCGAATGATCGAACACCTGACGCTCGGCGCGTTCGCGGTGGCGCTCCTGATGAGTCTCGCGGCCGTGTGCGCCTTCGTCTGGGGCGCCACGAGCGGCGCGTTTCGCGGCGGCGAGCAGATCAAGCATCAGGTGCTCCACGTGGAGGGGTTGGATGAGCGAAAGGACGCCTGAGCATCACCCGAAGTACGGTGAGGTCACGCCAGCTATGCGCAGGGCGAGATCCGTGTCTATCGCGGCATCGTCAACAAGTGGCTGCTCGTCGTCTACGCGATCCTCGCCGTCTGGGGCGTCTACTACCTCGTCAAGTTCTGGGGCGGGCTCGGCCCCGGCCTCGGCGTCGGTCAGTAGGAGCCAGACGCATGCGAGCCGAGCACATCCTGATTCCCCTGGCGCTGCTGAATCTCTTCACGCTGACCCTCGGACTCCTGTTCAACGTCTTCGCGAGCTACCTGGGGATCACGTAGCGTCGATGACCGTTCGGCCGGAAGTCGCCGCGCCCGTTCTGCTCGTTGCGGGGGCCTACGCGGTCGGCTGGTGGCAGCTGCGGCGCCGAGGCAGGACGGTCTCGGGGTGGCGCCTCGCCGCGTCAGCGGGCGGATGGCTCGGCGTGCTCGTCGCGCTCTCGGCACCCTCGACCGGCTGGCGCACGCGAGCTTCGCGGCTCACATGATCCAGCACCTGCTGCTGATCGCCGGCGCGGCGCCTCCTCCTGCTCCTGGCCGACCCGTTCGCGGCTCTCTGCTGGGCGCTACCGGCGCCGGTTCGCCTGCGCGCCGGGCGCTCTCCTGCGCGGAGGGGCGCCGCTGCGCGCGCTGTGGCGCGGGCTCACCACCGTCTCGCTGGCGTGGCTCACGCACGTGGTCGCGCTCTGGCTTTGGCATCTGCCGCGCGCCTACGACGCGGCCGTGGCCGATCGCGTCGTCCACGACGTGGAGCACCTGGTCTTCTTCGGCACGGCCGTGCTGTTCTGGTGGCCGATCATCCAGCCGGCGCCGCGGCTGCGGCCGCCGGCGGGCTATAGGATCCGCGTGAGCTACCTCGTGCTCGCGGCTCTGCAGGGCTCGCTCCTCGGACTGCTCCTCACGATGAGCCGCGAGGCATGGTACCGCGCCTATCCGAGCGCGGAGGACCAGTCGCTCGGCGGCCTGGTCATGTGGGCGTCGGCGGCGCCGTCGACATGCTGGCCGTGCTGATCTTGCTCGGCATCTATCTCGGGGCGCAGGACCGGGCGCCGCTCGCGAAACCGACGGGAAAGCTTCCGCCGCGCTGTCTAGGGCCGGTCTCGGAACACTGCGGCCCGATGCGTCTCCGGCAGGAAGGCGTACACGACGTTGCGGGCCGCGTCGAAGCCGATCGTGTGCGCGCCGCGCTCGGTCGGAACGCTCTCGAGACGGCGCATCGTCTCCGTGTCGAAGACGTCGATGACGCCGGGATCGCCGATCGCGACATAGAGATGCTTGGAGCGCGGCGTTGCGGAAGACGACGTCCGGCACGCCGCTGATCGCATGCTCGCTCTGCACGGCGCCCGACTGCGAATCGACCACGAGCAGCACCTGGCCGTCGCACGCGCAGAAGAGACGCCGTGTGGCCGGATCGAGGTCGAGCCCATGCGGCCCCGTCGCCGGCATCGAAAACGCAGCGGCGAGCCGCGTCGGGTCGGCGCTGTCGATCACGACGATCTGCGGCGGATCGGCGATGTTGACGTAGAATCGCCCGCTCTCGTCGTCGAAAACGCTCCACCGGGTCCGCCCCGACACCGGGATGCTGGCGATCAGGGCCCGCGTGCCGACGTCGACGAGCGAGACCGTGAACGACCCTGGTCGCGCCGGATCGCCGACGTTCGCCGCGAGCAGCAGTCGATGGCCGGCGTCGTAGGCGAGGCCGTTGGGCCCGATGCCGACCTTCACCTTGGCCACGTTCTCCTCGCCGGACGGCGAGAAGATCCCGACGGTGTTCTCCCCGCGATTGGAGGTGAACACCAGGTCGTGGGTCTCGGACACCAGCGCTCCGGCGACCCGCGGCAGGTGCGGGATGGAGCGGAGATACTTGCTGGTCGTGCAGTCGATCACGTCGACGGCGTCGTTCGCCGTGTGGGCGACGTAGAGCAGTCCCCTCCCGCTGTGGACGGCCGCGTGATCGAACCCGCCCGAGCTCGCGTGCGGGGGAAGGTCGATGTAGCCGACGTGTTCGAGCGCCATGGGTCCGCCTCTCGCTCGCTCTAGCTGTGCCGAGCGCCGGCGACGTTCGCCGCGGCAGTACGCGTACAGGGCGTCGTACGCGTGGAACTGCCGGCTCATGTTGTCGTGGTCGTCCTTGGCGATAGCCTGGAAGCCGGTCGCCAGCGCGTAGAGGCCCGCCGACTCCGGCGTCAGCTGGCGCGCGTCGGTGTCCGCGCCGCGCACGATGACGGCGAGCGCCTGCGAGCGCTGGATCCTCGAGCTTGTGCTTGCCGAGGAACGCATCGAAGGAGCAACGGTCGCCGACGTGGCCGAGCTCGACCCCGGGAACGTCGTAGGGGATGGCCCCTTCCCGCTCGGCGACCGCCATGACCTGGCTCGCCGGCACGAAGAGAAACGTCGGATTCTTGTCGATGAACCGCGCTGATCAGCCACGGACAGGCGATGCGGTCGACGCGCGCCTTTTCACGAGTCACCCATTTCATCGCGATCTCCTCTTCCTACTTCGCCTTGACGCTGTTGGTCTGGTCGAGCGCGGCCTTCAGACCCTGGGCGAGCTTGGCCGGGTCGTCGTTGGCCCAGAAGTGCATGTAGAAGAGCCGCGGCGTGTCCATGAGCCCGTGGTTGTGGATCGCGGTCACGTCGATGCCGTGCTGCCGCAACGTCTTGCGCGACGGCATTCACTTCCTTGTCGACGAGCACGAAATCGCCGGTGATCGCCGCCTTGCCGTCCGCCGGTCGGCTGGAAGTTCATCACCGTCACCACGCCCATGGCGGGCAGCAGCGGCTGCCCCATCTCGGTGATCGCCTCCGCGCGGGCGACGGTGACCTGGAACACGCCGCCGCCGATGTCTCGCCCCTGACGGCCGAGCGCCTGCTCGATCTGCTTCGTGTCGAGCGCCGGACCGCCGGTCGCCGCGGCCGCCGGCGCGAGCGCCCAGCGGCGTCCCGCTGGCCGACAGGGCCTGGCGCAGCGCCTTCGCCAGCTGGACCGCGTCGCCGTGGCCCTCGTAGTGCATGTACATGACGTGCGGCGACATCTCGTTCAGGTGGTTGTGGACGGCGGTGACCTCGAGCCCGCCGCCGAAGAGGCCCGACATCACCGCCGGGCACTTCCTGGTCGAGCAGGACGAGGTCGCCCATGACCATCGCGTGGTCGCCCGACCTGCTTGAACGCCGCGTAGGATCCGAGCGCGAAGCCCGGCTTGACCGGGACGCCCTTCACGGTGACCGCCGAGATCCGTCCGCGGCATCCCGACACGGAAAACATCGCCGGCCTGCAGCTGGCCCGGCTTGCCGAGCGCCTGCTCCACCGCTTTCCAGTCGGGGTCGGCGGCCCATGCCACGACCGGCACGACGCCCAGCACGATGAGACCGAGAAGAACGATCGCGTGTTTCATTGGCCACCTCCTTTCACGCCACGAACATGGAGGTCGTCGAACGCGGTGACCGAATCGGCCTTGGTCCAGAGCCCGACGCGCCCGGACTTGAAGCGCGCGTCGCGATGGTCCAGGTAGAGCTTGCCGTCGAGCCACGCTCTGCATCGTGGTCGCCCACGACCACGAGACGCACGGCGTGCCACTGGCCGAGCGCCGGCGCTTTCACGGAGGCCGTCGCGAGCTGTCGCCGGCCCCGGTCGTACGAGTAGAGCCGGAAGTTGTCCTCGAGCGCGTTCGCGCGCACGACGTAGTACTTGCCGTCGGTGAACCGGAACACGATGCCGCCCGACGCGTCCTCCCGGCCCGCGATCGGCTTGAACTTCATCGAGACGTCGACGTCACCGTACGGCAAGCCCGGCGCCACGATGACGTTGAACTCGTTCTTCGTCGCCCGCTGCACCAGGACCTTCTTACCGCTCGGCGCACCCATCATCGCTTCCACGACCCACTGCCCGCTGACCGAGGTCCAGCTCTCGATTCCCTGAGACTCGAAGTCGAGCGTTTCCTCCGGAACGTTGTCCGGCATCTTGATCTCCGTCACGCCCGCGTCCGCGAGCGGACCACGCGTCATTCCATATGCGCCGAGCGCCGCCAGGACGGCCCTGAACCACCCACGTCGCGACGTCGTCACCAACTACGCCTTCTTCTGCTTCAAGACCGCGTGCAGGCCGTCGAAGATGGCCATACCGCGCTCGAGCAGGTCGTGATCGTCCGGCGTGGCCTCGGCGAGCGCGCGGATGGCCAGATCCACGCCCGTCGACTCGTTGCGCGTGAACTTCCCGTCGTGCAGGTCCGCCTCGTGAACGATCTCCGCGATGAGCTTGACCCGCCGGTCCTTGAGCCCGAACCGCTTGACCAGGGTCTCGAACGTGCAGTCCTCGCCGTGATGGCCGAAATCCGCGCCCAGCACGTCGAAGGGAATGCCTCTTGCGGGCGGCGTCGGCCGCGTCGGCGAACGCGAACTTCGCCTGCGGATCGCAGAAGCGCTTGATGAGCCAGGCCGACGCGATGCGGTCGATGTGCGGCCGGGGCCGCGTCACCCAGGTACTGCCCGCCGCGGGCAGCGACGTGCGGTGGCGCCCGCCGGTCGCGCGCGGCCGCGTCTCCCTGCCGCCCGCAGGCGCTTGGCCGTCGTCTCCCAGAGCGCGCGGGCGCGCTCGCCCGCCGGCGCCTCGAGGTAGTCGATCGACTGGATGCGGTCGAGCTCGCGCTTGAGCCCATCGAGCTTGGCGCGGAGGGCCGGCGACCGAGCCGCGGTGGCTCGTCCGGTAGCGATCGAGCTGCGCGAGGATCTCTCGGGCAGCCCTGCACCACGGCCTGGTACTCCGGCTCCGGGCCTTGTGGAACAGCCCGGCGATCTCGCTCATCGCTCATCGTCTCGACGCGATCGACCCGGAGCAGAGTCGCCTCGCCGCGAAACGACTGGATCTCCTGGACGAGCCACTGGAAGAGCTCGGTCGTCTCCGGCGTTCTCCGGCAGCATCCACCCGGCGCCGCGCAGCCGGACGGCGCCCATGCGCTGGAGCTTGCGCCAGACGCCGACGCGGTGCCGGGTCGGCTTGGGCGGCAGGGCCGTGAGGAGCGTCAGCCAGCGCATCGAGCTCACGGTAACACTTGCTACATATCGAGTCAAACGTTACACTGCGCACAATGAAATCCAGAACAGACTCCGCATCGCGTGCCGATCCGCGAGCTCGTCCGGTACTACCTGCGCCTCGGTCTCCTCGGATTCGGCGGTCCCGTCGCGCTCGTCGGACAGATGGAGCGCGAGATGGTCGGCGAAAAGAAGTGGCTCACTCAGCGAGGAGATGCGTGAGGGCATCGCCGTCTGCCAGTCCCTGCCCGGCCCGCTCGCGATCCAGGTCGGCATCTGGATCTCGTACATCCGCGGGGGCTTCTGGGGAGCGTGGGCGGGCGGCTGGGCGTTCATCCTCCCGAACTTCGTGATCGTGACCGACGCTGGGCGCGCTCTACGTCCACTTCGGCGGCCTGTCGTGGGTCACCGCGATCTTCTACGGCGTGAGCCCGGCCGTCATCGCGCTGATCCTGCACTCCTGCTACCGCCTGACCAAGCTCGGCATGGACGACTGGCTCCAGTGGGCGCTCGCCGCCGTCGCGCTTCGCCGTCACGCTCGCCGTTCGCGCCGAGGTCGCGCTGGATCTTCATCGCCGCCGGCGCCGTCGGGATCCTCTACTACGGTTCGTTGTTCCGTGCGCGCGCGCGTCCGCCTCCACGACGTCGTCGCTGCTGCTCGGGATCCCGTTCGTCGCCGCGGTCGGCGGAGACGTTCCCACGAGCGCCATGCTGGGCAAGCTCTTCGCCTTCTTCCTGAAGGCCGGCTCGCTCACCTTCGGCAGCGGGCTCGTGATCGTCCCCTTTCTCGAGAAGGGACTGGTGCAGCAGACCGGCTGGCTCAACGAGCGCGAGTTCCTGGTTGCCGTGGCCATGGGCATGATGAGCCCCGGGCCGGTCGTCATCACGGCCACGTTCGTGGGGTACCTCGTGGCCGGATTCTGGGGCGCGCTGGTCGCGACGATCGGCATCTTCCTGCCGTCGTTCCTGCTCGTCCTCATCGCGGCCCCGGTGCTGGTGCGCTACCGCACGAACCTCAACGTGCAGGGCTTCATCAAGGGCGCGTACGCGGCCGCCATCGGCACGATCCTCGGCGCCTGCGTGCTGCTCGGCCGGATCGCCATCGGCGACTGGCTCACGGCGCTCGTCGCGCTCGTGAGCCTCGTGGTGCTGTTCCGCTGGAAGGTCAGCAATCCCCTGCTCATCGCCGCCGCGGCCACGATCGGACTGATCGCGTTCCCGCTTGCTTCAACCCACGTGGGTCTTCGTGAAATAGGAGTCCAGTATGGTCACCCAGCGGAAAGTCCTCTTCGTCTGCTTGCACGGCTCGGCCAAGAGCCTCATCGCCGCCGAGTACTTCAACCGCCTCGCGGCCGCGCGTGGTGGCTCGGTGTGACGGCGACCTCGGCCGGCACCGAGCCCGACACGCGAGATCCCGCCGCGCGTGGTTCAGGGGCTTCGGGCGGACGGCATCGACGTCGAGGGACGCCGACCACGACGCCCCACCCCGGCCGACGTCGAGGGCGCGGCCGCCGTCGTGACGTTTGCCTGCGACCTCGGCGAGCTGGCGTCGGCGCGCGTCCCGGATCGAGCGCTGGGACGACGTGCCGGCGGTCAGCGAGGATTTCAAGCGCGCCCGCGACGTCATCGTCGCGCGGCGTCACCGGCTCCTCGAGGACCCCGCGCTCCGTCCGTGAGGCCTTAGCGCTGCGACATGTTCGCGTTTCTCTGGGAGATGCGGCCGTACTTCCGGCAGGTGGCGGGCCAGCTCGTGCTGGGATCCGTGGCCGGCATCATCATGAATACCGCCGTCGTCCTGCCGGCGATCCTCCTCGGCCGGGCGATCGACCGCGCGCTGCTCCTGGGGCGCGGCGAGGCCACGGCCGCCGACGTCGGCTGGGCCGCGCTGGCCGTTCGTCGGCGGCACGCTGCTCACCGAGGTGCCTCGCATCGGCAAACGCTGGTGGCTGATGACGGCCAACGCGCGGATCCGCGCGAACGTTCGCGCGGACGCGTTCCGCGGCGTGCTCGCGCTGGCCCATGGCGGATCTGCAGCGGACGCCGCTGGGCGACCTGATGGCCCGCATCGTCGGCGACGTCGAGGTGCTCGGCGTCGGCGTCCGCGAGTTCACGATCGAGATCTGGGACACCGTGCTCTTCTCGCTCTCCTTCGTCGTGGCGATGCTCGTCATCGATCCGGGCCTCACGCTCCTGGCGCTCTCGCCCGCGCCGCTCGCCATGATCCTCGCGCACGCCACCGGCCGCTGGGTGGCGCGACGCACGACGAGGGCGCGCGAGGCGAGCGCCGATCTGACCTCGGCGATCCAGGAGCATCTGGCGGGCATTCAGCGTGCTGCGCCTCTTCGGCCGGGCCACCGCGTCAGTCGAGCGCGATCGCCGAGCTGTCGCGACGGTTCGCCGAGCGCAACTTGAGCCTCGCTCCGCCTCAAGGGTGGCCTGCCAGCCCGATCTACACGACGCTGATGACCGCCGGGCGTCGTTCTGATCGTGTGGCAGGGCAGCGAGCGCGTCATCGCCGGCGCGATGACGGTCGGCGCTGTTCGTCGCGTACCTCGAGCTGTTCCTCCGCTTCGTCAACCGCGGCCATCGCATTCCGCAGCTCGTGAACTCGATGCAGAGCGGCGCGGCGGCGTATGCGCGGCTGCGGCCGCTGCTCGCGCCCGCCCTCGGCCGTCGACCGGCGAGCCTCCGCTGCCTCCTTCCAGGCCGGGCACATCGGCCGGCATCGCCCGCACCGCGGTCGATCCGACGGCAGGACTCCAGGTCCCGTCGCCCTCTCGCTGCGCGACGTGACCTTCCGGTACCCGGGCGCAGAGACTCCAGCGCTGCGCGGGCTGAGTCTCGACATCCCAGCCGGGTGCACTGGTCGGCGGTCACGGGCCCGGTGGGCTCCGGCAAGAGCGCGCTCGCGCGAGCGATCCTGGGCATCCATCCGGTCGAGTCGGGCGACGGTGCTCATCGATGGCCGGTCCGCTCGAAGATCACTGCCGGAGCAGCGGCGACGGGCTGATCGGCTATCTGCCGCAGAACGCGCTCGCTGTTCTCCGGCTCGCTGCGTGAAAACGCTCGCGCTGGCGCCGAGCGGAGCGGCCGCGCGACGACGATTTCGCTGAGGCGTGCGCGATCGGCGACGCTGGACGAAGGACGTGCGCGCGCTTTCCGCGCGGGCTCGACACCGAGATCGGCGAGCTCGGCATGCGCATCTCGGGTGGCCAGCGCCAGCGGGTCGGGTCTGGCGCGCGCCATCGCGGCGGCGGCGCCCGGCTATGCCCGGACTGCTGGTCTGGACGACCCGTTCTCCGCCGTCGACGTCGGCACCGAGGCCCGCATCGTCGCGGCGCTCAAGCAGGCGTTCGGCACCGACGCGCCGCCCAGGACCGCGTCACGATCGTCGTGTGCTCGCACCGCCTGGCGGCGTTTCCGGTATGCGGATCGGTGGTGGTGCTGCGAGACGGCCGGATCGACGCGAACTGGGAACGCATGCCGAGCTGGCTGGCATCCGAGGGCCTGTACGCGCGTATCTTCCGAGCCCAGCTCAATGCCGAGTCGCGTCGTCGATCGACGGGACGCGGCGATGAGCGATTCGTCGTCACCGGTGACGAGCCACGCCGCCGGGCCTCGCTCGCTGACGGCAATCTGGCGAGCCTGCTGCGGCCCTGGCGCGCGCGAGCCATCGCCGTCGTCGCTGCTCGTGCTCGCCGCCGCGTCGTTCGAGCTGGTGCCGCCGTTCATCATTCGCGCGATCGTCGACGACCATCTGCGTGTCGGCGGTCGGCCGGACTGCTCCTGCTCGCCGATCCTCTACCTCGGCGCCAGCGCCGCCGTCCAGGCGATGACGTTCCTCTACAGCTATCTCGCCGCGACGATCGCGCAGGGCGTGCTCAGCCGTCTGCGCGTCCGCCTCGTTTGCGCACATTCAGCGGCTCCGCCGATGAGCCACCTCGACCGGACGCCGATGGGCGACATCATCAGCCGCTGCACCGCCGGACGTCGAGACGCTGGACACCGTGTTCTCGTCGGGCGTCGCCGTGCTCGTGGCCAACCTCGTGCGCCTGCTGACGCTCACGGTCGGCGATGCTCGTGCTCAGTCCCGCCGCTCACCCTGGTGGCCGCTCTGGTCGCGCCGCCGCTCGTGGTCACGCTCCGCTTCCTGCAGGTGCGCGTCCGCGCAGGCCGAGCGGGCGACGCGCATCGCGGTCGGGCGCGCTCACCGCTCGTCTCCAGGAGAGCCTGCGAGGCATCGAGGTCGATCCGCGCCTTCGGCCGTGAGAGCGAAGCGGTCGGCGAGATTCCGCCAGGTGCTCGGCGAAGCGCTGGCGGCGTCGAACCGTGCCACCGCTATTCCGCTCCTGTACACGCCGATCACCGCGATGCTCTGCGGCGCTGGCGGTCGCCGCCGCTGCTGTGGGCCGGGACGCGCGCACGACGTTCGGAGCGTTCGGCATCTCGCTCGGCACCCTGGCGGCGTTCCTGATTCTCCTGCACGCGCGTCTTCCAGCCGATCACCGCGCTCGGCGAAGAGTGGCAGACGGTCCAGGGGCGCCTGGCCGGCGCCGAGCGCATCTTCGCGACGCTGGCCCTGGCGCCCGAGAGACGCAGGCCCGCGATAACGAGCGGCGCCGGCGGAAGCGGCCGCCGTCCGATTCATCTGGTCGACGTCGTGTTCGGATACGCCGACGGGCCAGCCGGTGCTGCATCGCACGTCGCTCGCAGATCCAGCGCGAGCGAGCACGTGGCGCTGGTGGGACGCACCGGCGCCGGCGAAGACCAGCGCGCTGCATCTCCTGGCCGGGCTCTACGCGCCGTGGGCGGGAACGGTGCGCGATCGCGGGGCGCGATCCAGCGTCGCTCGACGAATCGGAGCGCCGAACGCTCCTGGGCGTGGTGCCTCAGGTGGTGCAGCTGTTCTCGGGCACGGTCTGCGAGAACCTCACGCTCACGGACGCGTCGGTGCCGGAGGCGGCCGTGCTCGAGGCCGCGCAGGATCGCCGGTGCCGACGCGTTCATCCGCGCGCTGCCGCAGGGCTACCAGGACCCTGCTCAGCAGCGGTAGCGGCGGCAACGGGAGCCCAGCTCTCGGCCGGCCAGCAGCAGCTGCTCGCGCCTGGCCCGCGCGCTCGTGCACAAGCCGGCGGTGCTCTTGCTTCGACGAGGCGACCGCCGCGATCGACAGCGCCAGCGACGCCGCGTTTCGCGCGGCGCTGCGCCAGTCGGTGCTTGCCGGCAGGATGCGCTGTCCTGACGGTCGCGCATCGGCCTGTCGACCGCCGTGGAAGCCGACCGGGTGATCGTGCTCGAAAGGGGCTCGATCGTCGAGGAAGGCGTCTCCCGGCGAGCTCGCCGGCCGCGCCGGGCCGCTTCGCCGCCCTGCTCGAGCTGGAGGCGGCTGGCTGGGATTGGCGGTCGGGTCCCTGACGCGCGATAATGCCCGGCACTCGAACTCGAATTCGCAGCCGGGAGGCTCGCATGGCCAAGAAGATCCTGTTCGTCGGCGCCGGAGCCATTGGGAGTTACATCGGGTCGTTCCTGTCAAGGGCCGGCCACGACGTGACGCTCGTCGATCCCGTGGGCCGAGCAGGTCGGAGACCATCCGCAAGAAGGGCATCTCGGTCACCGGGCCGCACGACCCGTTCGAGACGCATCCGAAGGCCTTGCATCTCAACGAGTCGCAGCGCATGCCGCGCGACTTCGACCTGGCATTCGTCGCCATGAAGGTCTACGACACGGCGTGGGCCGCCCAGCTGGCGCTGCGGCACCTGCAGCCGAGGGCTACATCGTCGCGTCCGAGAACTGCTGGCCCGATCCGATCGTCGGCCGTCGGTGGCCGGCGCCTCGCGCTCGCTCGGGCTGGTCATGTCGAAGATCGGCGTGGCGCTGTGGAAGCCGGGCGCAGGTCGAGCGCGGCGCCGAGAAGGGCCAGGGCACCGGGCACGACGTCTTCCGCGTGGGCGAGCACGACGGCAGGATCACGCGCGCGCCAACGAAGTGGCCGAGATGCTCAAGGTGATCGACGGCTCGCAGGTCGACCGACAACCTCTGGGGCGAGCGCTGGGCCAAGCTCTGCGCGAACGCGATGGGCAACCCGGTGCAGGCCATGTCGGGGCTCGGCTCGTCCGAGATCGCCTCGAGCGAAGTGGGCCGCGCAATCACGATCCATCTCGGCGCGGAGTCCGCCCGGGTCGGGCTGGCGCTCGGCTACCAGGTGCCGAGTTCAACGGCACGACCGTCGATCAGTGGGCCGCCGCCGACCGGCGTGGACGTCTGACGACACGCTCGACCGGATGCTGACGCCGACCTCGGCCGGCGGGCGCAACTGGCGCGCCTCGATGGGCCAGGACGTGACCAAGGGCCGCCCGACCGAGATCGACTACATGAACGGCTACGTGGTGGCGCAGGGCCGCGAGCGCGGCGTGCCCACGCCGGTCTCGCGGCGACCGTCGAGGCCGTCCGTGAGGTCGACGCCGGTACGCGCAAGCCGGACGCCCAGAACATCGGTCTCGTGCTCAAGCGCGCCGGGCGTCTGAGCGCGGGTTAACTAGGTCGAATACACGCGCGCGCGGCCGGCCCGGGCCGAGCCCGCGACAGGCCTGCGGCGCGACCGCAGGCAGATTCGCGGGCGGACTCTGGACGTCTGCGTGATGTCCACGGGGAGGCTCGTCGTGAGTCGGTGGTCTCGATTGATCGCGGCCGCGTTGCCGCTTCTCGCCGTCTGTGCGCGCTCGTCGTGCTCGTCATGCCGGTCACCAGGCCCGGGCGCGCCGCGCCCAAGGCCAGCTGACCTACGCGTTCCACGTCACCCTGGCGCCCCGCTGGCTCGACCCGGGTGAGACCGAGTCGCGCCATCACGCCGTTCAAGGTCCTGTACGCGATCCACGACGCGCTGGTGAAGCCGATGCCGGGCGGCCAGACGACGCCGAGCCTCGCCGAGTCGTGGTCGATGTCCGCCGGACGGCACGAGCTACACGTTCGTCCTGCGTCAGAACATCAAGTTCCACAACGGCGAGCCCGTGACCGCCGAGGACGTGAAGTTCTCGTTCGAGCGCTACAAGGGCGGCGCGCGCGAAGCTCTTGAAGGAGAAGGTCAAGGACGTGCAGGTCGTCGACGCCCGCCGGGTCGAAGTTCGTCCTGCGGGAGCCGTGGCCCGACTTCATGACGTTCTACGGGACCACCGCGACCGGCGCGCGGCTGGGTCGTGCCGAAGAAGTACGTCGAGAAGGTCGGCGACGACGGCTTCAAGAAGGCGCCGATCGGCGCCGGGCCCTACCGGTTCGTGCAGCTCGACCCCGGGCGTCGAGATCGTCGTCGAGGCGTTCGAGGGCTACTGGCGCAAGACGCCGAGCGTGAAGCGCCTCGTCTTCAAGAGCGTCCCCGACGAGACCACGCGCGCGGCGGCGCTCAAGCGCGGTGAAGCCGACGTCGTCTACTTCCTGACCGGTCCGGTGGCGCAGGACGTCCAGCGGACCCCGGGCTCAAGCTCACCGCGGTCCGGACCAACACCGTCATCTTCCTCGACTTCACGGAGCAGTGGGATCCGAAGTCGCCGTGGCACGACCAGCGGGTTCGTCTGGCCGCGAGCCTCGCGATCGACCGGAAGACCATGAACGAGGCCGAGCAGCTCGGCTTCGCCGGCATCACCGGCAACATCGTCGCCGCGGCACATGGAGTTCGCGCTGCCGATCGAGCCGCACCCGTACGATCCCAAGCGCGCCAAGCAGCTCCTGGTCGAGGCCGGCTACCCGAACGGCTTCGACGCCGGCGACCTCACGCCCAACCCGCCCTACTTCTCGATGGCCGAAGCGATCGCCGGCAACCTCGGCGCCGTCGGCATCCGCACGCGCGTGCGCACGATGGAGCGCGCCGCGTTCCTCGCCACCTGGGGCGAGAAGAAGCTGCGCGGCATCGTGATGGGCGCGCAGGGCGCGGGCGGCAACGCGGCCACGCGCATCGAGGGCGCTCGCGACCAAGGAAGGGCGCTACGCGCTACGGCGTCCTGCCGGAGGTCGAGGATCTCTTCCAGCGCCAGGCCAAGGAGCTCGACCGGAAGAAGCGCGAGGAGATGCTCCACCAGATCCAGAAGATCCTGCAGCGATCGGGTCGATATTCGCCCCGATCTGGGAGAATGGGTTCATTCGAGGCGTGGGACCGCAGGTGGAGGAGCCGGCCCTCACCCTGATCCCCGCCTTCCCGTACTCGGCGCCGTACGAGGACGTCCGGCTCAAACGGCCATAGGAGAGCGATGACCGCCATGCGCTACACGCGAATCTCGGCCGACTGCCACATCGACCTGCCCTGGATTCCGCCCGACCTGTTCACCTCGAACGCGTCGGCCGCGATGAAGGAGCGGATGCCGTACGTCACCGGACGGGCCGGACGGTCCGCACTGGACCTGCCGCAACGGCGGATCCTTCGGCCTCATGAACGGCGTCGGCCCGGCCGGAGCGAAGTACGTCCCCGGCTCGCACTACCGGGTCGACGTCATGGCCTCGACCGGGCTCTACGACGACGGCAAGAAGGGCATCCGCCGGCCGACCGATCCCGGCCCTGCGCGTGAAGGACATGGACCGCGACGGCGTGCAGGCCGAGGTGATCTACGGCATCCTCGGCGCCGCGACGCGGCTCAACGATCGCGGAGGCCGCCAACGAGATGTTCCGGATCTACAACGACTGGCTGAAGAACTTCTGCAGCCACTATCCCGACCGCTACATCGGTCTGGCCTGCCTGCCCTACGGCGACATCGACGCCGCGGTGAAGGAGATCTACCGCGTGGCGAAGCTCGGGCTTCGCGGCATGGAGCTCTCGTGCTCGTGGGACATGGAGCCCATGTGGCATCCGGTCTGGGAGCCCCTCTGGAAGGCCGTGAACGACGTGAACCTGCCGCTCCACTTCCACACGTTCCCGGCGCTCC
>ERZ1370068.8955-contig-777_pt1 | contig 84109 bp, 103 predicted proteins | sample MGYA00561227_ERZ1370068 | MGnify/ENA primary metagenome ERZ1370068 (study PRJEB38410, sample SAMEA6850437) | metagenome | study: Metagenomic assessment of the ecological functions of the soil: analysis of the soil microbiota associated with the...
TAGTTACGTATTGCTTTGCGCACGTACCGCTCGATCGATCCACCCGGCGTGCGGCTCGGGGTCGTGCGGGTTCTGCGTCTTGTGCCACGGGTGAGCTGGCGGCGAATTCGGTGGTGGTGGTCTTGCCGAGGATGACGGCGCCGGCCCCGCGCAGCGCGTGGACGCCTGCGGAGTCGCGGCTGCCGACTCCGGCCTTCCACATGGGCGAGCCTCTGGCCGGTCGGCATGTCGGCGGTCTCGATGATGTCCTTGATCGCGACCGGCATGCCGTCGATCGGCGACAGCGGCTTGCCGTCGCGCCAGCGCTTGGCGGAGGCGTCAGCGGCCTGATCGCGCCGTCCCGTTGACTTGAGGAAGGCGCCAACGACGGGTCGAGCTCGGCGATCGCGCTTCAGCGTCTCGTCGAGATAGGCGCGCGGCGTGAGTCTTGCCGGGCGCGAGGTCGGCCGCCAGCGCGACATAGCCGCGCAGCTTGTGTGCGCGCGTGCATGAGCCGTCATGGCCGCCGGGTCTCGACCTTCATTCCGCGTGCGCGCCACATCAGATAAAGCTCCATGCCACATACTCCGGCGCGCCGCACGTATAGGCGTACCGCGCGCATCCCGATCAGGCAGTTGCGCAGCCGCCGCTGCAGCGAGCCGAGGCTCTGCCATTCCAGGCGGTAGAGCGGATAGCCGGTCGGATGCGCCCTGCGGGATCGGCGCTGCCGGCGAGCTTCTGGCCCCAGTTGTCGTCGTGGCACTGCGCGCAGGAGAGATTGAGCTGGCCCTGGCGGCGGTTGAAGGTCGCGCGGCCGGCCTCGATGAACGGCTTGGTCCGCGCGTCGTCTGGCGACCGCGATCGGCATGCCGCGCGACTGCCGTCGCGACGATAGGCGGTGAGCGCCAGCAGGTCCTTGCTCTCGTAGGCGAACGGCGGCGCCTTCTGCCGCTCGGCGCGGCAGAGGTTGATGCGCTGCTCGAGGTTGACCGGCCGGCCGCGCGCCGGCGTCGAACGCCGGATAGCGCGCCGCGACGCCCTTCATGCTGGTGCTGCGCGTCGCCATGGCAGTCGGCGCAGGACTTGCCCGCGCGCGCCGGCCTTGCGCGCTCCACAGCGCCTCGCCGTCGAGCACCCACAGCATGCCGGGATTGGCGGTGTCGTCGTCCTGCATCGCGCTGGGTCTCGCGGCTCATGCAGCTCGTAGCCGGAGCGGCGCTCGACGAGCGGGATTTCGCGCGGCGACGCGACGCGCCGATGCAGCGACGCGGCAAGCGACGACAGCCAGCGGCGAAGCGCAGCGCGATCATTCGACCGTGATCGTGCGCGGTCTCGGTCGCGGCGAAGCCGTTGTCGCCGGTCCAGCTGAACGCGAGCGTGCCGCTCTCGGTCGCGATCGTGTAGAACGTGATGAACGGATTGGCGGCGATCGCCGGATAGCAGCTCGGCGCGGAAGATCTCCTCGCCGTTGTAGGTGCAGACGAAGTCGCGTGATGATGTCGCGCGGGATCGAGCTCGCCGGTGTGTGTCGTGGCGGAAGCCGGTCTCCATCGAGTGCGAGATCAGCGTCTTGATCTCGATGACCTCGCCGCGCTTGGCCTTGGCGGGACGTTGATCGAGCGCGCGCGCCATCAGATCAGGTCCTCGAGGCAGGCCGCGAGCGTGACGACCACGTCGACGCTCGTCCGACCAGAACGAGCCGTCGCTCATCTCGGCGATCGCGACGACCGTCTGCGTATCGGCGAGCCGGATGCGGGTCGCGATGCTGCGCCTGCCCGGCGCGCGGCCCGAGCTGGACGCTGATCACGTTCGGCTGCGGGTTCTTCTCGTTGAAGACGTGGATCGGCCTTGACGTGGTCGGCCGTCGGTCATCGGGCTGTCGACCGAGACGGCCAGCGGCACGGTGTTGCCGTTCTCGACCAGCGGCGGCAGGTCGAGCTTGACCCTGCCGTGCTTTACGCTGCGGCCTCGCCGACGACCTGGCGGATCGCCGCCTGCCATCGATGGCCGGCGTCGCCCGCGCCGGCGCGCACCGACCAGACGCCGCAGCCAAGCGCCGGCCGGAACGCGGCGAGCGTACCTGCGGCACGGTTCGCCGCTCGCAGGATCATCGCTCAGTCCTCTCCAGCGTCATCGAGGTACGCCACCACGTCCTCGATCTGCTCGGCCGTCAGGCATCGGCTTGCCGCGAAACGCCGGCGCCACGCGGGTCAGGCCGTCCGATCCGGTAATACGACGGCATGATGGTAGCCGGATTGAGGCGGCCGGCGTCGACGAGCCGCAGCCGCAGCTGCACCCTCCGACTAAGCGCGACCGGCGCCCTTCAGGCTCCGGCGCCAGGTCGCCCTGGAAGCGCTGCCCGGGAACGGGCCGGAGTGGCACAGCAGGCAGAGCCCGACCTTCGCGCTTGACCACGATGGCACGGCCCTCGCTCGGCGTCGCCCAGGCTTGCCGGTCAGCGACGCTGGGAATGGCGTCGCCGACAACACCTGTAGGGCCGCAGCGCGTCCTGCGCCTGCGACCCGGCGCCACGGGGAACGCAACGGCAGGACGAGGATACGCGAGGCGCCTTTCAGCCGAACACCTCGCCGGTGATGGTCCGATACCAGGCCGTCGGCCATCGTGCGCCCCGACCAGCGCGTGGCGCGTGGCGCATCAGGTGGGCTGATGACTGACCGCCTCGGCGCCGGTGATACTGTCGTCGACTGGCCGGTAGGTGCCTTTCTGCGACCGATGATGCCGTAGTCCGGCGCGACCAGGCTGTAGCAGGAACTGGTCATCGTCGGCGCCGGCGGCGTCCGCCCGCCGAGCAGTCGCGACAGCGCTGCCGCGCAGATCTTGGCCCTGCGAACGCGCCGCCGAAGGCCGAGCTGCGGCATCGCACTCGCGATCGCCGCATCGCCGATGACGTGGATGTTCGGCTGCAGCTCGAGACGAAACGTCACCGGATCGACCGGGCACCAGCCGGTGCGGTCGGCGACGCCGGCGAGATCGGCGACGCGGCCCGCCTTCTGCGGCGGGATGACGTTGGCCACCGCGGCCTTGTAGCGTCGTCGAAGTCGGTCGAGCAGTCCGCGCCGGCAGCATCGACCGCGGTGAGCGCGCCGCCCTGCGACAGCGCCACCCATTCGAGCATGGCCGGGATAGCAGCTCCCGCCAGGCCGTCCTGGAACAGTCTTCTGCATGGTGAAGTTCTCCTTGGCGTCGAGCACGACCACCTTGGAGCGCGGCTTGTTGGTCTTCAGATAATGCGCGATCAGGCTGGCGCGCCTCGTAGGGCGCGGGCGGGCAGCGCGCGGGCTGGCCGGCGACGTGGATGACCACGGCGAAAGCCGCCGTCCGCCATGGCTTCGAGCTGGCGGCGCAAGCAGCGCGACCTCGTGCGCCGTCGTGCTAAGTAGGCCGGCGGCATGGTCTCCATCGCGGCTTCATCGTCAGCCCTGGATCGCAGCCCGTCGCGGAAATCGACGCCGGGGAGACCACCAGCCGCTTCGTAATCGAGCCTGGCGCGCCGCTCGGCGAGCGTCACCGTTCCGCTTGGCTGGATCGACTGGCGGTCGCGGCGGACAGCGCGACGGCGACGCCGGCGCTGTTTGATGCTTGTCGTAGCCGAACCGCCGGTGGCTTGAGTTCGACCAGCCCGCCGATCACGGCGTGGCTGTGCGGCAGCGCCGCGTAGCCGCGTCGGCCTCCGACCAGGGTCACGGCGATGCGCGGATCGGCCTTGCGCAGCGCGCGCGTCAGCAGCTCGCGCCAGCCAAAGCCGCCGCCGATGACGACGACCGGCGGGCTCGCGCTCTTGCGCGATAGCAGCGGGCGCTGGGGAACGCAGCCGTTACCGCGCCCGCCGCGAGTGATTTGAGGAACTGACGCCGATAGGCGCGGCTGCGGTCATGTCCACCTGTCCCGCAGTCGAAACGCTGAAAAACAGGAGCGGCGGCCGGATGAGGCCGCCGCCCCAATTGCGATCACGCGATCTTGCAGGTTGTGGTTCTTTCAGCGGGAACGAGCGGATGCGCTTGCCGGTCGCCGCGAAGATACGCGTTGAGCACCGCGGGCGCCGCCACGCAGATCGTCGGCTCGCCGACGCCGCCCCAGATCGTGCCGCCGGACGGCATGATGATCGATTCGACCTTCGGCATCTCGCGCGATGCGCATCGAGTTGTAGGTGTCGAAGTTGGTCTGCTCGATGCGGCCGTCCTTGACCGTGCACTCCCGTAGAACAGCGCCGACAGCCCGTAGACGAACGAGCCGGCAACCTGCCGCTCGATCTGCGCCGGATTGACGGCGTAGCCCGGGTCGGTCGCCGCGACGATGCGGTGGATCTTGACCTTGTCGCCGTCCGACCGAGACCTCGGCGCACGCCGCCACGTAGCTGCCGAAGCGCCATCATGCTGCGGCGAGGCCGCGATGGACGCCCTGCGGCGCGGGCTTGCCCCAGCCGATCTTCTCGGCCACCGCGTTGAGCACGGCGAGGTTGCTTGGGATGGTTGGCCATCAGCTTGCGCCGGAATTCGAGCGCGTCCTGGCCGACCGCATGCGCGAGCTCGTCCATGAAGCATTCGATGATAGATGGCGTTCTGGTTGATGTTCACGCCGCGCCAGAAGCCCGGCGGGACGTGCGGATTGCGCATGGCGTGGTCGATCAGCAGGTTCGGGATCGTGTAGCCGAACGCGTGTCTCGCCCGCTCGGATTGAGGCCCTGGAACGTGACCGGATCCTTTGCCGTTCTGCCAGCGCGCTGCGGACGCACGCTCGCCAGGATCGACTGGCCCGAGATGCGCATGTGCAGGCCGGTCAGGTTGTTGTCCGTCGTCGAACGCGCCGACCAGCTTGCACTGCGTGACCGGGTGGTAGCGGCCGTGCGCCATGTCCTCTTCGCGCGACCAGAGCAGCTTGACCGGCGTGCCGGGCATCTGCTTGGCGATGCAGCACCGCCTGCGTGCACGTAGTCGCTGGAACGCGCCGCGCCGGCCGAAGCCGCCGCCGAGCATGCATCTTGTGGACGTCGCACTTGTCGGCCGGCAGGCCCGATGCCGCGAGACCGCTGCGGCGAACGCCGCTTCGCCGTTCTGCGTGCGGCACCCACACCTCGCACTTGTCCGGCGTGTAGAGCGCGGTCGCGTTCATCGGCTCCATGCGAGGCGTGGTTCTGGTACGGATAGGAGTAGACCGCCTCGACCTTCTTGGCCGCGCCGGCGATGCGCCGCTTTGACGTCGCCGTTCTGATTGCCGACGAAGGCCTGTTCGGCGTCGAGGCCTGCCTTGAGCATCTCGGCGATCGAGGCGCTCGAGACCTTGCGCGTTCGGGCCTTCGTCCCAGTCGATCGGCAGCGCGTCGAGCGCGGTCTTGGCGTGCCACCAGGTGTCGGCGACCACCGCGACGCGCGGTGTCGCCGACCTGCACGACCTTCTTGACGCCCGGCATGCTTCGTCGACCTTGGCGGCGTCGAAGCTCTTCACCTTGCCGCCGAACACCGGGCACTCCTTGATCGCGGCGTTGAGCATGCCCGGCAGCTTGACGTCGATGCCGTAGACCTGTCTTGCCGGTGACCTTGTCGGCGGTGTCGAGCCGCTTCAGCGGCTTGCCGGCGATCTTCCAGTCCTTCGGGTCCTTGAGCGTGACGTCCTTCGGCACCTCGCAGCTTGGCGGCGGCTTCGGCCGACCTTGCCGTAGGTGGTCTTGCGTGCCGGACGGCTTGTGCGTGATCGACGCTGTTCGACGCGGTGCACTCCGACGCCGGCACCTTCCACTCGTTGGCGGCGGCCTGGATCAGCATCATGCGCGCGGCGGCGCCGCCCTTGCGCACATATTCGTGCGACTCGCGGATGCCGCGGCTGCCGCCGGTCGAGAAGTCGCCCCAGGCGCGCTTGCGCGCGACGCTCTGGCCGGGCGTCGGATATTCGGTCGTGACCTTCGACCAGTCGCATTCCGAGCTCCTCGGCGACGAGCTGGGCGAGGCCGGTGAGCGTGCCCTGGCCCATCTCGGAGCGGGCGATGCGGATGACGACGGTGTCGTCGGGCCGGATCACCACCCAGACGCCGATTTCCGGCGAGCCGTCCGCGGCGCGGACGACCTTGGGGCCGAAGCGGAAGGTCGAGGCCGAGCGCGAGGCCGCCGCCGACCGCGGCGGCTGCCGATGACGAAGGAGCGGCGATTGATTTTCGGAACGTAATTCATGGCTGCCTCCCTCACGCGTTCGCCGCGGCGGCGTGGATCGCCGCGCGCACCTGCTGGAAGGTGCCGCAGCGGCAGATGTTGGTGATGCTCGCGTCGATGTCGGCGTCGGTCGGCTTCGGCTTGTTCTTGAGCAGCGCCGCCACCGCCATGATCATGCCGCTCTGGCAATAGCCGCATTGCGGCACGTCGTGCTCGAGCCAGGCCTTCTGCACCTTGTGCAGCATGCCGTTCTGCGCGAGGCCCTCGATGGTGGTGATCTGCTTGCCGGCCGCCGCGCTGACCGGCAACGAGCAGGAGCGCATCGCGACGCCGTCGACGTGCACGGTGCAGGCGCCGCATTGCGCGATGCCGCAGCCGTATTTGGTGCCGGTCAGGCCGACGTTCTCCCGGATCGCCCAGAGCAGCGGCGTGTTGGGATCGACGTCGACGTCGTGATCTTTGCCATTGATATTGAGGCGAACCATTCTCGAACCTCCCCAGGTGAGATTTTCCGGTCGACACATCTGGAAGACCGGACGGCCTTAACATGCGGATGCGCAAAGTCTAGTTAGATCGTTTCCAATCAACAATCGACGGCGCGCTGTATTCGCGCGATCAAGCCAAGTTGAAAGCGAGATAAGTTCCGGTGGTGTTCAAATTAGACACCACCAAGTTCCGCCCTTCACTGGCGTTGTTGCGGCGCACAATGCCTCGGTTGGACGCCCCGATGGGCGCGGGTGCGTGGCGCGATTCTATGACCGAGGCAGGTCAGACATGAGCGGATCCGGCACGACGCGTGGTCTCATCACTCAGCGCGCATTGGCTTGAGGCGGCGGCGCGCGGGGCGATCGATCGCCTTCGGCCTGCGGCGCAAAACGCGCCGGTTGTCGAGGAGGCAGCCTATCCGGAACCGGCCGGTGCGTTTCACATCGTGCCGCTGGCGGCCGGAGGCGGGCTCGACTTCGTCGCGCGGGTGGTCGGCGAGCAGATCTCGCGTGAGCTCGCGCCAACACGTCTTTGTCGAAAATCGCACCGGCGCCGACGCGTGGCACGCTCGGCATCGACATGGCGATCAAAAGTCCGCCCGATGGCTATTCTGTGCTGGTGACCAACGACAACGTGGCGGCCGCGCCGCATGTGCTGCGGCTCAACGTCGACTTTCTGTAAGGAGCTTGATGCCGGTGGTGCTGCTCGGCCGCCAGCCGCAGGCGATTCGCCGGTGCATCCATCGTTGACCGGCGTGAATACGGATCGCCGACCTGGTCGCGCTGGTGAAGCAGAAGCCCGGGACCGGCTGCGCGACCATCGGGCGCTCGGCTCGAACCAGCACGTGCTGATGGCGATGGTTCGCCAAGCAGACGGGCATCAAGCTCGATCACGTGCCCTATCGCGGCGCCGGCCAGGCGATCAACGATCTGGTCGCCGGCCATGTGCCAGGTCGGCGTGTCTCGGCCCGACGCGCACTGATCCCGCATTACAAGGCTGGAACCATCCGCCTGCTGGCGCAGTCCGGACCGAAGCGCTCGGCCGAGTCTTCCGGAAATCCCGACGCTGGAGGAGCAGAACCTACCCGGCATGACGCTGGAATCTCTGGTATGCCGCCTTCCTGCCGCTCGGCACGCCGCCCGCGGCGATTGCGCGGCTCAATGCGGCCGCGAACAAGGCGCTGGCCGATCCCGCCTCGCGCGACACAATTCCTGCAAAGCGCAACCGAGCCGGTCGGCGGCACGCCGGACGATCTCGCCCGCTCGGGCGCGTGCGGATTACGACAAATACGCGCGGCTGATTGCCGAGCTGAACATCCGCGCCGGCTGAATCATCTTTCGTCCTTTGGCGTCGCGCACCGGCGTTTCCGGCGTGAGCCCGCCCCGCTTCTGCGCGAAGGTTTCCTGCCGCTCTGCTCCCAGGCGCCGGCGACGGCGCGCTTGGCGTAGGTTTCCCAGGTCTCGTTCCAGTCGCCGAGCGAATAGCCGTGCCACGGCGGCTGCGGCGAGAGCGCCGGCAGGCCGAGCTCGTCCCAGATCGCGCGCGCGCGCTCCATGAATTCGCGCGCCGGCAGCGCGAGCGGCGGCATCGCGTGCTTCAGCGTGGCGTCGATCAGCATGCGTCGAATCGCTCGCCGCGCGGCCGGATTTCGGGCCGTGCCCGCCGGAGCGATGCGGCACGATGTGCACGTCGTCGACCGGATTGGCGCGATAGGCGAGCGACCAGAACACCGCGTCGGTGTTGGTCGGATCGATGTCCTCGCTCACCGCGATGACGATCTTGCCGCAGTCGGCGCGCAGCGTCGACGCGCCGTGCAGCGCGCGCCACACTTCGCGTGCGCGGCGCGCCTTGCGCGAATTGCAGGAAGATCACCGGCCGCAGGTTGGTCAGCGGCTCGTGCAGCGACACGCGCGCGGATGCCCTTGATGCCGAGGCTGGTCGCGCAGGTGCGCGAGGAACATCGGCTCGTAGGCGACCTTCTTGATGACGCTCGATTCGCTCGGCGTCACCTGGCTGATGATCGAGACGAACACCGGCTTCCGCTTGTGGGTGATCGCGGTCACCTGCATCGACATGTTGAAGTCTTCGAGCGCGACATGGCCGTGGCTTTCGCCGAACGGGCCTTCCGGCTCGAGCAGCTCGGGATCGATCAGGCCCTCGATCACGATCTCGGCGTCGGCCGGCACGTCGAGATCGACGGTGACGCATTTCGCCGATGCGGATCGGCTGCGCCGGCGAGCGCCGCCGGCGACCCCATCTCGTCCAGGTCGATCGGCGAGCTTCATGCGGCCCGGTGAACATCACGACCGGCGCGCAGCCGATCACGATCGCGCACGGCATCGGCGTCTTGCAGCTTGCGGTGCTTGCGCCAATGCTGGTAGCCGCCGGCGCCGCCGATGCGCGACGCCATGCGCACGCCGAGCCGGTCGGTGGCTTTGAGGCCGGCCGCGATAGGTGCCCATGTTCTGGATGCCGCTCTCCGGATCGCTGGTGACGCAGAGCGTTGCGGTGAGATAGGGCGCGGCGTCGAAGCCCGGCGTCGAGATCGGCACCGGCAGCAGCTGCAAGCCGCCGCCGGGCTTCGCGCAGCTCGTCGCCCGTGATGACGACCTCCTGGCACGGCGGCGAAGTCGACGCGCACCGGCGGGATCGGATGCGCGATGGCGTCGATCCAGGCCGTGCTCGATCTCCTCGACCGGCTTGCCCATGCCGATCGCGTAGATCTGCGGCGACGCCGACGAGCGCGCCGACCACGACCGGCATGTCGTATTTGCGTGCCGCTGCCGTCGACCACGTTGGTGAACAGGAACGCGCGGCGCTCGTCCTCGGGCATGCCGCCGTGGAACTGCCAGCGCACCAGCGGATGCAGCTCGGTGTCCTTGTCGATCGGCCGGTCGATGCGCGTCACCAGCCCGGCCGCTTCCAGCGCCGCGAGATGCTGCTGGAAGTCGAGCGCGGGCCCCTCTGGTCTTGCTGGGCCGCCGCGCTGGTCGGGCTGATCGAGCATGGCGCTACTTCTTGTTCTTCTGCCACGCCTCGATGATCGGCTTGGCGTGGCGGAAGCAGTCGACGCCGACACGGGATGCCGCAATAGACCGCGATCTGGGTCAGCACCGCGCGGATCTCGTTCGGCGTCATGCCCGTTGGTGAGCGCGCCGCGGACGTGGGTCTGGAACTCCTCCATCTTGCCGAGCGAGGCGATCATGCCGAGATTGAGGATCGAGCGCTCGCGCGGCGGCAGCGTGTCGTCGCCCCAGGCCTCGCCCCAGCAGTATTGCGTGACGATGCGCTGGAAGTCGCGGTTGAAGTCGTCGACGTTCGCCATCGCCTTGTCGACATATTCATTGCCGGCGACCTGGCGGCGCATCTTCATGCCGGCGTCGTAGGTTTTCTGGTCCATGAATCATCCTCCCGGATTGTTTTGATGTCTTCCGCCGGTCCGCCTTCCCAGCGTTTGCACCAGCTTTGGTCTCGATGCCGAACAGGTCGAGCAGGCGGCCGACGGTGTGGTTGATGATGTCGTCCACGGTCTTCGGCTTGTTGTAGAACGCCGGCACGATCGGCGCGACCACGGCGCCGATTTCGGCGAGCGTGGTGAGCGTGCGCAGATGGCCGCCATGCAGCGGCGTCTCGCGCACGGCCAGCACGAGGCGGCGCTTTTCCTTCAGCACGACGTCGGCGGCGCGCGAGACGAGCGACGAGGTCACGCCGGTCGCGATCTCGCTCATGGTGCTGGATCGAGCAGGGCAGCGACGATCATGCCCATGGTGGCGAACGAGCCCGACGAGATCGACGCGCCGATGTCGGCCGCCGGATGATTGACCGAGGCGAGCGCGCGGACGTCCTTCGGCTTGTAGTTGGTCTCGTAGACCAGCGTCATCTCGGCCGATTTGCTCATGACCAGATGGGTTTCGATGTCGGTCTTCTTGAGTATTTCCAGCATCCGGACGCCGTAGATCGTGCCGGACGCGCCGGAAATGCCGATCACGAGCCGCCGCGGGGTCTTGCGTGGTCATCGAGTCGATCTCTTCATTCTGCCGCTATTGCCTACCGCGAGCGGTCGAACTTTGCAAATGCGCGAAAGCACGGTCTCGAGCGGTCCGGCGGGAACGGGCCGATGACGCCTTGATAGGCGCCGATGCTGTCCCGCGCCGCCTCGGCCTGGCGACGGCGCCGGCCGGCCGAGGCGGCTCGATTGCGCGAGCCGTACAGCGCCTCCTGCTGGAGCCGCTCGGCTTCGAGCTCCGACCGCCTTGATCCGGGTGCGGAAGCGCTTCGGCCGCGTCCGGCGTCGATCACCGGCGGCGGCGACTTCAGCGCGCGGCGCACGTTGCGGATCGGCACCACGGCCATGTCGCGCCAGGCGCCGATCCGTGCGCTCGACCTCGGTGACGTCGGCGGCGTTCGAACGCGCGGCCCTGCGTGGCGTTCCAGAGCAGAAAGAACAGCATGTTGACGTCGACCTTGGCCTGGTCCTGCAACGCGATGCAGGCCTGCGCGACGCCAGGCACGGCGTAGAACTTGATCGAGAACTGCCAGAACGGCGATTTGCTGACGCGGGATCTGTCGTCTTGGGCTCGCTCATGCGGCGCGTCAGCTTCGCATAAGCGCCGGCCGCGTGCAGCGCCGCGACGATGCGCTCCGGCGTCAGCGGCATGTCGGCGAAGTGCACGCCGAACGGCGACAGCGCGTCCTCGATCGCGGCGATGATCGCCGCCGGCGCCGGAATCGTGCCGCCTTCGCCCGCGCCTTTGACGCCGAGCGGATTGAGCGGGTTCGGCGTCTCGACATGCTCGATCTGGCACGCCGGGCACGTCGCAGGATGCGCGGCAACAGATAATCCTGGAACGTGGTGGTCAGCGGGTTGGCGTCGTCGTCGTACTTCATGCACTCGAACAGCGCGTTGCCGATGCCGTGGGCGACGCCGCCCTGCACCTGGCCGTCGACGATCATCGGGTTGATGACGTTGCCGCTGTCATGCGCCACCGTGTAGTTGCAGGATCGCAACGCCGCCGGTCATCGGATCGACCTCGAGCCTCGACCACATGCGTGCCGTTGCAATAGGACGCCTGCGGCGGCGTGAAATAGGCGGTGTGCTCGAGCCCCGGCGTCTGCCCCGGCGCGAACGAGAAGCCCGGCATGCCCTGCGCCATGCGCGCCAGCTCGCCGAAGCGTCAGAGCTCGGCTTGTTGCCGCTGCGGCGCGATGGCGCTGCCGTCCTCGACGTCGATCTCGCTTTCCGGCACGCCGAGCGCGCGGACGCCGCGCGCGATCACCTGCTTGCGCACGTTCTCGCCGGCGATCATCGCCGACGAGCCGGCATTGATCGCCTGGCGGCTGGCGAAGGCGCCGATGCCCTGCGAGATCGCGCCGGTGTCGCCCGCGCTCATCACGATGTCCTCGATGCGGCAGCCGAGATGGTCGGCGACGATCTGCGACAGCGTCGTGCGGGTGCCCTGGCCCTGCGTGGTCGCGCCGGTCGCGACCGCGACCTTGCCGTTCGGCATGATGCGGATGGTGACGCCTTCGAACGGGCCCAGGCCCGTGCCTTCGACATAATTGCCGATGCCGATGCCGAGATAGCGGCCCTCGGCGCGCGCCTTGGCCTGCCGCGCGCGGAAGCCGTCGTAGTTCGACAGCTCGATCGCGCGCGCGCTGGCTCTTCGGGAAATCGCCGCTGGCATAGACCATCGGCTTGCCGTCGCGAAACATCAGGCCCGGCGAATAGGGCATCTGCTCCGGCTGGATGATGTTGCGGCGCGCGCAGTTCGGCGCGGTCGATGCTTCAGCTCGCGGGCGACGCGGTCCATCAGCCGCTCCATCGCGAACACCGCCTGCGGCCGGCCGGCGCCGCGCACCACCGTGGTCGGCACGCGGTTGGTGAGCGCGACGGTGCGTCTCGATCTTGTAGGCCGGCACCACATAGGGCCCGGGAAACGTCGTCGCGGCGATGAACGGCACGATGATGCCCCACGGCAGATAGGCGCCGGTGTCGTGCAGCATGGTGCCGCGCAGCGCCAGGATTTTGCCGTCGCCGTCGACCGCGATGGCGACCTTCCAGTATTGATCGCGCTCCTGGGTCGACGACGAGGAAATGCTCGCGCCGGTCCTCCTGCCATTTCACCGGGCGGCCGAGCTTCATCGCCGCGGCCGGGATCACCGCCTCCTCCGGATAGAACGGCGCCTTGGTGCCGAAGCCGCCGCCGACGAACGGCGCGATCACCCGGATCGATCTCGAGATTGCGCTCGAACAGATCGGCCGAGGTGCCGCGGCAGAGATGCGGCGTCTGCGTCGCGGACCACACCGTCAAGCATGTCGGCGGCCGGATCGTAGCTCGCCAGCACGGCGCGGCCTTCGAGCGTCATCGCGCGCGCCGCGATGCAGATACATCTCCTCCTCGAACACATGCGGCGCATTCTTGAACGCGGCATCGACGTCGCCGTAGCTCATCGGCACAGAAGGCCGCGACGTTCGAGGCGAGATCGGCTGTGCACGCGCGGCCGCGCCGGCTTCACCGCGTCGCGGGCGTCGCTCACCGCGGGCAAGCGGCTCGTAGTCGATCTCGACCGCGGCGGCGGCGTCTTCGGCGAGATGGCGGCTGTCGGCGACCACCACCGCGACGGTCTGGCCGACGTAGCAGACCTCGTCGCGGGCGAGCGCGATCTGCGTGCGCGGCGTCCTGATCGCCGGATTGGGCACCAGCATCGGGATCTGCCCGGTGGCGATGCGCGGCGGCATGTCGTCGGCGGTGAGCACGGCGTGAACGCCGGGCATGGCGCGCGCCGCCGCGCTGTCGATGCCGCGGACGCGGGCGTGGGCATGCGGGCTCCGCACGAACGCCGCGTGCAGCACGCCGGGCAGGCTCATGTCGTCGACGAACTGGCCGCAGCCCGGTGAGCAGCGCCGGGTCTTCGAGGCGCGTGATCCGTGCGCCGAAGTGCTTTGCGCCCAAATACGTCGCGCCCGATCGATCGGCGCCCGCGCCGGCTGTCCCGCGGACCATCCGCCCGTCTAGGCGGGCGGGCGAGTATCGGCCGGTCACGGACGGCAATGGAAGAGCGGGCGCTCGGCCCAAACCATCCCAAAGCTTTGATATACACGTAATGAATATCATGGAGTTGCCGCAAACAGGCGCGGTGCTCGCCATGTCACGGATGCGGCCTTCGCGCCTTGGGAAGGCCTGTGAATAACCCAGATTATGCCCTACAAAGGCGGTTGATCGTGGGAACGCGCCTCGATTTCGAGACCGCAGCGGAGGCTTCTGCGGGCAATGCGTGCGCTGATGGCCGCTGGTCGTCTGGTTCGTTGGTCCTGCTGGCCGCGCCGTCCGGCGTTCGCGCCGCCGGCGAGCCCTCGCCTGTCTGGAAGGACGGCTGGACCATCAACGTTCCCGGGCGCGAGCAACTGGGTCGTCCGACGGCACGCCGAGCCCGTTCTATTTGCAGAGGCACTTCCGTGACGACAGCCTTCCGTGCGTCCCGGCGTCCGTCAAGGACCCGTACGGCTTTGCCGACTACTCGATCGGACGCACGCTTCGCGCTTGGCCACGACTATGGGCTTGGCAACATCCAGGCGACGTTCGGCGTGCGCATGGCCGAGCCGCTCGCCGGCAACGGCGTTCACGCCGGCGTTCGATCCGCGCCGCTATCTGGGCGTCGGCCCGCGCGTGGGCTTTGAAGGCAACAAGCCGCCGGAATCTTCGTGGGTCGTCGAGTGGCAGGTCGGCGCTGCGGTGCTGTCCGGCGATCGCACGTCCGATAGCAATGGCGGCGTCGTCAACTCTGGTGCTGCCGAACTATGCGAACAGCCGGTTCGGTCGGTCAATGTCGACGGCCTGCTCGGCCTGTCATACTGGTTCGACAACCGCGTCGAAACTGACAGCTCGGCTATCGCGCCGATTATTTCAAAGGCTCGCCGGCTTGGAACATCACCGGCGCGCGGCGGACAACGCCGACCGTATCAACCACGGGCCGATGATCCGGTTCAGCATCCAGAAGTGATAAAGCGAGGCGCGCTATTTGTGCGCCGGGGTGCGTTGCGCGCCCAGGCCGGCGTCTCCGCTTTGCGCACCGTCGAGGCTGTTCGACCGCGCCGGCGTCGGCATGAGTTGCCGAAGCATGCCGCGGGCATAAATTGCAAAGAACTTCGCCCAGCGCAGCGCGGCCCACTTCAACGCAGGATCGATTGAATAGGGACCGTGAGCTTGAATGCCTTGTCGGCGCTGGGATTGTCTCGCACGCCATTTTGACCGGGTCATCGCAGAAAGCGGAAATTTTTCGTCGCCCATGCCTGGAGTGCCGAGCCAGCGCGGGATGTGCACACATTGCAATCGGTCAGGGGCCATATTTCTACCAGACCATGCGATGGCTCGAGGCTCGCCATGGCTTAGTAGGGAATGGGTTAACGATTGGCTGACCGACCGAAGTCAGCCCGCCACCGCGATCTCAGCGGGAAGTTGTCGACGCACTCGTGGCCGTCCTCGGTCACGATGAAGGTGTGCCCGAGGAAGATGCCGAACATCCCGTCCGCGGTGATCGGATTGGGCTCGGCCATGATGATCATGCCGGGCTTGAGCACCTTGTCGATCTCGTCGGCCTCGGTGCGCTCGGCAAAGACGTGCGGCTTGTCGGTGACGATGTCGATGCCGTGCACCTGCGTCGGGCGCGACTGCACGCCGTGCTCGCGGAAGAAGCGGCTGGCGAGCCGCATGTTGTCGGTGGCGTTGCCGGGCCTGATCTCGGCGATGATCTTCTTGTAGCCGGGCAAGGTGATCTCGTCCCAGAACTTGCGCACCATGTCGGTCGGAGGACCAAGCGTGATCGGCGAACCGATCTGCGCGGAGAGGCCGTTGTAGCCGGCGGCCAGCTCCATGTTGACGATGTCGCCCTTCTGCAGCTTGCGGTGCGACGGCCGCGGATTGCCGAACACCATGCGCCGGGTTGGCCATCGGCGTGGTGCCGATGATGAGGAAGTCGATGTCGCCGCCGCCGTCGAGGATGGCGGCGCCGGCGGCGGCGCGGAGCTCGTATTCCGGCACGCCGGGCTTGGCGCGCGCGATCATCGCTTCCATCGCGCGCTCGCACAGCACGCCGGCCTTGCGCACGCAGCGAAGCTCCTCCTCGCTGTGGACCACGACCAGCTCGTGCAGGAAGCCCTTGGTGAAGACGAGCTCAGCGTCCGGCAGCGAGTTGCGCAGCACGTTGTACTGGTTGACGGGAAGGTAGTCGTTATGCCGCGCGTCGATCTCGACCAGGCCGATGCGTCCACGCTCGAGCTTGAGCTCCTTGAGCCGCTCGACCATGACCTCGGCATATTTTCCGCTGCGGCTGTGCCGCACGTCGGTCAGGGCGTTGGCGCATTCGCGCCGGCAGGCTTCGGCGTGGGTGCCGCCCATGGAGAACACCAGGGTCGGCTCGCCGTCGAGCGGCACCAGCACATAGGAGGAGATCGCATGCCATTCCCAGTGGCCGGTGAGCCATTGCATGCCGCCGCCGAAGCTCCAGTGGCTCGGTCCGCCGGGCACGATCACGCAGTCGAGCTTGTGCTCGCGCATCTTGTCGCGCAGCGACTGGTAGCGGCGCTGCGTATTCCTGCTTGGAGAAATGATCATAGACCGCGTCGCGATAGTACGGCGTGTCGTACATGTTCGAGAACGGCGCATTCTGGTCGAGGCGCGTGCGCACCTCGTCCCAGCTCTGGTGTCCGGAGAGACGCGGCGTCTGGATGTTCATGGCGGTGTCCTCGATCTTGCGCATGTTTCAGTCGGAAAGCAGGCTCACGCCCCGGATCACGTCCGGGGCGGCCTTGTTCCGGAACGTGCGTTAATCCTTGCAATTGCCGATGCTGACGGGGCCCCCGGCGGCATCGACCGCCTCCTTGGCGAGCGCGAAATTGGCGACCTGCTCCGCCGACGGCTTCTTGTCCTTGTCGATGTCGCCGTTCTCGGCGCTGTTGTCGACCGTCCATGCCGTGCGCTTGGGGTCCAGTCCGCCGTTGACCGACCAGACGCAGTTCTTGGTCAGGACGTCGATGGCGTATTCGACCGCTTCCTTCGGCTTGTCGGTCGCCTTCTCGATACTCGGAACGACCTTGGCCTTGTCGTTGTACATCATGCGATTGGCCTCGATCATCGCGGCGGCGGCATCGCGCAACAGTGCGCGGTCGCGCCCGATCCACTCGAGCGAGGCGCCGTAGGCGTTGAACATGTAGTCCGGCATCAGCTCGACCAGCTGCACCAGGAGATTGAGCGTCGGCTTCTGCTTCTTGGCGAGATAGACGTCCTCGGGGTGCAGCGCCACGCCGTCGATCTGGCCGGCGACCAGGCCCGGCAGCCGGCCCGCGGTGGCGGAGGAGATGAATTGCGCGTCGTCGACCGTGAGCCCGGCGGTCTTGAGGACCTCGCGGCCCATGCGCCAATTGAAGCCGCCGACGCCGCCGCCGGTCGCGCTGAGCTTGCGGCCCTTGAGATCGGCCGCGGTCTTGATGTCGGGCGACACCATGTAGGCCTGCGGCATGCGGGGCGCCAGGCCCCAGAACTGCTGGACCTTGAGGCCGCGGCCGATGGCCACGTCGCCGACGCTCACGATGGCGGACCCCTGCGCGGCCGCCGCCGCCGAGGTCGCCGACTGCCCGCCTTCGAACTGGATGATGTTGGGCTCGATGCAGCGCTTGGCGAAGAAGCCCAGATCCTTCGCCACATAGGGCGAGGTGTGCACCACGTTGGGCGGCGCAACCGAAACGCCGATATTGATCTTGCGCATGGTCGGGCAGCTCTGCGCCGCGGCATCATCCGCCATCGCCGAGAGCGCCGAGCACCAACGGCAGGAGATAGATCGATCGACAGGCCTTCGACATGGCACGTTTCCCTTTTTTCATTCGTTCGCGGACCGCGTTATAGCACCGGTCGCCGCTGTTGCATCGTCATGCGCCGGTCCGGCCCGCGCATCCGTCGGAAGAATGATTGCGTCCTTCGGTTCAGTCGTCCGACGATGCCGCGGTCCAGGGCGCCACGTATTTCTCGGCCAGGCGCAGCAGCGCCGTGAACGTCACGCCGAGCAGGCCCGAGCGTCACGATCGGCACGAACATCTTATCGACCTGGTACGTGCTCGCCGTGCGCACGATCAGGTAGCCGATGCCGGAGATCGCGGTGTAGAGATCGGCGAGCACCATCCCGATCAGGGCGCGCCCGAGCGCCAAGCGCAGACCCGTCACGATGAACGGCAGCGCGGCCGGCAGGATGATGTTTCGCCACAACTGCCCTTCCGAGCAGCGGAAGGCGCGGCCGACCTCGAGCAGCTTCGGGTCGACGCTTTTCACGCCCTGATAGGTGTTGATCACCATCGGGAAGAACGCGAACAGGAACAGGATGATGACCTTGGCCGTGGTGTCGAATCCGGCCCACAGCACGATCAGCGGCACCAGCGCGACCGAGGGAATGGAGTAGAGGAACGTGATGTAGACGGTGAGCGCCACATCGAGCACCCAGAAGCGCGCCAGCAGCAGCCCGATGGCGATACCGAACACCACCGCGAGCGCAAAGCCGATGCCGAGGACGACCAGGCTCGGCCACAGATAGGTCCACAGCTCCCCGCTCAGCACCATTTTGTACGCCGCGCGCCGCCACCTTCGTCGGCGAGGTAAAGAGCACCGGGTCGACGTTCCAGGCCGCCACCTCCCACAGCGTGAGCGCGATGGCGAGCGACACGATGCGGATCGCAAGATTGACCCATTGGCGGCGATGCCTGCGGGCAGCCGCGACCCGCTCGGCACGCGCCTGATCGCCGGACAGATCGACCGGCTCGCCGCTGTCGGCCAGGCCGCCGCGGGCTTGTTCGATGGCGGTCACGCGACCTCTCTCGGTGCCCGCAGGCTTCGCGGCTTGGCGGTATGAAGCTGATGCCAGATGTGAAGGCGAAACTCGGTGAAACGCGGATCGGAGCGTACCGCATCGGCGACGCGCGGCCATCCGAACGGCATGTCGAGCACCTCCTTGATCCGGCCCGGGCGCGCGCTCATCACCGCGATCCGGTCGCCGAGCAGGATCGCCTCGTCGATCGAATGGGTGATGAACACCATGGTCTTGCGCTCGTCGGGCCGCTCCATGAGCGCAAGGAGTTCCTCCTGCAGGATCTCGCGCGTCTGCGCATCGAGCGCCGCGAACGGCTCGTCCATCAACAGGATCGACGGGTTCATGGCAAGCGCGCGCACCAGGCCCACGCGCTGCTGCATCCCCCGGAGAGCTGGTAGGGATAATGGCCCTCGAAGCCCGTGAGCCCGACCAGCTCGAGATAGTGCGTGACCCGTTCGCGGATCTGCGCGCTGCGACGCGCCCGCCATCGCCAGGCCGAAGGCCGCGTTGTCGTAGACGGTCTTCCACGGCAGCAGCCCGAAATGCTGGAACACCATGGCCACCCCGTCGGGCGGCCGCCCGCTCACCGGCTTGCCGTGGACCAGAAGCTTGCCACTGCTGATATCGGTCAGCCCCGCGATCGAGCGCAGCAGCGTGGTCTTGCCGCAGCCGGAGGGGCCCACCACGCACATGATTTCGTCGCGCTTGACCGCGAGCGAGAGCTGATGGAAGGCGACAACGGTTCCATCGAGAAAAAGTTTACTCACCCCCTCCGCAACAATGGCGGGCTCGGTAGCTGCATCTGGTGAAAGCATTCTTTCCGCCCTGCTCGGTGACGTGCGCTGGCCGCATGGCGCAGCAAGCATCCGCTCCCATGACGCCCGCATCAGCGGCCGAGATTCTGTTCTGCGCCGGCAGTTTCCGAAAAAACCGGACGAAACGCAATGCGACACGGCAACTGCGCTCCGCGCCGAGCGCGGCGGAGGACCGGTCGCGGGCGCGCCAACAAGGAATGACGATCGAAGTCCACGCGGACGTGGAGAAGACGGAACGCGCGCGTCGTGGAGGTCGCGCGCGCGATTTGGGGCCTAGGCCACCGCGGCCTTGGCCCGCTCCACGGTCTGGCGCACCTCGAAGCCTTCGAATTGCGGATGGTCGAGGTAGAGCGGCTTGTTCTGGCCTGCATCCTTGTGGACGGCGCGGAACGCCTCCGACTTGGTCCAGGCTTCAAACGTCGCGTGGCTCGCCCAGATCGTGTGCGAGGCATAGAGCGTGAAGTCGTCGTGCTCGGGTCCTTTGAGCAGGTGGAACTCGATGAAGCCCGGAACCTTGGTCAGTTGCGAGATCGCGGTTGAGCCACACCTGCTCGAAAGCCTCCTCCGATCCCTCTCTTCACGCGAAAACGATTCATGGCGATGAACATCATTGTGCTCCTGATTGGCGGTCGAAACGCCGCCCGTCATTCCTGCCGCTTCCCGCGAGAGACGAGCTTGGCACAAACCGACGACGATGCAAGTTGGCGGGCGCTCAAGAACGGAAGCGGCGTCGAATTCAGCCCGTGGCCAGGGCTCGGCGCGACATCCAGGTAACGCGAATACTGCTGATTGAACAGGTTTTCCACCGCGAACGACGCCAGCGCATCCGGGTTGATCTGGTAGCCAAGATAGAGATGGACGAGGCCAGCGATCAAAGCCGATCTGGCCGACCATGATCTCCGGTTGATCGGATTCGAAATCGATTCCTAGGCGCGGCGGCAATATGCGAGCCGATCCCCCGGACAAGACGATGACCGATCTTGATCGCTGGCACGACTTGAGTCGGACAATCCGCTGACGTTCGTCGGGATGTACCAATTCTGGGCGCAACGGACCTGACCGCGACGTCGGGCAATGCAGGCGGCGACGCTGGGCTCCGGGCGGCGGCGAGAAGCCCCTTGACATTGAGGACTGATGAATTATGATTTTCGTCAGATATCATCCAGTAAGGCTGGATCTGTGAGCGCACAGGTCAAGAGCAAACCCGACGACACCCGCGTCCGCATCATGGACGCAGCCGAAGCGTTGTTTCGGCGCCTGGGCTTCGGCAAGACGGCGGTCGCCGACATCGCTGCGGACCTTCGGATGTCGCCGGCCAACGTCTATCGGTTCTTTCCGTCCAAGAATGCCATCGTCGAGGCCATCTGCCAGCGCTGCCTGCGGGAGCTTGAGGAAAACGGCTTGGGCGGCGGCGCGTGCGCGTGGTTCCGCGGCCGACCGCATCGAGCGGCTGGTGCTTGAAATCCTCGCGTATCACAAAGAAAATCATCTGACCGATCAGCGGGTTAACGACATGGTCCTGGCCGCGATCGACCTCAGCTGGGGAGCGATCCGCGCCCACAAGGAACACATGCGGATGATCTTCGGATCGATCCTCCGCGACGGGGTCGCAACCGGCGAGTTCGAGCCGGTCGATCCGCGCGAGACCTCCCGGCTGATGATGATATCGCTGGTGCACTTCTGTCATCCGGTCCTTGTCGCCGCAGTCGCTGCAAGACCAGGAGGACCCCGAAGCGGATGCCCGCGCCGCGGTCCGCTTCCTCCTCCGCGCTGTCACGCCCAGAGGCTGATCCATGTTTTCCACTCGCGCTGCCGGCGTATCGCGCCTGCCCAAATTGTGACGATTTATCGATTTCGTCACTTATCACATTCGCGCGATCGAAGGATTGAGCCATGTCCTCCTCATGGCCGCGTTCACAACCTCTCCTCGCTCTTGCCGCGCTGCTCCTGCTCGCCGGCTGCGAGGCCAATACCGCGCCCGCCGCCAAGACCGAGCGTCCGGTCGGGGTGCAGCGCATCACGTTCGAGAATCAGGACACTGCACGCGATTTCGTGGGTGTGGTGAGGGCGCGCTATGAGAACGACCTCGGCTTTCGCGTCGCGGGCAAGATCGTCACCCGCGTCGTCAACGTCGGCGATCGTGTGCACGCCGGCGATGTGGTGGCGCGACTCGATCCGCAGGACCTGAAGCTGCAGGTCGAAAGCGCCGAGGCCGAGCTTGCCGCGGCGACCTCGAATCTCGACGCAAGCGGCTGCGGATCTCGAGCGCTACACCACGCTGCGCGAGCGCGGCTATGCGTCGGTCGCGGACTTCGAGCGCAAGAAGGCGGCCAACGACGAAGCCGAAGGGCGGCTCGAGCGCGCCCGGCGCTCGCTCGACCTGGCGCGCAATCAACACGGCTATGCCGATCTCAAGGCGGATGCCGACGGCGTCATAACCGCGACGCTGGCCGAGCCCGGTCAGGTCGTGGCCGTCGGCCAGGCCGTGGCGCGGCTTGCCCATCACGGCGAGAAGGAAGCCGTGGTCGCTTTGCCCGAGACCTGGCTTGCCGAGGCCCGCAAGTCGAGCGCGGTCGTGCGCTTGTGGTCCGATCGCGATCGCAGCTTCGCTGCGCAGCTGCGCGAACTCTCGCCGCAGGCCGACGACGCGACGCGCACCTACGCGGCGCGCTTCACCATCGACGCACGCGGACGACACCGTCGCGTTCGGCATGACCGCGACCGTGACGCTCTCGCACGCGGCCGAAGCGAAGGTCGCGAAGCTGCCGCTCTCGGCCATCCTCAACCGCGGCACCGGCCCGTCGGTCTACGTCGTCGACCCGACCGGAGCGCTCGCCGTAAGACCGGTGACGGTCGCGTCATTCGGCGAGGATGCGGCGACCGTCACATCAGGCGTCAGCGACGGCGACAAGGTCGTAACGCTCGGCGTCCAGAAGCTCGAAGCGGGCCTCAAGGTTCGCACCGTCGAAATCCGCTAAGTCGATCGTGGGTGGCGAGATGAAACGCTTCAATTTGTCGGAATGGGCGATCACGCACCGCGCGCTCGTCCTGTTCATGATCCTGCTGCTTGGCGCGGCCGGCATCTATTCGTACCTCAATCTCGGCCGCGCCGAGGATCCGTCTTTCACCATCAAGACCATGGTCGTGCAGCGTCGCCTGGCCGGGAGCGACCGCCACCGGACATGCAGACGCAGGTCGCCGACAAGATCGAGAAGAAGCTGCAGGAGCTGCCCTATCTCGACCGCATCGAGAGCTATTCGCAGCCGGGCGTGCGCCTTCATCCGCGTCACGCTGAGCGACAAGACGCCGCCCGCCAAGGTGAAGGAGCTTTGGTACCAGGTGCGCAAGAAGGTGGGCGACATCAGGGGCGATCTTGCCGCCGGGCATCACCGGCCCGAATTTCAACGACGAATACGGCGACGTCTATTCGGCGCTCTACATGCTCACGGCCGACGGCCTGAGCCTCGCCGAGCTCAAGGCGCGCGCCGAGGACATCCGCCAGCGCCTGCTGCGGGTTCCCGACGTCAACAAGGTCGACATCATCGGCGAGCGGCCGCAGAAGATCTTCATCGAGTTCAGCCACGCCAAGCTGGCCACGCTCGGCGTCACGCCCGCAGCAGATCTTCGACAGCGTCGCCAAGCAGAACGCCGTCGTCTCCGGCGGCTCGGTCGATACCTCGGCCGACCGCATCAATCTGCGCGTGACCGGCGCATTCGCCGGCGTCGCCGCGATCGCGGCCGTGCCGGTCCAGGCGGACGGCCGCGTCTTCCGGCTCGGCGACATCGCAACGGTCAAGCGCGGCTACGAGGACCCGCCGAGCTTCCTGGTGCGCGCAGGGCGGCAAGCCCGCGCTCGGGCTCGGCGTCTCGATGCAGGACGGCGCCAACATCATCACGCTCGGCGAGAACCTCAAGCAGCGCGATGAAGGCCATCACCGCCGAGCTGCCGGTCGGCATCGAGGTCACGCAGATCGCCGACCAGCCGCACATCGTCGACGAGTCGGTTTCGGAATTCGTCAAGACCTTCGCCGAAGCGCTGCGTCATCGTGCTGGTCGTGAGCTTCCTGTCGCTCGGCTGGCGCACCGGCATCGTGGTGGCGCTGTCGGTGCCGCTGGTGCTCGGCGATCGTGCTGCTGGTCATGTACGCCGCCGGGCTCGACCTGCACCGCATCACGCTCGGCGCGCTGATCATCGCGCTCGGACTGCTGGTCGACGACGCCATCATCGCCATCGAGATGATGGTGGTGAAGATGGAGCAGGGCTGGGACCGGGCGCGCGCCGCGACCTACGCCTGGACCTCGACCGCGTTCCCGATGCTGACCGGCACGCTGGTGACGGCCGCGGGCTTCCTGCCGGTCGGCTTCGCGAAGTCGAGCGCCGGCGAATACGCCGGCGGCATTTTCTGGATCGTCGGCCTTGCGCTGATCGCCTCCTGGATCGTCGCCGTGTTGTTCACGCCCTATCTCGGCCTCAAGCTGCTGCCCGACCTCGCCAAACACGGCGCGCACGACGATCCCGGACGCGATCTACGACACCCGCGTCTATCGCGCGCTGCGCCGCGTGATCGCGCTGTGCCTGCGCTGGCGCAAGACCGTCGTCGCCGCCACCGTGCTGATGTTCGTCGCGGCTCGATCGCGGGCTTCGGCCTCGTCCAGCAGCAGTTCTTCCCGACCTCGACCCGCTCCGAGCTGTTCTTCGAGATGCGGCTGCCGGAAGGCACCGCGATCGGCGTGACCGACGCAGCGCGCCAAGCAGGCCGAGCGCCTGCTCGCCGGCGATCCGGACATCGTGACCTACACGACCTATGTCGGACAGGGCTCGCCGCGCTTCTGGCTCGGGCTCAATCCGGTGCTGCCGAATCCGAACTTCGCCCAGATCGTCATCGTCACCGAAGGACCTCGAGGCCCGCGAGCGCGTCAAGGCGCGGCTCGAACGGGCGATTGCCGACGGCGCGCTGCCGGAGGCGCGCGCGCGCGTCGACCGCTTCGTGTTCGGCCCGCCGGTCGGCTTCCCGGTGCAGTTCCGCGTGATCGGGCCCGATCCGATGAAGGTGCGCGCGATCGCCGAGGAGGTGCGCCAGGTGATGGCGGCAAATCCCAAGATCGTCGATCCGCATCTCGACTGGAGCGAGCAGGTCAAGTCGATCCGGCTCGAGGTCGACCAGGACCGCGCCCGCGCGCTCGGGCCTGACGCCCCAGGACGTGGCGCAGACGCTGCAGACGCTGCTGTCGGGTCATACCGTGACCGCAATATCGCGAAGGCATCGAGCACATCGACGTGATCGCGCGCGCCGTTGCCGCCGAGCGCCTCGAGCTCAACCGCCTGCCGGCGCTGACCATCGCCACCCGGAACGGCGTCGCGGTGCCGCTGTCGCAGATCGCGCGCCTCAACTACGAATACGAGGAACCGATCCTGTGGCGCCGCAATCGCGACCTGGTGCTGACCGCGCGCGGCGACATCGTCGACCACGTGCAGGCGCCCGACGTCAGCAAGGAGGTGGAGCCGAAGCTCAAGGCGATCGAGGACGCGCTGCCCTACGGCTATCGCATCGAGACCGGCGGATCGATCGAGGAGAGCGTCAAGGCCAATGGCGCGCTCGCCGCCGTGTTCCCGGTCATGGCGATCGTGATGCTGGCGTTCCTGATGATCCAGCTGCAGAGCTTCTCGCGGCTCGCCTTGGTGTTCGTGACCGCGCCGCTCGGGCTGATCGGCGCGACCGGCGCGCTGCTCATCTGCCAACCGGCCGTTCGGCTTCGTCGCGCTGCTCGGACTGATCGCGCTCGCCGGCATGATCATGCGCAATACCGTGATCCTGGTGGATCAGATCGACCGCGACATCGCGGACGGCCACGGCCGCCATCGCGCGATCATCGACGCCACGGTGCGCCGCGCGCGTCCGGTGGTGCTCACCGCGCTCGCCGCGATCCTCGGCATGATCCCGCTCGCGCGCAGCATCTTCTGGGGTCCCGATGGCGATCACCATCATGGGCGGCCTGTTCGTGGCCACGGTGCTGACGCTGCTCGTCGTGCCGGCGCTCTACGCGCTGTGGTTCAGGGTGCGCAGCGATGAAACGGCCGACACGATCTCCACCGATCCCGAACACCTGGCGCATCTCGAGCGGCTCATCCCGCTCCGGATTGCCGCGGAATAGAAACGACTGAAGGTTGACTTCCTCCTAACCCAATGACCTGCCGAAAAGGATTGGAGAGTTTCCATGATCTGGCGCCAGCACGAACCAACCCTCAAGGAAATCTTGTCCGATTCCCATCGTTACGGCCCTTATGGAAGCTGACGGTGTCGATCCCGATGAACTTGAGGCGATGCTGAAAAAGATCGGCGGGACGTCGAAGGCGATCCGGCAGGAGCGGCGATGGGGTGCCTGGTCATGCAGCCCGGCACCAGTTGATCAGGCACCCCGTCCATAGGACCGGCGGCGCCGCGCAGCACGCGCAGCGGATGCGCTAGTCCTTGCCATCCCGGCGGCTCCATACGACAGATCGCGAGCCCGGCGAAGAAAAGCACCGCAGTCCACATCCCCAAAGTGAAGTCTATATCGGCCAACTCTCGAGCCGAAAGGCCGAGTCCCAGAACATCCACTCGAGCTGCGTCGCCCTGGCGAAGGCGGCATGCATTCGCGCGCGCAGGGATGACGAAGCGGCCTCGGCGGCTTCGTCGGTGGCGGTAATCATGGCGCGGACGGCGTTGTGGAACTCTTCCCCGGCATAGGTGTCGATCCAGGCCTGGTACGGATTGCCCGCGGCGGCGCGGGAATGGATGTCGCGCCCCACCTCGGCATAGATCCAGAAGCAGGGCAGAAGCGCGCCGAGCAGCACTTCGTAGGGTTCCGCGTAGGCGGTCGCGATGAGATATGAAACATAGTGGTGACATGCTGGTGAGAGCGGCGTTTGCGCAAACACCTCCGACGTGATGCCGTAGTGCTGGAAGAACGAGCCGTGTAACGCCCGCTCGACGACGATTGCGCCTTCGGCCGACTTCGCGAATTGCACGATCCGGTCCGGATTCGGCGCCTTGGCGCCTGCCAGCGTCAACGCGCGCCCGAAACCGATGAGGTAGTGCGCATCCTGCGTGATGTAGTGCTTGAACCGCGCCTCGCTCAACGAGCCTGCCGCGAGCGCTGCGTTGAAGGGCATGGTGCGAATGACCTCATAGACGTGGGCGTTTCGGTCCCAGGCTTCGGCTGAAAAGGCAGTGTGCATCGTCCTGTCCATGATGGGCGCGCTCGGGAGTGCCAGCTCTCAGCTTGTTCGGGATCGAAAGACCAGGCTTAGGTTGTTGGCGGGCATGGAGATGCGCTCGACGAGATCCAGTCCATGCGCGCGGGCGAGGTTGGAAACGTCTGCGATATCGCGCACCCCCACGCCGGATCGCGCGCCGTGAGGTCGGCATCGAAGTCGGCATTGCTTGGCGCGGTGTGGCGGCCGTCCTCCTTGAACGGCCCATAAAGATAAAGCACGCCACCGGACGGGAGCGTCCGTCCGGCCCCCGCCATCAGTCCCTCCGCCGCGGTCCATGGTGCAATGTGGATCATATTGATCGCAACCACGGCGTCGGCGACGAGCCACGGGCCAGGAGGGCGCAGAGGCGTCGAGTTCGAGCGCCGCCAGCAGGTTCGGCAATCGCGCCGACGGCGCGGTATTCCGCGATGCTCTGACGCGCGCCGGGATCGCGGTCCGTGGGCTGCCAGGTGAGATGGGGCAATCCGGCGGCGAAATGCACAGCATGCTCACCGGTACCGCTTGCGATCTCCAGCACGATGCCCCGAGCAGGCAGGACCCGCCTCAGGACGGAAAGGGATCGGTTCGCGGTTGCGCGCAACCGCCGCGGAACAGGCGGCGCTATTCGCGAAAGTGATCATTTGAGCTCCCGCTTTAGCGGCGCGACGGCCGCAACAATATCGATCAATGGCCGCCCCGCAATGTGCCGTCCCGAGACCTCGCCCGAGGATCCGATCGATTTTGCGGATATCCAGCCAAATCGGCTTGCGTACGGTCGATATAACGGTGTCGCACGCCAGCGCGATGACCTAAGCGTGTCAGCCCTCGGATGAAAGCGCCCCCCTCGGTTGCTCAGGACCAACCCATAGCGGGAGCTGCGCTCCAGAGCAGCCGCAGGCCCAGCAACGTCAGGACCAGCTGGAAAACAATGCGAAACCGGCGCTCGGTCGTGCGGTGCAACGCCAGCTCGCCGATCCAGTTGCCGAGCGCGCCGGTCGCGACCATCGCTGCCATCAGCGGCACGAAGCTTCCGGATCGCGAATCCGATGAATCCGAAGGCGATGAGCTTGGCGATATGGGCGATCGTCATCAGCGCGCCCATCGTGGCGGCGAGGTTGTGGCGATCGGGGCGTCGCGCTGGCGATAAAAGGCGCCAGGAGCGTGCCGGTCGCACTCACGAACACGCCGAGGAAAACGGTCCCGAATCCCAGAACCGCAAACCGGCCGCGCTGTGCACCGATGCGTCCGAGCTGCGGCATCCAGGTCACCATCAGGATGAAGGCACCGAGAATGGCCTGCAACCACGACATGGGCAGGGCAACGAAAACCCTCGCACCCGCTGCCGCGCCGACCGCAGCGCCGGCGATGAAAGGCAGCAATGTCCCACGCATGACAAAGCGCCACATGATCAGGGTGCGCGATATGCCGGTACCGAGCATCACCACGGTATGGACCGGGATCACGGCGGCGGGAGGCATCACCATCGCCATGATCGCGAGCAAGATCACGCCGCCCGCCGTGCCGGTGAAAACCCGATGAAGGCCGTGACAAACGACGCCACGGCAAGACCGACGAACAGGAGCGGGCCGACGTCGGCGGATGGCAGGATTTCCATGCCGCTCTTGTAAACCGAATTCGACCGCGACCGGAACCGGACGTGTGACGCCGCTGCATAGGCGGTCTGCAAAACGGCTGGAACGGCTGGCAGCGACGCACAGCACGCATTTCCGCTTACAAGCGAACGGTCAGTTGCTATCCTTGCGCCAGGTCGGAGTGGTCGGGATGCCCGCCTGGAGGTGACAATGTCGATTCTGGATCGCTCTACATGCGATGGTGCTGGTGCTCCTGAGTGTCCCAGTGGCGACGGCGGCTCCGGGCGGCCGATACGGTGAAGGTTGCGATCGGGCAGATCGACGCCTGGGCCAATCAGGCCCCTACTCTCGGCATGAAGGCCGGAATCTTCCAGAAGCATGGCATTGTCCTGGAAACCTTCGGGACACAGGGCGCTGGCGAGACCCTGCAGGCGGTGATTTCCGGATCGGCCGATATCGGGATCGGCATCGGAACCGCAGGCGCCATGCGCGCGTTCGCGCGCGGCGCACCGGTGCGTGCGATCGCCGCTGCCTATGTCGGGGTCGGAGATCAATATTGGTACGTGCCCGCCAATTCACCGCTCAAGAGCCTTGCGGATGCGACCGAAAAGCACACCTTGAGCTATTCGACCAACGGATCCACGTCGCACGTCATTGCGCTGGGCTTCGGCAAGCAACTCGGCGTCAAGGCCAAGCCGACCGCGACCGGCGGGCCGCCCGCAACCTATACGATGACGATGACCGGGCAGATCGATATCGGCTGGGCGGTGGTCCCGTTCGGCCTGCTCGAGCTGCAGGACGGCAAGATACGAGTGGTTGCCCGCGGCCCCGACGTGCCGACGTTGCGCAACCAGACCATCCGCGTGCAGATCGTCAACGCCAACGCGCTCAAGGACCGCAAGGACGTGATGGTGCGGTTCATGCGCGGCTACCGCGAGTCGATTGACTGGATGTATTCCAATCCGCTCGCGGTCAAATACTACGCCGAGACGATCAAGCTGCCGGAAAGCCTGGTTGTGATGCAGCGCGATCAATACAACCCGAAGGAGGCATTGTCGCCGGACCGGCTCTCCGACATCGATCAGGTCATGGCCGACGCGGTGGAGATGAAGTTCCTCGACGCGCCGTTGAGCAAGGCTCAGCTCGCGGATTTCTTCCAGATCCCAGCGCCCGGATCGTAACCGCCCGAGCGTGCGCACGGCCGCATGCGTGGGACAACCGCGGCGGATTGCGAGTACAATCGACGACGACCCCGTCCGTGACAGCTTGAACCCGCTGGTTCACGCCGGCCCTTGCAAAGGAGCGACCGCCATGTCGGCAGGCAAGAGCAACGCATCGAGCGCCGCGCGGCGTCTTCCGAACCGGGAAGCGGCACTCGATTCCCTCTACAACGACATTTCCGCAAAGAACATGTTCCCGTTCTGGGCAACTTCGACCGACGTCGCCCATGACGAGATCAAGCAGTTGATGGGCACGCAGAAAGCCGTGCCACATCTCTGGAGCTACAAGAGCGATATCGAACCGATCCTGTTCCGGGCGGCGGAATTGGTGACGATGGACGACTCGGAGCGCCGCTCGCTGATCCTGGTCAATCCCGGATTGTCGCCGCGGCGGGCGACGGTCAGCACCATGTACACGGCATATCGGCTCAACGACGCCAACGAAGTGATGCCGCCGCATCGGCATTCCCCCAATGCCATCCGGTTCGGCTTGACCGGAAAGGGCAATTTCACCGGCGTCGGCGGCGAGGACATCACGTTCGGCCCGGGCGATATGGTGCTCACCCCGGTCGATACCTGGCACAATCACGGCAACGTCGGAAACGAGCCGGCGGTGAACCTCTCCGTGCTCGATCTGCCTTTGGTCGAGACGCTCAATGCGGTCTATTTCGAGCACGACTATAACGAGATGGTCGACGGCAAGCCGGTCAAGAAGAAGCAGCAGACCGCAACCGTGCCGCCCGACTACTCCGCCCGGGCTTATGACCACGGTGGGCTCAAGCCTCGGTTCCTCCAGCATCACCGCGGCGCCGGCTTCTCCTCGCCGATGTATGTGTATCGCTGGGAGATGATGCAGGAGCTGATCGAGCGCTTCAAGGACTGGGACGGCGATCCGTACGAGGCGATCTCGATCGAATATGTCGACCCGCTGACCGGGGGTCCGGTATTCAAGACGATGACCTTTTTCGTTCAGGTGCTGCGTCCGGGCGAGAAGACGCTGCCGGTGCGGCAGACCGCGAGCCTGCTGGTCGCGCCATTCGAAGGCAAGGGACACTCGCTCATCGACGGCAAACGTTTCGCCTGGGAGGCATTCGACAACCTGGCGGTGCCGGGCGGTTCCTGGTTCGAGCACGTCAATGACGATCCCAAACACGAAGCCATCCTGTTCATCGCCAGCGACGAGCCTGCGTTGAAATGCTTCCACTTGTTCAAGAAGTGGGGTCGCGACGCTGCCGGCGACACCGTAAAACTCACCTGAAGTCGCAGGCGACCGGCAGTGCGCACGCACCGGCCACTTCCGGCGCGATGATCTGATCCTTTTTCGAGCGTTTCGTGTCGAGCCAATCGAATACCACCCTCTTGTCGCACTTCGACTGCCCGGGCGGCGGGCAGGTTTGGGTGGACGGCACGACGCTGTTCATCGGCCACATGCATTGGCCGAGCGGCACGAGCGTCGTGGACGTGGCCGATCCACGCCACCCTCGCATGCTGGCGACCATCGACCTGCCGGAGGGTTGGCATTCGCACAAGGTGCGGGCGGCGAATGGCATCATGATCGTCAACCACGAGAAACTCGGCCAGACCGGATCGGCCGAGTTCGGCGGCGGAATTGGCATCTATGACGTCTCTCGCCCGAGCGCCCCAAAGCTAATCACCAAGTGGCGCACGGCCGGCCGCGGCGTACACCGCTACGACTTCGACGGCCGCTACGCCTATCTGTCACCCACGGCGGAAGGATATGTCGGCAACATCGTGATGATCCTCGACCTCGCCGACCCGGCCCGGCCGCTCGAGGTCGGACGATGGTGGATTCCGGGTCAATGGAAGGCCGGAGGCGAGCCCTATCCATGGGACAACTGGGTCTCGCCGCGTTGCCACCATCCGCTGCGCATGGGCGACCGACTCTATGTCAGCTACTGGCACCACGGGCTCTTCATTCTGGACATTTCCGACATGTCGCGGCCCAAGGTGGTGGCGCACACCAATACCAGCCCGGCGTTCCCGCACCCGACTCACACCTGCCTGCCGATTCCGCAATCGCTCAAGGGGCGTCGGATCATGGTGGTGGCGGACGAGGATGTCGCCAAGCTGCGACCATCGGCACCTTCCTTCACCTGGATTTATGACATCACGGTTGAGCAAATGCCGCTGCCGATTGCGACGTTCCAGGTGCCCGGGCTCGACGTTGACGGCAGTCCGCAGGCGGCGATGAGCGGCTGCCACCAGCCCTCGGAGCGTTTCAACGGCACCGTGATTCCGTTTGCATGGTTCGCTCAGGGGCTGCGTCTCGTCGACATCGCGGACCCGTTCGTCCCCCGCGAGATCGGCCATTTTCTGCCCGATCCGGCCGCGGGCGAGGAGCGTCCCTCTTCGAACGACGTCACGATCGACGATCGCGGACTAATCTACCTCGTCGATCGCATTCGCGGCGTCGATATCATCGAAACCAACGCATTTGGTTGAGGGTCGAAGCCCATGAACGACGCTGGCACTGGTCGCAAGGACGTCTATCCGATCGGAAAAAGAATCCGAACTTGCCGTTCCATCCCGCCGTGCGCGCGGGTGACTTCATCTTCGTCTCGGGTCAGGTCGCGAAGGACGCCGACGGAAACATGATCGCGGGAACGATCGAGGAAGAAACCCGGGGCACGATCGAAGCCATTCGCCGCATCCTCGCCGAAGAAGGCGCGACGCTTTCCGACGTCGTGCGCGTCACCACCTATCTCGAGGATGCCCGCGATTTCGGGCGCTATAACCGGGTGTTCGCCGAACAGTTCAAGGATGCCGTCCTGGCCCGCACCACGGTCGAGGCGCGCGCGGTGATCAGCACCAGGATCGAAATGGATGCCATCGCCTACAAGCCGAGGAGCTGATGACATCCAAGGCACAGGCATAATCATCAATTGGCGGCGGTCGACAGCCGTCCGCCGGGCAAAAGGAGGACGCGACGTGATCAGATTGCTGGGCCGTCAGACATCGGGAAACGTGCAGAAAGCAATCTTCTGCCTGGAGGAGCTTGGTCTGCCCTACACCCGCGAGGATTACGGCCGCCAGTTCGGCAACACGCTGACCGATGCCTACCGCAAGCTTAATCCGAACGCGAAGGTCCCGACCATGATCGACGGCGATCTGGTGATCTGGGATCCCACACCATCCTTCGGTATCTCGCGGCCGTCCATGGGCCGACGCTGACCGGCGCGACCCCGGCCGAGCGCACCATGGTCGAGCGCTGGATGGATTGGCTGCTCGGCGCCCTGAACACGCCTTATGTCGCGGTGTTCAAGGACGTCAAGAAGCCGCCTGCGGAGCGGGCTCCCGATTTCGCCGCGCAAGCGGCCGACCTTGTCGCGCAGCTCAAGATATTGGATGGCCACATCGCCGGACGTGATTGGTTTGCGCTCGATCGTTTCACCATCGCCGACATCGCGCTCGGCTCGATCGTCAAGCGTTGCCTGGAGTTTCCGATCGAGCGCCCGGCCTATCCCGAGCTCACCCGCTGGCAGGCGGCAATCGACGCGCGCCCCGCGTTCGCGGTGGCGGTCGGAACCAAGCCCAGCGCGCTGAGCCCGGCGGCATGATGGCAACCGAGTGATACCAGCGTCGCCGGGGAAATCGCCGTCCGGCAGGCGTCGTCAGCGATTGCTCTCTGCTTTGTCGATTCTGTTGGTGGGGCCGCGCACGCAGACCACCTTCACGGCTTCGTTGCGCGCGAGATTGCGTCCCATCTCGCTGTCGGCCAAATAGGCCTGCCCGTGCATGAAGCAGGTGGCTGGATTGGCGAATGTGGCAGGGACGTAGACGACGTCGAGAGCGTTGTCTCGTGTGCAATCGCGAAGGTTCGGAACAGTCGCGAGCGAGCAAACCAAGATAAGGGCTGTGCAGCATTAATCGGTCCCATCATTGACTGATGGGCGGATCCTCCGTGACTTACGGGCTTTGCGGCTGGGCAAAGACCCGTGACCGACTCTCAAGCAAGAACCGGACCAATTGCGGACGGCTCCCCTGCCCCCGGCGATCCGCAGGCGGGGTGCCAGGACACAAAACGCCAAGCCATGACCACGCGGGTCAGGTGAGTCGGCGGTTCGAGGTGGCGCTCCTGGTTTGCCCGCCGTAGTGCGCGCGAATGGCCTCCATGAGCCACGTCCACGCTTCGGCCTCCTGCGCGCCGGCCGTTTTTTCGATGGCGGTCTCGAGGTAGCCGATTTCGGTCTCGATCTTCTCTCGCGGCAGCATGTGCAGCCGGCTCACCAGAATCGCGGCTTCGATCACGGCGGCTTGCGCGCGGTTGAAGCCCGCAAACGGCGCGTGCACGCCGCGACTCACGACAGCGCACTGAAAACGCGGGCGCTGTTCGTCTTCGCGCGACACCGACGACGGCAAGCTCGGTGTGCGCCAGGGCGCCAGTCAACCGCGGCACCGGAACATTGTCCGATGCCCGCGTCGGCCAGTCATGCCGTCCAGTCAGGCAACCGGCGAAGATGCGAACGTCGTCGGTATGGTTGGCCACCGCAAACGGCATGGCTCGGAGATTGTCGAGCGTCGTCGACGGCCGAAACGGGGCGATGATCCATCCGTCGCCGTCGGCGATGATGCCGATCGGCGTGATATGCAGACGTCCCTCCGCGTTCATGGTGGTCAAGATCGTTTCGCGGATCATCGGCACGGCGTCAGCTCGCAGAGTTCGAGGCGCGCAGCGTATGCCCCGCTTCGCGCAGGCGCGTGCGGTCCTCCACCAAACGGTCGACGGCACAACCCCAATCGAGCGGCTCGTCCTGGGCGTAGCGCTTGCCCAGCCGCCATGCGATCTCCGCCTTCATCAACTCGGCACCGAGATAGAAGGCGTGCGGCGCATCCTTTCCGACGCCGAGCTTGGGAAAGAGCGAGAACGCATCCTGCGCGACGTAGTGGCCGTCTCGATTATAGACGTGAATTCCATCCTCGGCCGTCTCGATGCGAAAGTTGGCGTCTTTGATCTGGGCCGCCAGATCTGCGATTTCCTGCGCCGTGTTTGGAAAGGGCGTCCGGTCGTGCAGTTGCACCAGCGCCCCGCCGTAATCGCGCGGAAGGCTGTCGTCTTCGCGGGCAGCAAACATCATTCGCCGCGCCGCGTCGTGCTCCTGGATGGTGCGACGGGTATGCGGGCTGACCTGAACGACCAGCACGTTTCGGATGTGCAGCTCCGAACAGATGCCGAGCAGGGTTGCGGTGACGCCGCCGGAATCAGCATCGGTCAGTTCGGTCAGATTGCCGGTTCCCATCAGAATGTCCGCCTCGGGCAACCTGCTGTCGAAGCTCTGCGTATCGTTGCAGCGAGGCCGTGAAGCCGAAATGGATCGGATCGAGGATCGGGTCGAGGATCGGACGAAATCCCGCGCGTGTCGGCGGCCTCGGCCGCGCGCAGCAGCGACGCCAGGTCGCCGTGGCGGGCCGGAATGAGCACGGGCGTTGCGCCGCTGTCGCGCCGCAATGTCGAGCGTGTGTTCGGTGAGGCTCAGCAGGAACGTCGGCGCCCGCCCTGGCGCCGCGGCGCAATTCGTCGGTCGCGGCCGAGTCGACGCTGACGACGCAGGCCGGCGGCCTTGAGTTCGCGAACGGCGTCTTCGAGATGCGGGAACGGCGTGTCGGGCAGGCAGCCGAGATCGATCACGTCGGCGCCCGCCGCCCGCATGGCGGCGGCGCGCGCGAGAATGGCATCGACGGTCAGCGCCGACGCATCGACGATCTCGGCGAAGATGCGCATGTCGTGGCGCGAGAGATCGAGCCCGCGTCCGTGCTTTCCGAAGTAGGCCGGCAAGTCCTTCAGCTCCTCCGGCCCGCGCTCGAACCGGCACGCCGAATTCCGCGCTCAGGCGGTCGAGGTCGGCGCGGCAGCGGCCGGGCACCATGACGCGATCGGCCTGCGACCGGACGCGGCAGCCGGCGCGAGATGATCGCCTCGGTCATGAGCGCCGCGACCTTCACGCCGACATCGAAGATCGACCATTCGAACCCGGCGTCGCTCGATGCGGGCCAAGACCTTCTCGAGCCGCGGCCGGGCAAGATGACCGGTCAGGAAGAGGATGCGCTCAGCCATGCGCTGCGAGCTCGCGCTTGCGGCGCGCCAATGCCTGTTCGAGCTCGACAAGCGTCTCGACCACCGCCGTTCCGTCGAAGGACTTCAGTCGCTCGGTATTCTCGAGATCGATGCGGCGCGGATAGACCTTGACCATGCCTTTGGGCGCCTCGGTTTCCAGCTCGGGCGCCGTGTCGCAGGCAAAGACGATGGCCGGAACGCGGCACTTGCCGGCCTGCGCGAACACGTTGGTCGCCAGGTTGTCGGAAATCCCGTAGCACGCATTTTGCCACCGTATTCGACGTCGCCGGCGCCAGCACAAGCGTGTGATAGACGCCATAGTAGAAATATGCCGACCGGCGCGTGAGCTTGCCGTCGTGTCGCGGAAGATGCGCGTCGACTTCGGCAGGTTCAGATCCTGCTTGTACATGCGCAGCGACCTCGCCGGCGGCCTTGCTCGACGAACAAATCGACATCCTCGAGTGCACGGACCGCGATCAGGCATTCCTTGAAGAAATGCCCGGATCCCGGTCAGCGCCCAGCCCCAGCGCGGTGTCTTGACCTTGGCCATCGTGAGAAATTCTAACGCAGTGGCATGCAGCTAACGCAAGTCAACGCGGGCGCCCACCAGAACGCCGTTGCGGATGGCGGCGGCCGCCGTCGCATGCCCGGCGGGACCAGCGATGGAGGCTTCAGCACCGCTCGCGCGAAGGAAGCGTGGAAAAGCCGGGTCGAGAATCCCGTCCGCAACGAGATCCGTCGCGCGCAGCGGACCGGCCGGGACGTCGGCATGCTTGACGAGCAGCACGCGTTTCGCGCCGAGCCTGCCGGCGAGCCAAGCCGCAAGACTATCACTTGTCACATCCCAGGACCACGGAATGTCCTTTGCACCGCGCACCATGTCCGCCGGCGACCAGACCGGCACGCCGCCGGCACGCAACACGCTCGGATCGCCGTGGCCGATGCTGCGCGCCTCAAATGGGCTCCCAGATTCGTGAGCGCACAGCCGTACTGCTCCATGGCGAGCACCGCCATCTCGTGGGCAGCGCGATCGTCGAAGCCCATCCTGGGCTGCGCCATGCGCACGGCGTCGGCAAAGGGACCACCACCCGGCACCACGACGGCGCAGCCTGCACAACCCGCAATGGCATCAAGCCAATTCTTGAGATGGGGCGAGAAGGCGTGGCTTCCACCGAGCTTGACGATCGTCGGGCCGATCGGACCGCGCATTCACTCAGCAGCATTCGGCTGCCGAGTCGCGGCAGGATAAAGATTGATGCACCTCGGCCACGTCGGCCGGCCGTTCGCGCACGATCTCGACGCCCACGCCGCCCGGCCCGACGTCCAGCTTTTCGACCCGCACCGTTACATTCACGACGCGCGGGTGTCGAAGCACCAGGTCGGCGACGCGTTCGGCGAGCGTTTCGAGAAACGCGATATGCTCCTGCGCCACGATGATCCGGATGCCGTCGGTGATCACATCGTAGGAGAACACGTCCGCGCATATCCTCGACCGAATGGCCGGCCGCGCCGCACCTTGACGTCGACGTTGAAGCGGACGTTCTGCGGCTTGTCGCGCTCGCGCGCATAGGCGCCGATACGCGCAGGGACGACGAAATCGCGGACGAAGATGCGATCGGTCGCGGCGGCGTCACCATGTGGGATCGACGGAATACCCCCTCGCCGCCAGCAGCCGGTAGTCGACCTTCGCCACGGCAGAGTCTCGGTAGGCGGCGCTGCGGGGATCGAGAGGAATGAGTTCGCGAATGATGCCGATCGATGCGGTATCGAGGCTGGCGCCTCGGTCGCGGCCTCGCGCAAAGCGCGCCGCGGAAGCCGAGATAATCGGGCGCCAGCAAGAGGAGCCGCGGCACATCGGGCGCCTCCAGCGATCCTGCGAGGCCGGTCATCAGACCATGGTCCCGGCAGGTGCCGACGAACTCCCGCAAGCGTGCCACATCCATGCAATCGAGCAGCCCGCCGGCGCGCTTGTCGGAGGTGTCGAGCATCGCACCCGCGAAACCGCAGTCGGCCATCACCTTCACGAGAGCATTGTCAGCCCCGCGATCCGCAAACATGACGCCAACGATCTTGGTCGTGCGCGCCAGGGACGCCAGCGCGCGCACGCAGTCCTGTCGTCCCGGGCCTGGAAACAATCCGACCTTGACGTATTCGACCTTGGTCCGCGCCATGGTCTCGACCGCCGCGACGATCACGTCCGGGTCCATCGGCAGATCGCCGGCGACGGCGCTCACGGGCCGGCCGGCCTGGATGGCCGCGACAGTTGCGCGCACGACATCGGGGGCGAGCGCACCCAACGCGCCGTTCGAAGCGTCCTTCAAGTCGATGATGTCGGCGCCATGCGCGAGCACGACCGCGGCCTCGTCCGGTCCCATTACGCTCGCCAGAAGCAAAGTCATCGGTGGCCTCCGCCACGGAACCTGACGGTATTGATGATACTTTATGGACCGCCGGCGCGAACCCCAAGCATCTTGGGTGCGAGATCGTGATGAACGAATGAGCGCCGGCGACACGCCGCGCCGGTCCATCCGCCGCATCCTGCACTCGCAATAACCCCAATAACATAGGCGTAAGTTATCATGATTTAAACAAACAATGACCGTCTCATCGACCTCGCACACGACAATCGCTCGGAGCGCTGCTGTGATCCGCCTTCTGCTGGCCGGGACCATCCTGTTCGCGTGGACCTCGGCCTCGGCCGACCCCGTCGAGATCAAGATCGGCTACCTGCGCGGTCCGCAGCCGAAGACGAGCATTTCGCTCATCGACATACCGCCCGAGAACAACGGGATCGCCGGCGCGCAGCTCGCGATCAACGACAACAACACCACCGGCAAATTCCTCAACCAACGGTTCTCGCTCGAGGATGTGCAGCTCAATGACAAGGACGATGTCGCGGCCGCGACCTCGGCGCTGGCGGCGCGCGGCGTTTCGCTCGTCATCGCCGATCTGCCGGCGGCCGCCCTGCTCAAGGCTGCCGACGCGGCCGGTTCACGCGGTCTCCTGTTCTTCAATGTAGGCGCGATCGACGACCGGCTGCGCGAAGAGGACTGCCGCGCCAACGTCATTCATACCGCGCCGACGCGGTCGATGCTCGCCGATGCTCTGGCCCAGTACCTCGTCTGGAAGCAATGGCGCAGATGGTTCCTGGTTGTCAGGCTCCCACGCCGAGGACAAGCTTTTTGCCGATGCGATACGCCGCGCCGCCAAGCGGTTCGGGGCCCGCATCGTTCAGGAGAAGATTTTCGAGGACACCGGCGGCGCGCGCCGGACCGACAGCGGCGTCGTGCAGATCCAGCGCCAACTGCCGGTGTTCACGCAAGGCGCGCCGGCCTACGATGTCCTGATCGCCGCGGACGAGAGCGACGTTTTTGCCGCCTATCTGCCGTACCGGACCTGGGATGCCCGGCCGGTCGCCGGCTCCGCCGGCCTCATCCCGACCAGCTGGGATGCTTCTCACGATCAATGGGGAGCGGTACAGATGCAGGAGCGGTTCATGAAGCTGTTCTCGCGACGAATGACCGCACGCGACATGCAGGCGTGGTCGGCGGCGCGCATGATCGGCGAAAGCGCGTCGCGAACGCGCTCGAACGATGCCAAGGCGCATGTTCGATTTTCTCAAGAGTCCCGATTTCGCTCTGGCCGCGTTCAAAGGCCAGCGGTTGACGCTGCGGGACTGGAACCTGCAGCTTCGTCAACCGATCCTTCTGACCGACGGCCGAACCGATCGTGTCGGTATCTCCCGCAGGAAGGATTTCAGCACCAGTTTTCCGAACTGGACACGCTCGGATTGGATCGGCCCGAAAGCAAATGCAAGCTCAAGTAGACTCGATGATCCGGAGCGCAGGATTGTGGCGCCGCAGCCTGCTCGGCGCAGGCCTCTTGGTCCTGCTCGGCACCCAGGCCAGCGGCTTCACGGCCTATGTGTCCAATGAAAAGAGCAACACGATCAGCGTGATCGATACCGACAAATTCCAGGTCGTGAAGACGATCAAGGTCGGCCAGAGACCCGCGCGGCATCGAGCTGACCAAGGACGGAAAGTTCATCCTGGTTGCGGTGGGCGACGACGACACGATTCAGATGATCGATGTCAGCCACGCACGAGATCGTCGCGACGCTGCCGTCCGGGCCCGACCCCGAGCTGTTCACGCAGGATCCGACCGGCAAGATTCTGTACGTGGCGAACGAGGACGCCAACACCGTCACGATCATCGATCTGGAGAAGCGCGTGCCGCTCGGCGAGGTGCAAGTCGGCGTCGAGCCGGAAGGCATGGGCATCAGTCCCGGACGGCAAGATCCTCGTCAACACGTCGGAAACGACCAATATGGCGCATTTCATCGATACCCAGACGCGCGAGATCGTCGCGCAACGTGCTGGTCGATGCGCGGCCTCGCTTTGCGGAGTTCAAGCACGACGGCTCGGAACTCTGGGTATCGTCCGAGGTCGGCGGAACGGTGAGCATCATCGATCCCGTCAAGCGCGAGGTGAGCAAGAAGATCACCTTCGACATACCCGGGCCTGCGCAAGGAGGCAATCCAGCCGGTCGGAATCAACATCACCAAGGACGGCAAGACCGGGTTCGTGGCGCTCGGGCCCGCCAACCGCGTCGCCGTGGTCAACGGCGCAACGCATGAGGTTCAGAAGTATCTGCTCGTCGGCCAGCGCGTCTGGCACCTGGCGTTCACCCCGGACGAGAAATATCTCCTGACCACCAACGGCGTCTCCAACGATGTATCCGTCATCGACGTCGCGAGCCTCAAGGTGATCAAGACGATCCAGGTCGGCGAGCTGCCCTGGGGATCGCGGTCTCGCAGCAGTAAGAGCGCGCTTGTTGGCCTCACGCCCGGCCCGGACCATAATGCACGGAATGAACACCATCGAGCCGCCTGCCGTCGCGATCGAGGGCGTGAGCCATTCCTACGGCGCGCGCCAGGCCCTCGATGACGTGAACGTCTCGATCGCGCCCTCGACTTTCGCAGTTCTGCTGGGCCTCAACGGGGCTGGAAAGAGCACGTTGTTCTCGCTGATGACGCGCCTCTACGCGGTCCAGCGCGGTCATATCCGCATTTTCGGCCATGATGTCGAAACGGCGGCGAGCGAAGCCTTGCGCATGGTCGGTGTCGTATTCCAGCCGCGCACCCTCGACCTCGATCTCTCGGTCGTCCAGAACCTGACCTATCATGCGGCGCTGCATGGCATCGGCAACCGCGAAGGTCGCAAGCGCGCCAACGACGTGCTGGAGCGCATCGCGCTATCCGAGCGGGCCAAAGACAAGGTGCGCAACCTGTCCGGCGGCCAGATGCGGCGCCTCGAGATCGCTCGCGCGCTTGCTGCACCGCCCGCGCCTGCTCGTGCTCGACGAGCCGACGGTGGGGCTCGACATCAAATCACGGGCGACATCATCGGTCATGTGCGCCACCTCGTCGCCGCCGAAGGAGTCTCGGTCCTGTGGGCGACGCATCTCATCGATGAAGTCGCCGGACGACGACGATGTCATCGTGCTGCATCAAGGCCGGATTCTCGCGCATGGCGCGGTCACGAGCGTGGTGCGAACCCTGGGCGTGCAGGATATGCGCGCGCGCGTTCACGCGGCTGACGCAGGAGCACCCGGTGCAAGCCGAAAGCGAGGCGTCATGACCGTCCAGGCGGCCACGCACGCCCCGCCGACGGGCTTCTCGCCGCTCCAATACGCGATCTGCCTCAAGGGGATCGTCTGGCGCGAGGGCTGCGCTTTCTACATCAGCGCGAACGGTTCGTGGCCGCGCTGGTCCGCCCGCTGGTCTGGCTGTTTCATTTTCGCCACCGGCTTTCGACAAGTGCTCGGCGTGTCCATCATTCCACCCTACGAAACATACGTGCTGTATGAGGTTTACATCACGCCGGGACTGATGCTGCTGATCCAGCTGTTCAACGGCATGCAGTCCTCGCTTTCGATGGTCTACGATCGCGAGATGGGCAACATGCGTACGCTGCTCGTGAGCCCGCTGCCGCGGTGGTACCTGCTGTCATCGAAGCTCGTCGCCGGCATGATCGTGTCGCTGCCGCAGGTTTACACCTTTCTCGCCATTGCCTGGTTCTGGGAAATCGAGCCGCCGCGCCATCGGCTACATCGCCGTGTTGCCGGCCCTGGTGCTGTCGGGCCTCATGCTGGGCGCGCTCGGGATGCTGATGTCATCGGTCAGCAAGCAGCTCGAGAACTTTGCCGGCGCGATGAACTTCGTGATCTTCCCGATGTTCTTCGCCTCATCCGCACTCTATCCGCTATGGCGGGTGAGAGAAGGAAGCCCGCTGCTTTACTACATATGCCAGCTCAACCCGTTCACCCATGCGGTCGAGCTGGTACGATTTGCGCTCTACGGCGAAATCAATTGGATTTCGCTCGCGGTGGTGGGCGGCTGCACGATCGTGTTCATGGTCGGGGCGATCCTCGCCTATGATCCATCGCGAGGATTGCTTGCGCGGCGCGGCGAGCCTGGAGGCGCCGCATGAGAGTCGTGGCTTGTCGTCATGGCGGTCGCGCTCGCATCGCGAGGTCTCGCGCTTGCCGCCGATCCGCGCTATCCCGATTGGCCCTGCAACCAGATCAAGGTGCCGGAAATGTCGGTGGCCGCGGTGTGGGCGGGTCCGCCCATCGATGACGTCGAAAGCGTTTGGGAGCAGGACCCCGCGATCAGAAATCTCGTCGCGCAACTCGCCGCGCGGCGCACCCCGCTCGAAGATGCGCAAAAGATGATTGCGGACGTCATCACCGGCGACGCAGCAGAGCGACAGCGGAAGGCCAAGGTGATTTTCGCGGGGCTGTTCAAGGCGCTCAATGCGGAGCGCAGCGAGGTCATGAACGGGATCGAGCGTTTCTCACGCAAGCAAAGGGAATTTGCCGATCAGGTCCGATTGACGATCCTTCAGCTTCGGGAGTTGCAGAACACGCCCGGTCGCGACCAGACCAAAGTCGACGAACTGGTCAGCCGCGTCGAATGGGATACGCGCATTTTCGACGAGCGGAGCAGGACCATCGGCTATGTCTGCGAAGTGCCGGTTCTGATCGAGCAACGCCTGTTTGCGCTCGCCCGCGCGATCCAGCAATCGCTCGAATAGGAGTCATCTGGCCGGGTTGCGGCGCCGGAGCCGCCTCGCTGAGCGGAAGTCCGGCGTCCTGCCAGCCGTCGGTGCCGTCGGGATACCAGGCGACGTTGGAATAACCCCACGAAATCGCCCGCTTGGCCACGTTCCATGACATCCAGCAATCCCTGAGGCAGTAGATCACCAGGAGCTTGGCGCGATCGCCGCCGGTGATCCGCTCCAGACCCTGCCGCAGGTAGTCCTCCACGGCGGCCGAAAGCTCGCCGTAACCCGTGTCCGCCAGCCAGGTGCTTCCGGGAATATTCAACCGCTGCTTTTCGCGCCAAATCGTCCCGGCGGGAAGATTGGCCGGGCGCGCAACGTGCGGCATGACATCGACGAAAACTCCGCTGTTCGCTCGCCAGATCGTTTCGGCCTGCGCGGTCGTGATCACTCGCGCGCCGCGCAGGGTGGCGGGCGTCGGTGCACGATAATCCTCGGTGCGGTAGTGCTCGGGCTCCGCCACCGCTTGCGCGTCGCAACGCGAAGCGACGACCGCCAGCGCCAAGACCGCCGATATAATGACACCACCGGCTCGTAGGATCATGCTCTACTTTGCGACCGGGCCCTCGGTAATGGGCCGATCATTGTCGTCGAGCAGCGGCACGCCATAGCTCAGCAGCAGCTTGTTGATGGCGGGCTGGTTGTCCGCAATCATGCGGTTGAGCAGACGCTTCCAGTCCTGATCGGCGAAGCGCACGCCCATCGCGATGCGATATGCAAGGCGCGGACCGGTCGTCTCCTTGACCAGCGGCACGACGGTCATCGGGGACCGCGCCTGCTGCGCGTAGTATCCGGCCATCGGCCCCCAGAGGACGCCCACATCGATGTCCCCGGCCTCGAGATCCTGCATCATGGCTGCGGCCGAGGATCGACGCGGGTATCGACGACGAGCGGATAAGGCTTGGCGTTGGCCATCAGCCCGTTGGTCGCCATGTTGTTGCCCGGCGGGGTACCGGCCACGATGCCGATGCGCTTGCCCTTCAGGCGCGGATCTTCCAAGCGTGTCCACGCCTTCGAGGCCCTGACCCTGCTTGAACACGAGCGCGTAGGCCGTGCGGTAATAGGGATTGGTGACCTGAACCATGATCATCGCCTTGCGGCACGCCCATGATGACGTCGCATCTGTGCGCCGCGAGCGTATTGCGCACGAAGCCGGTTGCCTGCGGATACCAGGCGTACGCAAGTCCCTTGCCGAGCTTGTCGGCAAACAGCTCGGCAAGCTTGTTTTCGAAGCCCTCGCCCTTGTCGGTCGAGAACGGCATGTTGTGCGGGTCGGCGCAGACGCTGAACACCTTCGGGTCGATCAATTCGAGCGCCGATTGTGGGCGCTCCAGCGCCTGCCCGAACGATTGTCACCGGAGCCCAGCACGGTCACGCGCGACCAGGCAGCAATGCGGCGAGGGCCAGCCGCTTCGACCGCGCGCCGACAGCGAATGTCGCCATGGCCGTCGACCTCATTTCATCGCGTGCGCTCAGCTTCGCTGTCCCAGGCAACTGCTTTCCGACTTCGGCGACCGACTCGGGCTTGTCCTCATGCTTTTGCGGCCTTCCGCGGGGCACGGCGTCATTGGCACGGGCGCGCAGATAGACGAAAATATCGTCGAGATAACACATGACATTGGGATTGGTGCCGAACGCCGGCATGACGCTCTCCTGCGCCGTGTTCACGTTCTTGCGGCCGTTGACCACGACGTTGGAGAAGTCGGGAAGGCTCATCGTCTTCAAGCGAATTGCTGAGGCGCCGGGGCGTAGGTCGAGCCTTCGCCGTCCGGGCCGTGACACACATGGCAATCCGGAGTGATAGCGGCGAAAGCCGGAATAGGTGGACCAATCCACCGTGCCGTCGCTCTGAACCTTGTAGGTCGGATTGCCCTCCTTGTCGTAGTACTTTCCGTCTTCGCTTCTTGACCGCCGCGGGATCACCGGACCCGTCCGCGAACGCCAGACCAGCGCCGACGACAAGCGGTGCGCCGGCTAGCACGATAGCCGCGATAAGATCTCTCACGAGCATGTCCTCTTGCGCTGGCTTGCGTGTCGAAGCCATGCCCGGACAATCCGCCGGCGCGCGCCTCGCAGCGTGCGCCGGTGGAGCTTTGGAGTCGACTTGCGATCGCCCGGATCAGTTTCCGGGCAGCGCAAACACCGTGAGCTGGCCGCCGAGCGACGTGTAATTGCGTCAGGGCGGCGTAGCCACCGACGGCGCCTAAGCCCGTCGGTCGGCTCGCGTCAGGCCAGCTGCGAGGCCGATACCGGCCCAGCCGCCGACGCCCGACAGGATCGCGATGTACTGCTTGCCGTTATTCTCATAGGTCGTGACGTTGCCGATGATGCCGGACGGAGTCTTGAACTTGTAGAGCTCCTTGCCGGTCTTGGCGTCGACGGCCTTCAGATAGCCTTCGAGCGTGCCGTAGAACACCACGCCGCCGGCTGTCGCGAGGGCACCTGACCACACCGAGAACTGCTCCTTGACCGACCAGACGATCTTGCCGGTCCTGGCGTCCCAGGCAATGAAGTTGCCCATGTGGGTTTCGCCCTGCGGCGGATACATCGACAGCGTCGCCCCGACATAGGGCTGGCCCGCCGTGTAGCTCACCCTGGAACGGCTCGTAGTCCATGCAGACGTGGTTGGTCGGCACGTAGAACAGGCCGGTGTCAGGCGAGAACGCCGCCGGCTGCTCGTCCTTGGTGCCGAGCGCGGCCGGGCAGATGCCCTTGACGTTCACGTCCACGCTTTGCTCGGTCGAGTACTGCGGCACGACCTTCGGCCGGCCGTAGGTCGGCGACGATCTTGTTCATGTCGACGCCGCTGGTCCAGTTGACCGTCGGATCGTACTTCTCGGCGACGAGCAGCTCGCCGGTGTCGCGGTCGAGCGTATAGCCCAAGCCGTTGCGATCGAAATGCACCAGCAGCTTGCGCGCCTGGCCGCCGATCTGCTGATCGGCGAGGATCATCTCATTGACGCCGTCGTAGTCCCACTCGTCGTGGGGCGTCATCTGATAGACCCACTTGGCCATGCCCGTTGTCCGGGTTACGCGCGAAGATCGTCATCGACCACTTGTTGTCGCCGGGCCGCTGACTTCGGATTCCAGGTCGAAGGATTGCCCGAGCCGTAATAGAACAGGTTCAACTGAGGATCGTAGGAGATCCAGCCCCAGGTGCAGCCGCCGCCGATCTTCCACTGATCGCCTTGCCAGGTCTTCAGGCTCGAGTCCTTGCCGACCGGCTTGCCGAGCTCGGTGGTCTTGGCCGGGTCGAACAGGATCTGGTCGTCCGGGCCCTCGGAATAGGCTCGCCATACCCGCTGGCCGGTCTTCAGGTCGTAAGCGGTCACGTGGCATTGCACGCCGAACTCGCCGCCCGAAATGCCGACCAGCACCTTGTCCTTGATCACCATGGGTGCGGACGTACCGGTCTCGCCTTTCGCCGGATCGCCGTTCTTCTGCTGCCACACGACCTTGCCGTCCTTGGCATCGAGCGCGACCAGCGTGGTATCGGCCTGATGCAGGAAGATCTTGCCGTCGGCATAGGCGAAGCCCGCGATTGACCGTATCGCAGCACATCACGGGGATGACGTTCGGATCCTGCTTGGGCTCGTATTTCCAGAGGATCTTGGCTTCGTTCTTCAGGTCGAGGGCATAGACCGGGTTCGGGAACGGCCCATGCGACGTACATGACGTCGCCGATGATGAGCGGCCCGCCTTCGTGGCCGCGCAGAACGCCGGTCGAGAACGTCCACGCCACCTGCAGCTTGCCGACGTTGTCGGCCGTGATCTGCTTGAGCTGCGGAGTAGCGCTGGTTGGCGTAATTGCCGGTCGGCATCACCCAGTCTTTCGGGTTCTGCGACATTTTGATGAGTTCGTCGTTCGCGTGCGCAGCGCCGGCAGCGAGCGCTGCAACGGCGCCTAAGCAGGTTGTGAGCAGCAGATTGCGCATCAGAGTCCTCCCTGCGACCGTCGTCGAGGGTTGACCGACACACTGGCACCCAGTGCCGCGGGTCGGGCACCCGTTTGATGGGAAGAGCTTCCGGCAGCGTGTCACAGCGTTGCGAGGCACAGGGGCACATGCGCGCGCGCCCGCCTAGCTTACGAAGAAACGTCAGGATTCCCTTCGACCTGACGTTCTTGAAGCCGGAAACCGTAGGCAAAGTCTATGCTCGCCTCGGACTGACCGCAACAAAAGATTCGGGACAATCGGACGCTGGAATGCCCAGTTTGCCGCATCACACGGTGGCCACCGCACCATCGCAAGGTACTCTCGAGTTTTATGAACCATGCTTATCTGCTGATGGAGTTCCACGGTATCAATCCCCACGAAAGGCACGTGCATGGGTAGCCGGTTGGCGGGCGTTGCTGCGACATTCTTGCTCGCCGCAGGCGCGATGCAATTCGTTGCCCACGCGCAACTGTCGCGCCTGCCCACGCGCAAGAGATTCCGATTGCCCAACAGCAAGGAAATCCGGAACCGCTTGCCATGTCCGAAGCCGCTCCGGGGTCTTCGTTCACGCCGGGGCCCTGGCGCTCATGAGTCGCGACAACGAAGGCGCCATCGCCAACGTCGCATTTGTGATCGGCAACGACGCCGTCGCGGTGATCGATACCGGCGGCAGCGTCCGCGAAGGGCCGCCGCCTGCTGGCCGCGATCCGTGCACGGACCGCCAAGCCGATCCGCTACGTGATCAACACGCATGTGCATCCCGACCATGTTTTCGGCAATGCAGCATTCCAGCGCGAGGGCGCGGTGTTCGTCGGTCACCGCAATCTGCCGCGGGCGCTCGCGGCGCGCGGACAGTTCTACCTCGACGCCTTCCGCCGCTCGATGGGCGAGGAACTCATGGCGGACACGAGGATTGTCCCGCCGGACCAACTGGTGGCGGACGAGGCGAAGCTCGATTTGGGAGGCCGCGACGCTGACGGTAAGGGCGTGGCCTGCGGCCCACACCGACAACGATCTCACCGTTCTGGACGAGACATCCGGCACCCTGTTCGCGGGCGACCTTGTGTGTCACGCAGCATGTGCCCGTGCTCGACGGAAGCATTCTGGGATGGCTGGCGGCGATGGACGAATTGGCGCGCATCCCGGCGCAGCGCGTCATTCCGGGCCACGGGGCTGCGATCAGCGATCTGGCCCGGCGCGCTGCAAGACCAGCGGCGCTACCTGGAGCGTCTGACCAGGCGACGTCCGCGGACTGATCACGGGCGGCGTGCCCCTCGCCGCGGCTGCCAGCGCGCCGGACAGGCGGAAAAGGATCGCTGGCAGCTGTTCGAGGAGTATAATGCCCGCAACGCCACGGCGGCCTTCGCCGAGCTCGAATGGGAGTGAGGCGCGATGTCACTGTCGCATCCGAGTCGTCCGTTCGCGGAGAGGCATCGATGAGCGACGCTTGCTCGGATCGCCTATGTCGCCGCACTCGGTTTGCCACATGCGGCTGGATCGGCGACGCCGCCGCAGCCCAGCAGGATCCGTGGCCTGAGCTTGCAGTCCAGGTGTTCAACGGCCGTCCGCTCGCGGACGGCACGGACCTGCTCGCGATCGAGATGCCCGGCCGCGCCGAGGACGCCGCGATCGTGCCGCTGACCGTGCGCGCCACCCTGCCGCCCGGTGATGGGCGCCGCGTCAAGGCATTTACGATCGTCATCGACGAGAACCCCGCGCCGGTCACGGCGACCTTCACCGTCGGGCCGAACTCGGTCGTTTCGTCGATCTCTACCCGCGTGCGCGTCAACTCCTACACCAACGTGCATGCCGTGGCCGAGCTCAGCGACGGCAAGCTTTACGAGGTCAAGACCTATGTGAAGGCCTCGGGCGGCTGTTCAGCCCCGGCCAGCAAGAGTGCGGACGAGGCCAAGGCGGGTCTCGGCCAGTTGCGGCTGCGGCAATTCACGCGAGCCGTCGATACCCGTGCGAGCAACCTGCGCGAAGCCCAGCTCATGATCCGTCATCCGAACAATTCCGGACTGCAGATGGATCAGATTACGCGCCTCTACACGCCGGCCTATTTCGTTCACCACGTGAGGATCTGGCAGGGTGACGAACTGGTGCTGGCGATGGAGGGCAGCATCGCGAATCTCGGAGGATCCCAACATCCGCTTCACCTACGTGCCGAACGGCACGCAAGGATTCCGCGTCGAGGTCGTCGACACCGACAACCGTGCGTTCAAAGGCGAGTGGCCGTTCCAGGCGTCGGAGATGTAACGATCCCGATGCAACGGTCAGAAGCAGCGAACCTCGGCTTCGGCCTGGGCGCGCTTGAGCTCGTTGGTGGCTGTTCGCGCCTGCTCGGGTGTGCGGAACATGGCGCCGAACCGCCCGGGGACCTGGGACAGGCTCAAGACCGTTTCCGCGGCGACATATCGATCATACGGCAGGATCGAAGCGATGATGTCGATGGAGCAGGAACATTGCTCCAGGGCCTGCCGCGTCTCGCCGTTGGTCTTCATGCAGGCAAAGATGTAGTCGGCCCGCGCCGCGGTGGGGTAATCGTTGAGTTCGGCCGCGCACAGCGCGGTGCCCATCGCGGTTACGGCCGCCAGCATCAAGCAGGGGTATCGTAGGCTTGCGATGCGTGTCATGGCTGTCCGTCGAAACAACATCAAGGTTTACGCCATCGTCTTGCGCAATACCATACGCCCATGACCCTCCTCATCTTCGACTGCGACGGCGTGCTGGTCGATTCGAGCACCTCGCTTGCGCGGCCCTGGCGGAGGTCATGACTACGCTCGGCCATTCCATGACCGCCGATGAGGCCATGCTCGCGTTTGCCGGACGCAGCCTCAAGGACGTCCTGGCACGAGCCGAGCGCCTTCTGTCGCGACCGATTCCGGAAGACCTGGGTGAGCAGGCCGCCGTCCAGCTCATGGCGCGCTTTCGCCGCGAGCTGCAGGCAGTTGCCGGCGTGAAGGAAGCCATCGCCGCCCTGCCCTATCGACGCTGCGTCGCCTCGTCATCGGATCCCAGCCGCCTCACGCTCTCGCTCGACGTAACCGGCCTGTCTGCCCTGTTCGGGAACAACGTCTTCAGCGCGGTCGAGGTCGCCAACGGCAAAGCCCGCGCCCGACCTGTTTCTTCTGGCGGCGCGGCGCCTCGGCGAGGATCCGTCAAGCTGCATCGTGATCGAAGACTCCGTCCTCGGCGTCGAAGCCGCCGGGGCCGCCGGCATGGCCGCTATTGGATCTGCGGGCGCCAGCCACGCAAACCAGGGCCTGGCCGAACGTCTCGCTGCCGCGGGAGCCGAACCGGTCATCCATTCGATGGCCAATCTACCGGCAGCAGTGGAGCAAGTAGTCGGGCGCAGGTAGCTGCGGCGCTCGACCCGTCGATTGCATCGGCCGGGGCTGGGCGGTGATATGGTAAGCGTCGCGTCAATGTGATCGCAGCTGCGATCGGGCACAGGCAGCTTCGACCCGAATGAAGTAACCGCCCGCGTAAGCAACCAACGCCCGGCCAACAAAGAGAGCCGAACCATGAGACGCGCATCGCTTTGCACCGCCGCGTTCGGGATGTTCGGGCTCGTCCTGGTCGCTCCAGCCGCGGCCCAGGACATGATGCGGCATGTCGATTTGACTTCACCCGAGATGACGGCTGCGGAGCTGACGCGCGCGGAGGTCGAAGCGGCGATCGCGGCCGCCACATCCGCACAGCCTGCCGATTTCACCGGCAAGAAGCTTTCGGGCCTCGACTTGTCCGGACTCGATCTCTCCGGCGCCGTATTGCGGGCCGCAAGGCTCAACCGGACCAAGCTCACCGACGCGAAGCTCGACCGGGCCATACTCGATCAGGCCTGGCTGCTGGACGCTGATTTGAGCCGGGCAAGTCTCAGAGGCGCGAATATCTTCGCCGCGCAGATGCAGCGTGCAAAGCTCGACGGGGCCGATCTCTCCGGCGCACGCATCGCCGCCGACCTCACCGGCGCGAGCCTCGTCGGTGCCGTGCTGGTGGGCGCCAATCTCGGTGCCGACATGAAGAACCAGTCCATGGGCCTCATGCGCGCCGTGCTCAAATCCGCCAATCTCGAGCGAGCCGTCCTGCGCGATGCCGATCTCTCGCGCGTCGATCTCGAATTCGCGTCGCTCCGGAATGCGGACCTGACCAATGCCTCGCTCAGAGGCGCCGCATTGGGCGGCGCCAACCTCACCGGCGCCACCGTTGCCGGCGCCGATTTCACCGCGGCCGACCTCGCATCGGCGAGACTTGTTGCGCCGATCGGGCTCGACGCTGCCAAGAAACTTCGACAAGGCACAGAATGTCGAGCGGCTGCTGCGTGAATGAGGCCGCGGCTGTAGGTGCTTGGCGACATTCCACGGACGATCTTGAGAGGTTTCGCGAATGCGCCGTCTGTTGCTCGCTGTGACAGTACTGGGACTGGTCGGCTCTGCGGCCGCGGCGCAAGATCGCCGCGGCATCCGGTTCTGGAACCTGACCCTGTACACGATCAACAGTTTCCAGATGTCGCCGGCGGGACAAGACACCTGGGGCCCCGACCAATGCCAGAACGATCGCGACGGGACCGTTGACCACGACGAGCGCCTGAGGATTACCGGCATCGAACCCGGTCGCTACGACGTCAAGCTAGCCGACAGGATCGGCCGCACCTGCATCGTCAGGGATGTCGAGGTGAAGGCCGGGGCAGTATTTGCGATCGAGGAAAAACAACTCACGGACTGCCGCAACTGATGCAACCGTCAGCGGGTGATATTGCCATGCATGCTGTGAAAGATCCTGAGAGCCGCGACGTGCTCGGCGACATCATGCACCCGGAAGATCGACGCGCCGGCGGCGGCGGCCACAAGGTTGGCCGCCACCGTTCCTATCAGTGTCGCTTCGATGCCGTCGCCGGTCAGTGACCCGAGGAAGGCCTTGCGCGACGCGCCGACCAGGATCGGGAGCCCGTAATCTTTGAGATCAGGTATGCGCGCCACGGCTTCGACGTTCTGGCGCGACGTCTTGCCGAAGCCGATCCCGGGATCGAGGATGATAACGTCCTTGGGAATGCCGGCTTTCGCGGCGAGCGCAAGCGAACGATCGAAGAAGCGCCGCATGTCCGCAAGAATATCGGCTCTGCTCGTCCTTCTCCTTCCGATTGTGCATGATGATGAGCCGCCGCCTCCGCTTGGGCAACCGCGTCCGGCATGTCTCGGGTCCTTTTGCAGGCCCCAAACGTCATTGACCACGGCCGCGCCGATCTCGACCGCTCTCACCGCAACCGCGGCCTTGCTGGTATCGATGGAGACCGGCACGTCGAGAAGGCCCGTCAACGCCGTCAAGACCTGCTCGACGCGCGCGAGTTCTTCCGCCTCGGAGACCGGCGTCGCGGACGGTCGCGTCGATTCTCCTCCAATATCGACAATGTCGCATCCGGCAACGACCATGCTCTTGGCATGAGCGATGGCGGCATCGGGATTCTGAAATCGGCCGCCGTCGGAGAAGAGTCCGGGGTCAAATTCAGAATTCCCATCACCGCCGGACGGGATTTCAATTTGTGGAGAAAGGCGTCACGCTTGGCGCGCGCTTCGGCGCGCATCAGGTCTTCTCCTTGGTGCCGCCGTACTCGCACCGCCAGCGCACCGCGACCCATTTCGGGTGCTCGCTGATCCACTGTGCGATATACGGCTGTGCCTTCATGACGCACTGATTGAGTCGACATGTCTGCCGTGAAGTGAAGATGCTGCTCTTCGCATTGCGCGGGGAGCGCCAATGCGCAAACCGTCAGCACCAGTTCGATCAAGCCCATCGCCGCCTCCGCTGGTCGTTCAGCCGCCTCTTACGGTACGTAACGATTGCTGCCGATGATCACGCGCCCGCACAGAATACTTCCGCCCTTGCCCAGCGACGGCCATGTCGCCCGCCAGCCGTCGCAGCGGTGACCGCAGGGCAGCAGCAGCGACAGCGCTGTAGTCCTCGACGAACGCTGCCATCAGCCGCATGGCGATGAGATCGTGCACGCCGCAATCGAGGAATGTCGGCGAAAGCTCGACGCACCCGCCTGCCAGCACGACGGTGCCGCGACGCAAGAGATAGCCGGGCAGCGGTCCTGCCGCTGCGCCGCACGATCAAAGTTCCTGCGATCATGCAACTGCCGGCGTGAGCGCCGGCCCGACCTTCCACGATGATGGTGCCGCGGCGCAAACGATCCCCGGCGCGGTCTCCGACATCGCCCCTGACAACCACGACGCCCGCCACGCATTCCGGCGACTTCGCCGGCCAGCGGGCCGCCGAGCCGATCGCCGGCCGAGCCGGTGATTTCGATATGCCCGCCGCGCATGCCGGAAGCGGCCCACCGCCCTGCGTCGCCATTGATGACCAGGCGACCACCAGCCATCGACCGTCCGGCTTGGCTGCCGACCTCGCCTTCGACCACGATCTCGCCGTCCGCCATGTCCTGCCCGACCTGATCGAAGCGATCAGTGCCGCCCTCGATGCGAACGTACTGCGGGTCACCGCCGCGCACCCGGAAGATGTCGCCGACGGTGATCGCGCTGCCGCCCGGTCTGCAGTTCGAGCCGGGCGATCTCATCGGCCGTCCTCCCCGATAGGCGATGTGGGACCAGGGCCGACAGGTCGAGCCGCTCGTCGGGGTTGGTAGCGCAGCGTCAGGACCAACGGCTTCATCGCAGGAGGTCCTTCAGATGAAAATGATGCGGTCCCAGCTTGCCGCCGTAGTTGCCCGCCGCGATGCGCACGGCGCCCCGCTTAGGACCGAGCTTGATCATGGCCGCGAGGCCGGCGCGCATCGCCGCGGCCACCGCCGCCGACGTCAATCCATCGATGACGATCTCCAGCACCGACCGATCTCGGGCCCAAGCGCGCTCTTCACCGCCCCCCGCAGCGTGGGGCAATAGGCTTCGTTGGTGGAGGCGCTGGCCTTGTACTTGGATCCCACCTTCGATCCCGACCGTACGATCCCGCCGGGAAATGGCATGATCACGTCCGGAACCGTATTGATCGCATGCACCGCGGCCTCTGCCGCGGCCAGCGTCGTCCTTGGGCTCGACCCATGATCAGCAGATTGCCGCCGCCAACCGCGTTCTTGGTCAGTCCGGTAATTGCTTCGCAAACGAATTCGCCATCCATGACCGGCACGCGCCAGTAGTGCTTGCCGCCGAAACGTTTGGAGATCTGCCAGCCATCGCCGAAGAAGCGCAATGCGTTGCCGAGCTTGAGCGTCTCTTCACCCTGCAATCCGGCGTAGCAGGCGGAACCCGGGTGGTCAGCACGCATTGGCCGACCCGGTTCTGCAGTTGCTTCTGCAATTCGCTGGTGGAGACGGCGAACAGAAGCACGCGAACGCCTGGCCGGCGGTCCGGCGTGTCCCGCGGGCTCAGTTCGCTGTCGATCCCCGCCTCGCAGCCGCAGCCGATGACCGACGTGGCGAAGCCGGTCATCGTGACCGCCGCCTGGCGAGCCCAGCGCGCGCTGTCGGCGGTGATGACGACCGCGGTCGCGCGCATGTTGAAGGCTTCCGCGAAGGTGTCGTCGATCCGTATGCCCTTGACGATCATCTCGCGCATGGCACCGCCTCGAACGGCTCCGGTCGGCCGATCGCCGTTGCCGGCACCGCCATGATGATCCGCCGGCAAGCCATAGCGATCGGAGTAATAGTCCTGCATCCGACCGCTCGATCGCCCGATCGTGCGCCGGGCGCCACGGTAAGCGCGCGGCCCCAGCGATAGTGCGTCACCTCGCCGTCGCGAACGACCGAGTTCGCCGTCCTTGAACACGAGCGCAGCCGCTCGGAACATCTTTCGCCCGGTCGGCATCGTCCGCGTAGACGGCGATGTCGGCAACGGCGCCCGCGCCGAGATGCCCACGATCGCGCAGGCCGAGCAGACGCGCCGGTGCGCGCGCGCGTCATGGTGGCGATCTCATTGAGCGAATATTCGCGCGTGATCGATGGCGAGCGTGGTCATCGCCACGGCGGCCGGCGGCAACGTCGCAATCCATTGCGCACGCAGATCGCGGTCCATCAGCAGCGCGAAGATGTCCGGATAGGTCGTAAACGGGGCGCCGTTGGGATGATCGGTCGTGAAGAAGACGCGCGACGGGATCATCGATCAGCAGAAACAGTTCGAGGCCGACGCACCATTGGACGGCATTGTAGAAATCGGTCGCGCGATAGTTGTACGGCACGATGCCGCCGCCGTTCGCGTCGCCGTCGAAGATCACCCATTTCTTCGGGCTCGCCTGATTGCGCGCGTTGAACTGCCGCAGCACGTCGGACGAGATCGTGACGGTCTGTCCGAACATGACCTGGCCGACATCCACGGTGACGCTCTGGCGCGCGTTCACCGCCTCCGCCAGCCGCGCGGCGGCCGAGGAAAACCCGCGTTCGCCTTCCTTGCCGTAGCCGTAGAACTGCAGGTGGGCGAGGTGCAGCGGCAGGCCCTCCGCCGCCGCGATCGTCGCCAGCGCGGTTTCGGCGCTTGCCCGCCATGCCCAGATTGTTGCAGTGGACGTGCAGGGGATGGGGCACGCCGAGCTCATGCACCGCGCGCTGCAAGCGTCTTCACGATTGCGCGTGATGAAACGCCGTAATACGGCACCACGTCATCGAACGAGAACTCACGCACGTTGGCCTTGAACGCGGCAGCGCCGCCGGCATTGATCACCTTGATGCCGAGCGCTCGCGACGTCGCGAGCGTCCAGGCCACGTAGTCGCGGATATGCGATGCGCTTCGCATCTGCGCGCAGCAAATCCAGCAGATAGTCATCATTGCCGAGAACCGACAGCGTCGCCTTGTCGATGATGGGAATGTCGGCGAGCTCGAGATGCGCGTGCAGCGCGTCATTCGGCGCCACCGCCGGCTCAACGACCGTGGTGAAGCCCATCGCAGCGTAGAGGCAGCCGGTCTGGAAGGTGCCCCATTCGGCGTTCGACAGCGGCGTCTGCGGCCGCCGCGCCCTGCCGCCAGCGATGAAGCTCGGGCAGCAGCAGACGCGCCGTGTTCACGTTGCTGCCGGCGATGTGGGAATGGATGTCGATGGCGCCCGCCATGACGATCTTGCCGGCGGCGTCATAGGTCTCATCGGCGCGAGCTGTCGCCGGGCGCCTCGATGATCCGGCCATCGCGGATCCAGATGTCGGCGACGCCGTCCCGGCCGTTGGCAGGATCGATGACGCGGCCACCCTTGATCCGGGTCAGCACGGCCACGCTCCAGCGGACGGCAGCGCCGCGGCGATCTGCGCGAGCACAGCGGCGACCGAAACGGCCTTGCTTGGGTCCTTCGCCACCACCGGCACGAGCGTTCCGGTTGCCGCGTCGTGCTCGACCGCGTCGTGATCGGCGCCGGGCCGGCCAACATCGATGTGAACGCGCGGCTGCTGCCGAAATCTCGCGTCCTGCCCGTGAGCGCGATCATCGGCACTTGCGCGCTGTCCACGCGGGCGCCGCCGCGCGGTAGGCGGAAATCCAAACGCGCGCAGTCGGCCTCGCCGCTTTCGACCAGGCGCGCGGCATCGAAGCGCCAGGTGTCATGCTCGGGAAAGCCGCGCCCGAAGCTCGTGCGCATCGGAAAGCCGGTCATCCAGCCGCAAGCCTGCAGCACGCCGAGCGCATTGTCGCGCGGCCGCCAGCGCGAGACCGCTGAAGCGGGTGCGTCGCATTCAGGTCCGCGACCAGGCCACACAGCATCTCGATCGGTCAGCGTGTCGAGCTCCGCCGCCGACCAGACCGCGACCCCGAAGCGGGCGGCACGCAGATCGGCAGCGAGCGCATCGAGCGCCTTTGCCGACAGCGCGGTCTTGCCGACGGGCCGTCCGGCGATGCGCGCACGCAACGCCGCGAGCAGAACCGGCAAGTCCTGGCGGTTGCGGCCGACCACCTGCACTTTCGCGCGACCCGCAAGCTTGGTCGGGTCGCCGCCCGGGCAGAGCCAGAGGATCCGCCGTGGCGGCTTTGCGTCGGCCTGCGCCATCGGCGGCCGCACGAACAGGCGCTCGGGCAGTTCCGGCCATGCCTCCACAAGTCCCGCGCCGATCAGCAGCAGCGAGTCGGCCCGCAGCCGCGCCTCGTTCGGCGTCGTGAGCATCATCCCGCCGGTGCGCATGACCTCGACGTCGCGGAGAACGGCGTCGGAGTTCATGTGATCGACCGCTGCGCCGATCCGTTCGGCCAGCGCGATGGCGGCGCGTGCGCCCGCGATATCGGTGCCCATGCCCTGCCACCACCGGCACGCGGCTGGCCGCAAGCAATGTCGCGCGCTTCGGCAGTTGCGGCGTGAAGCGCGCACCGGTCGGCCATCGATCCAGGCGTGGCCCATTTCCGCTTCCCTGCAGTGGACAGCGTCGCGAGCGCGGCACTCAGGTGTCGTATTTGATATAGGCGAAGCGCTGGTCCGTGGCCGGCGTGCCTTCGAGCGCTCTTGCTTCCTTCCCGGCTGCCAATGGACCACGTCCTCGATCTTCTTGGCCAGCTCGAAGTCCTTGTCGGTGATGCCTTTGGCAGCATGGTTTTGCAGGCGCACCTCCACCCATGCATAAGAGGCCGTGATGTCGGGATGGTGCCAGGCGGCCTCCGGCGAGATGACCGACCGCGTTGATCACCATCAGCGTTCCTTTCCAACCGTGCGTGCGGTACTTTGCGGCGAATCCAGCCGCCTTCCAGATACCAGTGCGGCAATTCCTGCCGGAGGCGCTCTTTGACCTCTTCGTCGGAGTAGGTGCGTTCCTTGCTGCGTTCGTTCATGGCGTGCCACCTCTCGATAGAACGCGTTCTACAGCCGGATCGTCTGAGATTGCCAACGAACGCGAGGTGCCGCAGTCTATTCCGGTATTCCGGTCTCGAAAAGCCCGGTCCCGGAAAAATCTCGGAGAGAAAGGTTGAGCCGCTCGCCTCCCTCCGCGAACGTTACCGTCACAGTCCCGGCAAGGCTGCATCTCGGCTTTCTCGATCTCAATGGCGGCCTCGGCCGTCGCTTCGGCAGCATCGGCCTTGGCGATCAGCGGGCTCAGGACGCAGCATCACGATCAGCGCGCGCTTCGCATATGCGGGTGACCGGCCCCGAAAATGAGCGGGTCGCATGGCTATCTGCAGACGATGCAGCGCGCTCTCGACAGCGACAGCGCCTGTCATGTGACGATCAACGAGGTCGTTCCTGCTCACGCCGGTCTCGGTTCGGGCACCCAGCTCGCACTGGCGGTCGCAGCGGGCGTGCGCCGGTTCCACGGATTGCCGCCTCGATGTGCGAGGCGATGCCATCCGGCTCGGGCGCGGCGCACGCTCGGGAGTCGGCATCGGCCTGTTCGACCGCGGAGGTCTCGTCGTCGACGGTGGACGCGGACCGCTGACGACGGCCGCGCCGGTCGTCAGCCGAATGCCGTTCCCGGACCAATGGCGCATCCTGGTTGTGCTCGATCCGCACCGACAGGGGTGCATGGAGCGGATGAGCGCGACGTGTTCAGCAAGCTTGCGCCGTTTTCGGATGCAGAAGCGGCCCACCTTTGCCGGCTCGTCCTGATGAAGGCGCTGCCCGCGCTCGCGGAATGCGACATTGCCGGCTTCGGTTCGGCGATCAAAGAAATGCAGATGCTCATCGGCGACTATTTCGCTGCGATTCAGGGCGGAAGCCGCTTTTCCAGCCCCGATGTTGCGGCGGCGCTGGCCGCATCTCGAGGATGAAGGTGCACATGGCATCGGCCAGAGTTCCTGGGGTCCGACCGGCTTTGCCTTCGCGCCGTCTGTGGAGGAGGCGCAGACCGTCTGCTCGAGAGCATCCGTCGGCATCCGCGTGGCCGGGATCTGGACATCCGTGCCGTCAGCGGTCTCAATCGCGGCGCACAAATCGTAAGCCACGTGGAGGCGGACGAGCCTGAGCGACACCAAGGATAAGAACCAACGCGTCCGGGAGGTGATGCCATGACCGACAAGCACATCCTTCACATGCTGACACCGCTCAAGCACATGAGCCCGTTCGACGTGAACATGGCGCTGGATGCCGGCTACGACGCGGCGATCGCATACACGAACGTGACGCTCGAGGAAGTGGGCGGCCTGGTGCAGGACGCGATCTTCTCGCGCCCGCCCAAGACCGGCGTCAGCGACGGGCGATGTTCATCGGCGGCAAGAACGCCATCCTCGCGCTCGACATGCTTGTCAGCCGCCAAGAAGGCGCTGGTACCGCCATTCGGCATCTCGTTCTTCGCCGATCCTGCGGGCTCGTTCACCACCGCGGCGGCCATGGTCGCGTGCGTCGAGAAGACGCTGATCGACAAGAAAGAAACGAAGCTCTGAGAAGCCCTGAAGATCGCGGTGTTCGGTGCGACCGGCGTGGTCGGCTTCTCCGCCGCGGTGATCGCCGCGCTCGAAGGCGCCGACGTCACCCTCGTCGGCTATGACGGCATCAAACGCGTGAGCGACGCGCGCACGCGAGATCAAGACCCGCTTCCAGGTCGACGTCCGTGCCGCCGATGGCAGCGACGACACGAAGAAGGCGGAGATCCTGGCGCAGGCCGAGCGCTGCCTCTGCGCCGGCCGCGCGGGCGTGCGCATCCTGTCGAGCGCGCAGCTCGCCCAAGCGAAACGTCTTCTGATCGTGGCCGACGTCAACGCCGTTCCCCTTCCGGCGTGGAGGGCCTGGACATGATGGCGAACGGCGTAGAACTCACTGCGCACGGTACGCTCGGCATTGGTCCGCTTGCGATCGGCAATATCAAGTACAAGACCGAATCCGGCCTGTTCCAGCGCATGATCGCCGCGACGAAACCGGTGACCTTCGACTTTCGCGATGCATTCCAGCTTGCGCGCGAGCTAAATGGGTAGGGCCACGGCAGTGCTGATCGCAGCCGCTTCGGGCCGCGCTCTGCCGCGTCCGCGCGCCGCGGCGGATACGCGCCGCTGGTCGCCGATTTCTTCGGTGATGAAGACACTGCCGCGGCAGCCGAGGCGCATATCCGTCTGGACCATGGTCTTGCCTGCGGCATGAGCTCTGGCGTCGTCATCGCGGCGCTCGAAAGCCTTGCAGCCCCGCGAGAGCCGGCCGGGATCGTCTGCGGCACGGGATTCGAAGATCGGCCGGACCTGCTCGCCGACATCGCGCAGCGCTGGACGCCTTTTGGCAACGCACCCGCCGTGGTGGCGCGCACGAAAGACCCGCTCGCCTTTGCAAAACTCTGCCAGGACTGCGGCGTCGCGCATCCCGATACCTCCTCGTCCCTGCCTCCCGGATCCGGCAAACTGGCTCGCGAAGCGCCAAGGCGGCGCAGGCGGCCGACACATCCGCAACGCGGCCGACGGCGACGGCGCCGACGGGACCTTTACTTCCAGCGCCGCGTCGAAGGCGTCCCCGATCTCCGCCCTGTTCCTCGCCGACGGTCATCGCGCCATGGTCCTGGTTTCAGCACGCAATGGCCGGCGCCGACGCGAGCCAGCCATTCCGGTACGGCGGCGCCGCGCAGCCCGCTGTGGTCGACGCCGAGACCGCCGACGCGATGACTGAAGCCGTGGAGCGGCTCACCCCGATGATGCCGCTGCGCGGCTTGAACAGCGCCGATTTTCTCGTCCGCGGCCGCGACTTCGATCTGCTGGAGATCAATCCGAGGCCGGGAGCGACGCTCGACATTTTCGAGCCGAACGATGGATCGCTGTTCGCGATGCACATCTCGGCCTGCCAAGGAGCTGCTGCCGGCGACACGGCCGAGCTACGAGCAAGCGAGGGCGGCGGTCATCGTCTATGCCGACCGCGATATCGCGGCGTTTCCTGCGTTCGATTGGCCGTCGACTGGGCGGCCGACCGGCCAGTCGCCGGCACCGCTGTCGACAATGGCGATCCTTTGTGCACGGTGATTGCCTGCGCGGCCACCGCGACCGCGCGCGCGGCAACGTCGCAGCGCAACGCGGCGCGGCGATTCTCGCCAGCACGAGCGGGAGGCTACCATGAGCAGCTCGCAAACATTCAGCGTGAACGAGCGCGCGGCGGAGCTCGTCGAGCGGGTCGAAGGCCGCTGCGGCCGAGCTCAAGGTCGCGGTCGCGCGCGGCGAACTCGGTGAAACGCTGATCGATGCCGGAAGCCGCTCCGCGCGGCAGCATCGCCGCGGGTTTGCGCCTCGCTGAAATCTGCATGGGCGGGCTGGGAACCGTGACGCTCGCTTCCGAGCGCAGCGACGCCACGCTGGCCCTGGACGCTGGTGGTGCGCTCGTCCAATCCGCGTCGTCGCCTGCCTCGCCTGCCAATATGCGCGGCTGGCGCGCTTTCCGACGGGCAACGGCAAGGACGCCTTCTTTGCGCTCGGCTCCGGCCCGGCGCGCGCGCTCGCGCGGGTCGAACCGCTGTTTGAAGAGCTCGGCTTACCGGGACAAGCGCCCCGACCGCCACGCTCGTCCTGGAAAGCAGCCGTCCGCCCCCATCCGCCGCTGGTTGCCAAGGTCGCCCATGACTGCCGGCTTACGCCCGATCGGCTGACGCTCATCTATGCTCCGACCCAGAGCCTTGCCGGCGGCGTGCAGGTCGTCGCCCGTGTTCTCGAGGTCGCGCTGCACAAGGCGCATGAACTCAAGTTTCCGCTGGAACGCGTGGTCGAAGGCCTCGGCGCGGCGCCGCTCTCGCCGCCTCACCCGGATCTCGGTCACGGCGATGGGCCGCACCAATGACGCCATCATCTACGCCGGCCGGGTGCACCTGTTCGTGACGGGGCCGGCAGGCGACGCGCGTGACCTGGCGCAAGCGCTGCCGAGCGAAGACTCCCGTGACTACGGCCAGCCGTTCGCGGAGATCTTCAAGCGCTTCAAGGGCGACTTCTACGCCATCGATCCCATGCTGTTCAGCCCGGCGGAGGTGATCGTCACGGCCGTCGACAGCGGCGAAAGCTTCCACAAGGGCCACGTCGATCTGAAGCTGCTCGATGCCTCGTTCACGTAACACCAGTTCGCCCGCGTGCTCGCATCGGCCGCCCCGGTTGTCGCGCTCGTCGCCGACGGCATCGACTGGCATGCGCGCACGCTGACAAAGGCGTTCGCCGCACAAGGCGTGCGGACGATTCTGACAAGCCTGCAGGCCTGCGGGATCGACGACGCAGGGCGCGATCCGGGCTCAACATCGCCGGGCTTGGCGACCGGCTGCCCGACGCCGTGCTGGTGCGCTACGATGTCCGGCGGCACCTTCCAGGCGGTGACGCTCCGGCTCGGCATTCTCCACGCATTGCGCGAGAACGGCGTGCTCGTCTGGAACGATGCGCGCGCGATCGAACGCTGCGTCGACAAATCGATGACGAGCTTTCTGCTGGCGCGCGCCGGCATTCCGACTCCCGCCACCTGGGCGGTCGAATCGCAAGCAGCGGCACGCGCGATCGTGCGGCGCGAGAGCCCGCAGGGCCCGTTGGTGCTGAAGCCGCTCTTCGGCTCACAGGGGCGCGGCCTGAAGCTGATCCGGACGGCGGACGAACTGCCCGCTGCCGGACGAGGTCGCGGGCGTCTATTACCTGCAGCGCTATCGTCGGCGTCGAGGGCGGCGACGGCTTCCGCGACTTCCGCCTGCTCGTCTCGCGCGGACGCGTGATCGCCGCCATGACGCGGCACGCTGCCGGCTGGATCACGAACGTGAAGCAAGGCGGACGGCCGCTAGCCATCGTTCCCGACAAGGACATGAAGGAGCTTGCCGTTCGCGCCACTGAAGTGGTGGGGGCAGAGTTTGCCGGCGTCGACATCCTTCACGGCCCCGATGGGCGCCCCACCGTGCTCGAGGTCAACAGCATGCCGGCCTGGTCGGGCCTGCAGAAGGTCACGCGCGCCAGCATTGCGCGGATGCTCGCCGGCGATCTTGTCGCCGCGCTCGCGGCGCGGACGGAGCGCGGAGCGACGGCGTGACCACGCTGGCGGAACAGATTGCCGCCGCCTTCAGGGCGGCTTGTCTTGATGAGCTCGATGCGCCGAAGCCTGGCAACGTCCACGTCTTCGCCTCGGCCACCGCATGACCGCCGCGGAGTTCGTCCGCAGCGCCGAAGCGGCAGCGGCGCCGCTCGCGATGCCCGGAGCGCGGGTCGGCACCCGCATTCTCGGCGCCGTCGAAGCGACATTGACGGCTGGTCGGAACCAACACCAATCTCGGCATCATCCTGCTCTGCGCACCGCTGGCCGCGGCGGCCGACGTGAGGTCCAGCGGACCTTCGGGCCGCGCTCGCGCAGGTGCTGGAGTCGCTCGATATTCGAGACGCCGAGCTCGCCTTCCGCGCGATCGCACGCGCGGCGCCGGCCGGGCTCGGACGGGTGGAGCGACACGATGTCGCCGAGGCCGCGACTGTCACGCTCAAGGCCGCCATGGCCGAGGCATCGGGCCGCGATCGGATCGCCCGCCAATATGTCAGCGATTTCGAAGATGTTTTCGAGCGGGGCGAGCCTGTGCTCGAAGCAGCCCTGGCGCGCGCGGCCGAGCCCAAATGGGCCACGCTTGCGGTCTACCTCGAATTTCTCTCGGCCTTTCCCGACAGCCATATCGTCCGCAAGCACGGCATCGCGACTGCAGAGGACATATGCCGCACCGCGTCGCGATATCATGAGCGAATGCGATCGGCCGAGAGTCCCGCCGCTCTCCTCACCGATCTCCTGGCCTGGGATGCACTGCTGAAAGAGCGAGGCGTCAATCCCGGAACAAGCGCGGACCTCACGGTCGCGACCTTATTTGCCCACCGGTTGCGGACCATCTTGCCGTCGGCTCGCAACAATGATTGACTTTGAAACGCGGACAAAGTCCGCCGCTATCTGGCTAACCGGTCCGGCCCATTCGAGCCGGACGCTGACAACAAGGGTAGCCGTTCAGCCGGATGCCGAAGATGTCGGCATTCGGACGGAGGTTTTTCTTTCCTTGGGAGGAGATGGCGATGGCAAAGATCAACGGAACTCTGCGTGGGTGAATCGCTCGTCGGTGAGGGTAACGAAGTGGCCCACATCGATCTCATCATGGGCCCGCGTGGAAGCGCGGTCGAAACGGCATTCACCAACGCTTTGACGAACAACAAGGACGGCTTCACCTCGCTGCTTGCCGTCATAGCGCCGAATCTGCTCTGCAAGCCCGCCTACGATCCTGTTCAACAAGGTCACGATCAAGGGCGCGAAGCAGGCCGTGCAGATGTTCGGCCCGGCTCAGCACGCGGTCGCCAAGGCCGTGGCCGACAGCGTCGCGGAAGGTATCATTCCGCAAGACGAAGCCGACAACCTCTTCATTTGCGTCGGCGTGTTCATCCACTGGGAAGCCGCCGACGACAAGAAGATCCAGGACTACAATTATCGCGCCACCAAGGAAGCGATCGCGCGAGCCGTCAACGGCGAGCCGAAGGTGTCCGAGGTCGTCGCCAAGCGGGACCAGGTCAAGCACCCGTTCGCCGCGTAGAGCGTGGTCCCCGAAAAGTTGCAGACTTTCGATAAGACGATGCGGCCTGATAAGTTAGAGCGAAATCGCGATCTGACCTGAAGCGATTTCGCTCTGACACCGCACCGATCTTTGCGGATCCCCAGGCTGCTCTTCTCCCGCGCAGGTCGGGCACGCCCGACTTGCGCAATGAGCGCGGCGGGCGTAGCTGGCAACGCGACATGTCGTCCGCATGCGGACCAGGCTTCCCGTTCACAGCGTGGCAATATCGCTGCCGCTCAATCTGACCATCATGAAGACATGATGCAACCAGCGCTCCTGCGATGCCGGCACGCTTCAGCGTGACTGAGATCGGCGGTATCGCGCACGCCGCCCGCCGCATAAACCTTTCGGTCCGGCGCGGCATCGCGGATGCTGGCGAGCCTGTCGAGGTCCGGTCCGGCACCGCTACCCACCCGCGCCAGGGTCATGGCGATCACCGTTTGCGGCCAGCAATCGGTTTCATCCAGCAGCTCAGGCGGCCCTTGAAATGACGGCTCCCGGAAGTCGAGCGACAGCGCAACGCGGCTGTCGCCGGCGAAGTGACGGACAAGCGCGGCGTCGACTTGGGTTTCGCTGCCGAGCACGAGCTTGCCCCAGCCGGCCGCGAGCCAGCTCTTGAGCGCGGCCGCGCTCGCAGATGCCATTGTCGACCCAGAGCGTCAGCTGCGGAAATTCGGCTCTTCAGCCGCATCAGCGCCGCCCGGTTGTCTTCACGGCCCGCGATGGCGTCGAGGTCGGCGATATAAAGCGTCTTGAACGCGTGGACCGCGAGCAACCCGCGCGCGACGTCCACGGGATCGCTGGTTGCCGACGAGTGGCGTCGCGATCGGTCGATACCGATCGCGCTGCCCCATCCGGGCACGAACCACGACGCCGCCCATGACATCGATGACGGAATGATCTCCATGCACACTGTCCATCGCCCGAAACGATGCCATAGTCTACAGGAAGCCATGATCGGCAGCGTGCGGAACGGACATATGAGCATTGTCGTCGGATGGGATGTGGGCGGCGCCCACCTCAAAGCGGCCCGCGCGGAGAACGGCCGCATCGTCGACGCCGTGCAAGTGGCATCGCCCGCTCCGCCTCGGCCTCGAACGGCTCGCCCGGTCCTTCGTCGAAGCAAAAGCCGAGGATCGGGACGGCCGACCTTCACGCCGTCACCATGACCGGCGAGCTGGCTGATACGTTCTCGTCCCGCGTCGAGGGCGTCGAGACAGCTGTCGGCGCTGGCGGTGCGCGAGCTCGCACCGGCGCGCGTGTCGCTCTATGCCGGCCGGGCTGGCTTCATTGCGCCGCAGGCCGCGCGTCAACATGCCGACGACATCGCATCGGCCAACTGGTTTGCCAGCGCTTCGCTCGCCGCTCGCGCGTACACAGCGCGGCCCTGTTCATTGACATGGGTTCGACGACGACCGATCTGGTGCCGGTCGTGGACGGCGCGATCGCCGCCCGCGGATACACCGATGCCGAGCGGCTGGCCGCGGGAGAGCTGGTCTATACCGGCCTGGTGCGAAGCTTCGTGATGGCGGTCGCCGACCGCGCCCCGTTCGCGGGCACATTGGTCGGCGCTGATCAACGAATACTTCGCCAACATGGCCGACGTGCATCGCATTCTCGGGCGCCTCCCCGATGATGCAGACCAGATGGCAACGGCCGATGGCCGCGCCAAGACCGTGGAAGCATCATGTGCGCCGGCTGGCCGCGCATGGTCGGATGCGATGTGGCTCATGCCAATGAAGACGCGTGGTCGACATTGGCGCAATGGTTTGCCGAGACGGCAAATTCGCACGATCGTGGACGGTGCGATGCTGGTGTCTGTCGTGCGGAAATATGCCCGCAGACGCGCCGATTCTCGGCGCCGGCATCGGAGCACGCCGTCGTGCGGGAGGTCGCGCGGCGCCTTGACGCAACTATGTGGCGTTCGGATAGCATTCTGACGTCGCGCCCGACGCCCGCGAGCGGGCGTCGCATTGCGCGCCTGCAGCCGCCCTCGCCGCGCTTGCTTCGGTTGCATCGGCATGAGAGCGGGAGCGTGCGCCTCTCATGAAGCCGGGCCGGTTTGGCGCAATTGGTTCCCTTGGCACAGCAGGAATGACAGCGGACAATGATCTTCAAAATCATCGCCTTCCTCGCTGCCGCGATCCCGATTTTCCTCTTCGTACGCTCGGTCTTCTTCCGGCGAACGACGCGGGTGAATGAAGGCCGTCAAGGAATTCAAGAAGCAGGCCAACTTGGCGGTCTCGATATTCCCGTTCCTCATTGCGTGCGTTGTGGCCGTCGCCGCCGGCAAGTTGATCTGGACGTGGTGGTCGCCACTCTGAGGTGCCGCGCGCCACCGACGCCGGGACGTCATCAATCGGGCCGGATCTTGAAGCTGCGCTGGCATCGGCTCCCGCGGAACCTGGGCCGAACCATGCATCGAAGATGCGGGCCGCCTCGCCGGTCTCTTCGGTGTCGAGCAGCGCACGGTTGATGGCTCCCTTGAAGCGCGGCTCGTCCTTGTTCAAGGCGAATCCCACGTTGCGCGACTTTGGCGAAGTCGGGAAGGAAAAGATAATCGTCCGGATGGCCATCCTGCTGCACGATCGCCCGCAGCACGCTCGTCGGTCGGGAACGCATCGACGCTGCCGTCCTTGAGCGCGGCGAAGGCGACGGCATAGTCCCGCACATACACGATGTTGACGCTCGGCACGGCCTCTTTCAGGTTACCGCCGGCGGTCGATGTGCTGGCCGACGATGCCTTGCGGCCGCGGCAAGCTGATGAACCGACGTGATGCCGCTCGGATTTCTTGACGATCACCGCATGGGGCGTGACGAAATAGATCACGCTGAAGTCAACGTCGCGGAGCCGTTCCGGCGTGCGCGTCATCGAGGCTGCGACGAAGTCGACCTGACCATCCTTCAGCATCGGGATGCGCTCAGCGCTCGACAAGCGAAACGGTCTCCACCGCGACGCCGAGACGCCTGGCCACCGCCCGCACCAAATCGATATCGTAGCCGGCATGGTCGGGCTCACCCGGCCGCTTGAAGGTGAACGGCGGCGTCGTGTCGCTGACGCCGACGATGAGCCTTCCGCGCGCCTTGACCTCATCCAGCCTGTCCGCAATCGCCGGCAACGCCAGCGCCAGCAGCATGGCCGCCGCCGTGACCGTTGCCATTATTGGGGCTTTCTTATGCCAGAGCCCCTTCCTACTGTCTCGGAACACACTCATCTCTACCCAGCGTACTGGAACCTGAACTCGCACATGATGGTAATGATCCGGGCATGACATGCGATGCTTAGCGGCGCGTATCGCTTGCTCGGCGAAGCGGCTACGCATCCGCCGCGCAAGGCCGCCAGTCACGAGGAGCGCCGGCAAAGATGTCATGGGCTGGCCCGTTCACGATACCCACGGGCTGACGGCGCTTTTTGCAGCAAGCCTCACCGCGTCCATGATTTCCGGATAGGTGGCGCAGCGGCAGAGATTGCCGGTGAGATAGTGCTTGATCTGGTCGTCGGTCGGATCGGGATGCTCGTCGAGCAGCTGCGTCACCATCATGATGAAGCCCGGCGTGCAGTAGCCGCACTGGAAGGCGCCGGCCTCGATGAAGGCCTCCTGCACCGGGCTGAGCTTGCCGAGGGCGTCGAGGCTCTCGACGGTGATCGACCTCGGCGCCGTCGACGAACAGCGCGAGATAGAGGCAGCCCGACACGGCGCTTGCCGTTGACGATCACGGTGCAGCAGCCGCACAGGCCCTGGCCGCAGCTCTCGCGCGCGCCGGTCAGACCGAACTGCGCTTGCAGCAGCTCGACCAGGTTGTGATGCGGCTTGACGTCCGCCGTGACCGGCGCGCCGTTGAGCGTGAAGGCTGATGGTCCGTGCCGCGGTCATGTCACGCGTCCTCCAGCGGCTTGCCCGTCTTCGCGCGTATGCGCGCGATAGACGGTCTCGGCATTGAGCGGCATCTCCGTCAGCCGCACGCCGACCGCGTCGTCGATGGCATTGGCGATCGCCGGCGACGCGCAGAAGGTCGCGACCTCGCCGACGCCCTTGGCGCCGAACGGGCCGTTGGACTGGTCGTGCATCGACGCTAGATGTTCTCCATCGACCTCCGGCACGTCGTGGAAGCCGGGATCTTGTAGTCGGCGAGCGAGGCGTTGGTCACCTGGCCGCCGTCGAGGTGCATCTTCTCGAACATCGTGAAGCCGAGCTGCATCAGCGCCGCGCCGGAAATCTGCGTCTGACGCATCTTCGGATTGATCGCCTTGCCGCAGTCCACCACGTTGATCAGCTTGGTGATCTTGACGTGGCCGGTCTCGGTGTCGACCTCGACCTCGGCGCCGGCGCCGGCGATCATCCAGAACGGCGTCACGTTCGGGCTCTGCCCGGTGCCGGGGTCGGGCGACACATAATCCGGCTTGAAGATGCCGGTGCCGATGACGTTGCCGGCCTGCATGCCGTAACGCTTCTGGAACAGCGTCGGCGATCGCGATGTTGGAGCCTTCCGGCTCGCCGACCTCGCGCGCCAGCGCCTCGAGCTTGTCGCGGGCCTCCTCGGCGGCGCGCCGCACCGCGTGGCCCATGTGGAACAGCGAGCGCGAGCCGAGCGTGCCCATGTCGTAGGGCGTCGACGTCGGTGTCGCGCGGCATGACCCGCACGGCTTCGGCCGGGACGTTGAGGCACCTCGCCGACCATCTGCGCCATCGCGGTGTCCGAGCCCTGGCCCATGTCGACGGTGCCGCAATAGAGCGTGACCGAGCCGTCGGCCGAGACGTTGACGATCGCGACCGATGTGGTCGGCGAGATCACCGCCTTGATGGCGATGGCGAAGCCGCGGCCGCGCCGGACCGTACCGGTGCCGCTGTCGAACGGCTGCCGACCAGTTCATCCGCTCGAGCACCTTGTCCATGCACCTTCTCGAGCGGGTGCGTCTTCCAGGATCTGGCCGGTGGCGTGCGGGCGGCCTTCGCGGCATCAGGTTCTTGCGGCGGAACTCGACCGGATCGAGCTTGAGCGCGCGCGCCATCATGTCGATGTGGCTCTCGTAGGCCCACGCCAGCTGCGGCACGCCGAAGCCGCGCAGCGCGCCGGCCGGCGTCACGTTGGTGTAGAGCGCGTACGAATCGATCCAGACATTGTCGATGTCGTAGGGCCCGGACGCGCGTCAGGCCGGACTTTTGCGTCACGCGCGGGCCGATGTCGGCATAGGCGCCGCCGTTCCAGAACACCTCGCACTTGCGCGCGACGATCTTGCCGTTCTTGTCGACGCCGCTCTTGATGCGGAACGTCGAGGGGTGCTCGCGTGATCTGGTAGAACATCTCCTCGAAGGTGCAGCGCGACCTTCACCGGCTTGCGCGCGATCATGGAGAGCGCGAGCGCCAGCGCCTCGAGCTTGATGTAGAGCTTGGAGCCATAGCCCGAGCCGAGATACGGCACCTTGATCCGCACCTTGTTTTCCGGCCAGCCGAGCAGGCGGGCGATCTCGATGCGCACGAACGACGGCCCCTGCGAGGCGTCGTAGAACGTGACGTGTGTGTCGCTTGTAGTCGGCAGATGCAGGCGAACGGCTCGAACGACAGGTGCAGCACCTTCTGGGTCTTGAACTCGTGCTCGAACCTGTGCTCGGCCGCCGCGTAGGCCTTGTCGAAGTCGCCGCGGCGCAGCTGGTAGCTCGAGCGCGATGTTGGTGTTCCTGGCGCCTCTCAGGTGCTTCAGATCGGCGAAGGCACCGGCTGGCTTGCAGCTCATCGTGGACGTAGACATTCGAGGTCAGCGCCTCGACCTCGTCATAGATCGCGGGCAGCTCCTCGTATTCGGCGGTGATGAGCTGCACCGCCTGCTCGGCGACGTGCGGATCGGTGGCGAGCACCGCGGCGACCGGCTCGCCGACGAAGCGCACCTTGCTCGTGGGCGAGGATCGGCTGGTCGTGGAACGCCGGCCCGTAATAGGGATCGGGCATGCACCTTCAGCACGTCGTCGATGGTGACGACGTGAAGCACGCCCGGCAACTTGCTTCGCCGCGCTGGTGTCGATCGACTTGATGCGGCCGTGCGCGCACGGTGCTGCGGAACAGCTTGGCATGCAGCATGCCGGGCATCCGCATGGTATGGGTGTATTCGGCGCGGCCGGTGACCTTGTCGCGGCCTTCGAGGCGCGGCACCGAGCGTCCAATCTGGGAGCCAACCTTGGCGGCATCCGGATAGAGCGATGGTCATCAGGGACGTCCCGCTCCTCCGTCCAGCGCCGCGCGAACCGCGCGTCGGACATAGACCCGCATCAACTCGCGCTTGTACGGCACCGAACCGCGAATGTCGGCGATAAACTCGGATCTCTCGACTGCGGCGTCGCCAGCCTCGCTCGAGCAGAGCGTCGCGTCACGCGTCCTGCCGTTCAGCACGGCCTCCGCCGATTTCAAGCCGCGTCGCCTTGTCGGTCGCGGCGCTTGCGACGATGCGCGCCGACTTGATCGCCGTGCCATCGCCATCGATCACCGCCGCTACGCCGAGCGCGGGCCAATCGTCGGCCGATCCGGTCGTGACCTTGCAATAGGCGCCTTTCTGCCGTCCTGCGCCGGGACGTGAACTTCGGCGATCAGCTCGTGTCCTTTCCAGCACGGTTTCGTAGTAGCCGGTGAACAGGTCCTCCACCGCGAGCTGGCGCTCGCCCTTGGGCCCGGTGACGGTCATCGTCGCACCGAGCGCCATCAGCACCGGTGGCAGGTCCATATGCGGATCGCCATGGGCAAGCGCCCCGCCAACGGTCGCGACATTGCGCACGCGCACATTGGACGAGCGTCAGCAGCGTGCGGCTGATCAGCGGCGTATGCTTTTTCACCTCGGCCGACCGTTCCAGCACGCCGAGCGCCGTCATTGCGCCGATGCGAAGTCCGTCGGCGGAGGCCTGATGCTCGAATACTTGTGCTCGATCTTGCGAAGGCTGACGAGCTTCTCCGGATGGAACACGCCTGCCTTCATCATCAGCATCAGCGCGGTGCCACCCGCGATCGGACGAACAGTGGCATCGTCCGGATCGAGCAGCTCGATCGCCCTGGCAAGCGAGGTCGGCTCCACAAGCTCGAACGGGATCATTTGATCTCCGATTGGACGATGAATTCGCCTGCGACGTTCATGAGAATCCCTTCGGCAGATCTTTCGCCCATTTCGCCCTGATGCGGTCGTCGAGCGCCTTGCTCGAGCGGGCGATAGTCGGGAAGGTCTTCTTGCGCCGGAATGGGATGCAGGCGTCGATCACAACGCGCGAGTTGCGCCGGTCGGCCTCGGTATCGTAGCACATCGGGTCGAGCGCCGAGCTCCAGCCGCCGTGGATGACGTCGACCTGATCGCGCGGATCGCAGCGCGTGCACATCGCCCAGATCACGTCGTTGACGTTGGTCGGGTCGATGTCCTCGTCGACGACGATGGTCCAGCGGTTGCAGTAGGCGCCGGCGTGACAGTGCGCCGCGACCATGGCGGCCTGCTTGGAATGCCCGCCGTAGAGCGTCTTGATCGAGATGACCAGCATGAAGCGGCTGCCACCGGCCTCGTGCGCCCACACGCCCTTCACCTCGGGAATGCCCGCGGCTTCGAGCTGGTTCCACGACCGCGCCGCAACGGTAGGTGCCGAGATAGAAGGTGTTGTCGTTCGGCGGCACCGCCGGGATCGCGCCCATGAGAATGGGATCGTTGCGATGCATCGAATGTCGTCGATGCGGATCGCCGGCTCGAGCGCGCTGCCGCTGGCGTAATAGCCGGTCCACTCGCCGAGCGGGCCCTCCTGGATATTGTCGCCCGGATGGATGAAGCCCTCGAACGCGATCTCCGAATTGGCCGGCACCGGCAAGCCGGTCTTGGGCATGTTGATGACCTCGACCGGCTCGCCGAAGATGCCGCCGGCCGCCTCGATCTCGTTCTTGCCGTACGGAATTTCGAGCCCCCGAGCATGAACATCGCTGGATGGATTCCGGCAATGACGGCGACCGGACACGGTTGATTGCGCTCGTGGTACTTGCTCATGATGATGCGACCGTGCTTGCCGGGTGACATCATCACGCTCGCCACATTCGGCTCGTGCGACTGCACGCGGTAGGTGCCGTAGTTCACCCAGCCGGAATCAGGGTCCTTCATCACGACGAGGCAGGCCGTGCCGATAAATGGGCCGCCGTCCTTCTCGTGCCAGACCGGCGTCGGTATCTTCTCGATGTTGATGTCCTCGCCCTCGAAGACGTTGTCGAGCAGCGGGCCGCCATTGACGCCTGGCGTCGGTTTGTGCGATGGCGCGTGCTTCATATAGTTGCGCCACCACTGTATCAGCTCCATTTCGGAAGCTTCGGCGGCAGACCGAGCGCAACATTGATGCGTGGCATCGGAGGTCAGGATGTTGGCGATGACGCGGTGACCCTTCGGATAGCCGGGGACCTCGTCGAACATCACCGCCGGGTTGCCCATCTTCCGCATATAGATGTCGACGATACCGCCGATCTCTTCCTTGGGCTCGGCGCCCGTGATGACCTTCAGCTCACCAGCCGCCTCCAGTGCGCTGGATCCAGTCCCGCAAGTCCTTGTTGGCCATTGCTCGTCCTCGTGCCTCTACGTGCCGTGCCGCCACCCGTGGTCGTCTGATAGGTCGTCAGCATTCCGCAGCCAGCCGCCGATAAGCCGATCGTCCGGTGGAGCAACGGCCGTTTTGCGCCCCTGCTACTCGACTTTTAGGTTTGCGTCCCTGATGACCTTGCTCCATTTTGCGGCTTCGGCCTTGATGTATGCGGAGAAGTCATTCGGATCTCCTGGGATGACCTCAAGGAAGCTCGGCGCCAAGAACTTCTCCTGAAATTCTCTGTCCGCGAAGACCTTCTGAACTGTCGGAATTGATTTTCCTCACCACGTCGCCGGGGTCTGGCTGGGAGCGAACAGTCCGAACCAGCTCACCGCCTCGAACTTCGGAACGCCGCTCTCCGCCACCGTGGGCAATCGTCCGGAAACTAGCGCCAGACGCCTTGAGCTGCCCACAGCAAGCGCTCGAGCTTTCCAGACCTGATCGCCTGGTCGACCAGCGTGACACTCTCAGAAATCCCCATCGGAATGTGCCCGCCAAGCAAGTCATTCAGCATTGAGGCGCCCCCGCGGTAATGAACCGGCGTGAGCTTTACATTTGCCAGGCTCTCAAACAGTACCATGTTGATGTGGCTGGAGCCCCTGAGGCCGATCGTTCCATACTGCAGTGCGCCCTTCTCTTCTCGTGCCTTGGCGAGCAGGTCCTGTACGCTGTTGAGCGAGCGACGAGGTCGGCACCACCAGCATTTGGTTGGCATACCCCAGCCCGCTGACCGGCGCGAAATCCTTGGTGTCGTAGGACAGCTTGCGAATGCAGGAAAGGACTGATCGCAAACGTTTCCATGCCGGTAGCGAGCAAAGGTCTGGCCGTCCGGTGCGGACTCGCCAGCTACCAGATCGGCGGCGATCTGAGTTCCTCCACCCGCGCTGATTTCCGATGACGATCTGTTGACCCCACGTCTGCGTGAGACGGCTGGCGACGCTGCGGTACGATCAGGTCGGCGGCGCCACCCGCGGGATAGGCCACAATGATCTGCACCTGCCTTTGACGGATAGGGCTGCGCATGAGCCGCGACGGCACCCAACGCAAGGAACGTGAATGCCCAGGTCAGTCGCAGCAACGTCCTCATGGCTCTTCCTCTTCTATCTTCCGAACAACGATTGATTTCCAAGATCACGCGCTGCATCAGGGCCTCGGCGGACGTCCCAGCTTGCAACGCAACAACTATTGCGGCGTCAGCCCGATCTGCTCGATGATCTTTTGGTAACCTCTTGCGTCTCGCCTGCAGGCGCGCGGCGAATTGTTCGGGAGTCCCATGACCGGCTCGATCTCCTCGTCTTGCCAACGTGGATCGCACCGCGTGGCAATCGCAGGGCCTTGTTGAAAGCAGCGTTGATCAACGACACCAGCCGCGGGCTCATGCCGCGCGGCCCCATGATGCCGAACCAGTTGGAAAGCTCGATGCTCTGGCAGGCCCGCCTCGGCCGTGGTCGGAACATCGGGTAGCGTACTCAGTCGGCGCGACGCGGCGATGGCGATAACCCGACCAGGCCGCTCTCAACGAACGAAGCAACGCTCGCTTGCGTCGCAAGGGTGAATTGTACGTTGCCGGCAGCCACTTCTTCACTGCGTCCGCCGATCCGCGGAACGGATGTGCACCATCTTGGCATTGACCGCGCGCGCCAACACTTCGCCGCCGAGATGAGGAACCGACCCAAGACCGGCCGATCCGTAATTGAAGCCATTCACGTCGGCACGTGCGGCCGCCACGAACTCGGAGAGCGTCGTCGCTGGGAGCTTGGTGCTGATCGCAACGACCTCCGGTGCATCAGCGATCAGCGCGATCGGCACAAGGTCGGTGAAGAGATTGTAGGGTAGCGACTTCGAGAGATACTGATTGATCAGTTGCGTGGTCGTCGCCAGAACGAGCGTATACCCGTCTGGATCTGCGCAGCTGCCGCGTGCGTGCCAACGCTCTCGCGCCGCCGGCACGATTGTCGATGACGACGCTCTGGCCGAGATCCTCGCCGACGTGAACGGCGACGAGGCGGGCTACGATGTCGGTGGCGCCTCCCGGCGCGAACGGCACGATGAGCGTGATCGGCCGCGTTGGAAACTGCTCCTGCTGTGCCACCGCGAACAGCAGCGGAAGGAGCATTGCAAGCACGGCTGATGTGAGCGCCATGACTCTGCCAACAAACTTCGCATTCATGACGCCGCTCCTCAACCCGTCGCAACGGGCACACGCAAAGCCGCCCCGCGCCTGGATTTCACTTTGCGCTGTCCGCGCCCATTCGCCGGCGAGACCCGATCTCTGGCGGCCCGTATTGCAGCCAGAACGCGCCTGAGTGAGCGGCGTCTCGTTGACCTCGGCGCCGATCGAGGCAAGGGCATCACGGACTGCGTTGGCGATCGAGGCGGCAGGCGCGATAGCGCCGCCCTCACCCATCCCCTTCACGCCGTATTCGGTGAACGACGTCGGCGTTTCCAGTGTGGGCCACTTTGATCTCGGGCATCTCCGCCGAGCCGGGCATGAGATAGTCCGAAAACGTGCCCACGAGTGGGCTGCCCCTGCTCGTCATAGGGAATTTCCTCGTACAGCGCCGTGCCGATATCCTTGAACCACGCCGCCCCGCACCTCGCCCTTCCACGATCATCGGGTTGATCACGGTCCCGCAGTCTTCCGGCGACGCCGTAGTCGAGGACCTCGATCAGCGCCGGTACGCACGTCGACGGCGACGGACTGCGGGCATGCGCCGCGAAGGTAAACACGCCGGTGTCGATCGCGGGCTGATATGTGCTGGTGACCGCTCAGCAACGGCTCGACACCCTCGGGTAACGCCTCCATCCGCAGGTGCGCCACGCGCGCAACTTCTTCGATGGTCACGGACCCGCGCGGGACCGTGCACAGCGCCGCCTCGCAGCGCGCTTACTCGACGGACTGCACTGCAAGAGGTGGGCGCCGACCTGGATGACCTTTTTCGCGCAGCAGGCGGCTGGTCTTCGCGACGGCGCCACCCGCCATGACGGTGCTCCGGGAGGCAATCGTTCCGTTTCCGAACGGCGACAAGCCGGTGTCTCCGTGGCGAACGGAAATCTTTGCGGGATGGATACCGAGCTCCTCGTATGCGACCTGCGCAAGCGTCGTTTCCAGCCCCTGGCCGTGGGATTGGATCCCGACATAGAGCACAAGCGTGCCGTCCGGCATGAGTTGGGCCCGGCAACTTTCGAACCCGGGATAAACGGGCCTGCCGCGCGTGACCCACTCGCCGCACCCATGGCCGGTCTGTCTCGAGTAGCAGGCAAAGCCGAGACCGATCAGCCTGCCGTCCGGCTCACCCTTTTCTGGCGCGCGCGGACAGCCGCGACATCGATTGTTTCTCGCGCACAGCCGCAGAAGGCCGGGATAATCGCCGTTGTCGAACAGCAAATTCGCGATCGTCATGTACGGCATCTCGCGAAGGCTGGACGAGGTTATCGGAACCGCACGTCACGCGGATCCCGACCCACCTGGCGCGTGCGATCTCGTCGATGGTGCGCTCGATGGCGAAGCATGCGCCCGGACGCCCGACACCGCGATAGGCCCGGATGGGTGCCTTGTTGGTCGCGACCGTGAAGCTCTTAACTCGCCAGTTCCGTATGTTGTATGGGCCAGGGAATGTTGCGGGCGGCCATTCCGGTCTCCAGGAACGGCCCGTTCGGCCACAGCGCATAGGCTCCGGCATCGACGATCAGCTCCGCATCGATCTGCAAGCAATCGCCCTCGTGCATCGGCGTAGGCGGTGATCTCGTGATCGGTGATCGCGTGCGTGCGTGGACGAGAGGAAGTGCTCTCGCCGCGGTCCTCGATCCAGCGCACCGGGTGATCGAGCTCGAGCTCCCAGAGCAGCGACGATCACCTCCTCCGGCAGCAGCCTCGCCTTTGAACCGAAGCCGCCGCCAACATCCGGCGCGACGACTCGAATGACGCGCTCCTCGATGCCGAGCACTTCAGCCAGGCCGAGGCGGAATGATGTGCGGCACCTGCGTCGAGTCAGTCAGACGACCAAGCTCGTCCAGCCGTTGATCGCGATAGAGCCAGCACGGCACGGCCTTCCATCGGCACGGCACACCTGCCTGTCTCATCCGGTATCGGCGCTCGATAACGATCTCGGCAGCCTGCCTGGCCTCATCGACCTTGCCGCCCTCGAACACGCGTTCGATACAGAGATTGTTCGGCCAGCCCTCATGCAGGAGGCTCGGCGCACTCTCCAACACCGATTCCGGATCGACGATAGCCGGAAGGATTTCATATTCGACGTTGATCTGGCCGACCAAGTCCTCCGCCTCCCGCCGCGGGTCGGGGCGATACAGGCGGCAATGATCTCTACCCGCACAAAACGGACCTTGTCCTTGGCCAGAGCAGGATAGCTCTCGGCGACCCGGAACCCGCTGGACCTGGCGGAACCGCCCGCATCTCGGTGAGATGCGGCAGATGATCGGCAGCGAAAACCTGTCCTTCCAGGTCGGCGGGAACGCTGATCGTGACTTGATGCGGGCATGTGCATGCGGGCTGCGCACGAACGCCACATCCCGCAGATTGGGAAATTTGCAGGTCGGAGACGAACCGGCCCTTTGCCGTTCAGGTGCCGCGCGTCTTCCCTCCGAAGCGAGGCGGGCGCCGACGCCAAGCCCGACTTCGCGACGGCCCGGGCCATGCCGGCACCCTTCGAGTAACATCGCCGGATGGAGATCGGGACCTCCGCCCGCCTCGCTCAGTGCCTCGGCGGCCTTGCGCACCGATCTGACGATGTCGGTGTAGCCGGTACAGCGGCAGATATTGCCGGACAATCCCCTTGCGTATTCCGCTGTCGCTCCCCGCCTTGCCTCGTTGAATGAGATCGCGCGCGGAGAGACCAGCATGCCGGTAGCGCGCAGAAACCCACACTGCAGCCCGTGATGCCGATGAGTTCCCGCCGCGCAGCGCCAGCATGATCTCGTCGGTGAGCAATCCCTCGAGCGTTCGAACCTCGTAGCCGTCGCACGCGACAGCTGGCGTCAGGCACGCCCGGATGGGCTGGCCATTCAGCGTCACGGCGCACGCGCCGCAGACACGCTGTGCTCGCAGCCAAGATGTGTGGCGGTGAGGTTCAACGCTTCGCGGAGGTAGTCGGCAAGAGAGGTCCGGGGGTGACGTCGGCGCCGCACGGGCTTGCCGTTAACGGTCAATCGAATCTTGCATCAGGAGAGCACCTGCGAAAGGGCACGGGAAATCGTTGCGCCATGTACGCTGCGCTGAAACTCGTCGTGCGCGTCATCCCCGGCTTGCACAAATCGTCTTCTGCGGCCCGCTCGACCGATTGAAGCCCGGCACGCTGCAGCAAAGCTCTCGCGATGCGCGCTCCAGGCAACACTGGCGCCGCGCCTGATCCACTCCAGCACGATGCGGGCGAAGTCCCGCCCGGGTCGTGATCACCACGGCAGCAATCGAGTGGGCAAACTCTCCTGACTTTCGGCAGAATTTCGAGAAGCCCCCAGCGCGCCGCAGCGGACAGCTTCGGAAATGCGGACGCTTTCGATGATTTCGGTCGGGGCACGCGCGGTCTCGCAGGAGCCCGGTTGCCGAACCCCAATGCCTCGCTGACTTCGCGGCGCCCCCTTGCTCCCCCGACAAGCGCTGACGCGCGCGCCGATAGCCTGCATGACCGTGACTCCAGCGTCGCCCGCCGGATCGGATAGCGCCAAGCTGCCGCCCAAGGCCCCTGGCGCGTCCGATCCGCCCTGTAGGCCAAATTCCCGGCCACCATAGGCATAAGCCCGCGCGTGAGGGGTCCGGCATCGCCCTGTCTTCGATGGCCGCATGCGTCACGCACGCGCCGATGCGGATGGCATCGGACTCGCCAAGGCACGACGCGAAGCTGCTCGATGCGGCTGATATCGACCAACAGATCCGCTGACTTGAAACTGCGCATAGTTCATTTCATTATCGCGAGCAGCGACCGGCCGCCGGGCCACGACCTGAGCGTCCTGACCTGCGCCTGTGCTGCGCTGCAGAGCACTTTAATTGCACTCGGCGAGACTGTCCGCCCGGGCATATTCTGAACGCCGCAGCCTTCATGCGCCGGCAACGCGCACGGTCGGGATCACACACATTAGAAAGGCCCTCATGGGAGGGGGATACCGAGCCGAAGCTTGGCAGATTGTCAACATTCTACAACGCACGTATAACGGCGATTGAATCGAGGCGTCACATGTCCATCGCCGCATCGCAACCAGGCAGGTACTCCAGTCGAAATGTCTCCCCGTGCTGCCGCGCGCGACGAGATCCTGCGTGATCTCATCTTGCAACGGGACGTAATCTCCGCCTGATCGAAGCGCTGGGAGAAGCAGGAATTGGCCGCGCATTCGGGCGTCAGCCGCGGCCCCATCCGAGAAGCCCTTCGTAGCCTTGAGGAGGCCGGTCTCGTCCACTCCGAGCAAGAATCGAGGCGCCGTTCGTGCGCCAGCTGAGCGTCGAGGGAAGCTCGAGAACTCTTACGTCGTCCGTCGCGGTTTCGACGAAATGGTCGGGCGGCTTCTTGCCCTCAAGTCACCGGGCAGCAGGTGGCCGAGTTGCGGCAGATGGTCGAGGACATGGAGACGAGCCGCGCCCAGAACATCCGCGAATACTTCCCGCGCGATATGGCGTTTCACGATCGGATCGCGCAGATGCTCGACAACTCCAAACTGCTGGAAATCTATCGCCGCATCGTCAATGAGATACCCGTGCGCTTGCAGAGCATTCAGCGCCGGCGGCCCGTTGGTGTCCAATCTGAGCAATCGAGCCATTGTCGATGCTCTGGGAAACCCGGAACCAGGAAGCGGCGGCACACGCGATGGGTCTACATGTGGAGCGGGCGTTCCAGCGCGTGGGCACCTTTGCTGCCCACGCAAAGCGCCGCGAACCAGGAAAGCAAGACCAGTACCGAAGCGACCTCGCAATTCGCCTTGACGACACCGGGTAGCCGGAATGGCCGGCCGATCCATTACCTCGATTGCTCACCCTCGGCATGGAGTAAACCGTGATCCGCGTTATGCGGTCAGCCATACTGTCTTTGAAACGCTGCTTGGATATTTCGAGCCTCGCCCTGGCACAACAGTAACCCGCAACGACCGGCGGTCTGGAGCAGGCCGCACTCGGCGCCGGTGTGGGGATTGGCTCCGTCCCCCGACTCCGCCGGAACGGCAATGAGCACCTGAACGCCCCTCACCTGAGACCAGTCCGCCGCGCTGCAGGGTCAGGGACCAATCGCGGGTAAGACCACCCAGCAGCGGCGGTCACTGAAGAGGTCGCGACTGGGCATCGGCAAGAGAAAGCCATCGAAGCGTGGCAGGGCGGTTTTCTGAAGGAACGAGGATGGCGGCGTTACCGAGGGTTGGCTTGATCCTGACGGGGGCACCATCGATTTGGTCGGGACGGACCGGCTGATCTGGCCTGGTATATCGAGGCGGAAGCGGCTTGGCGGGAGAGTTGCTGGCGCATTCCGGAGTTTCAAGGCATTGCGGAGGAAGTTGACCGCCGGCGCCCAGCCACGCCCTGGTCGACAAGGACTGGCTGGAGTCTGGCCGCGCACGGATCCGCGCTGATTTTCGCGGACGATCGGAGCCGACGGCATCGTCGTCACGCATGGGACGAACACGCTCGAGGATGCCGCGTACTTCCTCAATCTGACGCTGAAGACCGACAAGCCGGTGGTGGTGGTCGGCGCTCGATGCGGCCGTCGTCGGCGCTCAGCGCGGACGGCTATCTGAACGTGGTGAATGCCGTCAACCCGCGTCGCGGCCGACGCCGGGCTCTCGCGGGCAAGTGGCTGCCTTGGTGGTGATGAACGACACGATCTTCAACGCCCTGGGACGTGACCAAGACCGTCGACCTATCGGGTGGAGGCGTTCCAGTCGCGCGACCTGGGGCCGCTCGGGCTTCGCCGAGGCGGAATGGCGGCAAGATCGTCTACTACCATCTCTTCGCCCGCGCCGGCGCGCACACGGTCGACACCGAGTTCGACGCGCGGGTTCTGGCGGCGCATTTGCCGCGCGTCGATGCGGTGCTGTCGTATGTCGGCGCCGGACGGCACGATCGAGCAAGTAACGCTGGCGGTCGCACGCGGGCGCGCAGGGGCATCGTCAGCGCCGCAGACCGGCGCTGGCAGGCCGACCCCCTGGCGGAGGACGCGGCCTTCGACAGGGCGTTCAAGGACCGGGGCGCGCTGGATGTGTCTGTGCAGCCGGGCGTCGCCTCGGGCCGGGTCAGTGCGGAGCCCGGGCTTGAGCAAGCGCGGCTTCGTCGCCGGCGACACCTTGCCGCCGTGGAAGGCGCCGCCTGTCTGCTCGGCGCTGGCGCGCTTCTCCTCGACAGAAGCGACGCTCGACGACATCCAGCGGATGTTCGATCTCATCTGACTGAGTCGGGCCGCGAGTGACGCCCCCGAAGACAGCGCAATACGCAGCGCGCAGCGATGGAGAAGCACTCGTGAAGGCGGATCTGGTCGTGAAGAACGGCTGGGTGGTCACGCCCGAGGACGCCGTGCAGGGCGGCGTCGCGATCGCGGACGGACAAGTTCGTGGCCATCGGGGACAAACGATCAATCGCTGCCCTGGACGGCAAGGAGGTGATCGACGCCAACGGACCTGCCACATCCTGCCCGGGGTCAATCGATGCGCTGCGTCCACTTCCGGGACCCGGGCGTGACGCACAAGGATGCGACTTCGCGACCGGCTCGACCGCCGCCGTCTGCGGCGGCGTGACGACCGGCGATCGACGATGCCGAACCAGATTCCACCGACGGAGAACGCGGAGCAGGTCGGCGTCAAGAAGCAGCATCGCGGAGTCGAAGTCACATGTAGTGACTTCGGCGGTGCTCGGCGTCGTGCACCAGCACCAACTGCCGAACGACATCCTCCCGATGGCGAAGGCGGCGCCATCGGCTACAAGATTTTCTTCGGCGAGACGATCGGCAACCTGCCCGTTCCCCGACGACGGCATGTGCCATCGAGGTGTTCTCCGAACATCACCAAGTCGCGGCTTGCCGCTGTGCGTGCACGCGGAGAACCGCCAGATCCAGCATTACTGGACCAACAAGCTGAAAGCCGAAGGCAAGAACGATCCGGTCTACTGGGAAGCTATCGCGTCCCGATCTCTGCGAGGCCGAATCGGTCGTCGCACCTGATCTTCCTGGCCGGAGAACTTCGGGACCAAGCTGCCACATCGTTCACACCGAGCACCAAGCAGGCCGCGCAGATGGTGCAAGCGACGCCAAGGCGCGCGGGCTGCGCGTCACCGCCGGAGACGCGGCCTGCACTATCTGCTGCGCAGAAGGCGACGAGATGGCGAAGGTCGGTCCGCTGCTGAAGATGAACCCGCCGGTTCGTGCTACGCGCGAGCATGCACGGACGTCCTGTGGGACGGACTGCTGAACGGCCATATCGACATGATCGCAACCGACCACTCGCCGCACACGCTCGAGGAGAAAGGGCCGCGACATGAACCGGCAAGATGACCAAGCCGGCGATCTGGGAATGCATCTCCGGATTCTGCGGCGTCGAGACCGCCGTTCCCGGTCATGCTCTGACGGAGGTGAACAAGGGCCGCATGACGCTGAATCACTACGTCGTCAAGGTGGCCAGCGAGAACCCGGCAAGGGTCTGGCAGATGTATCCCAAGAAAGGGGCGATCCGGCTCGGCTCCGACGGCGACGTCACGATCGTGGACATGAACAAGGAAGCGCACGATCGACGGCGACAAGCTGCACAGCAAGAACACGCCGACGCCCGTGGCACGGCTGGAAGGTCATGAGGCACGCCGGTCTACACGATCGTGCCGCGGCCACGTGCAGATGAAGGACGGCGAGCCGGTCGGCAAGGCATGGTCGGCCAGATGCAGCCGCCGATCATCAGTTGACGGAGCCGCCGTCGAAAGTGGGCACAGCTCGGCTCCCGCGGCATTTCGCGAAGGGGCCCTGCCGCCGGCATTTTGTGTTGACCGTAGGGCCTGCTAGTTATCCGACGCCTTGATCGCGCCGCCGAGGGAGACCACTCCAGGGAACCGCGATGCGGCAAGCCTCGACCAGAGCCATGACAGTCGAACCGAGCGCAAGATCCGAGAAAGCCCCGTCATCATCCTGAGCGGGTTTCTCAGAGCGGGAAAACGACGCTCCTCAACTGCATCCTGACCGCGGACCATGGCCGCTGCATCGCCGTGGATCGTCAACGAATCTGGTGATATCGGCATCGATCATCACCTTTGCTGACCTCGATCATGAAGTCGTGCAGATGAACAAACGCAAGCTGCGTCTGCTGCACGGTTCAGGGCGACTTGCTGCGAAGCCTCGGCTGCTGGAGCACCGCGACCAGTTCGATATCGTTGTCACCGAGACCACCGGTCTGGCCGAGCCTGCACCTGTCGCTCAAACGCTGTATGCCGACGAGCGGATCTGAGCGGCTATTCGCTCGGCGGCGTGGTCACCGTCGTCGATGCAAAACACATCTCCACACGCTTGAGGACTCGGCCGAAGCCTGCGAGCAGATCGCGTTCGCCGACGCGATCCTGCTCAACAAGACCGACCTGAGCTCGCTGGAAGCAGTTGGATCAAGTGGAGCAAAGACATCCGCCGACTGAACAAGATTGCCAGCATCCATCGGACAAAGAACGCCGAGATCGATATCGCCACGGTGCTCGATCTGGAGATCGCTTAATTTCGCAGGCAAGATCGACAGCCTTCACGATAACGATGACCGCGATCGTAATCACGAGCACGGTGACCAACGACACGATCATCATCATGCTCATCGCGGCCATCACCACCACCAACGTCACAATCACCTGCAGAACATCGAGACGGCCTGCATCGTGGAGCCCGGTGCTGGATGCAGCCTGAAGCTGAGCGTCTGGTTCCGTTCACTGATCGCCGAATTCGGCAAAGACATTTTGCGGATGAAGGCATTCTGAACTTGCGCGGAGACACCGAGCAGTTCTTCGTTGCAGGGCGTGCATAGCGATTTTGGCAGGCCCGGCGCGCCTGGGCAGACTGCGACAGGCTCAACCGGCCTTGTCTTCATCGGCCGAAAACTCGACGTCGATCAAGGACGGATCTGGCAGATGCCTGTTTCTCGGATCGCAGGCTCCCCAATGAGTAATCCGACCCGTTCGGGCGCTACGTCGACATGCCCGCCCCTACTACACGCTCGACCAGATCCGGTATTGGATGCGGCAGAACTTCAATCTCCTGAACGACATCCCGATCGCCATCAAGGAAGTCCCCTGCGTCAGTGAAGGCTGTCTGCCGATCGAAACCGCGATCATGGCGGTCGTGAAGAACGCGCCGCCCCGGATGTTCAAAATCCAGCGCCCGATCAACGAGGTCACATTCGACCAATGTTCATAACCTGATCGAAAACCCGATGCCGTGCTGCTGAGCGACTGGTAGGCCGTTCGACCAGCGCTCGTGCGTCGACGCCGACAGTGACCTGAGCCCAGGTCTATCTGGCGCCCTCGGCGATAAGCTGCGGGTCGGCACTCCGCTATCGCCTGAGTGCCCGGTCCGTGGCTTGGAGGGCACTGGTGGTCGGCGTTGAGTCGAGCCAGTGCCCACCGGCACGCCTATGTTTCGGGTTTCGCCGATTGATTACCGCCAGTGAGGCCGGTTTTGTCGCGCTCGAGGAGCAATACGTAACTGAACGAAGTACAA
>ERZ1370068.3682-contig-2784_pt1:0-32500 | contig 84048 bp, 129 predicted proteins | sample MGYA00561227_ERZ1370068 | MGnify/ENA primary metagenome ERZ1370068 (study PRJEB38410, sample SAMEA6850437) | metagenome | study: Metagenomic assessment of the ecological functions of the soil: analysis of the soil microbiota associated with the...
GACCTTTCACGTAGCCGTCTATGCGCCACTCACGCAGGCCACCTTCACCCCGGACGTGGTGCTTGGTCCGCACGGCACCGTCAAGCAGCTGATGTTGCTGGCGGAGGCGGCACAGTCGGCGGGTATTGCCGGCGGTGGCGCGACGATGGGACGACCGACCTGCGCCGTGCTGCCGGAATCACTGCTATCGGGACACACGGCGACCAGCTTTGGCTGTATTGAAACCGCGTTTATACGGGGCTCGGGGATGATGAAGGCTATTACGCCATTCCCGGTGCAAAGGTGGCCGACGTGGTTCGGAAGCTGGCAATCATCACCGAAGCCAATCGTCAGTTGGAAGCGTTTCATCGAGGACGAGCGGGAACAGTCCCTCAGATTGCCTGCTAAACGAATGCGATGCCGAGACTTTTGCTCCTCTTACCGACTGCGACCTATCGAGCAGATGCCTTTCTCGCTGCGGCCCGCAGTTTAGAGTTATCCGTGACCATTGGGATGGCGCCAGGTTCCGAAGTCCTTCCTGTCTCACCGGACGATGTCGTTGCAGCGCTCGATGTTCGAATCCGCAGGCTGCCGCGCCAATCGCGGTTGCATTCGCCCGGCATCATCCGATCGATGCGGTGATTGGAGTCGACGATGTGACCGCCGTCGCCGCCGCCGCCGTGGCGGAGGCAGTGGGGTTGCCACACAACTCTGTCGCGTCCGTCACCGCCGCTGAAACAAGGGCCAGATGCGCGAGTTACTGTCCGGACAGGGCATTCCCGTACCTCGCCATAGAGTGTTTCCCCTCGACGGTGATCCAAGAGAGTTCGCGAACCAGGTCGACTATCCCTGCGTCATGAAGCCGCTGATCCTCTCCGCCAGCTGTGGGGTGATTCGCGCCAATGACGAAGAAGAGTTTAGAGGTGCCTTCCGTCGGGTGGGCACGCTTCTCACCAATTTGGGTCTGGTGGCACGGGACGAGCAGGCCCGTTGGATCCTCGTCGAGGATTTTGTGCCGGGGATCGAAGTCGCATTGAGGGTTTGCTCACAAAGGGAGCGTTTCAGCCCCTGGCGATGTTCGATAAACCTGATCCTCTCAACGGCCCCTTCTTTGAAGAGACGATCTACGTGACCCCGTCCCGCCTCCCTTCTGATGTGCAGCAGGACATCATCGCCTGTGCATCTCGAACGGCGCAGGCGCTCGGTCTACGGGAAGGACCGGTGCATGGGAATTCCGCGTGAATGAGCACGGAGTGTGGGTCATTGAGTTGGCGGCACGAGCGATCGGTGGGCGCTGTTCCAGAACTCTGGACTTCCCTCCGGCATGTCACTCGAAGAACTGATCCTCCGCCACGCACTGCGGATGCCACTCCCCTCACCAGGCAAGAGCAGGCGGCGGGAGTAATGATGCTTCCTATTCCATACGGCGGCAGGTCTGCGTGAAGTGCGGGGGCAGGCTGAAGCCAGGGCGGTGCCTGGGGTTGAAGAACTGACGATCACGGCGGAGCCAGGCGATGAACTGGTCCCGCTTCCTGAGGGGACACGCTACTTGGGGTTTCTCCTGGCACGGGGAACGACACCGGAGGTGGTGGAGCAGTCGCTTCGGGACGCGCACCGCCGATTGACGGTTGTCATCAGCGCCGCGCCTCCAACCGCAACTCGTCGCCGTCATCCTCGCGATCCCGAGCCATCAGCTTCTAACAGGATGCTGAAAAATTCCGCCAGCTTCGTTCTCGCATCGTTCAGACCCTCAACGTACCCAGAGGGTACGACTCGGCCATTCACTCGCTGCGGCCTTGCTGGACAGCCTTTTGAGCATCCCGCAGGAGCGTTCTCCTCGTGTGCCGCACGTGGGGGCCAACGAAGCTCCAGCAGTGCCGAAATGGTTTTTCCACACCATGCTGAATGCCAGGCCTCGGCTGGACTTGGCGTTTGTATAGCTCGGCTTCTTCCGAACCTCTGCGGTCATGTTGCGCGACCACTCGTTAAGACTCTTACCCCGTGCCGCCACGGTCCGGAAGGCCGGTCATATCGTGTACACCCAAGCACCCTGCACGACCTCAACCATCGTCCGTCACACCCTTCTTGATGGCTTCAAGTTCTTGTGTCAAACCGTTCCGGGGCTTGCCTCAAGAATGCGCCTGATCTTCCACTTCGTCGTCGGTTTGCCATCCACATCCAAGTCACAACCGTAGTGGACGAGATCCAACCTTTCCGGTCGTGGAGCACCTTGGCCAACATGCGATACGTGACGCCTGAATTGGACTGAACCAGCGCAGCCTTATAGAGACGCTCGCATTTGTCCGGATCAACCTCCAGTTCCGTGAGATCTTCGATGACTTTGGCGGCAATTTCCGGGGCTGTATCGACCTCTCCATAATAGTCTTCCTCCCTGCAGGGTTGAGTTCTCGTGGCAATACCGACCATGACCCTATCAGACTATTCTTGAACAGCGCAAGACGAGCACAAGCCGCTGACTGCGGCCGATCCGCCGTAAGGCTCTCCATGCAGAACGACCACACGCGTGCACAGGCGGCGTTGCGGGCAGGCCGGTTGAACATACTTGTGCCAACTATTTCTTCCCGCAGTCCGCTAGATCTCCCCATTCTCCCGCTACACTCCATCTCGGTCACTAGCATTTTCGGAAAACTTCAGGTTTTGTACGACAAGCTGCTGTGATAACACCGCAGTGTGATAGTGCCTGAGTAGTCAGCATCCTGCCAGGAGAGACTCGATGCGAGACGAACGGACGACCAACTCACTATACGCTGCTCGAACTCTTACCGACCGCAACGGAAGCTGAGATTAAAAAAGCCTGGCATGAACAAATCCAAGTCTGGCATCCCGATCGCTTCAATCATTCACCGACATTGCACCGGAAAGCGGAAGCCCGGACACAGCTGATCAATCAAGCCTATCAAACCCTCAGTGACCCCATCTCACGCGCACGCTACGATGCCACGACACAGCCCTTGCCCTCCCATAGGTCGCCCCACGCCCCTCCCCTGCATCAGGCCCATCGTCTGAATCGTACACCTCCCTCCGCCACGCCCTCAACAAACCGCATGGGCCCGCAAGGACCCTCGCGGGGCCTCAATCGCTCATGATGCTCTCCCGGCAAGGCCAGCCCAAACACCATGGTGCCGGCCATTACGATGCTTGGTCGACAGCCATGAGCATCTCCCCTACGAGTTTGAGAATCTCGTCCGCATCGCCGGAACCATTCGACGAGACATTACCGGCGGGTGATTACGCCATTGCGGAAGCGCCTGAGATTTTCTGTGTCGAACGTCGGCGCGTGGAAGAGTTCAACACGATCTTCTCGAATCCCTCCGACAACCGCTCGCCCTTTCTGCAAGAGATCGAAGCGCTCCTGGATTACCCACATCGGTTTCTGGTGATTGAAGGAACGATCCAATACAGCAAAGGCGGAGGACGGTTAGGCCAATATCACAAGAACGGCATGATGGATTTCTTAGATGGCCTAACGGCGAGATACGGGATCCAGGTCATTTATTCGGATAGTCGGGAAGAGGCCGAAGAACGAGTCGCCAATCTCGCAGCCCTGCACTATGCCTACCACTTTGCCGAGCAACAGGGACTCGGGCGCTGCCTCACGGAGGACGATTTGTAAGAACGTAGGCTGATGGCTCGGATGGAAAGCAGTATTTCAGTGAAACGTGAGGCGTAAAGGTGAAACGTTTCAGGCATTCAGCAAAGAGACGAACGACGCTGAGCTGTCCGCGTTCAAGTCCTCGTTCCAAATGCAAGCTGCCGCCACGCTTCATAGATGACCACCGCCACGGTGTTGGAGAGATTGAGACTTCTGCTGTCGGGCGTCATGGGCAAGCGAATTCTTTGTTGCTCGACAACACCTCCGAGAATCTCAGCCGGCAACCCACGGCTTTCCGGACCAAACATAAAGACATCGCCGGCGGCGTAGTCGACCAGGTCGTACCGTTGCGTGCCTTTGGTGGATATGGCAAACAGGCGGCGATCTTTCACGCTGGCAGCGCAATCGACCCAACTTTCGTGAACCGTGATCGTGGCAAATTCGTGATAGTCCAGTCCTGCCCGCAGCAATTGCTTGTCCTCCAGCGAAAAGCCCAGGGTCTTCACGAGATGCAGCCTTGCACCGGTATTGGCGCAGAGTCGGATGATGTTGCCGGTGTTCGGAGGAATTTCTGGCTGATAGAGGATGACATCGAACATGACGAAGATCGGAGCCTATGACTGATGGCCTATGGACTATAGCACGAACAAAGTAGAATCTGATCGCTCGTACCATCGGTTGGTTACTCTTGTTTGACGCAATACTCTGTAAGCCATATTCCATAAGCTCTTCAAGGTTCGGATGCCGTGGCCCATTCCACCATCACATGGCTTCTTGGTATAGTGCATCTCAATGGAAGAATGTCCACACCTTCATGAATAGCTCGTTGCCATCTCACATAAAAGACACGAGCGTCCGACCAAGACATCGCCACATCGCCATGCTTGTCGGTATGCCACTTGTGTTGATGTTGACGATGGGTCCCTTCGCGTTCGCGGAGAGATCCCGACAGTTACGTTCAGAGGAGCAAGTCGCTGAACATGCGAAAGCTGTGTGGGAGAGTGGTGCGATCAACCCTGCGCTCGAGATCCTCGACCAAGGAATTCAAGACCATCCTCAGGCATTCACGCTCCAGAAATTACGCGCCGATATTTCTTGCCACATCCCGTGGACCCCCGAGAAGCGGTGGAGGCCTATGAGGACGGTCCTCGCCAGGCTCCAACCGCGTTGGATGTTCGATGGGCCAAGTGGAGTGTATTGACTCGGTCCGGACAGGGAGAGGAGTCCATCGCCGAGTTAGGACGCATCGCAAAGGTTGATGTTCAGAATCCCTTGGTTCACCTGCGACTCGCACAAGAGCTCCGAAAACTCGATCGTCTTGAGGAATCGCTCGAATCGTATAAGAAGGCCGTGGAACTCGTTCCGGATTTGCTCGGCTGGCGATTAGCGTTGGCCCGTGCACGGTTCGACGTCCTGGATTATCAAGGCGCGGATAATGACGTGCAATACGTGTTGCATAAGCTGCCCCCTGGTTCTCCGCTGGAACTCCCTGCCAAGAATCTGCTCTCACAAATCAATGGAACCTCCATCGATCGGGGCCGGCGCTTCAACCCCGTTCTGACCAAAGACATGACAGGAGCACAGCGCAAGGAATGGGCCTCCATTCGAGCAGAGGCATGGACATTATTCTCTACGGGTCGATATCAGGAGGCCGAGCCGATCTATCAACGGCTGCTGGCCCTCAATCCCAATGATCCTCTAGCCAATTATCAATTAGGGCTGACCCTCCTGCAGCTTGGCCGGTGCAAGAACGCGCTGACCGTGTTTGGGAAAATGTCCAACCTCGATCCCACCGACGACGACTATGCGGACACGGTGTTTCGGATGGGCAAATGTCTCGTGGAGTTGGAACAGTGGGAGGACGCGTTCGTTCATTTTCAAACCCTCTATGACGCGGCCGTCGAGTTTGAAAAGAACAACAAAGATGTTCAACTTCCACCGGGCACTCGTGTGTTAGATAAAAATAAAATCGCACGGTGGCTCGAGAAGGTGCGCCCCCATGTTCCCGAATTGGCAAAGCTGAAGGCTGATGAGGCAACGGACCACATCCCCTCCGGCGGTTCGTCTCCTGCCGCAGCCCTTCCGGAGGAAGACCTGTATCGCAAAAGCCTTCGAGCGGTTTAAACCGCAACAACCACTGGACCAGCGGGCGTCGCTCATGGGCAGAGACGCCGACTTCAGTTGGTTTCGATTTGTGATCCCGGCGAGCAAGGTCGTGCGTGATGATTTTCCCACCGGCGCCCATGAATTTATTCCCTTGAACCCAGGGGACAGCTTTCCCACCACACAGACAGAGATCTACTTGGTCTTTGGACTGGTGTCGGCCTCATTTGATGCCGTGCCCCTCACCGCACGCGCTGTTTTTTGGAAACATCTGGAGATAACTGGAGAGCAACGTGCCGTCGCACAGGACCACGTCCTGACATCCATGAATGACCAGTCCGGCTATTTCATGTTGACCCTCCTAACACTGGTTGGACAACTGGCCTCTACCACTGTGGGTTGTTCGCGGGAGAGCGGACGTCCGCAGATACCCTTGTGGATGAGGTCAGATTCCGTATCATTGCGCCACCCCGGTCCTCGTAACACGCGGCACAAATGAGTACGTGCCTCGTGATGCGTACCCACGAAGATCACCGTATCTCGTGAAGCGTATCTCGTTATTCGTGCGGGACTTGCGAGAAAAGCGAGACGGGTCGGAAGTTTCATCTTCGCGAGTCGCGTTTGTCGCGCACGTCTTGGTTGTCTGCTCACGATTCACGAACGTCGCTTCACGAACGACGAGAACCGGATGCGCTGGACGTCTGCTGGGAAGGCGAAACTACATGGTCGATCAGGAGGAGCGGCTCATCACGATGGCTATGAGGGAGATGCCACTGACTTGGCTGACCAGAGCCGCTGGACTGCGCGGAAGCACCACGAAGAGCCGCGCAAGATGGCAGCCAAATCCATATAGCTTCGCTGGCCAGGATCTGAACACCGTATGCGCTGAAAAATTCGCTAACGCCGATTGGAGACACAGGACCGGTCGCACCGGGAAGAAATATCTCGTCGTATCAAATGGAGAGAAAAATGCCACGCCCAACCCCTCCATTCGTCATCGCATCAAGCACGCCATGCGAAGCAGTGCAGATAGAGAAATAGAGAAACAGCCCCGTCATCGCCACCGCCGGCTTGCCTCGATACCACAAAGCCACAAGACTCCCAGCTAACAGCGCCGCAAACACTACCGAGTGCGTCAGTCCGCGATGGCCCACACATCACCGTACTGAATGCCAAAGTGAAACCCAATCACATCCAGGTCCGGCACGACCGAGCATAGCGCACCCAAGAACAACTCGCGCCAACTCAGTTCCTTATTCTGAAAGGCCTTCCCCATCGCCAGAGCGACGATGGCATGGGAAAATGCGGACGCCATTCAATACCTCCTACTGCAATCCAGACACCGCGAGACCCTACGCTCGGAAAGCAGGCTCGTCAAGAATGGCAGACCTCGTGAAACGTTTCCGGACTTTTTGGCGAGAGTTAAGCAGGCGCACCACGGTGGGCGGCTGGCTGGCTAAAGCGCCATACGCTTAACTTCCCCGATTGAGCAATTCTGGCGATTCGCTTCTGCCCGAACGGGTCTTCAGCATGTGGATGAGTTCAATTCGTAGAGTGCTGTTCAGACGTTGCCGTGCCTCAAGTGGCAGGCGAAGTAAACTCCACCCCAAACTGATAGCCCTGAACCCATTTGATCGTGCCGAGGTCAATTGACAGCGCCGGCCTCTGATTTGGGGAGCAGTACACTCACGCGCACGTCACTGCCGCAGAGGACCTCCCGATCGCACATGACGGAGCACCCCATCAGCGACAGGTTGGTCAGCACTGCCTTCGCCGACAAACTGGAGCCCCACCGAAGATGACAGGATAGTAAAGCGGGAACCGATGATAGGTTCGAGAATAAGTGACGGGGCGCCATCACAACCTCCGTGACGGTCGAATTGTAGCCGAAGCAGGCAATGTAGAGCGGTATCCTACCTTAGGAGGAGACCCTTAACTCGTGAAACGTGAAGCCCGGCTGGTTGCTTTTGTTTGTTTGGTTTATCTCGTTTATTTGGTTGAACCAGACTAACCGAGGTAAACCAGACAGACCACAAACGACGGGGACCGAAGCGGTGGGGTGGTGACAGGGCTGAGCCTTACGGTCTGACAAATCCCTGTTTCGATCAGGCGACCGAGTCATGTCTTGGGAGATGCGCCCGTGACCGCAAGGTATGCCGCTTCAATTGGCTAACGAGGTAGAGCACAATGACCAGATTCAACAGCAGCACGCCGACCCGAAGAATCGACACCTGTTCAATGACCTCCGTAGAGTTCGAACGGAGAGCAACGCAGGCTCGTCGACACCACACCGTCAGATACGCGGCCCAGGTGAACTCAGCCACAGCCCAATGCCCTCCCACCAACAACATCCCCGCATAGCCCAGACTGACGAGCCCCGCCAGCAGCACATTTTGAGGGTTGAAGGGCATCCACTTTCAAAATCAGGGCATGGATGAGGCGCGAGTCGGCATTCAATTGAAGCGCTTCAATCAGAAGCGAGAACAGAGTGGCAATCTCAGCATGTACCAATTTCAGAAGGCCCAACCCGAGGAGGGAGTAACGGCAGACCCTTCACCACCTTGAACACCGCAATCACGGCCAGGCCGGTATGGGTGCGAGCGTCGCCGTCATCAATTCAGAGGTATCACAATCAACGAGGACCGAACCCAGCTATACTTATCTTTGTCCTCCTTTTAGCTCATGCCATAAACAGTATTTTCCTTTGGAGGAGGCAGGTACGTCCTAGCGCTAGCCACTACACGCACTACATCTTGTCATCAGAGGAGAACACATGGCGAGCCAAAGAATACAGCCTGGTGTTTGTGAACGTGATCGCGGGTTGCGCCGTCAGCCTATGGTTTTTCATACCGGCGGGGCCCACTGGCGCCTCACAGGCGATTATGGGAAGCAACGAACCTCCGACATTTGTGACGTGGCCCGAGAAGGGCCTGGGACTTTCCCGATCGACTTATCAGGTTTAAGAAAGACATCGACCAGGTAAAACCCGACGGTCGCCGCTATCTCATGGCCTCACATCCCAAGACAGGACTCAACGTGTCTGTCACCCTTGAGAAAGTCCCGACCCAGGCTTCGGCACAAGGGTGCAGGGAACAGCTTCAACAGACACAGAAAGAAGGCCCGTTTGTTACCCGTGGGCGGGACATCAATCTCAAGGCCGACGGCGAGATACCGACCCTTGAATATACCCTTCACAAGATCCCAGGGGAGTCCAGCTGGATCAAAGAAGACTGTGTATGCGTGCATGGCGCAAGACAACGTCCATGCCGACATCCAGCTTTCGAAGGTACAATACACCACAGCCGATGCGCCGCTCTTTCAATCTATTCTCAAAACCGTTCGCTTGCAGCTGCTCCCCTTCAAGAGACAAGACAAACCCCGGCGCCAACACCAGCGCCGGTTCTGGCGCCGGTGCCGGATGCCAGAACCACCGCCCGATAGCAGGCAATTGCTCAATATAGGAAACGCTCTCTACCTGCAAAACAAATACGCCCAGGCTATTCCACCCTATAAGAAAGCGTTCGAGCTTGAAAAAGTGGAGCCGCAACTCGATAGGAACCCTTTGGCGCGTCCTAATCGACAATCTAGGTATGGCCTATGGGATGACCGGTCATCTAAAGGAAGCAAGAGGCCACGTTTGAGCAAGGGATACAGGCTGACCCTACCTACCCGATGTTTCACTACAATTTAGCCTGCGCGTTTTTCGGAAATGAACGACCTCAATCATGCGATGCAATCGCTCAAGACAGCGTTTATCCATCGCAAAAACCAGAATCCTGGCGAAGGGGGGGATGCCCGATCCACGCCCAGGCCTCGTCCTTTTCAGCGCTTCATGAAGAACGATACCTTCCGTAACTTGGTCAACGACCTGACCGCACACAAAGAGCACGAGCGCCATAAACTGAAGGAAGGTGAGTTGAAACCGCTTCCCGTCCCCTCAGAAGGAGAGCGTACTAAGAATGAGAACGGGAATACGACGGGGCGACGAACACGGACGCGGTGGGACGGCTGGCAGGGCTGAAGTGGCTGATCCAGACCGAAACGGTGCCTGACATCCTTTGATCTTCGGTCACTATTTCTTCTCAGAAGGAACTTCACCTTTACTACGACCTTGCGCCCCTTTCTATTTTGCACTCACCGTTCGAACAAGTCTTCGTTCGTGTTTCCTGCTTCTCCAGACAAGACTTCTTATCCTCTTGACTAATGGCCGACATCGAGGCACTTTTTCACCTCCTCCCGAGCGGCGTTGAATACATTGCGTGCAAAGGCTTGGGCGTCAGGTTGCGCACTTCTTGGCATCCGTTACAGCAGTTTCGGCCGAGTTGGCTCAGCTTCCACTGGATCGAGCGGAGCAACCACTTCAGATTGTTTCTTCCAGAGCCTCATCGCGTGCGGTCTCCGCTTCTCATAGCCTCCTTCTCTGCTTCCGCAATCGTTTTTCTTTTCTGCAAGTCCACAAGACTGTCTTGTGCCTGCGCCATAGTTATCCCACAGAAACATGAAAGCCAGTACAATCAGATTCGTTCGCCTGAGTGTGCCATTCCGAGAATGCGTAGCATTCGTTTGCCTTCATTCGAGGCGGTCATAGATCCAGCATGGCGACTTTGCTTATCCATCTTCAACATAACACGTTCTCTCTTCAAGACTTTCCAAGATACCTCTCACGACCCACGCACATTTCCGACGAGCCAGTGCACGGTTGGAGTCGCCAGCATCTATTCAGTTGACTGGTCCTTCGAACGGCAGTTTCCTCAAGATCGAAATTTGGCGACAGGTTAGTCTCGTGAAATGAAGAGTCAACGGGGAACGACCTGCCGAAATACCAACGAGAAACGACGGGACACGAGAACTCGGACACGGTGGGGCAGGGGGTACAACCAGACGCGAGGTTGGCAGTACAATGTAGGCTATGTATAAGCTGGTCGTCTTACTCGCCATCGTCGGAGCAACATGGCCAAACATGCTGCTCGCACTTGAGGAGCAACCAATTCAAGAACCGCGACTTTAGCGAGCGTTTAAAGCCAGCGCGCTGGGTTCCGAGGGCGGGGCACAAGTGTACAAGGATCCCGAGGGAAATGCTGATTCCATTCTCGATCCACCTGGTGGCGAGCAGCGCGTCACCGTGCAGCCGCCGCAAAGTTCGTCGATGAACCTCGGCCCTCCCCCTTCAGCTAGAGAACCCTCCATTCCACCTACCGCAGGCCATCGTTCCCGCTAAGCCACCAGTTCCTGATTTTCCACAGAAGGCCCTGCTAGGCAGTACCCGCCCTTTCCCCGTTCTGGGCTTTTTGCTCTTATCCTCGAACCGTTTGGCGGCTGACGTGGCTTTCCTCGCGTAAAAGGTGAAACGTGAGACGGAAGGCGTGGAACGTATCTCGTTGGGGATAAGAGCCTATGGCGAATGGCAAGAAAGAAGAGCTGAGGGTTCGGATGGAAAGCCGCACTTCGTGAAACGCTTCGGGCTTTTGACTGAAATGGCCCCTGATACATTTTTCTCCCCTTGTTTTTATCTCCTCTTGACCAAGTCACCAACATTCATTAGCGTTCCATACCTCATCCCCATACTCACCACAGAGATTTGCAGGTGGTAGAACATGAACGAATTGCCTCCATCAGACCAAGATCCCTTCACTGCCGCTTCACTAGACGCCAAGAGACGCCTAGATACTGCGAAGATACAAGAACTCGTGCGAATAGGGCAATGAAGTAGATGCCGAACCCTTATTCATTCACTTATTGGTGATGCTCAGTATATGGTCCCTATAGACCTGGCTCGGGAATCCACGCATGCCGAGTCTAGTCGGTAAAGAGTGAACTCCTGCGCATATCATCTGTTCCCTCTGAGCCCGGTGTCGGGGCCAAATAATAGAACTCCCATCCTCCCCAATCACACATCGATCAAGCAATGAAATCGATAGACAGCAGTATTGAATGCCAACAGATGCAATGCAGATCACCCTCGAGCGGCTGGACTGGGACACATCCAACTCAGGCAGAAGCCATCGCAGCCCAGCTGTCAGCGCGAGACAGCTGTTATCCGAGCGGTCTGCATACCCCCTATCAAACCTGCAAGAGGAGATCTCTGGCATCCAAGGCCAGTGTTTGAATCTTGGTTCAAAAAACGCGCGCAGGCATAGCTCGGACCGACACGATGCCTCCGTGCGCAACTTGTCGCAATCATCAAGACTCAGGAGATGCACTCAAATGAATGGCTGAGCCAGCGCCCAATCTGCGCCATATGCAAAAGGCATTCGCCAAATTTGGAAGGAGCTGCGTCAAGCGAAAACGAAAGGGCTCAACGTGGCTTGAGACGCAGATCTTTTTTTAGCCGTTTCCCAACGGCAAAATATGCTGGCGGTTCTTCAAGCTACGCAAATAAACTGTTGGAGCTTTTCTCCCCGACAAGGTTCCGGTATCTAGGAGAAACCATTCGGATTGAGCCAAAAAAACCATCAGGAGGGGAGGAATGGCTGGGCGTGCCCTTGATCAAACCTGATTGGATGTTCACATGGCGAACGAGTTGCAAAGGTGATGGTCTGCGCCGATAGACGTGAGCAGACATCCTCTTTTCGTGCTCGCGCAAAACCGGGTCCTCCTTTGTGATATTCGAATACTCTTGATCAAAGCTGTGGGACCGCGTTCGATGGAAATCGCACGAGCGGGATGGAAGCTTTCACAGTGGGCAATACTCATCCAGAAGAGGAATCTGGCTTCTGAACAAAAAACAGCTGAATTCATGGGACGCCTTTTCCCGGAAAGCAGGCTAATACATACCGGAAAACCGTCATACCCAGACCCCGATCAACTCGGAGGCGTTACGGAGCCTCAGACTTTGTCATATTCACTGGCCTCCTTTTCTAATACTTGTTGAAGCCAAAGCCGCACAGTTTCGCCTAGCTTCTCAACTCTGGGGATATCGCTGGAACTACGGTCATCCTTCAAGGCAAAATATTGAAGATGCATTCAACCAAGCGAGAAGGGCTGCAAGATACATTGATTCTACGAGTGAAGCAAAAATTCACCGAGCAATTACCGAAAGAGCCTGTTCGTCAAGAAGGCGGAGATCGAAAGTCAACAAAAAGACATACTACCTTACATCAGCCTCCACCACCTTTCTCAAATAGCTGCACCCGTTTGGCACCAGTCACTTCATTAGGGATTGTTCCGAGATTCGAAAGTACCCTTGTGCAATGTCTATTGCAGACCTGGAAATTGCAAGGAATTCTGTCCGTGCCCTGATGTATCTTCCACTACGGATCGCAGAATTACGCTCGAGAAAGAAACCGTCGTAATCGTTAGCTGATGAGTTGGATCATGTTTGGGGCGTACTTGAAGTCTCGCTTGCAGCCGAATCGCCTGTGGAGCGAAATCGGGAAGGAAAGTACAACTTTGTGCGGCTGCAAGGTCTTCAAGAACTGCGTTCGATTTCATGGTCGATTATCGACGAGGTGCTAGAACGGAGTGCGGCACCTGTTATCGAATTGAAGTGCCGGATGAAATCAAAGCGATACTTCAGCGTTTGTTCTCACAGAGGGAAGCGATCCCGGGGCACGTTGGATCGCGTTCGCAATCTTAGGACTCTCTGATGCTGACCTCCATGCGCTTCTTCTTCGCATGATGGCTGAACTCCGAAGCCAGATCCCTGCACTCAGACAATTAAGACGCGCAACACCGTTACCTGGAATGATCGCAAAGTTATCACTGTACTAGCGTGCAAAAATCTTCAGGTGGAGCAGTTGTACGCCTCAACTCATCGACGAACTATTTCGGAGAAGTATCGGCGTCGCGGTACGCACTGAGCATTGGATTCGGGCTTGATCTTGCCGGATCCTATGAAGTCGTTCCACTTTGCTATATATCTGGGCCTCTTGGCCGGCAACGGCACGACTCTGAAATAGAGAAGCTACTTCAGGAAGATCATGCACATTCGGTTCCAGTTGCTGGCCAGCGTGCTCTTTACCTGGGCCTAATGAGCCATGTATCTGCGGTAGCACCGAGAAGTTTAAGAAGTGTTGCCGGGATATTATAATCCAGTCTCGTCGATAAATAATTTTTCTGACTCTTGGCCTGTATCGGTCCCAACGTGCGCGCGTCAAATTATTATGCTCCTTCAAAGCTCGCTCGTTTCTCCCTCTCTCTGAATGACAGAGCGGCTGCTGTTTTCTTGAAGAGGTGAGTGGTCAGCCTGTCCTTCACTGCGCGCATCGAGCGACCACCGTTTCATCGTGGGGACTCTGCGAGCAAGAAGTGATAGCCTGACTGCTCCCCATATCCTGACTGCGCTCTACAATTTCTCTCCCCCCGCATTCCCCCTCTGCCTCTGTTCATCACTAATCACATTACCTTTGTAACAACTAACTCGCTGTTGTTCAGCAACAATCATTCTACAATTTTATTGCTCATCTTCGAGCCCGGCAACAATCTCTGCTGATGTCCCCCTATAAATGGTGGCAAACCCATCCATGACTACCTCTTGACCGAAAACATGCCAGGCGAGGGCGAGACCATTTCTCCTCGGGTTGGTGCAAACTGGTCTCACGACGTCGTGCCCTGCGCGCCCTCAATGGGTTAATTAGTTTGTCTCGCTGATTTGGTTGAATCAGACTAACCAGAGAAACTAGATGAACCAGACCAAATCGCAGGCCTTCCCGCACTCACCTAGTGTGACACGAGCCAGGAGTCTGTATAATCCGGCACCGGCATCCCGATGGACAGACCGCACGACTCAACCTTGTGAACACACTGCACGACTCGCCCCTCCACGGATACGCTGGCTCATCCTCGCCTTGCTCTTTTTCATCAGCGTCGTGACCTATATCGACCGCGTCAATATTTCAGTGACCGCGCGTCAGATGATGCCGGCCTATGGGATGACCGATCAAGCAGATGGGCTGGGTCTTCTCGGCCTTCGTCGTCGGCTACGCCCTGTTTCAGATTCCGGTGGATGGCTGGCCGATCGCTGGGAGTCCGAGTGGTGCTCACCGTCGCGCTCCTCTGGTGGTCGATCTGTACGGCGTTGACAGCCATGGTCGCCGCATCCTCGCTCGCGAGCCTCGTCGGGATTATCGGAGCTTTGATGCTCGTGCGGTTCTGCCTGGGGATGGGAGAAGCCGTGGCGCTGCCTGCCTTCAATCGCGCCGTCACCAACTGGTTCCCGGCTGACGCGCGAGGCTTCGGCATCGGGATCGCGATCGGAGGCATCGGATTGGGTTCCGCCATGACCCCGCCCATTGCCGCCTGGGTGATGGTGAACTGGGGATGGCAGACCGTGTTCTATCTCGCGAGCCTGCTCGGAATCGGGATGGGACTCCTCTGGTGGCTCCTCTCGCGCAGCCATCCGCACGAACATCCCTGGGTGAATGCAGGCGAACGAGGCCCTGCTCAAGCGGGCAGCCGACCAGCCACCATCGCCAGCCGTGCCCTGGCGAACATTCAGTCGGACCCCCACCATCTGGGTGGTTGGTGATCAGCTACAGCTGCCTCGGCTATGTCGCCTACGTCTATCTGTCCTGGTTCTACTTGTATCTCGTCAACGTCCGAGGATTCGATGTGCTCCGCAGCGGACTCTACGCCTCGGCTCCCGTTTCTGGCCATGTTGGTGTTTTGTCCTCTGGGCGGCTGGGTGACCGATCGACTCGCAGCCCGCTACGGTCTCACCACCGGACGGGCTGTGGCCGGCATGACCGGCATGATCCTGGCTGGGTCAGCGATTGCGCTGGGTGGCGCTCGTCGATTCTCCCTTTCTGGCGATCACCAGTCTGTCATTGCGGCGCGGGCTGGCTCTAGCTTTGCGGTCGGCGCCTGCTGGGCCTCGACGACCGATCTGTCTAAAGCCCATGCCGGGACGTTGTCGGGGCTCATGAACACCGGCGCCAATATCGGCGGCGCGATTTCCCCGACCCTGACGCCATGGCTGGCCCATCGTTGGGGCTGGCCGGTCTCGTTAGGCGTTGCCGCAACCGTGGCCATCGTGGGCGGCCTCCTGTGGCTACGCATTAAGCCCGGAGATGGGCTGCAACAACGATGAATGGTGAATGTATCAATGTTGAATGGTCGGAACGTGCTATTCTCCGCCCACAATCCAACAGTGCTCATCATTCAACACTCAGAATGTCTGCGAGGCGTCTTGCCTCCGCAGGATGCCCTTGCTAGATTGATAGGCCATGCAATTTCAAAAAATCGATCCGCGCGTCACCATTACAACGAAGTTCGGCGAGATCAAGATCCGGTTCTACCCGGACGACGCGCCGCGTCACGTCGAGAACTTTCTCAAGCTCGCTAAGATGGGGTTCTATGATGGAACCATCTTCCATCGCGTCGTTCCCGGATTCATCATTCAGGGCGGCGATCCGCTGAGCAAGAATCCAGACCGTTCCTGCACGGTTCTGGCAGTCCCGGCTACTGGTTGAATCCGGAAACCAGCGATCGGCCGCATAAGCGGGGCGCGATCGGCATGGCGAAGGTCCCACGCGGAGAGCAACAGCACGCGGGACCCCAACGATACGTCGGCTCGCAGCTCTATATCTGCAAAGTCGCGGACGGCAGCGGATCTGGAATACCGAACCTACACCGTCTTCGGCGAGGTCTTCCGGGGCATGGAGGTGGTGGACAAGATCGCGTAGCCGCCGCCCGAGACGACTGTGACAACTCCCTGGATAAGCCCATCACGATGACAATGACTTGGTGAAAGTGTAGGGGTGTTGGAACAACACCGTGCGCTTGCCCCCTGCCCCGAGCGCGCGCTCCTCAGAATGGGCTCGCTCACGACTGGCCGCAATGGGAGCAGCGCGGTGCGATTCCACGGAATACCAGGTGAAGATATGTCGCTGACGTGCTTGGAAGCGAGCAGTATAGAAAGGCAGCTCGTTCGACGCGCGCAGTGAAAGCCATAACTCCGCCAGTCCTCGTGCCTCACTCAAAGGAGTACAGCGCGGACAGAGCTGCTCAAACAGACTATCCAGCAAGGCCGCAAAACTAACTATCACTTCATAAGGGGTGGCTGGGATGATCCCAGCTGCGCGCGTCCAGCGAGGGCCTTCGGAGGCCGCGCGTTGCGCGAGCAAGGGGATCGTCCCCAGCTACCCGCCCTGTTTCAGTCGCCTGCTTAGAAGAAGGCCATGCTGGCATACGTGACCGTCGAATTGAACTGGTCGGTGATCCCGCGGTCGTAGCGCAAGCACCTGCCCACTCTCCGCCTCGATCAACCGCAGCAAGGAATAGATGGGTGAGAAGCCGGAGATCCGGCGCTGGTCCTGTTCTTTCCTGATGTAGTTGGCAAATTCTTCCGGCTGTCGCTCCTCCACCGGCTTCAACATTTCCAGGTCGAACTGCATGCAGCGATGAAAGGAGAAGTCCGTCGGAGGCGCCTTGTCTCCGTAGCGCATGCCCAAATGAGCCAGCTCTCCCGCTGCGATCACGCAGTAGGCCCTGCCCGATTGCGTGAGTACCTCTCGAAGCCCGGTCAAGAACTGATCGACCGATTGGCGAACGGTCGGATCCCCCAGGCTCGCCGCGGAGAAGGAACTCAAGATCGGCACGATGGTGAAGGGCTTCTTGCTCCCCACAATGTCCTGAAGAAACGGGAGCTGAAACTCCACGGCTTGCTCCGCTTGATGGCAGAGATCGTCTTCAAAGAAGGTCGGGAGCTTGGCCTTGAGCTGACTCAGGATCGGTTGGTCGGCGGACACGACCCCGAGAGGCGTCTCGAAATCCTTATCCGTCACGGCAAACACATAGTCCAATCCGGCAGAGGCCGTGCCGATGATGACGAACAGATCCGGCTGCTCCGCATCTTGCAGCTCTTTATAGGCCCAGGCATAGATCGGCCCTGCTTGTTTCAGGTCGTAGGTCGGTGCGACGAGGCCTTTGATCTTTTCCCCGCATGCTCTGACGGCTTGAAGTCCGGTCCTTCCTTCGACGTAAAGAATCCGTCGATCTGCTTTTTCAGTTTCGCGCCGTCTGCTTCATACCCCCGCCCGGCAAACGCCGCGCGACGCAGTGGGCTCTGCCGATAGGCCTCCCGAGCCAGCCGGCGAGCGTCCTCAGCACGCTGACCTTCCAAGAACAGTTTCTCATTTAGGTCGGAGACCAACTGATCCATCTTGGCCGGGAACGAGAAATTCACCGAATCGTTTGAGATAGAGCGCCCCGATTTCAGCCAGCGAATGCTCGCCGTCGAAATGCTGAATGATGAAAAAATAGTTGAGCGGGAGAACGAGCTTTTCCTTACTCAGTCCCGTCGGGTCCCAGAGGACCATGTACTGCTCCTCACCTTCTTTGATCGGCGAGAACTGCAGATTTCGAAGAGCGGGGTACTGTTTGGGATCGTTCGTGGGGCTGTTGCAGTCGTCATGAGGCTCCTTATTGAAGTCCCCATTGTAACGAGGGGATTGCGCCCGCTGCAACCGCTGAGCTGGTGCACTTTGGTGCACTCGCAGTCTGGTCTGATTGATCTGTTCGGTCTGCCAGTCGAGTGGTCAGGGTACCCTCTGAGCGTACCTGAGACCAGATAGACCAGATACGACGCCAGACAGACTCAGACAGACCTACTTTCTCTTCGGGTGCTCGCCTGCTGGACCGTCGGGCCATCACCACCAAGGTGAGGATGGTCAAACCCAAGAGCCAGAGGCTCGGCCGGCCGTAGGAGGGATCGGTGAACTCGATGAGATCGGTCAATCGCCCGATCAAGAGCGACATGCGGGCCATCACGGTGTAGCCGAACGCCGCGCCGAACGCGATCATCAGGAAGAGGATTCCTGTCCGGGCCACGACCTTGCCTGGCCCAGTGTGCTCGACGGAGAAAAAGAAGTAGAACAGCACTGGAGCTGACGCCGACCAGAATGATGATGGTGTTCAGGCTGCTGGCGGGATTCAGGAGGCTCCAGGTAAAGGTGACGCCTTCTCCCGGTACCAACGTCATCAGCGGGCGGACCGTATCCTCGATCTGTTTCAAGATAAAGGACGAGATGGTTCGTGGGATGGCCAGTCCCGATCCGACACCCACGATGAAGGCGAACGCGTAACGTGACAGCCAGGCCGCTTTCGGTACATAACGCGTGAGCATGAGCATGCCGATGGCGACCGGAATCAACAGCGCCCACTCCCTGTTCTCGACGATCGGCTTCCAGATGAGCTGCACGACCACGGTGTCGTAGGTCTTGACGATCGGTATAGCCGACCGACACGCCGACGTAGAGATTCTCCGCCAGCTTGAAGAGCGGATTGTCCTTGTACAGGAACGTGAAGATGAAGAGCGTCAAGCCCTGTCGCCACCCACCCCCGATGATGGTTTCAACCGGCATCAGTTCGTTACGCTCCCACTGGCCCTGCTGTCGGGCAGTGTTGCGCGATCGACAGATAGAACACGTTACAGATGATGACCAGCACGATGATGGCGAGATGGGTGGCCGACTGGGCATCCATGCCGGCAACGGCTCTTGCCCTTCTGGCCGATCGAGGCTTTCATATTCCGCCGCGCCCCGCAGGCCGCCGATCAGGCCGTTGATCTGCCCGCTGCGCAACAAGCGGATAGCAGCCCCGGCGCCATGACGCCCGTGCAGCCCCGCCGAGTTCGAACTTGTATTTGTCCTTGCCGAAGACATACCAGGCTTCCACACCGGGATTGCCGGCGCCCAGGCTGACGGCATAGTTCACATCGCGCAGGCTGGCGATGCCTTGCAGCACTGGCAACCCCTTCGTGGGCTTGCCGTTGTAGTCGGCTGGGAACGCGCCATAGAGATCCTGCCCCATGTTGATGATGACGGCAGTCCCGCCGGGGCTCCACCCAAGGAACACATAATCCTTCCCGCTTTCCTTGCCCATCTCGCGGGCAACCTGCGTGACGACCTGATCGGCCATGCCGGTGCCGGAGACCCAGAGCGTCATCGCGATTACGCGGAGGTTCTTCCTGAAAGCATGACGCAGCAGCGAAATCGCTTGGGGATGCAGCTCAGGCTTCGACGCCGGATCGAAGTCCAGCGAGAGCAGAAACACGGACCCCTCGAGGAGCGACTCGATGTAGTCGTACACCCGCGCACCTCCGGCGAAATCTTGATCGGCAAACCAACCGGGTAGAGCAGCGGGAGAAGCGTGCAGAGGCCGATCACCAGGAAGATGATCCGCCGGTCGATCTTCAGCATGCGTTCAGCGAACGTCATACGAGGTACCCGTTATGTAAGGTGTAAGCGTGAGGCGTCAGGTGGCGGATTATGAGGTGTCTCATCTTGCGCTTTACACCCTGAACGCCTTAACGTCTAACGCTATTCCTTCCGCCTCCCAGATACGACCGTTCCATGCTGAAGATGATCTTGATGGAGAGCGCGACCGTGCCGAGGCTGACGCCGATCAGGATCGCACGCCGCACCGACGCGTTCAGCACGTTCAAAATCCACTGAGACAGGTCGCCGCTGAGCGGGATCAGATATTCTCCGAGCGGGACGCGGCCCATCATGACGATCACCGCCGCAATGAGCAGCACCGCCGCCTCGCGACTCCGCGCCCGGAACGACCGATAGGCTGCCGAGGCGATGAAGAACGCGAGGATGGCGAACATCGTCCCCTGCAGCGGGACCATCATGAAGTTATAGATCCACCCAAAGGCCGTCATGGTGCCGTCGACGGCTTCCTTGCCGTTCGACCACAGGCCGACCGCAATGGTACCCAGCATGCTGACATAGAGGACGAAACTATAGCCCCATCCCGCTTCTTTGCGCCGGATCTTGATGGCATGGACGTGGAACAGGCTGCTGACGCCCAGCACCAGCGCGAACCCGCCGATGATCTGGAGCCACTTGGTGACGGAGGTCAGCATCTGCTCCGAGGCCGGGTGCGGCACATAGTATTGCGCCGCGAACACGATGCCGGTGATGAGCGTGATCAGGAGCGGGACCTGTCGGCGGAGAAAGATCATTTCACGTCTTTGAACAGGTCCAGAAATAATTGCGGCCACTGCGCGTCGAGCATGACCCCGAGGGTGGCCAGTACGGTCCCGATGCCGAGCACGCCGAGGATGAGCGCCTTGCCGATGTCCTGTCCGCGCAGCGTGCCGACCTGAACCGGTTCTCTGGAGAGATAGGCGCTGGCGGCGTAGAGCTCCTCCCGATCAAGGTGTAGTCGCAGGTGGTGACGAAGAACAGGAGCTGGTGATCGGAGTCCGTCCCGGCGATTTGGATCGCGCCGGTGCTCGCGCCCGTTTCAGTCAACAGCAGCGCCTCGGCAAAGTACGACCCCATAAAGAAATTCGCTGCCGGTTTTTGCGCAGCATGATGCCGTCCACTGCCGCGGTGTAGCTGAATTGATCCGACGTAATGAAGAAATTCGAATCCTCCTTGTAGAGATCGGGCTTGCCAGCTTCCAGGTAGGCCTGTTTCGTAATTTCCTGGCAGACCGCCATGGTAATCGGATCGCGGTGCGGCACGAGCAAATCGGTCTCATAGGCTGCCGTGCGTTTGGCCACGCGCCCGAGAATGACCGCCGCGGCGATGGTTGAGGGATCGCTCATGTCGTGGGCGCCGGTGAGGTAGAGGATCGGCTTGCCCAACTCGGTCGCGCGGCCGATGGCCTCATCCACAGCATCGAGGCCGGGAATGCGCCGGAGGAAGATCTCCCGCTTTCTGGCTGTACTGATGGCGTAGAACACGATGCCGCCGAACAGGAGCGCCAGCAAGAGATTATTCATCTGATTCCAGTTCATCCAGTTCGGTTGTGGCGTAGCCTGAACCGGCGTGGCGATTCCACGATCGTCATTCAGCACGGCAGCCACGGTGATGCTGTAGGCGGTCCCGTCCTTGAGTTCGACCCCCTCCCGTTCCTCAGCGTGAACTGGTGCTGGTCTCCAGTCGTCGGCCTCGTCCACCAGGGCCACTTGGATTCACGGACATAGCGTTGGTTCGCGGGGAACTCCGCCACGACTTTCATCGCAGCCGGATCGGACACCGTGGTTCCCTCGCTGAGTAAGACCTGATACCTGGCTGCAGCACTATCGTAGGAAGCGGGCGACCAGATCACAGTCAGGCTGCCGCCGCCATCGCTCGGTGTATCGAACGCACGAACATCTTGCGGTGGCGCGAGAGGCGTCTGTGCCAAAACGACAGAGTGTGACAAACCGATGACACAGGCAGCGAGAAAGAAATCGTGCGAAGGACCCGCGACGCCTGAGACGACAGGGTGCACCACGCGCTGCCCTTACCCCTTACCCCCTAACCCCTTACCCCTCACGCTTCTCACGCTCCTTCAATCAATTCAATATTCGTCCGCGGGATCACGGCCTTGCTGCCGTCGCCGAAGCGGACTTCCATCACGCGCACGTCACTCTCGGTCGGAATCTTCTGGAGATCGGACGGCAGACTCGCGACTTCGCCGATCTTTCCAAACAACGGGTCTCGAATGATGCGAACCTGGTCGCCGATCCTGATGCCTTCCCGCTGCGGAACGGTTGCCGCGCCGTGATCGCCAGATGCGCCTGCGCCTTTGGGAATGATGATCTCCGGCCGAATGACGCCGGCACGAATTTGCGTGGCGCCTGAGATCGAAGCCGGTTGTCCTGCATGAGCGGAGAGAAGCGCGAATGTCTTGCCGGCCATGGGGATGGCGCCGAACCCTTCGGTGAGAATCAGGGTAAAGCCGACCTGTTCCGTGCCCGTGATGGCCACGCCAAGGTCGTAGCCCAGAAGTGCGCGCAAATCCTTATCGTGAATGCCGCCGATAACCAAGCCCGCAACCCCACCTCTTTCGCGCGAGCCAACGCGTCCGAAGAGATGAAGGAGCCGCCCACGACGACCTTGCCTTTCATGTCCGCGGTGAGGTGACGAGGCGTGAGCGCTTCGTCCGGCGACGTCACCGCGATCACGATCTCGCCCCAGGTTTCACCGCCGATGCCGAAGATGCCCTGCACCAGACTGCAATCCGTTTCGACCACGACGCCTTGCTGCGGAATCACCTCGACAATGCGCCCGTCGACATAGCCCAACAGCTCCAGTACGCGCGGCGGCTCTCGCAACAGCACCTGCCCCGTGACGGCAGAAACGGATTCCACGACGCCGGTGATCGGCGAGAGGACTTCCGTCTTCAGCCACTTGATGAGCGGTTTGTTCTCGGCCAGGATCTCGTCCTTCTGCACCGGGTCGCCGGCCTTCTTGATCAAATATTCATGGATCTCATCCGGCGCCACGCCCAACTGATTGGCGAGATTCAGGGATAGACCTTCCCGGGCAATTCCGCACGAGCCACCGCCTGATTCGCCCGCACGGTCTCCCCGGTTGCGACCAGCACGCTGCCAGGCAGCGACAACATCCGTCGACGACGGACCGTCGTGCCTGCTCTGTGACGGTTAAGCCTGGGGTGTAGGAATGGGCCATAGTTCACAATAGGTTATGAGTGCTGAGTGCTAGACTGAGCGAAGATGATTCGCTCGATTCTTCTTCGCCATTAGCCATTGACCTCCAACCTCAGCTTTCGGATACAGATCCACCGCCTGATACCATTTCGTGAGCGATGCCACTCTGGCCGCGTGATCGGTCGGCAACTGCAACGGACGCCCGCGCCCATCGAGTAAGAGTCCCACCACACCGCCTTGCACCTCTCGCGTGACCGCGACTCCCGCCCCTGCCCCGAGATTCACCTGTTTCGCCGGCTGGACTGCGATCGAAGCCTTCTGACCGCTGGCCAGGGAACCAGCCGCAGGTCGCCGAACGAGAGTTGCCCTTGTCCACTCGACCATCCGGGAAGGTGATGGCATAGTCCGCGCACCGTTCCCCGTCCTTCCCCTGCCCGATCGGCGCGACACAGGTCCCCAAGTACACCATGCAATCGCGGACGAAGACGTCGGTCGCCGCCTTCTCATCGATCGTCGAGAGCACGCCCAGATGCGGCATCATGAAGATGCTATCCACCGAGAGCCTCGTCACCCCGAGCGGTTCATAGGCATCCACCATCATCAGCATCGATTGCACGCGGCGCGGCGCATGGGACAGAATCCCGCCGCTCCCGACAATCAAATCCAGCTTGAGCATATCGATCAGCGTCTTGCCGGACTGCTGCTGCTCGAACACATCCGAGATCGTGCGTTCCTGTTGCACCCTTGAGGGCCGTCGCGAGGGATTTGTGATGGATCAAGGCGAGCCGGAGCGCCTCGCGCGGCAATCGCATGTTCGATCTGCAGCTCGTCCAGCGTCTGCGGAATCGTCGTCGGCCGGACCATCTTGTTCTTGATCCGGTTGCGGAGCGTCTGTTCGTCGATCGTGAACGGCACCCAGCGCATGATATTCGCGAGCCCAGCTTCCGCCAGCACATTGGAAATACTGTACGACATCCCGAGGTTCGCGCTGACGGTTCGATTGAAGAGTCCCTCGAAGACCAGAGAACACGTCCGTGGTCGCGCCGCCGATATCCACCCCGATCAAATTCAAATGCTCCCGCTTGGCGATCGTTTCCATGATCACGCCGACCGCCGCCGGCGTCGGCATGATCGGCGCACCGGCCATCTCGATCAGTTTCTTGTAGCCCGGCGCTTGCTGCATGACATGTTCGAGAAACAGGTCGTGAATCTTGTTCCGCGCTGGCGCGAGATTCTCCCGTTCCAACACCGGACGAATGTTGTCGGTCAACACCAGCGCGGCTTTCTCGCCCAGGATCTTCTTCACTTGCGGCTGCGCGTCTTTGTTTCCCGCGTAAATCAACGGGAGCTTGTATGTGGCCCCGAACCGGGGGCGTGGCTCCGCCGCCGAGATGTACTCCGCCATCTCGACCACATGGGTGACCGCGCCACCGTCCGTCCCGCCGGACATCAAGATCATGTCCGGTCGCATCGTCCTGAATGCGCTCGATCTTTTCATGAGGCAACCGGCCGTCGTTCGACGCGAGCACGTCAATGACAATCGCGCCAGCCCCAAGCGCGGCCCGTTGCGCGCTTTCTCCCGTCATGTTCTGCACGACCCCGGTCACCATCATTTGCAGCCCGCCGCCCGCGCTGCTGGTAGAAATATAGATGTCCACGCCCGTCTTCGCATCGCCGGCGAGGGCGTAATGATCTTGTCACCGTCGAGGATCTTCCGGCCGGAGAGTTCTTCAATTTCCGCAATCGCGTTCAGCACCCCGCGCGTCACATCTTCGAACGGCGCTTCCACCGTCGTCGGTGCTTCACCGCGATAGGTTTGCCGGTACTCGTCGCCGACTTTCTCGATCAGAATGGCTTTGGTCGTGGTGCTGCCACAGTCGGTGGCGACGATGACATTGAGAGGATGGGTGATCGCCGGCTTGATTGGATGCTGGACTCGGCACACTCATTGAGCGGAGGCTCCTTGAGGAGCCGGAGGCGCAGACTTCGTCTCTATAATGGTGATGAGACGGGAGATCGTATCGCGTCGCTCGAGCATCCGCGCCACTTGCTCGACTTCCTTCGCATTGAAAGCCCATTCAACGATTGGGGTCAGGAAGTGCAGTGCCTGACTACCGAGAAAGTTCATGGGACCGAGCGATTCCAGAAATACCGTGGCAGGAGCCGTCATGCCACGTTTCACCACCGCATCGGCCACCCGTTCAAGCAGCGCGAGATCTTCGGTCGTGAACACTTCGGCGTCGGGCGTGGTCGAAAATGCATGGGACAGCTCCTCACGGACCTTGTCCCATTTTTCCGCCAGAGATGCCTTGGAGAAAGAAGTCATAACTGTGTGGAAAGGCAGTCGAAACCTACTGTCGAGCGGCATTATATGGAGGGGTATGAGAGAGAGTCAATAAATGTGCAGCAAGCCGCGAGCGAGAAAGGCGCGCCGTGGAGGATGAGGTCCCACCTCGTTGTGACCCATCTCGCACGTCCCGCATGTCTCGCGCTTCTAGTACCCCCGCCCGGTGCTGCCACCGCGTCCCATCCGATCCAGTGGAAGCGCCTCGTATCGTTTCTTTAGGTCCGGATGTTCGTTGAGATAGCCCTTGACGGCCGCCTCATCGGCAAAGATATCCGGGCTGCGCTTTCGATACTCCTCGACCGTCAGATCGTACTTCGCCAAAACCTTGCCGAGTTTCGTGTGGATGTCTGCGCCCATTTCTTCATCTGCTCAGGCGACGGCCGCTGCCCTCCTTGCTCCGCCGCTGAAATAGTTCATCATCATCTCGCCGATCTCAATGCGGGCCTTCACAAACTTCTCCACCTCAGCCGGTTCTGCCGCAAGGCCGATACCCGAGAACAGTAGAACGCCCAACGAGATTCCGAGTGATGCTACGCGCCAGATTCATCACTATGGACTCCTTTAAAAGGTATGGGTAAGACATTCGATCTGCGGAACAGCGCCTATCATATCACCCCAGCCGGTCAAAATGGATGGGGAGGGGATGGAGCCTGTTGATCTCCAGTGCTCGCGCAACGCGCGGCCTCAGAAAGGTGGATGGGCAGCCTGGCTCGTCCTCCTGCTCGCGGAACGCGCATGATAAGAATGTGCTCGCATGGGTTAAGGGCGCGTCTTGGCGCGCTCAGGGCGGGCGGGTGAGAAAATGCGCGCACTCGAGGATCAACCAGGCTACCCTGTGAAAAGCAAAACGAGCGAGCTTGGAAGGATCATTTAGAAGGATGCGGGTCGATCGATGCGGGCAGCAAAGGACAGCCTTGGTCATTCCTTTGAAGAGATGTAGAGAGACTTGGGGAACCTCGTTCGACCGTCGCCAACACAAGGTGCAACCTGGTGGTTCTCGAATAGTAGGTTTTCCTGGGACTACTTCTGCTAGGATGGTGGCGTGTGGTTGATTGATCTGCGATATCGATGGAAAGGAAGCTTTATGAACACAACGAAACTCATTGCCGCAATTATCGTGATTACTTTGATCGGGGTTCCGACCGTGTCCTTTGCGAGAGCGAGAGGCGGAGGATATGGTGGCGGATATTCCGGCGGTTCAAGGGGTATAGCGCCCCGAGAGCATGGGTAGTCGCGGATCACGCACCTATGACCAGAACGGCGCGAAGCCGATTGAACGGTCGGTCACACCAAACCCGTCCGGGGCCGCACCACAATCAGCGCGCCGGCAGCGCTGCGCCAAATGCCCAGCCTGCGCCTGCGATGCAGCCCTCGTTCATGCAACGTAATCCCCTATTGGCTGGTCTCGCAGCCGGCATCGCCGGATCATATATCGGCAATATGCTGTTCGGGGCGACGGAGAGCAGTGCGCGTACCACCGATGCCGGTGAACCTGTCGGTGAAGGCAGACAAGGCCGCCGGGGCTTCCAACTCCACCGGATTACTCCTCATCCTCATGCTCCTGGGAGCCGGGGCGTTCTATTATTTTTTAAGAGTGCGGCGGTCGCCTACTCCCTGATTTTTCCGGAATCACACGCAACAGTGCATTGAGCGATACCCTGCCGGCAGGGCCTTCCGGCACGGCCCTGCGTACAGCGACGGTTGACCCCGAGGTCACCTCTGCTGACAAGACGGCCTTTCAGCAACTGCTGATCGATATTCAAACGGCCTGGAGCAAGCAAGACTTGGCCGATTTGCGTCGATTCGTCACGCCGGAAATGCTGGCGTATTTCAGCACCGCCTTGGCCGAACAGACCAGCCTAGAGATCGCGAATCATGTCGAAGATGTGGTGCTCCTCCGTGCAGACGTCAAGGAGACCTGGACCGAAGACGCGACGCACTACGCGACGATAGGGCTGTCCTGGAGTGCCCGTGACTACACCCGTGTCCTTGACGAAGCGGCGAGGAGAGTCAGGCTATCTCGTCGAGGGCAACGAAGAGACGCCGAGCGAGTGCGGTGAAGTGTGGACATTCATGCGATACCAGAATGGGAAATGGTTGCTCTCCGCGATTCAGCAATAGGAGGGGATGGAGCCTGATGATCTTCCTGCGCTCGCGCAACGCGCGGCCATCAGAAGGATGGGAGGGAGCGGCCAGCTGACCGCTGCGGACGAGGTTTTCATCCTTCGGCTAGGAAAAGATCGATCGCCAGAGAGAGATCGCCCATCCCTTGAGCATAGACAGCCAGTCTTCTTCGATGGGTTCGGAGGGTTGCTTGTTCACCGGCGACGGCTTCGGGCTAGTCGCGGTCGGATCTGCGGATGCTGCTGGTGTCGTCACTGTCGGCTTGAGAGCGGGATCTGTTTGAGTTGCAACTTGCGCTGGTGGAGCAAGGGGCCGTGCTCGGCTTGTTGGTTGGCGCCTTCGCTCGGCGGAGGGGATAGTGGCGCTTTCGGTCCGTCTGCCTCGCTGAGTCGGAATTTATACTTCTCAACGATTGATTCCAGCGCAGGCTGCTCTTCGTGTACACGTTGAAGAGCGTACCGCAGCCTGGATTGTTGCGCAATCAGTTGGCTGATTATGCGGTTGAGTTTGGTCAGCCGTGCTTGCGAAGCCTGGCATGCTCGGCTTTCATCTGCTGAGTGGCTCGCTGGAGTTCCGACGAAACTGCCTCCATTTGCCTCGCGAGGTCGATCTTGCGTTGTTGGAGTTCGTTGACGTGTTCGGTGAGCGCCTGCGATTGGGCCCTGGTACTATCGAGTTCGGCTTTCACCGCTTCGAGATCGGCAACGGCGCTGTCGTAGGTGCTTCGCGTGACACAGGCGCCAGTGGTGAGGATAGCAACGCAGAGCAACCCAGCTGTCAGGGCGCGGATCTTCATTCTTTGCCTCATTGTGTTGCCCTCCACACGTTGGCTCAGAGTGCTGTGTTCGCTACGACTCAGACGCCTCGCTGCCCACCAGAATAATCCTTTCCGCAGAAATACTCACGCCGCTATGGAAACAGTATGGGGTGAATAGCTCATAGCCGAGAGCGCAAAGGGTGTAGACTGTATGGTATTCAACTGGCTGGAGGCACGGGTGATGAAGGTTTGCCTGTTCTAGTGATCAGTTTCGTTCGGCACATCACATGAGTAGACGCAACCTCACGAACCATATGAACAGGAATGAACAAAGTAGACGGATGGATCGTGTGGAGATGGTACTCCTTACCTCGCCGGGCGTGGGTCTGACTAGCAGAGGCACTTGGCCACGCAGTTCGCTATGGCAAACGTATGTGTGGTACGAGTGTCGGGTGCATGCTGAACCATGGGTACGATCCTATCCTCTTGCGTCTCCTTCCGTCCTGGCGACGCCCTCACAGGATTGTTTCCTGTCGTCTTCGTTGTTCCTCTGTCACCGACGTACTGACTTATTTTGTGCTCGATTCAAGGCCACTCGCAGGGAGAGGCCCTTCGACACCTCCGCAACGGCGGGATAGTTGATGAAACACTGGTAGTTACTTTTCACTCCATAACGGATTACAGGGAGAGACCATGACCATGAAGCCCGTGAAGCCCATACAGCCGCGAACAGCCACGGCCTGGGTCCGCATTCCTGATGGCACGAAGGTCAAGCACCGGCATGAAGGACATGTCGGATTCATCGATGGGCTCACCGAGATCGTCAGCGGGCCCAACCGGAATCCGGACGGGAAGACGCAATATCGTATGAATATCGGGGCGCCGGATCGGCAGCTCGTGACCGAAGGCGACTTGTCTATCTTGATCGACGATGAAGACCTCGTCATCATGCTGCGACAGAAGGCACCCTATCGCCGCGCTGTCACACAATCGCTGCACAGCGTGCTGGCGCCGGATCGCTTCGTCAAGCCGGCCTAGCAGTAGGCCGCAACGCACGCGACATGCGAGACTGGCGGGAAACGCGCGATTGGAAAATCTGAGCATGCATGTATCGGCTTGGCATGCTCTATCGCGCGCATGCGAGACTGTTGGACCCTTCAGCACCCTCGCGAGTCGGAGGCAACCATGACAGAAACCTGCTACGCCAAAGGCCAGAAAGTTATCTTGGTCACCAGCCAGATCAAAAATGGTAAATGGTTGTGCAAGTTTTCGATTCCAGGGTTCAACCATCTTGACGGCGGCCTGCACGACCAGGCTTCGTTGAAAGCCCACAAGACGGAATGGGAAGCGAGAACCGACGCGTTTCAGCGCGCCAAGTTGTTCCTGGGTGGACCACAGGACGTCACACAAGAGCGCCTTCTGGAGAAGGCCTAAGAAACGGGTCTCGAGTCGATGGGCTGGAGAGTGGTTGGGATGCAGACTGGATTCAGCTGCGTGAAATGGCATCGGCGTTCCGGTCTCGAAACTTCCCTGTTCTCACGCGCACCTTCCAACAGATTGCAGGCTACCTACAATCCACGTCTGCACAGCAGAACTTCGTCGGCCTGTACGTCTGGGACAAGCCTGCGTTTGTCTAATGCGACCAGACGGACCAAACAGACCAGGCAATTAGGCCCAGGTTCGGTGGACTTCGCTGACGTGCTCCATCCCACCCACGGCGCTAATGTCCCACCGGACATCGTCCGGGATCGTTACCACCCGCAACTCTGCGCCATGGCCATTGGCAGCCCCACCGAGTTCCTCCACGACTTGGGCTAACTTCAGGTCATCGCGCGGGATCAGTTTTCCGCACTGATTGAGGCTCGGTTCTCTCGGCGTCGCCGCCTCGGGCCAGTAGGCTCCGAGATCCGTTTCCTTGAGCGCGTCCTGCTGGCCCAGCTCACGCAATCGTACGAAACGCCTCGATGACTCACGCAAAACTTGTCGTAGCTCTTGTTGATCACAATCTTTTTCATGGACTGATCCTTTCCTCTTCCTCGTTAGGGTTCTCGATTGTCGCGATCTTCGTGACCGGGCCGTACGATCAGCCACCCTTCCTCGTACGATCAGCCTGCGACCGTTCGTCAGGCTACCTTTATCGGATCTGCATACTTACTCGTATAGTTCCCTGACCAATGGGAATAGCGTCGGTTGGCCCAGGTGTTGACCTCGGCATTCTCGGTTGTGCCATAGCGCTTCGCCAGCACAGCAGTGAACGTGTCCAGGTTCCCCTCGATCTCCAGAAGATCCGCATCCGTGATCTTCTCCCACTTCGCTTTAAGTGGCGCCTTGAGTTGGATCCAAAACGCTTTGAATTGCTCTTGATTCATGTGGCACTCCTTTCTTACGTGATGTGATGACAGCTCATGCCCACAACTACTGCGCTCGTCAGGAGACAGCGATAGCAGGCCGCAGAACGTGCAGCAACCAATGGGCACTCTGGCGTAGAAGCGGCGGAGACCGGAGAATCAGACGCACGGGAACGTGGGAGGGAGTGCTGTGCGAGAGATGGGACAGTCGGCGTGGCTTAGTACGTCGTCCCTCACCTTACAGGGCTCGGAGGCAAGAGTCAACGCGATGGAGACAGGAATCGGCTGTAACGACTGGATATCATGGAGCAATAATTATTCTGTTTGGCCTGTCTCGAGGCAGAGCAGTGGAGACACTCCAGGAATGATCGCCCCATTCCGAGACCACAGTAGAGCGATCAGATGTCTGTATGTCGAGCAAGATGCTCAAAAAGGCTGTCCAGCAAGGCCGCAGTGAGTGAAGGGCCGGAGGCGTACCCTCTGGGGCGCACGGTGCGACGAATAAGGAGCACCACGTCTAGCGCGCGCCGCCGAGTCGGTGAGGCGGCCGGGTCCCCGTTGAGGATTTCGATGAGCCGAGAACGAAGCTGGCAGACTTTTTCAGCATCCTGCCAGACATCTGGAATCTGCCAGTTAATCGGAGCCATCCCGGCATCGGCAAGATCTCGGTTGATGTGCGAGAAGCACCGGCATCCGAAAAACTTTCTGACCGACAAGGGCGAGGGGTGCGCGCAGGCAACCACGGCATGGTGCGGTTGCGTGATCAACACCCGCTTCTTCTGAGCCTCACGTCCCCACAGCACGAAGACCACTCCGCGTCTGCTTCGCAGCAACCAGTTCGATAATGCGATCGGTGAATCGCTCCCAGCCGCGACCCTGATGGGAATTGACCTTGTGCGCTCGAACCGTGAGGACCGTGTTGAGCATGAGAATGCCTCGTCTGGCCCACGGCTCCAGATAGCCGTTATTGGGGATCCGGCATCCAACATCATCTTGGAGTTCGCGAAAGATGTTTCGCAACGAGAACGGCAGAGGCCGAACGACCGGTTGCACGGAGAAACAGAGACCATGGGCATGACCAGGCGTTGGGTAAGGATCCTGGCCGACGAGCAGCACGCGGACCCGGTCGTACGATGTGCTTGCTAACGCGTTGAAGATGTCCTTGCGGGCTGGAAGAATCGACTGTCCATCGGCTCGTTCTTTTTCAAGAAACGCATCGAGCGCCCGATAATACGGCGTGCGCGTCTCTTCCTTGAGCAAAGATCGCCAGCCAGAGAGGAACGGGAGGGAGCATAGGAGAAACTGATACCACAGAGCCGACCGTAATACTCCCCAAAATCAAACCATCTGCATTGTAGCCATCCCCAGTGTGTGACTCTCTCCTCGAAACAGGAGTGCCTCTTACCGCTTTGACTCCCCGCAAGGTCAGCGCCAGCAACAGTTACGCTGCACCATTACGTCGTGAGAAAAATACGGGCAAGCTTCCAACCAAGACTCCTGCCGAAGAACACAGCACTCCGATCACCGCTGCAATGACGAACTCAAACGGCCACAGATTATGTGAGGTTGGGTCTTTCGCAGTATCAACAGCAATCCGCGCGAGTATCGGAGCGGGCACGGCAGCACCCACAGCAAGAATCACCGTCAGGATGCGGGCTTTACCGACTGCGCGAGCGGCAGCGGCGAGAACACCGACCACAACTAAACCCGTGCCATACAAGGTGTTCGGCAGCGAGACCTTCGCGTAGGGGATCTGCCAATAGGAAAACCCACGGCGAAGAAACTGATCACGAAGGCAGCGACCAGCCAGAACACTGCACGAAGCGTCATGCTATTTCGCACGCTTGCTTCCAAAGAATGCACCGATCCGTGCCGTAATGATAGATGGCAGCGAGAG
>ERZ1370068.3682-contig-2784_pt1:40000-84048 | contig 84048 bp, 129 predicted proteins | sample MGYA00561227_ERZ1370068 | MGnify/ENA primary metagenome ERZ1370068 (study PRJEB38410, sample SAMEA6850437) | metagenome | study: Metagenomic assessment of the ecological functions of the soil: analysis of the soil microbiota associated with the...
CCAAACCGTCGTGCGCGCGACGGACACAAAGGGCAACTGCAGATTGCGGAGATTATCAGGCCGCAGCCAGCGGGAGCGAGCGGGTTACACACCATTATTACGGATGTCGAAAGTGTGTGAGGGCATAGCGGGCCTGCTTCGTGCTCGCGGAACGCACGGCCTGAAGGCCCTCGTTCGACGCGCGCAGTGAACCAAGTCCGCTACACCCTCACTGGAAGAGATAAACGACCGAACAAGTCGGTCTCAACGGTAGTGGCTGAGATGATCTCCCCGCTCGCCAAGCCCCCACGATAAAGCAGTGGTCGCTTGATGCGCGCAGGGAGATCATCTCAGCCAATCATTAGAAGTAAAAACTCGCAGCACGGATGCATGAACCTGCCTGACCTACATGCCCGACTTCAAAATATAGTATGCACCGAAGATATCGATGAGCACCCGTCAGCAATCGATAACTTGAAATCTGAATTCCCACATACTATTCAGCTCATTGAACGAACCAACCCAACACGTCCACGCAATTGTTACGAATGGGCGTTGGACCTTAGTTCGGTGCTAACTCAGTGGGTTGGTGAGCTCCGTCTTCAAGAGCTTTTTGCGGGCCTCCAGTTTGTATCAACACTCATTCCCTATTTGAAAGAAATTCCTGAGAGTGATGTGAGAAATGACGATTTGGTCTTGTACTTCGACGACCAAATCCCAACCCATGCTGGCCTAGCTACGGAGTCACGGGTCATTTCCAAATGGGGGAAGGTCATATATACAAGCATGGCTTCCTGGAAGTTCCATCAAGTTATGGAAATGAGATTAGCTTTTACAGGAATATTCCGAGCAGTGTAGCAACAATGAGATATGTCGAATATGTTCATACCCACCCAGACTATGGTGCAATTGCGGGACTCTTTGAAGAGACGTTCGGCCACTCATATCCCCGATAGCTCTTCTCCGAGAGCGGAACACCTTTTGAAGCGCGGTGGCGGATTACTCCTACCAAAGCCGCTGAATTGCAGTTTCAAGTATCGGCAAGCAGGGCTCCAGTTCAGGCTTCGAGGCTCTGGTTACCACAAACGCTGCCGGCACATGCTCCCAATGTCGCAGGTCCGGTTCTAGTGCGCCTTCGAGCACTGCTGGTGCAGTGCGCATCAAGGCGATTCCCCAATCATCGCGAGCTGACACAGCGCCCCTTTGCCACTAGCCGCCACATCAAGCATACAGCCTCCAACCATGACGCCGGCTCCTGCCGCCAACGGAATCAAACTGTACGTCAGACCGATAGGCAATCGAATCCATGCTTGCACATTCAGGAGCGGGTGGTACCCATGGGTATGGCGAATCGCCACCTTGTCGAACCAACTACTTGTGGACAGCCTCACACCGGTCTCAGACTGACAGGCGGGAAGAAACTCCCCGTTCGCCTTCACGGAAAAATATCCGTTCGAGGATCCAAAGAATTGCAGGTCCCACGTGAGTCCAGGAAATCGGCGGATGCCATAGACTTGCCATGGCTTGTTAAAGGCTTGCCCGTCATCGATCCGATCCACCTGCCGCGTTGCAAATAACCGGACCGCGTCCTGCTGACCTTTCCACATCAAGCCCAAATCTCTCAGCCGGAGCCAGTCAACACGCGCTTCATTTACCTCCCCTACTCGCTCCCACAAGACAGCGGACAGCAAAAGATTTACCGGGTCTTCGCCATAATTGTAGAGTGGCGTAAACAGCTCATGATCCAGTTGCCTGAGTTCGACCTTTGCCTCCTCCGGTTTCTGCACGTTCGCATAGCTCGCCGCCAGCAAGAGGCTGAGATAGCCTCGCTCATAACTTTCCAACACGTAATCGCTGAAGGAACCCTCCGGGATGAAGACGTTGGTCGTCTCCTTCAGGAAGGAAAATGTCTTGTGCCGGAATTCTGACCGGGCCTTCTCGCCATGAACAATCACGGTCTCATAACACCGCTCTTCAAAGGCGTCGGCCAGTCGGTTGAGGGTACCGATCCTGTCTGAAAGATTGATGTGCTGCTCGATCGCCGAACAAGACGTCCCGTCCAGGGTCCGCCCACCTCCTGTCTGACAGCCGACGAGACAAATCAACAGGCCTATGACTAAGGTGATCACACGCCGAGAGTCGTATTGGATCATCAGCCCTCCGACACATCACTGCACGACACCCTATCGATGCAACAGTCGAGTCAATTCGCTCAACAGAGTGAGGAACAAGGCTCGTGAATCATCAAAATTTATCGGCGAGCTGTAGCAGAATAGATCTGCTCAATCTCACGACTTGTCAAATCCCGCCATTCGCCTGGCTGGAGGCCACCTAGCACAATTGGTCCGATCGCCACCCTCACAAGTCGCAAGGTCGGATGCCCCACTGCGGCGGTCATACGCCGGACCTGTCGGTTTAGCCCCTCTCGCAACGTGATCTCCACCCAGGCAGTCGGCACGTTTTTGCGGAAGCGGATTGGTACAAGGCGATCAGGCAAATTCGGATCTTCCAGCAACAGATGTACTTCAGCAGGCTTGGTCTTCTTGCCGTTCAACACCACTCCCTCTCGCAAACGTTCCAAGGCGACCTCGTTCGGGATACGTTCGATCTGTGCGAGATACACTTTCGGCAGCTTATGCTGCGGGTCCGTGATGTAGTGTGCCAACCTACCATCCGAGGTAAGAAGCAGGAGCCCCTCGCTATCAAGATCGAGGCCGCCCAGCGGCATAGACGCCAGGCAGATCGATATAGTCTGCCAAGGTCTGCCGCCCATCCGAATCGGTAAAGCACGGCAACACGCCATAGGGCTTATTGAACGCGATCGTGCGAGAGGTGTTTGTAGAGTTAGATATAATGGACTCGCTCACAAATCCAGCTTGCGGCATGAGGCCCCACCACACATTCGATCAGAACCCGGTTTCGAATCCACCTCCACGACGAGATCCACCGCCGAAAATCCCGATTGAGGTCAGCGCGTCTCGAAATGAAACCATTCTATCAACGAGCGGTTCCATCGACTCTGGAACGATTCGCTGAGATGAGCAGCTGAGAGCAGGAGACCGGCGACTAACCAGCCGGAGAAAGATATCGGCCTCGCATGCGCCCACTATACCGCATACATCAACGCCGGAACGAGAGACGAGACTGCTGCGCAGGCTCTCGCCTACAGAATTTCACTGCCTCCCTGTAATTCTCTGCTGCGTCGTTGCCCGAAGTTTCTCCATAAGCTGTTGAGAACGGAGTATCTTCGCGCGTTTTCGACTTTGGACCTGGCAGATTTTCCCCAATCAAGACACGAGGCATCTACCTTGCTCTACTCGATGACCAAAGAGCTTCACCACTCTCTTCAAAAGCACAGAGTGTTTTCTGGAGCGACAGCATGCATCGTGCGGTGGCTCCGTTTCATCAACTCACTAATCATCATATGGAGGTTTCCATGACTCGCTACGCAAGCTTCATCGCTCTCGCAGCGTTCCTCACATTCGGCATCGGTACAGCGGTATCTTTCGCCGGCGAACCAGCCCCTGCCGAGCAGAAGGAGAAGAAGGGAATGACGAGCGGCAAGGCGGACGACGAGAAGAAGAAGGACGAGAAGAAGGACATGGGCGGAAAGTAAGCCCTGCTTCGGGGCGCAGCAGTGGCTGCGCCCCGCCTGCTCCGTTGCCATACATTCGTCACGACTACTCAGTCCCTCTCCCCTATGAACATGTTGGCCAGCGTCACAGCAGATCACAGCAACAGCACTCAGACGTCTGTAGGGTTAGCCCCTACAGTGATTGTGGCGCTATGCTCCAGTCCCCCTTGCTTTACCTCACACAGCAAGCCGACAATTACTTCGTGATCTCCATGAGAAATGAGTCATTGTCTCTTCATTCGTTTCCGAGTCATTGGGCATTGGGCTTGCTCCCCTTCGCGACTATGCTGTTCGCCATCATTCAAAGGAGGAGACTATGCGACGAATTTTGATTGATCGAGTCATGCCGCTCCGAGCCCCCGCATTGGCCATGCTGTGTGCCGTGGCGGTGGTGGGATGCGTAAGCACGGGAACCCACACGAAGACGCTCACCGAACTTGAGGCCGCAAAGAAAACATCCGCCCAACTGCAACAGCAATTGGCTGGGCTCAACAAAACCTGGACCAGGAAGCCGCGTCAGCGAAAAGCCGCCGAACAGCAGGCAGCCGAGTTGCAGTCACGCCTGGACGGCCGGCGAGTCAGAATGGGCAACTGAACAGCGAACTCGCCAATGTGCGTGGTCAAATCACCGATCTCGAACAACAATCCGCGAGCGGACGCGCCTCGGCGCAGGAAGAAATCACCAAGCTACAGAAGCAGGCTCGCTGAGCTTGAGGCGAACGCCGCCCGCATCGCGAAGGAGCGTGAACAGCTGCGCCAGGAACAGTCCCGACTTGGCCGCGGCGCTTCGAGCAAGAACGAGTCGCCAAAGAAGAAGAAATCAAACGGCTGACGCGGACACAGGAAGAACTATCCAAATCGCTGCAAGACGAAATTTCCAAGGGCAATATCACCATACAACAAGTACGGGACCGCCTGACGATCAACATGGTGGATCGCGTCCTGTTTGATTCCGGGCAGGCCCAAGTGAAACCGGCCGGTGTGCTAGTCCTGAAACAAGTCGCCGATGTCCTCAACAAAATCACCGACAAGCAGATCCGGATCGAAGGCCACACCGACAACGTGCCCATCAGTTCGAAGCTACAAGATCGCTTCAAAACAAACTGGGAACTCTCGACGGCGCGAGCCACGACCGTGGTGCGCTACCTGATCGATCATGGCGGTGTGGACCGTCAGTACCTCTCCGCAGTCGGCTATGCGGACACCCACCCCATCGCCTCAAACGACACCGAAGAGGGACGGTCATCCAACCGTCGAATCGAGATCGTGCTTGTACCCCAAGGACCTCAAAGAAATTGCCGGCGAAGTCGAGACCAGTACGGCTGCATCGAAGTAACGGCACAGACCAAGAGGAGGCGCGTCCCAACAGATCGCGCCTCCTCTCCGGCTACATCCAGAAGAACGCCCGCCAGGAACCAACGCCTTCACCCGCGTTATTCATGATCGCTTCTGCTGCAATCGTGGATTCGCTGCGACGAGGAACCGTCGCGAATAATGCGGGCTAGCGGCTTGCACTGCACCGATGGATATGGTTCCATCTGTTCGGTTCGTTTGATGGAAGCAACGGTGAGGGTATGCGCTGGGAAGGACAACGGGAAAGCGGCAATGTTGAAGATCGTCGAGGGATGGGACCGGCCAGAATCGGAGGAGGGCTGGGACTGGGCGGCATCGTGCTGGTGCTCGCCGTCAGCTATTTCACCGGCATCAATCCCTTGACCCTCATCAACATGCTCAATGGGGTGGAGGAGATCACGGACTCATCGGCACCCTCCGAGCCTGCACCAACCGGATCGCCCAACGACCAACTGGGGAAATTCGCCGCGGTTGTCCTCGCCGACACGGAAACCACCTGGAGGCAACTCCTTGGGCCGCGGTATGAAGATCCTCGACTCGTACTCTTCACAGGCGCAGTCCGGTCTGCCTGCGGCACCACTTCCTCCGCCGTCGGTCCCTTCTATTGCCCCGGCGATCACAAAGTCTACCTCGACCTGTCCTTCTTCAACGTGATGGCGCAACGGCTTGGGCGCTCCCGGCGACTTTGCGCAAGCCTATGTGATCGCCCACGAGGTGGGCCATCACGTGCAAAATCTGATGGGCATTGCAGAGAAGGTGACGCGCCTCCAGCGCCAGGCCTCTGAACGAGAGGGGAATGCCTTATCAGTGCGAATGGAACTTCAGGCTGACTGTTTCGCCGGCGTCTGGGGCCACCACGCCAAGCGTGATCGGAACCTCATCGAGCCGGGCGATTTCGAAGAAGGCTTGAAAGCCGCTGCCGCCATCGGAGACGACCGGCTCCAAAGATGGGACAAGGCTATGTCCAGCCGGAGAGCTGGACGCACGGCTCCTCGAGCAGCGCATGACCTGGCTCCGAAAAGGCTTGGAGACCGGCGACCCGAAGGCCTGCGACACGTTCGCGAGCAACCAGCTCTAGTCCATGTCATGGACTACGATCAGGAACAACCGCAAGAATCATCGTCGCACAGGTATCTGTGCGGCCTTTCTGGCCGATGCGCCCTGGAATGCAAAATCCGTCATCGCCGCTGCGGTATCGCAACTGTCGGAGGCCTCGCCTCATGGGTTGCTGATTTCTCATCGCCTGCTGTGGTAGGCATCGGTGGCAGCTATCTGGGAGGATTCTTCCTTGGCTGGGCGTTCCGGCGATTTCTGAAAATGGCCGCGCTGATCACCGGCGGGTTGCTGACCGGCATCGCCGTATTGGAAGATACCGGCTGGATCGATCTCGATTGGACGACAGTGGAAACACAGATCAGCCACGCCATCGCAGCGGCACAGCAGGGCGCTCAAGGACTCAAACACGTCCTCTCCGGGTATCTCCCGTCAACAGGGGCAGGAGCGGTCGGAATGTTTTTCGGATTCCGGAAAAAATAGCAAGACGCAAGTCAATGCGCTAGGTTGTGTCCAGGCAGCGCTTGATACCACCCATTGGCTTGAGCCAATGCTACCGGGCAGTCGAACAACCGACTGAGGTTGGCTTCTGTGAGGACAGCGCGTTTGTCCCCATCCTGAAGAATCTTGCCTTGCTTCAAGAGCACGACACGCTCTACTTCCGGCGGAATCTCGTGAATGTGGTGCGTCACCAGCAACAGCGTGTTCCCTTTCCGCATATAGTTGCGAACGAGGTCCAGATAGTGAAACGTCGCCGTCAGATCGAGCCCGCTTCGTCGGTTCGTCGAGTACGAGCGCCGTCGGATCATGAACGAGCACCCGTCCTAACAGGCACCGGCGCTGCTCCCCCGTCGACATCTCCCCAAACCGTCGATCCCTTAACAAACCCGCACCCATCTCCTCCAACATGCCGTCTGCCCGAGCGAGTTGCGCATAACTATAATCTTGATACCCGTAGGTCCCGATGCTGCCATAGTAACCGGACAGAATCACTTTCAGCCCGATCACTTGGTCCATATACTGATGTTGAAGATCATGGGACACCATCCCCAATCGCTTCCGTACATCCCAGACGTTCCACCGTTCTTCGCCGAATAATGCGGATGCGTGTCGCATCATTCGTGACTGGATGGACCTCGCCGGCCAGCAATTTCAGAAACGTAGATTTCCCAGCGCCATTCGGACCGAGGATGGCGACGTGTTCACCCACTTGGATGGACAACGAGAAGTCATTGAAGACGCAGGTATCCCCCGATAGACCGTCGCCCGTTCGATCTCGATTAAAGGGCTGCCCGCGTCTCATGACGGTTCGTCGCGAAATCGCGCAGTCGCCACGCGAGACAGGCGCGCGGAGCCGTGAGGCGGGGCTTGCCACGCCTGGGAGTTCCGAAGGGGGTGTGCCCCCTTCTGGGGATTCTACAGGGGCTGGCCCCATTGTAAGAGCGGGCGAGGCAGGCTTCTGGGCCGAGCCCGTGAGGGAGGGAGGCATACTTTGAAACAGTATGTTGACCGACCGAGCGGCGAGCCCGCCTGCCTGGACGCAGTGCAAACCGCGTCCAGGTGCGTCGCCACCGCGCTTGCGAGGTCGAGCGCCCTTTACATGATCTTGGCGCGAAGAAATGAATACCGCAATAGATTCTGATTTCCGAATCCGCGATTGCAGCAGAAGCGTTCATGAATAATGCGGGCTAAGCTTCATCCGGATCGGGATTGATCTTGGCAGGACCGGAAGATTTGATGAGAACGAGACGTTTTCTTGGCTGAAGCAGGGATCTTCGGAGTCTTCGTCGTCACATCGGCGTTCTGTGCGCGGTGGAGCAAAGCATGGTCCATGAGCACCAGCGCCATCATCGGCTTCAGCAATCGGCGTCGCTCTGATGCCGACGCAGGGATCGTGACGCCCGTTCGTCTCGACGGTCACCGGCTTGCCCTGCTTATCGATGGACCGGCGGGCGCACACGGATACTCGATGTCGGCTTAATCCCGATCGTGACGACGATATCCTGCCCAGTTGAGATACCACCGAGAATGCCGCCGGCATGATTGGTCACAAAGCCATCCGGTGTCAGCTCGTCCCCATGCTCAGACCCACGCTGCGTCACCGAGCTGAAACCCCGCATCCGATTTCGACGGCCTTCACCGCATTGATGCTCATCATGGCGCCGGCCAAATCGGCATCGAGCTTCGCATACACAGGTCCACCCCACCCCACCGGCACAGACTCGGCAACCGTGGTGATCTTCGCTCCCACTGAGTCGCCTGCTTTCCGCAGCTCATCCATGAACGATTCAAGCTTCGGCACAACCTCGGAGCTTGCTGGAGAAGAATGGATTCTTGCTGACCTCACCCCAACTCTTAAACGGCGCTTCAAGCGGGCCGAGCTGACTCAGGTAGCCGCGAATCACGACACCGTACTTCTCCCTGAGCCATTTCTTCGCAATCGCCGCTGCCGCCACTCGCACGGCTGTTTCACGCGCAGACGCGCGCCCGCCGCCGCGATGGTCGCGAATGCCGTATTTCTGCCAATAGGTATAGTCCGCGTGACCGGGCCGGAAGGTATCGATCAGATTGCCGTAATCCCTGCTGCGGGCGTCTTCGTTTCGAATGAGCAGCGCAATGGGCGTCCCGGTGGTCTTGCCTTCAAAGACACCGGAGAGGATTTCGACGGTATCGGATTCCTGCCGTTGCGTCACGTGACGCGGAGGTACCTGGCTTGCGCCGATCGAGATCGTGCTGGATGTCATCGACTGAGAGGACCAGACCGGGCGGACAGCCATCCACGACACAGCCAATCGCAGGCCCGTGGCTTTCGCCGAATGACGTGACGGTGAAGATTCGACCGAACGAATTGCCTGCCATGAATCAGACTCAGCTTCCTGCTCGAAGGCGCTGAAGCATTGCGTCCCAAACCTCGCGTAGGCCCAGACGGTCGGCCCACTCGCCGATGTAGCGTTCATCGATCTCACCCGCACTGATTTTCATGATGCCGGCAATATCGCGCAAAGTGCTTTTCAGACCCTCCTTCGCGATAATACTCCATCTTCTTGAGGATGACATCTTCGGGAGCGGCAAAGCGCGCTTCGTACGAATCAGCGGGGTGAATCAGCCGTGCTCTCTTGAACCGGCTCTGCTCAAACGGCGTTCCCTTTGAATTATGACGTCGATCTTGAGCCCCGACGCAGGATGAATGATATTGAATTGGCCCTTGCGAATCAGCGCGTCTCGGATCGCCTCGTCGCTCAGATAGTATTCGTCATGGGGAAATTGCGCTGCAAAAGGACCCGCATGCGCTTCATCCAGATCGACGACGACATCAATGTCATTGGTCAGTCGCGGTTCGCCATAAGCCATCGCCGCGACGGACCCCGTAATGAGATACGGAATCTGCAATCGTTCGAGCACCGCCACAAGCCGTTCCAGCAGGTCATGCAGCTCCATGCGACAGTCTCCCGGCCACCTCTCGCAACACGCTGGGAGTCCCAATCCGGATGTGCACAGGTCAGGTGGGCCCGGAGCAGTCGCTCTGCGGATCGTCTCAGAGCAAATCCAATCGCGAGACGCTGGGCAGGGGTCTTGGTCCGAAACACTTCAGCCATACGGTCTTCCACGACTTCGATTTGTCCCGCATCCAGGCGAAAGGGTTGGGTCATTCGATCACATCCAGCTTGATGCGTAACTCCTTCAACTGATCGGCGCCGACGGCAGACGGCGCATCGGTCAGCGGACATTGGGCCCGTTGTGTTTTGGGGAACGCAATGACGTCGCGGATCGACTCAGCCGCTCCCAATAGCATGATGAGCCGATCGAGACCGAACGCAATCCCGCCGTGCGGAGGCGCCCCATAGTCCAGCGCGTCTGAGCAAGAACCCAAATTTCGCCTGCGCCTGCTCCTTGTTGATGCCGAGCAGGTCGAGAATGCGCAGCTGGATATCGCTCCGGTGGTTCCGGATACTCCCGCCACCGATTTCGCTTCCATTCAACACCATGTCATAGGCCTTCGCACGTACCTTGAGCGGCTCCGAGTCCAGGAACGCCACATCCTCGTCCATCGGCGCGGCAAAGGGATTGTGCATGAAGATGTACCGCTTCTCTTCCGGCGAATAGTCCAGCAAGGGAAACTCGACGACCCACAGAGGCTTCCAGGCAGTCGTATCGATCAGCTTCAGCTCTTCACCCAGCAACAGCCTGATGCGGCCCAGCACGTCGTGGACAACGGCGGCCTTGTCGGCGCCGAAGAGGACTAAGTCGCCTGGCTTCGCGTCAGGAAGGGCCGCCGCGAACGCCTTTGCATCCAGGAACTTGGCGATCACGGACTCGAGCTGCCCTTCCGCTGTGATCTTGAGCCAGGCGAGTCCCTTCGCACCAAAACTCTTCGCGGTTTCGCCGAGCCCATCAATCCTGCTTCGCGGCGTGGCTGCGCCGCCTCTTACGATCAACGCCTTCACGATTCCGCCCTTGGTCGCCGCATCCTTGAACACCTTGAACTCGCTGGCCGCCGCAAATGCGGTGACGTCATGCAGCGGCATGTTGAAGCGCAGGTCCGGCTTGTCCGATCCGTAGCGGCCCACCGCCTCGGCATAGGTCATACGCGGAAAGGGAGTCGGCAACTGGACGCCGCCCGCCTCACGAAACACCGTGACGATCATCTGCTCCATCAAGCTCATGACTTGCTCGCGATCGGCGAAGGACAGTTCCGCGTCAATCTGTGTAAATTCCGGCTGCCGGTCGTTGCGCAGATCCTCGTCGCGGAAGCAACGCGCGATTTGATAATACCGATCAACCCCGCTGACCATGAGCACCTGCTTGAAGAGCTGCGGCGACTGAGGAAGCGCGAAGAATTGACCGGGGTTCACCCGGCTCGGCACTAAATAGTCCCGCGCGCCTTCCGGCGTGCTCTTGGTCAAAATCGGCGTTTCCACTTCAAGGAACCGTTCTGCGTTCAGAAATCCACGGACGGCCTGCATCATGTCGTGCCGGAGGCTCAGGAGCCGCTGCATCTTTGGACGCCGAAGGTCCAGATAACGGTACTTCAGTCGGATCGACTCCGTCACTTCGGCATCGTCTTCGATCACGAACGGCGGCGTCTTCGACTCATTCAGAATCTCGACGGCATCCACGAAACACTTCGATCTCGCCCGTAGGCAGATTGGGATTCTTGGACTCTTCAGGACGGGCCATCACTTGGCCCGTCACAGACACGACACACTCGCTCCTCAACGCGTGGGAGGTTTGATGCACCGCTGCATTGCGCTCGGCGTTAAATACCACCTGCGTGATCCCTGTTCGATCCCGCAGATCGATGAACATCACCATGCCATGGTCGCGCCGCTCCTGAACCCAGCCGTTCAACACGACGATCTGTCCGACCGCGGCTTTCGTGAGTTCTCCGCACCGGTGAGTTCTAACCTTCATACCACCTTCGCTTTCTTGGAACGGGCCCATCCGACCCGACTGACCGGCCTCTTCGGCCTTGGAGCCTGCTGTCTCTGTGTCCTCTGCTGAGGCCAGCTTCTGTTCTGCAAGTTCGCGCAACGCGTTCGCTTCACGGTCAGTCAGGTACCTGAACTCGCCGGACGCCAGATCGCCCAACGAGAGCGGACCCATCTTGATCCGCGTCAGCTTCAAGACCGGATGACCGACCGCCTCCATCATACGCTTCACTTGATGCTGCCGCCCTTCGCGGATCGTCATTTCCAGCCAAGAATTAAGTTTGGCCTTCTTCACCTTCTTCACAATAGCCGGACCGGTCATGCCGTCTTCCAGCTGCACACCCTGCTCTAACTGCCGGATATGTTCATCCGCCACCACCTGCTTGACCTTGATGAGATAGGTCTTCGGCACATGGTAGCGGGGATGGAGCAACGTCTGAGCCAAGTCGCCGTGATTGGTCAAGAGCATCAACCCTTCGCTGTCGAAGTCTAATCGACCGACAGGAAACACCCGCACCGATATTCCACGGAGATAGTCCTTCACCGTCGGCCTGCCTCCCGGATCGTCCAACGTCGACATCACGTTCTTCGGCTTGTTCAGCAACAGATAGACGTAGGGCTGGGTGGAACTGATGTGCTTGCCGTCCACCTTGATGTGGACGCGATCCGGATCGACCTTGGTGCCGAGTTCCGTCACAACTTTGCCGTTCACCGTCACGCGCCCGGCGGCGATCCACTCCTCGGCCTTTCGCCGCGAAGCCAATCCAGTTCCGGCAATGACTTTCTGTAATCTAACTTCCATAATTCGTTAGGCGTGAGGCGTCAGATGTGAGGCGACCGGAAGGATTTCCTTTCGATTCACGCCTAACCCCTCACCCCTTACGTCCCTATTCCCATTCTATAGTGGCCGGCGGCTTCGAGCTGATGTCGTAGACCACCCGATTCACGCCCTTCACTTCATTGATGATCCGGTTCGACATCTTGCCCAGCACGTCATTCGGAATCTTGGCCCAATCGGCCGTCATGCCATCCAAGCTCGTGACCGCGCGAAGCGCAATGACATGTTCATAGGTCCGTTGATCGCCCATGACGCCCACGGTCCTGATCGGCAACAGCACGGCAAGCGATTGCCAAATCTCCCGATACAAACCAGCGGCACGAATCTCCTGGTCGAGAATGGACTCGGCCGCCCGCAGGATAGCCAGCCGCTCTTGCGTGACCGCTCCCAGCACTCGAATGGCAAGGCCAGGACCTGGGAACGGCTGTCGCCAGACAATCTCATCCGGCAAACCTAATTCCTTACCCAGCACCCGCACTTCATCTTTGAACAATTCCCGCAAGGGTTCGATCAACTTGAGCCTCATGCGAGCCGGCAGACCGCCCACATTGTGATGCGTCTTGATCGTGGCCGACGGACCCTTGAAGCTCACACTCTCAATCACATCGGGATATAGCGTGCCCTGGACCAGAAATTTCGCGCTCCCCGATTTCTTCTTGGCTTCAGCCTCGAATTGTCTCGATGAACTGCTTCCCGATAATTTTCCGTTTACGCTCGGGATCGATCACTCCTTTCAGCTTGGCAAGGAACGAGTCGGATGCATCGATGAGCCGCAGATTCAGATGAAGCTGTTGGGCAAACGTCTGTTTGACTTGCTCTTTCTCTCCGCTCCGAAGCAGCCCGTTGTCGACGAAGATACAGGTCAGCTGGTCGCCGATGGCCCGATGGGTCAAGCGCCGCCGGCCACCGGACGAGTCCACCCCGCCACTCAAGGCGCAAATCACTCGCTCCTTGCCGACTTGCCCGCGGATCTGCTGCACCGCCGTATCCACATACGACTGCATCGTCCAGGTCGGCTTACAGCCGCAAATGTCGTAGACGAAATTACGAAGCAGCGTCGTCCCTTCCGGCGTATGAACGACTTCCGGATGAAACTGGAGGCAATAGATCCGGCGCTTGTGATCGTCGCGCTTCATCGCGGCAATCGGCGAATTGGCGGTATGCGCAATCGATCGGAAGCCCGGCGGCATCCGCTCGATACGGTCTCCGTGCGACATCCAGACGACGGTCGATCCGTCTGTGCCGATGCCCTTGAACAGATTGCTGCGGTCGTCGATCGTGAGATCAGCCCGGCCATACTCCCGATGCTTGGATTTGGCTACTTCCCCGCCCGAGAGGTGCGTCACGAGCTGCATCCCGTAACAAATGCCGAGGATGGGGATGCCCTGGTCGAAGAGTTCCTTGGGAACGCGTCGGCGCCTTCTTCTCATACACGCTGGAGGGGCCACCCGACAGTACGATGCCTTGCGGACGATACGCGAGAATCGTCGCCAAGGGAACGGTGCAGGGCAGAATTTGTGAGTAGACTTGAGCTTCGCGAATGCGGCGTGCAATCAGTTGAGTGTATTGCGACCCAAAGTCGAGGACCAGAATTCTATTGTGCCAGAGTTCCATCAGAATTCGTTAGGCGTAAGGGTGAGGGGTAGAGAGTGTGGATCACGAACGAAAGCGATCACTGATCGCCTACGTCTCACCGCTTGACGCCTCACGGAGCCTACTCCCAATCCATCCGATAATTCGGCGCTTCTTTCGTGATAATCACATCGTGCACGTGGCTTTCGCGGAGACCCGGCGACCGTCTGCCGGATAAACGTGGCCTTCTGCTGTAAGTCCGAGATCGTCTTGCACCCGCAATAGCCCATGCCGGACTTCACGCCGCCGATCAATTGGTAGATGACGGCCGAGAGTTTCCCTTTATAGGGCACGCGACCTTCGATGCCCTCCGGGACCAGCTTCTGCGCCGGACGCCCCGCTTGCCCGTACCGATCTCCGCCGCCGCGCTCCATCGCGCCGATCGAGCCCATGCCGCGGTACACCTTATACGTCCTGGCTTGGTACAGCTCGGTTTCTCCCGGCGATTCTTCCGTGCCTGCCAAGAGTCCGCCGAGCATGACCGAGGAGGCGCCTGCTGCCAAGGCCTTCGTGATATCGCCTGAATACTTGATCCCGCCGTCCGCAATGATCGGGACCCCGCTGCCCGCGAGGACTTTTGCGCAATCGGCAATCGCCGTCAGCTGCGGCATCCCGGCTCCGGACACGATACGGGTCGTGCAAATTGAGCCAGGCCCCACACCCACCTTCACGGCATCGACGCCGGCCCTGAAGCAAATCCTTCGCCGCCTCGGCGGTGGCGATGTTCCCGGCTATCAGTTCGAGCTCCGGATGACGTTTCTTGATCATCTTGACCGTATCCAGCACCGCTTGAGAATGCCCGTGGGCGGTATCGACCACGATCACGTCTACCCCGACCTTCTTGAGCCGCGCCACACGATCTTCCGTCTCCGGCCCCACACCAACAGCCGCACCCACGCAGAGCCGGCCATGTCCGTCCTTGCATGCGTTGGGATACATAATGCGTTTTTCGATATCCTTGATGGTAATAAGCCCTTTGAGCTCGAAACTGCTTGTTGACGACCGGCAAGCTTCTCGATTCGATGCTCGTGCAACACCTCGCGAGCCTTTTCCAAGCTCGTCCCTTCGGGCGCCGTGATCAGCTTGTCTCGCTTCATGATTTGCGAGACCTTCAAATCCATCCGGGTTTCGAACCGCAGATCGCGATTCGTGAGAATACCGACCAACTTCTTGTCTTTCGTGACGGGAATCCCGGAGATCCGGTATTTCGCCATCAACGCGTGGGCATCGCGAATCGTTTGATCGGGCGAGATCGTAATCGGGTCGAGAATCATCCCGCTCTCGGATTTCTTCACCCGGTCCACTTCGGTCGCTTGATCCACCGGCGACAACACTCGATGAATAATCCCGAGGCCGCCCTCGCGGGCTATGGCAATGGCCAAACGGGACTCGGTGACGGTATCCATGGCCGAGCTGATAATGGGAATGTTGATCTTGATGTGGCGAGTCAGCCTCGTACGCATGTCGACTTCACTCGGCAAGATCTGAGACTTGGCCGGAACCAACACGACGTCGTCGTAGGTGAGTCCTAGGCGTGGTTCTTTATCCAGCATGTCTTCCCGTCATCAGCAGGTGCCAAATGTCTGAAGCGTCGTCGAGTCTCGGTTAACCCGAACTCTGAACAGTCGATTCATCGGCCTTTATCGAGTTCGGCTTCGACGACTTCAAGACCTTGTGACCGCTTTCAGACGTCCTTGCGCGTTCTCGATCTCTGCCACGGTCTCGGCATCTTCCTGGAGCCGTTCGCTCCCCTCGTCCGCCGGCATGAACTGTTCGACCCTGGTGTTCCCGCTATCGACGACAAACACGCTTCCTCTGACATCGACCGCGATGCCGTAGGGAAAGTTGAACTGCCCTTTGCCGTTCCCAAACCCACCCCACTGGGTGATGAAATTGCCTTCTTTATCGAACTTCTCGACACGGTGATTGCCGGTATCCGTGACATAGACATCGCCGGCTCCATCGACCGTAATGCCCCAGGGAGACCGCAACTGACCCGCCTCCTGTGCGAGCGGGCTGCTGGCATGGCCTCGGTTCGGCACTGCCGCCCCACTTGGCCAGCAACTGTGGAAGCACGTTGGTGCTGGTGTCGAACTTCTGAATCCGGTGATTACCCATGTCGACGACGTACACAAACCCATCTGTCTGGTCCACGGCCACGCCGCGCGGGAAGTAGAACTGGCCGTCTCCGTTTCCGAAGCTGCCCCAGGACATGATGAACTCCCCGTTCATATCGAACTTCTGCACGCGGAAGTTGGCGCTGTCGACCACATAGACATACCCACGCACCCGATCGACCGCGATGCCCCAGGGTGAGTTGAACTGCCCTTCGCCGTTTCCACGCGACCCGAACTTCATGAGATAGCCGCCGAGCTTCCCGTCGAATTTCTGGACGCGGTGATTGTTCGTATCGACCACCCAGACATCGCCCTTGCCATCGCACGCAATCCCGGTAGGGTTATGGAAGTTCGAATTGGCCGAACCAAAGTTTCCCCAGAGAATAATGAAGTTGCCGGCATTGTCGAATTTCTGAACCCGGTTGTTGCCGTTGTCGACCACGAACAGCGATCCTTGCTGATCCACGCAGAGACCGTACACCGGGGCCATGAACTCGCCGCCATGCAGCAATGATGCGCCGCGGCCCGTACGGCCCCATTGGGACACGCAGAGATACCCCGACGTGTTGACCAAAATCGTGGTGCTCGCAGGGGTGGAGACGTTCCCTCCCACATCCTTAAACCAGACGTAGATCGACTTCTGCCCATCTCCCGGCGACAAAATAAACGGAATCGTCGCGCCGAACTTGGTGGCCGGTGTCACATCGACCCATCCCGGCGTCCCCGCCATGGGAGTCATCGGCGCCTCGGAGACAAAGTAGGCCGCCACTCCGGTATCGACATCGTTCGCTGAAATCGTGACGATGACTTCCGGCGTATTCGTCATGAACGCGCCATGATTGATCACGGCATAAGGATTTTGCGGCGCCGTGATATCGATGAGCACCGGCGTGGCCGTCACTTCACTCGACAACTCGCTTTCGGCGCCGGTCTCGAATACCGCGGTCACGGCATAGTGGTACGGGGTATCGTTCGAGAGACCGGTGTGCGCATAGGGATTCGTCACGCCTTCAATTTTCGTCGCCGTCTGGGTCGTGAGCTTCGGGACGGTATTGAAATACAGGTTATAGGACTGGGCGCCAGGGACCTCCATCCAACTCAAGAAGGCTTCCGTATCACCGGCTTTGACCGCCACGCTGCGGGGCGGCGGAGTCTCACTCGGCACCTGACTGGCTGACGTCTCATCCTTCCCGCGATTGAGTTCTTCGTCCGTCGGCACATACTTAAGAATGCGGCCATTGCCGCTGTCGACCACATACACCGCGCCTTCTTTGTCGACCACGATCCCGTAGGGAAAATTCAGCTGCCCTTCTGTTCGTCCGCGGTTTCCCCAGGCACAGAGGAACGTCCCATTGCCGTCGAACTTTTGGATGCGATGGTTGCCGGTATCGACGACATAGACATTGCCGAGCGCATCGCAGGCAATCCCCCAGGGAGACTTGAATTGGCCGGGACCAGCCCCCTCGCGCCCCACTTGGCAAGGAAGCTTCCCACGGGCATCGAACTTCTGAATGCGATTATTGCTTTCATCGGCCACGAAGATATTGCCGACAAAATCGACGGCCACGCCGCGAGGGAAGAAGAAGGCGCCGTCGAAGCTCCCGTCACGGCCCCACTTGAGTAACGCCGTCCCGTCCGAGGTGAACTTCTGAATGCGTGCGTTGCTCGTGTCGGACACGTACAGATTCCCTTCCGCGTCCGTCGCGAGCCCCCAGGGTACATCGAACCGGCCCAGATCGGCCCCGCGCCATGCAAACCCGAACTTGCCCCAGGCCTGCATCACATTGCCGTCGAGATCGAATTTCTGCATGCGGTTATTGCCGCTGTCTGCGACATAGAGCACGTCATTCGGCCCAACCGCCAATCCACGCGGATAGTAGAAGCTCCCTTCCTGCGAAGAGGGGTCGCCGCCCCATCGCGCGAGAAACTTCCCGGACTTGTCGAGCTTCTGAATCGAATGGTTATCGGTATCGGCGACGTAGATATTGCCGTCCTTGTCGATGCGTGATCCCCGTGGGCGAGCTGAACTCCCCATCGTCCACGCCTTCCCGGCCGATACTCATGGCCAACAGATAGGGCGAGGGAATCGCCATGACCTCTTGAGACTCGAGACTCTCCCCTTCTGCGTCACCACGGTGACGACGTAGTGGTAGCAGGTCCCGTTGGCCAGATCGTCATGGACAAACGGACTCTGGGTGCCTTCCAAACAGGTGCCTTTATCTTTTTCACCCCAATGACGGCTTTAAAATCGTCGTTGCCGGCAATCGGACGCGTGAGATCGGAGAACTTGATCATCACGCCCTTGGTGGTTTGGAAATAGAGATTGTAGTACATGGCATCGGGAACGGGATCCCAAGCTAATGGTGACCCAGCCATTCCCCGATTTCGCGGCCACGTTTGTCGGCGGTGGTGGAAGTTCTTCTTCTGCGGCAATCGAATCGCCGGCACCCCATTCCCTCCCTGGGTTCCTTCGATGGTCAGATGCGTTCGATCACACCGAAACATCTCGTCGAGCAGCCAGGCTTTGATCATATGGTGGTGCATCCTGTTGCTAAAGCCGCCCAGTCAGAAGAAACAAGGGGTCTTTCAATGACTTAGAATTGGATTGGCGAGTCTAACAAAGCGGCGGAAAGAGAGTCAACGAGGGTCCTCGCCACTCTTCTTGCTCGCGGAGGAGCGAGAGCGAGAAAGCTGGCCAGTCTCCGTGCTCGCAGAGGCCCCACGATAAAGCGGTGGTCCCTCGATGCGCGCAGTGGAGACTATGCCAGCCCCCTCGCTGAGAATAGGTAGAGGACAAGCATTCGACGGCCGCACGTAGACCAACATGGGTGCCATTCCAAAGAGAGAAAACAAGCGAGCTTGGAAGGATCATTGAGATATGGAGATATGGATGAGGATTGCTCGACGCGCGCAGTGAAGAGCAGCGTAAGGGCCCCGTTTCAGTCGAGGATTAGTGATGGGAAAGATGGCGCAATGGGCAGCCTTTGGTGCTCGCGCAGTGCGCAGGCCTCAGAGAGGCCCTCGTTGGACGCGCGCACTAGAGATGAAAGAGATGGGGTTGTTGCTTGACTTTGCACTACTCTACATCTTGGATGTTGAAGTCGAGCCTAAACTTGCTTTGACAGGAGTCACGGAAGATTGTTCTTCACTGTCGCGCGTGCAAGGTCAAGCGCTGACCGCGGGTCTCTGGCATCGAAGACCCCACGGCCTCACCTTCCTGCAAGATCACTCATAACGGCGAATTCTTCGGAGGAGGGCGGTCTCGGAGGTCTCAACTACCTCCAGTGACTCATCTTCGATCGGCAGGAGGGCCTGTTCGGACTCACCGAGTTCTTTGAATTCACGCAACGGCGGGAGCTGGCTCAAATCTTGTAGTCCGAAATGCTCGAGGAAAAACTTGGTCGTCCCATACATGATCGGCCGGCCAGGCACGTCTTTTCGCCCAACGATCCGCACCAGCTTGCGCTCGCATAACGTGCGCAGGACACCGGACGTTTCGACGCCACGAATCTCTTCGATCTCAGACCGCACAAGCGGCTGTTTGTAGGCAATAATCGCGAGGGATTCGAGCGCGGAGCGAGAGAGCTTTTGCGCCGCCTTGGCTTTATCCATCCGTTTCAGCCAGGGCCCATACTCCTGCTTCGTCACCAGCCGATACCCTCCTGCGATCTGCACAAGCTGAATGCCTCGCCCATCCTGATCCAAATCGTGCGTGAGAATCCCCAGGGCCTGAACCACTTCGGCTTTTGAGACTGTCCCCAAGATAGACATCAGCCGAGCGACCGGCACCGGTTCGGGCGACACGAACAAGACCGCTTCGAGAATGGCTTTGAGTTCCCGCCCGTCGATGGCCTCCGCCTGGCTGTTCACCGCCTCGACGCCGGCGTCCTTTGCCACATCGTCTGGCACCCCGTTGCCCTCAATAACCGGCGCTGTCTCTGCGAGAGCTCATGTCGTCTGTTTCTTGTTCCACAGTTGTGCTCATGCTCCCCTCCATTCAGCATCGTCCAATTCTGCCGGGTCTGGTACGAGCGAAAAGGCGCGCGACACGAGAATCGGCCCAAAATGTTCCGGCTGGAATACCCGAGCCGTTCGAAGCCGCATCAGTTCCAGCAACGCCAAAAACGTGACAATGATGACAAGACGATGGCAGGACGGCTCGAAGCAGCTCGACAAAATTCACCGACTCCTGCCCCTCCAACATTTCCAAAATCGCGTTCATCCGCTCCCGAACCGTCAAGTTGTCGGGCAAAATCTCCATCAGCTTCTTGCCGGGATTGCGATCGAGGATTCCTTGCAGCGCATCCACTAAATCAAACAGGCTGACATTGTCCAGCAGCGTCTCATCCGATTCCAATTCGACCGCCGGGCTCTGTGCACGACTGTAAATCTCCCGCCACAACCGCTCATGTTCGTCCAACTGACGGGCAGCGTCTTTGAACTGCTTGTACTCGAGCAGCCGCCGCACCAATTCCTCACGGGGATCGGGCCCGTCTTCCTCATCAACGGCCGTCTCATCGGCGGGAAGCAGCATCTTGGATTTGATCTGGAGCAAGGTCGCCGCCATCACGAGAAATTCCCCGCGACAGTCAGATTCAGGTCTTCCATCGCCTCAATATAGGTGAGGTATTGCTGAGCAATCAGATGGATGGGAATGTCGTAGATGTTGATCTCGCTCTTCTTAATGAGATGGAGCAAGAGATCGAGGGGCCCTTCAAAGTTCTCGATGCGAACCTGATAGGGTAATTCGGTTTGTTCGATGGCGTCGAAGTGGTTATCCACAAGGGGACTTATACCAGACTTTGGGGGAGGCGGAGCAAGCCTCCATCTATTAGTAGTGGTAGCGAGGGATGAGGCCGTCCCGTCATCGCAACCGAATCAGATAGGCGATCAGCAGGGCGCCGAACACCAGAAGGGAGAGGATGATCGCATACTGTATTGTCTGATTTTCGAGCCTCAGGGGTGCCTGTCCGGTCGCTGATCTGGCTCGCTCTGGTAAACTGTGGACCCTTTTCGAAAATGGCTTTGGAAAAGTCGTCTCGTCCCTTGAACGACGCATCGGAAAAATCCGCCGTCGATCGGAACGTGGCCCGGCGAAAGTACTGCGTCCCCTTCGAACATGGTAAAGGTAAAAAACGCATCGCGGTCGAACGATGCTTCAGAGAAATCCGCCAGGCCTTGAAAGCGGCTCCCGGAAAACCCGGTGCCCAACTTGAAATAGGTGCGCGACAGATTGACATCCTTCTCGAAGACCACCTCCAAAAACTCCGCCAGCCCATTGAACCCCGACTGCTGGAATGTGACCGGCCCCTGAAAGACAGATCGGTGAAATCTCGTATGCGGGCCAAACGCCGTGTTTTCAGCAAACACGTCGCGCAGAAACCGGCCCTGCACAAAATAGCTCTCCCGCAAGAACCGCGCGCCTGACAACGTCACCGGCTGAATGAACACGGCCCGTGAGAGATCCACCGGCTGTTCAAACCTGGTCCCGCTGAACGTCACAGGCCCCTTCACCACCAGCAGCCCTTGTGGCGATCCGTGCCTGATCGCTCCGCGCACCACCGAATCGACGATCGTCATGGAGCCGGAAATCACGCGTACCTCGCGTCCCTGCAGCTCCTTCATCCCCTCAAGCTCGGGCGGCAACGGACCCACAGGCAACGTATCCAAAGACAGATCGCCGCGAATGACCACCCCGAGAGATCGATCCCCTTCCCTTCCTTGAATGCTTGCATCAGCTGCGCCGCATCCACCGCTCGCGCCTCTCGCTCTTGCTCCGTGCAGTCGGCGCCCAGATGACGCGTCAACGCCACTCCCGGCCCTGAAGCAGGCGTCTCCACCTGACAGTTCGAGGCAGCGGCGACCGAGCGGCAGCCAAAGAATAGCCAGCCCTCCTACCATGATCCAGGCACACATCCGATTCATACGTGGCGCGTGAAGCGCGAGGACCTGCGAGAAAGCGCGACCGTTGATGTTACGAATTTGGCGTTCGGTGTCCGACCTGTTCCGTCTAACCGCGCTCGTCCCTCCCGTCTCGCCTCTCTGCCAGTCGCGCTCGTCCCACCGCTTGTTCCCGCCATGCTCTCGCTGGGCAAAAACAGTTTTTCGGCAGCCTGTTATACGGAATGCCATGGCCCAACGCAAGGCAAGGACTCGCCAATTCGCTGTACTGCCCAACCGGATTTGCTACACTTTTGCGAGCGACGTATACGCCAACTACAGGTGTCGAGGACGAGACTCAAACAATGACAGCGAGAGAAACCAGCGCCTATTCAACATCCTGCTTCGGAGGCCCACGATGCCACGCCGGCTTGCCGCCACCTGCACATTGATTGCCACCCTCCTTTGTGGAATCCCGGTCTCGGTCTCGGCGGACAGTGTCATCGAACTCCCGGTCCTGGCGGCCATTCGCCAAAACAATCTCGGCGTGTTTGAAATCCTGATGATGTGGTGGGACAAGAAACCGGAACCGAATCCCGTTCAACTGCAATGGCTCCTCGCCGGCGTGCGACTGGGAAATGATCATTTGGGCGCCATGGCTCAGGCCTTTGCCTATGCCGTCGAACGCACGCCCTCGGTCCAGCATAGCGGGACCGTCTCTGTGCAAGGGGTCGCCTATCGACCTACAGGCAGCGACGGACCAAGCGCCGGTGCAGCGATGGCCGTGGGATTCATCGCCATGTTCAAGGGGAGCACATTCAGCGGGGCATTGCCCTGACCGGAACCATTGAACCAGACGGGCAGATCGGCCCGGTGGGCAGCATCCCCGATAAGATTCGTGCTGCCGCACGAGAAGGCTATCGCACCGTGTTGGTTCCACGCGGGCAGATGCATGACGCGCGGTGGAACCTGATCGAATTGGGATTTCAGCTCAATGTGACGGTGAAGGAAGTCGATACGATCGATGAGGCGTATCATGCTCATGACAGGCCAACGAATCTAGCAGGATGCTGAAAAGTCCGTCTGCGCTGTCTCGCATCGTTCAGAAGCTCTAGTCTGCGTTCGTCCTGGCTGCGAACGCAGACGTAAGCGTTCACACACCACGGATAGACCCGGCATCGCCGCCCCTAGTTTTGAGCATCACCTGCTAATCCGTGACTCCCCTGCATGATCGCGTCATACTCCGCTTGCGTCAACCGATGCATGCCCAACCTCAATCGTCGAGTGAGTTCGGCCTGATCGGCAATCTGCAACACGTTGAGCAACAACGCCTGACTCGCAGCAGACGAGCAGGCCAACCGGCGCACCCCGTCGATTCGCACAAAGCCGAATCTGGCCTCAGTTCTCAGCTCGTCGCTGAGGAACGCATCCAACGCGGAGAAGTCCAACACAGGCGGCACGATCTGAAACTCGGCACAGAGCCCGACCTTCAGCACATACACAAGCCCACGGGACTCCGCATCAAGATATGCTTGCAGATTCGTCCGGATCAGCCCAGTGCAGAGCCCCCAGAGGCCGTGCCCGAGTTGCAGCTCGGCACTTTCCTCCGAGGTGCGCTCTCGCAAGGCCCCGGCCACGAACAAAAAATGACTCATTGGAAATTCATCGCGGAGAATTCAGCGGGAAGCAGGATACACATGTGGAACGGACGCCAGGATACCGGGACAGACTCACAACGTCCATCCAGCCGGACGACTCAGACCGAGTCGTCCAGAATAGGCATCCCATGCGATGTGTCAGTGCGTGTGGTAATCGTCTGCGTCGTCTAACAGGCCTTCTCGTTTTTCAGGAAAATCGGTGTCTTCATCTTCCCCGTCCAGGGTGAGCTCTTCTTCCACATCCTCATCGGCCTCAACAGTGATATCCACATCATCCTCGCCCAGTTCCTCGTCAAGATCGGAATCTTTCGGCATCGCGCGACCCCATCGGCTGCAATAACAAGGGCTTCTGGGGCTCCTCATCCACGAACGGCTTCACAGATTTCTTGTCGAAGGCTGGAGCCGCCGGTTTGGACGATAACGGCTGGAACCGTCATCGCCACCGGCTTCTTCTGAACCGCCTTGGGTGCAGCTGCAGCACGCTTCTTGGCAGTCTTCTTGGTAATTTTCTTGGCAGCTTTCCTTGTCAGCCGGTTTCTTGGCTACCTTCCTGGCAGTCTTCTTGGCAGCTTTCCTTGTAGCCGGTTTCTTGGCTGCCTTCTTCACTGCTGGACTTTGCTTTGGCTTTAGCCTTCGCCTTCGCATGCTTTCTTCTTCGCTGGCCTGCTTCTTGTTCTTCGCCATCGATTTTCTCCTCTCTCATCCAGTGGATGTCTGACGTGGCCTCCATCTAGCATAACCTATAGGATCTTGCAACTCACACCTCAGCAACCTCTCACAGGATGGCGAAAAGTCCCTTTCTTCACCCCGCCCGGCCCCCCTGTCCATCACCGTGAGCGCAAATTGGAACGATTTCGGCTCAGACACAGACGAAGCAACAAACGTGGACTTGGCTTCATTGACGTTGCTCAGGGTCACCGGATGGCCGCGAATCTGCCTCTACGACTAGGAATCGTCATCCGGGTCATTGCTCCGAATGCCTTCGAGCAACAACTCGGCACGATACCAATAGTGTTTGACGCTTGCACATGCGATTCGGGAGCGTCCTGCCAAACAGGCCACAACGTTCAAGGGGCTGGACACCAGGAATCTTACCAGGTCTGCACACATCACATCCCACCATTGACCGACCAATGGTACGAGTGGCAGATGTATGAGGCTCCTTCGCAGCGAAGTCCTACAAGGTCCTCGCGCGAAGTGAGAATAGCTCCGGCGCTAAGCAGGTCACATCGATCATGAAGCCAGCTGTCGCCGCTCACGAACCGCTCAGCCTCACAGGAGAGACGCTCACGCTCCTGGCCTGGCACATCCCCGATCTCGTCGCCTATCAACACAACGAAGACGAATGGTGGTTCGCCCCCTCGACGACAACTTGCCGATCGATGCGACTGAACCGCACCGGCCTGGAGATGTTACAGGCGATGAACGGCACACGGCAGTCGGTGCGCTGGTTGAGAAATACGGGGCCGCGAGTCTGCGGACCGGACGGACAGCCGGGACAGTGGCACTTGGAACATTGGGCCCTGCCCACCTACTCCCTCTGTTACTACGGCACAGAGCCTCCGGGCGGCCACCGCCACAAGGCCAAGTGGGATCTGCTCCTCCAGCAAATTCAGAGAAGGCTGGTCAGGACAGGATGGGTTCGAGGGAGAAGCGCATCTTGAAGACTTTCATCACCACGGGCTGACCGACAGCGGCGAAGACGACGGCCACTTCGACCTGATCGAGACCACCGTCTCGCATCTCTTCCGGGAGCCGAACGACACGCTCAACGGCTTGACCTATGGCCGGCTGCTCATGCGGCAATTGCGGAAGCTGGGCTGGTTCACGCCCAAACCCCGCGTCATCGTGGAAGTGGGCGGCGGACTCGGATACCTCGCCCGTGAATTGGGCAAGGAACTCTTGCCGTTTGAAAAGCAGACCATCCGGTACATCTCCCTCGACATCACACAGCCCTTCCTCACGCTGCAAGTCACCCGCGCCAAGGCCGGAGGCTGGGGCGGCATCGGCACCCGCGCCAACGGCGAATGGCTCGCCCTTCAAAGACAACTCCGTCGACCTCGTCATCGACAACGAAAACATGGCCGACATGACGCCGGTGAAGTTGACCAGGAAGGAACTCCTCGATGGAACAGGCGACAGGCCGCAGCATCAGGAAGCGTTGGATTGGATCAGGCGCGTGCGGCTGCCGCTGGGCACGGACCTGCCGGAGGACGTGATCTTCAACCTCGGCCCCTTTCGATTCGTGGCAGAACTGTGGCGGGTGTTGAAGCCGGGCGGCAGAGCGTTTCTCACTGAATTTGGGGTCGAAGAAGGCTGGCCGGCACCGGTCAAGCTGCCGGGCCACACGGAATACGAAGTCCAGTACAGCCACCTGCGCCAGGCTACCCGCTGGCTGGGCTTTCAAGAGCGCTATCTCTCGCTGCCCCAGTTCCTCGCCATCAAACCGGACACGCAAAGTGCTCTGCACCGGCGCGGCCTATACCATTCAGCGGTTCTGCCAGGCCATGAACAAGCCGTTCATCGTGCGAGCCTACACGGAGAAAGAATTGCAGCAGGCCCTGGGCGACATGCTCCCGAAACTCCACGGCTGCCACTACCACGACGTGGCAGATCCTGCCTGGTTCGGCCTCCTCGACTTCAAGGTCTTGTTACTCGAAAAACCAGGCGGGGCCCCGAAAGCCAGCTTTTCGGAGAACAAGGGCTATCGGTGGTACTCGCAGAAGTAAGGGTAAGGGGGCAAGGGGATGAGGGGGTAAAGATTCGTTCGGATCGCCCGCTCCCACCAGGGAGCGGAGCAGCTTCAGTCCCATCTGAACACAAGACCAAGTTCCAAGAATCCAAGCACTATGGAGTCTTCGCACACCGGAACCCGGTGCCGTAGCCCTGGAACGACGGCAAACGGGTCTCCCGTTCCGAGCTGCGCAGACCCTCCGGACCACTACCCCAGGAGCCGCCACGGACTACTTTGTGATTGCCCGTTGGCGGTCCTGTCGGGTTCCGCAGCGGGGCGGTGCTGGTAATAGTTCGGGTCATACCAGTCGCTGACCCACTCCCAGACATTCCCGGCCATATCATTGATGCCATAGGGGCTCTTGCCATCTTCAAACATCCCCACCGGTGTTAATCCCATGTGGTTGTTCCAGAGCTCTTTCTTCATGTTCCCATGAAACTTCGTCGGTGGCTCATCCCCCAGGGATAGGTCCGGCCATCCGTTCCCCGCGCCGCCTTCTCCCACTCCGCCTCGGTCGGCAGGCGCTTGCCGGCCCATTTGCAGTACGCGGCCGCATCCGCCCAATCCACATTCACGACGGGACGCTGCTTATGCATCGCGCGGCTCATGATATTCCATTCCGGCGGTACTCGAGTGAGACGTGGCTTCCAAGAACTTTGCGTATTGCCCCACCGTCAGTTGGTCCTTATCCATGAAAAAGGCATCCAGATAGACTCGACGCATCGGTTGTTCGTCTACATCTCCCGTCCAACTCCCCATCAAAAACTCTCCCGCCGGCACCAGCACCATCGACCGTTCGTCCTGCTTGGCCAACGGCGGGTCTACGTGATTCACTTTGTGCCTCTGCTGAATTTTCTCGTGCAACTGTTGGTAGACGGCCCGTTGTTCGTCGTCGAGACCCAGCTTGTTCGCAATTTCCAGGGTGTCCTCGGCCTCGGTGATCTGATTGGGTGGGGCATTCGGCTCGCTGATGGCCTGCTTCCCTTCGTCCAGCAAGCGCCAGACTTTGGCCTTGCGCCCCCGTTGTTTGGCCAACCCGGCGACCGAGGAGTGCGCATCAAGCTCCAGCGAGGTCTCGTAATGCGCTTCCGCGCAGGCCCAGACTTTCAATCCCTGGCAGGCATCGCCGAGATAGAAGTGCGCCAGGGCATTTGCAGGAGCTTTTTTGAGGCAGGCTTCAAAGGCCGTGCGCGCCTCCTGGTACTTGTGTTGTTTCAGGAAATCGTGACCACGTAGAACATTTCTTGACACGCTCATCAACAGAGTGCCGCGGCCATCGTCGGGTCGAGCATCGAGCTGCGAGCATCACGACGAATACGAGGATCTTTCTCATAAACTACCTCCTCGTTCGGTAGTAGAGACGATAACACCCTGTCCTCATATAGTCTGAATAGCTGGGAAAACTATATACTTTGCGCATCAAAAACACAACCGCACGGTTCCGACATACACACTCCCCCTCAAACACACACTCTCAACTCCTTTGTTTCAATTACCGTATCCGCATCACCAGATCGATCAACACGCCCTCCCGCAACCCCAGATCGCTAACCAGCACCACCGACACCCCCAACGTCTCCATGATCGTCCGGATGATGATGGCGCCGGCGGCGATGACTTCTTCGCGGCCTTTTTCTAAGCCAGGCAGGCCGGACTCGGTCGGCTTTCTTGCGGCTCAATAGCGTCTGTTCGAGTTCCTGAATCGTGGTGAAGTTCAACTGATAGTTGATGAATTCTGGCCGGCTCGTAGGCTGGAAGTTTCTGGGCCATGGCGGCTAGGCTGGTGATGGTTCCCGCTGTGCCGACGAAGGTTGCAGTCTGATAGTGGCCCATGTCGGCAACGGCTGCTTTCGTTTCTCGCGCGACCCACTCGCGCGCCTGGCGCACTTCTCTCGTCGGTCGGAGGATCGTGATGCAGGAGCCGTTCACAGAGCCGTACGACCCCAATATCGATCGATCGCACGACAGGCTTCTGGCCAGACCGGTCTAGAGATAAACTCGGTGCTGCCGCCGCCGATGTCGAGGGCCAGCACGTCGGTCACGCCAGTGGGGCAAACCGGAGCGGATACCCAGCATTGTCCGCCTGGCTTCTTCTTCTCCTGAGATCAGTTCGACCTCGAAGCCCGCCTCGCGCTTCACGCGATCGAGAAACTCATCACGGTTCGCTGCATCACGCACGGCGCTCGTCGCGACGGCCGCCGCCGCATCGACATGAGAGGCATCGATCATCTCCCGCCACTCCTGAAACACTGCAATCACCCGATCCATCGCCGCCACGCTCAGCTGCTTGGTCTGATCGACACCCTCGCCCAGCCGGAGGATGCGTCGCTCCGATCGCATTTCGGTTAGCCGTCCGCCGGCTGACAGATCGGCAATCAGCAAGTCGGCAGGTGAGCGTGCCGATATCCACACCGGCAAGACGCAACGGCTCCGTGTCGGTCCGATCATCATGTCGTGTCTCGAATCTCCGGTCATGTCCAACTCAAGATTCTCCCGTGCGTCCTTGAGCTGCTGAATCTCTTTGACGAGATCGGATCGACTTCCGTGTCGTACAGGATCCGTTCGGCCGGTTCTCCGGCCTCGCGCAGACTGACGGCCTCGCTCGCCAACGTCGCGATAGTGTTCGTCCAATTGCTGGTCGAGCTTGCGGATTTCGAGCCGGACCCGCAGCAGTTCCGTTTCTTCCAACGCACGGTTCGCCGCCTGCGCCGTGCCAAGGCGCAACGTCACCAACCCCGCCTTCAAGTCGTGCTTCTGACCGTTGCCAGAGAGTCCCATCTTCTCCTGCTTCTTTCCTCTCTCCACTTCGCCCGGCGGGGATGCGGACTACGCGGCTTCATTGCTGAAAGAGCGGGGCCCCAGCCGAGAGTCGACCGGAGAGGAAAGCGGAGCCTGACCGAGTCACAGGAGGAACAGCTTCTTCCATCGCTCGCATCTCGCCACGTGCCTCTCGCCTACTGTTAACTAACCGATCCCAAATCCAACTTCGCTTCCCACCGCCGCAACATCGTCTCTCGCAAGGCGCGGTGCGCCGGCGCCTTCAGCTGTGGGTCCTGCTTCAATAGTGCAAAGGCCTCCTGCCGCGCATGCTGAAGTATATCGGCATCCCGCACCAGATTCGCGACGCGAAACTCCGGCATGCCCCACTGCCGGAACCCAAAACTCGCCGGGCCCGCGAATGCGGAGATCTTCCTCGGCAATCGACAAACCCATCGGTCGATCGTACGAGCGCGTCCAGCCGCTCCCGGCTGCTGATGGCGGTTCACCGGCCGCCTTAGCTTCGCCGATCGAAACAGCACCCCGCCCGAGGCCATCAGCAGACAATAGGACTGGTGTCCGCTTCGCCCGACCCGTCCGCGCAATTGATGCAACTGCGCCAGCCCAAACCGCTCGGCATGCTCAATCATCATGACCGTGGCATTGGGTACATCGACCCCGACCTCCACCACCGTCGTCGAGACCAGGACCTGGATTTCCCCTTCTTATACGATGCCATGACCTGTTCTTTCTCTTCCGACTTCATCCGGCCGTGCACAAGCCCGACGCGAAACTCGGCCAACTCGTCCGCTTGCAGCTGCTCAGCCCTTGCATAGCCGCTTGCAGATCGGTCTTCTCCGATTCCTCGACGAGCGGATACACCACGTAGGCCTGGCGGCCGCCCCGCAGTTCATCACGGAGAATCTGATAGGCCCGCCCCCGCTGGCTGTCGCTCAAGAGAAACGTCCGCACCGGCTTTCGCCCCGGCGGCATCTGGTCGATCACCGAGACATCCAGATCTCCATACACCGTCATGGCCAGTGTGCGTGGAATCGGTGTCGCGGTCAACACCAGCACATCGGGCTTATACCCTTCTCGATGAGCGTCTTCCGTTGGAGGACGCCGAATCGATGTTGCTCATCCACCACCGCCAGTCCAAGTTTCGCGAAGGCGACGCCTTGCTGGATGACCGCATGGGTCCCAATCACAACCTGCGCGGTCCCGGAAGCCACCTGCGCGCGAACGGCTTTACGCACTGCCGCACGCCCACCACCGCTCACGAGTACCACGGAAAGCCCGATCGGTTCCAAGAGCCTCTTCATCGTCCGATAGTGCTGCTCGGCGAGGATTTCCGTCGGCGCCATCAGCGCCGCCTGGTAGCCCGATCCGCAGGCCAGCACCATCGCCTGCAGCCGCCACGATGGTTTTGCCGCACCCGACATCGCCCTGCACCAGGCGGTTCATCGGTTTGCGCGACGTCATGTCCGACAGAATCTCGCGGATCACCCGCGTCTTGCGCCGCGGTCAACTCGAAAGGGCAGCGTCCGATCCAGCTTGCCGAGGAGCGGCGTCTTCGGATTGAACAACACCTGCTTGACCTCTTCCTTCATGACTCGTTGCCGCGAGGCCAATGCGAGTTGGAGTACGAACAGCTCTTCGAACGCCAAGCGGCGATGCGCCGGCGTGAGGCCGCGATCGAGCTGTCCCCCATCCGTCCCTGGCTGAGGAAAATGCACGTCCTGAATGGCTTGCTGAATGGGCAGCAATCGATAGCGGGCACGAAGCGGAACCGGCAACACCTCCTGCGCCTCGGCGGCATGCGCATCCAGCAAGCCTCTCGATGAGGACACGCATCTGCCGGGAGGTCCACCCCTTGGTTTCATGGTACACCGGAACAATACGTCCCGACGTGCAACGGCGCTTCGGATTCCGCGCCCACGACTTCGTATTGCGCGACCTCCATCCTCGTCGCCACCCACCCCTGCGCACCGGCCACCATCCGCCCGGTCAGCATGACGCTCGTCCCGACGGTGAAAGAGTGGCTCGAGAAACGGCTGGTTAAAGAACACCGCCTGGAGACGCCCGGTTGAATCCTCCACCACAATGTCGAGGATGGCGAGGCGGCGACCTGCGGGCGCGCTTCGCCTCACTTCGGACGATCGTGCCGCAGATCGAGGCCTGCACACCCGGCACGAGTAGCCCGATCGGGGTCATGACCGAGCGATCTTCATAGCGCCAAGGCACGGTCCACAGGGCATCCTCAACCGTCTCGATCCCGAACCGTTGGAGCAACGACGTGCGCTTCGGGCCGACCCCTTCGCGAAACGGATGGGCTGTGCCCACCATGGCTTCGATGGAGTGTCATTCATGACAGGCTCACGCACCACGACAGGCTCCGGTTCCTGCCACGCCCGGGCCGGATCGCGGGCGGCCTTGCGCAAGACCTCCAGAATGACCGCGGCTTCCTGCAGCCGACGCTGCTGATCCTCTGCCGGGAGCCGCTGCTGGTCTTCAAGAAACAGCTCACGCAGCTGGAGCAATGCCGCTTCAATCGCCCGTGGATAGACGCGATCGGACAGGGCCTGCATGACCTGTGAGGAGACAAAACGATTCAGATTCTTGACGGTGGGCAGATGTGCGAAGCGCATCGCGAGTCGCGAATTCGATCGGACGCGCGACACGGTCCAGCCATTGCTGAAACTGTTCAGGGGTTGGGCTCGGAAGAGCGCCGTATCACAGGGCGGATCGTATCATAGCCTCCGCCCCTCCTCAACGAGCAGCGACAGCCTCCGCAGTGTCGACGTTGCCGCGTGAATGCGCGAGACTAATGCGAGAAAGGCGCTTGACGTTGAACTAAACTTGAACTTCGAACTTTTCTCGCCGCGTCCCGCTTGTCATCTGCTGCGCCCAGGTCTTTTCGCAGCCTGCTCGCCTTGTCAATTTGCTGACAATCCTTTGTCGAGCTTGCTCCAGAGTGATACATTGAGTTTCATCCGAATAGGGCCCGTATGTACCGTCGCAACATTTTTCACATTTTGTATCCTGTCGCCTGCCTAATCGGGCTGTTCATCGTCTATCAAGCCTGGTTCAAACCGACCTATCTGTCCTACGCCACCACCAGATCAGCCCAATGCCGTCGTGGAAGACTCACAGGACGCGCCGCCAGAACCGCATCATGATGGCCCACTAGAACTGGAGCCTAAACAGACTCGCCTGATCGATCCCAGCGTGGTCCCGAAGACGACGCATCGTGAACTGTTGGAGACGATCCGCGACGAGATCGAAAAAGGAAACGTCAAGACCGCGGAAACTAAACTGGCCGATCTACCGGCAGCCATCGCAGACGACAATACCACGCGCCCCTATGTATCCATCCTCTGGAACAATCTGGGCATTCAACAGGAAAAGATGGCGGGACCGCTGTCTCGATCAAAGCCTTCAAGAAAGCCGCGTCACTCGATGCCAAGAATCCCGTCGTCCAACTGAACCTCGCCCATGCCTACTGGGAACTGCGCGATCCGGCCATGACGCAAGATTTTCTGGAACAGCTGGTCGCCCTGGCTCCGAACGAGCCCTTCCCCCATCTGGCGCTGGCCAATCTCTTTCAGGAACGGGATCAGCTCGGCGAAGCGGCTCGCCATCTCGATCAAGCCACCGCCCGCGCGGGCAAAGACCCGGCCGTGCAATCCTATCTGCGAACCGTCACGGCCAAAGTCCGCGGAACTGAAAAGAGCGAAGCGCGCCTCACCAGCCGAGACAGCGAGCACTTTACCGTGAAATTCGACGGGGAAGCCGATCAGGCTACCTGGGCCGCTGTGTTGGAGATTCTTGAAGAGGCCTATCGAGAGATCGGCCAAAAATTCGGGCACTTTCCGTCGAAGACCATCGTCGTCGTCCTGCACGCCAAGTCCACGTTCCAAAGCGCGACCGGCAGCCCTAGTGTGGGCCGATGGGCTCTTCGATCCCGTGCTCGGGCGCATCCAGGTTCCTGCGCAGGACGCCTTGGCAGACCGTGCCTGGCTCACACGCGTGCTGCGACACGAGTTCGTACACGCCCTCCTGCACGACCAACTCGGCCCCGCCGGCAGCGCCATCCCGACCTGGCTCAATGAAGGCTTAGCCATGGAATTGTCCGGGGATCGCTGGTCGGATCTCGATCAGATTGTGAAGCAGGAGTTTACGCTGATCCCTCTGTCTGCCTTAGAGGGGATGGGGAGGATTCTCCGGCGATGCCGCGACCGTGGCCTATCTGGAGGCGAACTCCGGCCGTGCACTATCTGATCGACCGCTTCGGCATGCATCGGGTGCAAGAACTTCTCGCACACCTCAAAGCGAGGCAGGCGCTCTCTGCCGCCATGCAATCGCAGCTCTCGCTGTCGTACGAGCAGTTCCAGTCCAGATGGGTCAGTCAGTTACAGGAGCACGAAAAGAAAAGCTGGCAGGTCGCTGACAGTCCTGCGCAGCAGTTCTCGCATCGTTCAGACCCTCACCGTACCCCAGAGGTACGCCTCGGCCCTTCACTCGCTGCGGCCTTGCTGGACGGGCTTTTGAGCATCCTGCGATATCGTGTTTTTTGTTCCGGACATGCCCGCAAGCTATCGGATTTCAGGCAGGCATCACTATTTGGTATCAAGCTCAACTTGGCGAGTGGTGCTTGCTGCCGGCAGGTTCGAACCTTCATCCTTCTACTTCGATCAAATCCTTTCCAATCTCCTCGGGCCCTCCGCCACGCCAAACCGGCAGGTTCTCGGCTGCATCATCGTGCCCGGCTACCATGTCTGTCTCCTCCACGGTCGGCTCGATCGTGTCTTCCCACATTATCTGCCGGTCCCGATCATCCATCATTCGGATGCGAAACTCGATCTGCTGAGATAGGGCCGCCAACCTCCTCCTGTCTGGCCAACGGCGGCTCTGCCGACTCGTTCTGCACGCGCAAACGCTGCCGGCCACGGCGTGAGAAATGATCGGTCCACACAAGCTGTCCGGTTGCCGAATCGACGGCGCGAAGGAAAAATTGGGGTTGACCATCGATGGCGCCTCGGCTGCGGACCTGAGTCACCGTCGCCTGTGGCGCAACAAGATGGGCCACGACTCGGTGGGTGGAACTGGATTCTTGATCGCCGGCACTGAGATTCAGGAGACCTTCCCAGAGAAACCGGCCTGTGGCCGAGTCATAGACGCGGAGCGTGAACGCTGAAAGTCCGTCAGCCCCTGGACCGACTCCGCCCGCAAAAATCCGTTCACGCGGTTGACTGCCCGCCGACGCTGCGTCCTCTCTCACGTTCAACTCATACGTTTCATCAGAGAGAATCGCGCCATTCTCAGCATCGTAGGTTTTCACAGTAATCGTTGACGTCTCAGCATTCTCATACCCAACACCAGCTGCCACGACCGTCCTGGGTTTCACCGGCGCGAGAGACGACAGGTCTGCAGTCCACGCTGTCAGCGGAAGGCCGGAGCCGATCATGGCACACGCGATCAACGCGACGTAGAAAGCCTTCCTCGTCCAGCCCATCGATCCGCCGCTTCATCGATGATGCACCGGCACAAACTCACGCCAGATCGGCCTGAAGCCACTCCCTCACTTCACCTATCGTCTCAGACAGCCACTGGATGATCGTCATGTGCGGTTCTCCCTCGCTTGGACTGGAGTCTCGCATTGACGCCCTGTAGCGTAAATTCCCCACTGTGGGGAGAAAACCCTTCGAAAGAGGGGGTTACATAGCTGCGTGAACAGAAATGGACGGGATAGCGAGACTAGCGAACGGGGATCGTAGTCGCGAGCGAAAAGCCCCTTACTTGTGAGTGGTTTCTCGACTCTGGCGTACTCGGGATTCTCGGAAGACCCCGCAAGCGGGACTTTGCCAAAGATGGAATACCGGTACCGGGCCACGAACCAATACAGCAGATAGCCGAAGGGCTTGACCAGTGGAAGGCTCAAGAGGACTGAGAGGACCCGCCCACCCTTGAGGCCTGGCAGGAGGGCCAGAAAGGCATCGAGCCCACGGGCAATCTCCCCATTTGGACTGACCAAGAAGGCGACGTTGGGACGACCTGGCCGATAGCTCTTCCCCAAGGCCTGCTTGGCCTCTTCGCTCTGATACGGAACCATCCGTATCGAGGTGGCATCTGCATGAGTCCCCAGCCGCTCAAGGCCCCTTCTTGGCTGTGACACAGAGGCGGCATTGGCCGTCGTAGACCAGAAGACAGGCCTGAGACGCTCTGTCGGATGGATCTGCCATCGCCGTAACCCCTCGCAATCGCCTATTCACCGCATCAACACCCAACCTAGCAGGCTACGGGAAAACTCGGTGTATCCACAATGTACCATTGGAATCTTACGTCGCTCGCTGGTGTCAGAATAGCCTAAGGATGCTCAAAAGGCCGTCCAGCAAGGCCGCAGGCGAGTCGAAACCGGAGGCGTACCCTCTGGGGTACGTTGAGGATTTCGATGAGCCGAGAACGAAGCTGGCGGACTTTTTCAGCATCCTGCTAGATCCTGTTGCTGTGCACAGCAGACGGAGGGTATCATCCCATCCATGCGACACAACTGGACACTTATCGGCCTACTCGCGGGGCTCTGCCTCATCGGAGCCAATACCACTCAGCTCATACCGGCTGCGACGGGGGCTGGCCGAGTCGGATGGATGCTCTATCTGATCGCATTTCCTATAACTCTCGCGGGCCTCGTGTGGATCGGATGGACCTGGACCTCCATGACTTGCGTCATCTATGGAACGGTGGGATTGGCCTTAGACCTTGCCACAGTCACGAGCATCCTGGGCGGGCAGGGCGAGATCGGCGCCCTGTTCCTCTTCAGTGCAATGAGCGGGACCGTGAACTTTTACTGATCCTGTTCGGCGGGCGCGCGTTTTTGCATTCGTTCCAGGGGACCGCGCTTCCAGAATCCCGTCCTCCCAGTCCTCCGTCCCCTTCTTCATCCGCAAGACCTTGATCCGTTCAAATCCTGCATCCGTCAACCAAGCTCTCGTCTCGGCTGCCGAATAGGTATTACCCCTCTCGGTGAACAGCAACATTGAGACCGCAAAGAGACTCGCCTCTTCGGGAAACAGACCGTTTCGGTCGTGGAGAAAGGCATCCTGAATCAGCAGGCGGCCTCCGGGATTCAATGCAGCCAACGCGTGCCGAAACAGCGCCTGATTGTCTTTCGGTGAATAGATGTGGAGCACGTTCGAATACCAGATGACATCGTAGGTGCCGGGAATGTCTTCCGTCATCACATCCAACGGCAGATAGGCGAGCCGCGCACCGGCCTTGTGAGTCGACGCAATCTCCTTCGCAACGTCGAGCGCCGCAGGACGGTCGCACACCGTGGCACGGAGCGTGGGATTCTTTGCGAGGAAGGCCATTGCATATGTGCCGGGACCGCCGCCAAGATCGAGCAGGGTCCGCGCGCCACGTAGGTTGATCTGTGCCGCAATTTTCGGAGCCGTCTCCAGGGTCCGGTGATGCATCGCCCATGTGAACCGACGACGATAGTCCGGCTCATCCGGCTCATCGTGATCGAGCGGCAATCCACTCTTCACCGATTCCAGCAGGCGTCCCCAATCAGCCCAATGGCTCGTGATCAGCTGGAGATAGTCCCCCGATAGGCCGGATGATGTGCGTTCAACGCCGTGGCGCCCAACCGGCTGTTCCTATAGGTCTCGCCCGTTTTCTTCAGCACGCCGGCCATCGCGAGATTCCGGCAGAGAATGGCCAGCCCCCGCTCACTGACCTTCACGTCACGAGCCAGATCGGGAATCGTCCATGCGTCCGTGCCGATGGCCGTGAAGAGGTTCAGCTCAAGGGCGGCGATCAGGACTCGCGGCAACCGGTATGCCGTAATCGCATCGCGCAAGTCGTCGAACGTGGCGATCCGCCTGCTCACCGGGCCGCGCCGATCGTCCGCACGCACCAGCGCATCAAGTCCTGCACGGCTATAGGATTTGCCATGTCCACGTTCCGTTCGAAGCGAATGGCCACATACGCATCGTTCATCTCGGTCTGTTCGGAAAATCCGGATTTCAATAGCAGTGACACGATACTTTGAGACGGCCGGTTGGATGAAGTACTTGGCCTGCTTCGCGATCTCGTCGGTGCCGAGATCTTCTGGTGTCCCATCGGACAGAAGGCTCATCACATCGTCAATCGCCACACCATACTGACAGAGCAGCCGTCCGTCCGGCGTGAGCTCCAGCAGCCATCCATCGGAGCCAAGATCCATCGCCAACGCACCGCCGGCTTCCAATTCCAGTAGCTGGGGAAATGTGGGGGCCAGCGAGGCTCTGAGAGCGGCCCACGCCGTCGAGGCTCCGTCACTCATGCATGCGTCTTTCGATGAGGCGGTGCCTCATCCTGCCCCAGGAGGCTGGCACGCAGGGCCGCCAAACGTCGGGTATTCTCTTCAAGTTTTGGCAGCTGATATTTGCGATCCATATGCACCACCAGTTCAAGGAGATCCGCCGCCTCACGCAGCTTGCCGATCTCTTCATAACATTGGACCAGCACATAACGAGCGCCGCCTGTCCTCAGCTCATCGCGCGATCGCTCGGCAATGGACTGGCTGGTTTGGCAACAGGCGATGGCGTCGTCGTAGCGCTGCTGAAGCAAAAACGTTCGACCGATCATGCGCCAGGCATCGGCTACGCCGCCCTCATTTCCCAATCGCCGCATCAGGACCAGCGACTGTTCATAGTATCCAATCGCCTGCTCGTACGCTTTCGTCTCGCGCGCGACCAAGCCAAGATCCGAAAACAGCACCGCCTTGCCGGCATCATCGTGAGTCTTGCACATAAGATCCAGCGCTTCGAGATAGTAGGCCTTGGCGCGATCCCATTCGCCCGCATCGGCTCTGAGATTCCCTAAATTGCCCAACGTCGTCCCGATCCCCTTCTCATCCCCAAGAATCTTCTGGAGTTCCAACACCTCTTGATAGTAGGTCTGGGCCGATTCCCGACGCCCACTGACCGCACAAATGTTCCCGAGATTTCCCAGCGTGGCGGCCAACGCCCGTTGATCCCCGGTCAGCCGGTCGCATTCCAACGCCTTCGCATAGCAGGTATAGGCATCGGTATAGAGCCCGCGCGAAAAATGCTCGTTTCCCTGGCGGTTGAGTTCTTCGGAAAGTCCGTTGCGTAGCGTCATGATGAGGGCTGGAGCAACTGTTCGACCGTCTGCTTGGCGCCGGTGAGAATCGAGGCACCGTCGCCGACCAACAGACTATCGAAATTGTACTTGAGGAGACGACGCAGTCCCTCTTGGGCCTTCCCCGCATCGGCGTACTTTTCTGCGGGCAGTAAACTGACGGAGCCAGGCCGGCTTCCCGATCAACGCATCGCCGACAATCAGCACGCCCTTCCCTGCTGAATGAACAAGGCGGATTCGCCAGGAGACTTCTGGTCTTTCAGCTGGATCGCCCAGATTCCGCCCGTGAGCAATTCTCCGTCTTTGAACGTTTTGGTCGGCTTGAGATCCATCTGCGGCGCATCGGCATCCGGTACTTGCAGCTGGCAGCGAAACTCGTCTTGGTACTCTCGCCGCTTCGCGCGGCATGGTCGCGATTCGTCACGATGATGTAATCGACGGGGCCATTGCGGAGGATCACGGAACTGGCTTCGCCTGTCATCGGCGGAGGATCGATGAGAATCTTGTGTTCCCCGACCGTCAGGAAGAGCCCATTGAAATCGAGTTGCTTCTCCTCGGAGAACCAGGACCATTGCCAGATGCCGGGAAGCAGGTTGTTTCATAATACACGGGCGCGAAGCGCGAGCAGTGGCGAGACATGCGGGACGCGATCGAGACAATCGTTATCATCTGTGATATGTTGTTCGCACTTCGCGCCTTTCGCGCCTGTCCCGCTCGTCGCGCTGTCTCAGCAATGCGGCGACGGCATCTTTGACAGTTTTCGTCACCTTAGCCAGAATACTGGCTTCGTTGGGCAGATCGATGATGTCGTCTTCTGAGATCGTAATGAACTTTCGATTCGGCCCCTTCGTCAGGGAAATCAGAAACATACTATTGGAAGGCGTCACAGGAATGACCACCTGCACAGCAGCATCAGTCCCCTTCACCACTTCCAAAACTTCTGCTTTCCCTCCTCCATCTCATCCATGCCATCTCCTCCTCTCCTCTCCGCGGAAGTCGGTATGTCTTCTGCGCCGCGGCTGGCGGGATCCTCGTCTGCGCGCGTCGAACGAGCACCGCTCTGATCGTGCGCGTTCCGCGAGCAGCGGGATTCCTCAGCCGCGGTGCGCCTTACATCTTACTGTTTCCACCAGCCAACAACTTTTCAACTTCCGCCACAATCACCTCTTCACCCGCCAGATCCATATCGCCGACACGCTGCCACCGGATCACACCCTGCTGATCGATCACATACACGTTGGGAATAAACTTCCCTCCGCCGTACAATTTGTCCGTCACCTTGTTCGGATCCAGCAGATAGGGATAGGTGACTTTCACCGGAAAGGCGGACAAGAACTCGCCGACTTCTTTCTTCGAGTTGCCGGAAGAATTGACGCCGAGCACAGCCACGTCTTTCCCTTTCGTCATTTCAGAAACTTTTGGAGCGTCGATCCCTGCATCATACAGGGGTCGCAGATATGAAACAGTCCGAGTACCACGACCTTCCCCTTATAGGTATCCAGCCCCACGGTCTCACCGGTGATGGCCGTCAACGCAAAACGAGGGCGCCTTCTCGCCCACCTTGAAAAATCCCGCGGCAAGAGCCAGATGGGCCGCAAGCAATGGGAACCAGCAGCGCACAGGGTGCAATCCATAGCTGTTTCATGACGCCCTTTCCTCTCAATGTTCAATGCTGAACGTTGAATTTCTGACCAGCCTGAAGATTTACGCTGTTCATTCACAACTCAGCATTTGCGCTTAGTGTCGCGCTATCCTACCACGCAGATTTTTTCATGGGCAATGGCGACAGCGATCCACAGAGTAAGCACACTAGTCATAAGCCTGAGATCCAGCAGCGTTAGACTGGACAAGGAGACGCAGGCTGCTCAAACAAGTTCGCCAGCGAGGCCGACAGGGAAATACCGGAGGCGTAGTCCATCTGAGGCGTACGTCGAGGATTTGTCTGCACGGCTGAGCACGACTAGAACGGCTGGCGGGCGTCTTTCAGCAGCCTGCGCTAGGAGGGATGGTTCGAAGAGGCCAAGCTGCCACTCCTCAGCGCGGGTCAGTGGAATGGGGTACCGTTCGGTAAAGCAGGCGTTGCAGTACTGGCCCGGTGTGCCGGGGAGGCGTTCAGCATGCCATCGAGACTCAAATAGGCGAGGCTATCCGCCGTGATGTACTTCCGAATCTCTTCGGTCGTGTGGCTGGAAGCAATCAATTCCTTCCTGGTGGGCGTGTCGATGCCGTAGAAGCAGGGAGAGACGATCGGCGGCGAGCTGATGCGCACATGCACTTCTTTGGCCCCGGCATTGCGAAGCATCTTCACAATTTTACGGCTCGTCGTGCCCCGCACCAGCGAATCATCGACCACGACGACCCGTTTTCCTCCAGCACCTCCGGCACGGCATTGAGCTTCACCTTTACGCCGAAGTGGCGGATCGATTGCTCCGGTTCAATGAAGGTGCGGCCGACATAGTGATTCCGAATCAGCCCGAGTTCGAACTGAATCCCCGCCCCCTCGGCATAGCCGAGCGCAGCAGGTACCCCGGAGTCCGGTACGGGAATGACGATATCCGCCGGCACCGACGATTCCAGCGCCAGCTGCCTACCCAAGGCCTTGCGTGTGACATAGACCGCATTCGCGCCGAAGATCTTGCTGTCCGGCCGGGCAAAGTACACATATTCAAAGACGCACATGGCCGGACTGACCGGCGCAAACGGCTTGTAACTCGTCACGCCCTTCTCGTTCAGCACGACCAACTCGCCGGGCTCGATCTCGCGGACAATGTCAGCTCCGAGCAGATCGAACGCGCAGGTTTCCGAGGCCACGAGGTAGGTATCACCCAGCCGACCGAGACAGAGCGGCCGGAACCCATGCGGGTCGCGTACCGCGATGATCCCGTCGTCCGTCTGCAAGACGACCGAAAACGCCCCGCGAACTTGGCTCAACGCATCGATGACTGCGGGCCAGCAACGTATCGGCCCGCGAATGGGCGATCAGATGGATGATGACTTCGCTGTCTGAGGTGGACTGAAAGATGGCGCCGTACGCTTCGAGCTCGTGACGCAGCACTTGGGCATTGATGAGGTTGCCGTTATGGGAGAGCGCCAGATTCCCAAACGCAAAGTTGACCGAGAGCGGCTGGACGTTCTTGAGATCGTTCCCCCGGCCGTGGAGTAGCGATTGTGACCGATCGCCACCGAACCGGTTAATTGCTCGAGCGCATGGGTATTATAGATATCCGCGACAAGCCCCTTCCCCTTATGGACATGAAAATGCTCGCCATCGCCAGAGACGATGCCGGAGGCTTCCTGTCCGCGATGCTGCAGGGCATACAACCCAAGATAGGTGAGGTTTGCCGCTTCCTTGTGGCCGTAAATGCCGAAGACGGCACATTCGTCGTGGAACTTGTCTGGGGTAACCATGGGTAAGGGGTGAGGCGTGAGGCGTGAGGCGATTGGAAGAAATTTGTTGGTTCTGACTCATGACACCTTACCCCTTACGACTAACCCCTCACGCTTCATTGAGTGTTCGTTCAATCGAAAAGGCCCACCGGTCGTGAAGTTGATCGACCGGAAGGTCGATGCGGCAACCCTCGCTCCATTGCCCCTTCTCCACATCGATGACGAAACGATCGCCTCCCACCGTCCCGATCTTCATCGCTGGAATACCGGAGTCCCAGGCGCGATTCAATACTTGGTCGGCCACCTCGGGCTTCACCGAAAGGAGCACCCGTGATTGACTCTCACCGAACAAGAGGGCATCCCGCCGTAATGCATCCAGGGGCAATCTTACCACAGCCCCTCGCCTGGTGTCCGGGGCAGAGACACAACATTCAGCCAATGCGACAGACAACCCGCCATCTGAGCAATCATGGGCGGATTGCACGACTCCCTCACGGATCACGTTCAGGATGAAGTCATGGAGCGCCTTCTCCGTCTCAAGACTGAGGAACGGCGGCGATCCCTGCTCCCGGTGATGGAGCACTTTCAGATATTCACTGCCGCCCAGGTCCTCCCGCGTCTTGCCTAGGAGGAGAATCGCATCGCCGTCCTGCTTGAACCACTGGGTCATCGTCTTATCGGCTGCATCGATCAGACCCACCATCCCCAACATCGGCGTGGGATAAATCGAGAGACCGTTGGTCTCATTATAGAAGCTCACATTGCCGCTGACGATGGGAACCTTGAAATGTTCGCAGGCATCCTTCATCCCCTCGATCGCCAACACAAACTGCCACATGATCTCGGGTCGCTCTGGGTTACCGAAGTTCAAACAGTCCGTAAGCCCGATCGGCTCCGCGCCGGAGCAGACCAGATTCCTCGCCGCCTCGGCCACCGCAATGCGAGCCCCTTCGTACGGATGCAGCAGGCAGTAGCGACTATTACAGTCCACCGTCATCGCGATGGCTTTATTCGTCCCCTTGATCCGAACCACCGCCGCATCGGAACCAGGCCGGACCATCGTGTTGGTTCGCACCATGTGGTCATACTGTTCATAGACCCAGCGTTTGCTCGCAATCGTCGGTGATTCCAGCAGCGAAGCAGCGCCGCATTCGCATCCTTCACATCGGGAAGCGCATCATAGTTCAGGTTGGTCAGCATGTCCTGGTAGCCCGGCGGCGAATAGGGGCGCTCGTAGCGTGGCCCGTCATCGGCCAGCGACTTCGCCGGAATCTCTGCCACCACCTTGCCCTGGTCCTTCACGCGGAGGATCCCGTCACCCGTGACCCGTCCCACCACCGCCACATCGAGATCCCACTTCTTGCAGATCCGGATGCATTCGTCTTCCTTGCCCGCCTGCGCCACCATGAGCATGCGTTCCTGCGATTCCGACAGCATCAATTCATAGGGCGTCATGCCCGGCTCACGCCGCGGCACATCGGTCAGGTCCAGATCGATTCCGTTTCCGGCACGCGACGCCATTTCGCAGGACGAGCTGGTCAACCCCGCCGCCCCCATATCCTGAATGCCGACGAGCAGATCGCCCGCCATCAGTTCGAGACAGGCTTCCAGCAACAGCTTCTCGGTAAAGGGATCGCCCACCTGCACCGTGGGCCGCTTCTGTTCCGACTGGTCGTCGAAGGAATCGGACGCCATCGTCGCGCCGTGAATCCCGTCGCGGCCCGTCTTCGAGCCGAAATAGATCACCGGATTGCCGACCCCGGCCGCCGTTCCAAGAAAGATCTTGTCCTTGTGCGCAATGCCGAGACAAAACACGTTCACGAGCGGATTCTGCGAATAAATATCGTTGAAGACGATTTCGCCTCCGACCGTCGGCACTCCCATGCAATTCCCATAGCCCGCGATGCCGGCGCACGACGCCCTTCATCAAGTGGCGATTCTTCGCCGTGCTCCAACTCACCGAACCGCAGCGCATCGAGCAACGCAATCGGACGCGCACCCATCGTAAAGATGTCGCGCAGAATCCCACCCACCCCAGTCGCCGCACCTTGATAGGGTTCGATAAACGAAGGATGGTTGTGCGACTCCATCTTGAAGACCACGCAGAGCCCGTCGCCGATATCCACAGCACCGGCATTTTCCCCAGGCCCCTGGACCACCCGCGGCCCCGTCGTCGGCAGCTTCTTCAAATGCACGCGCGAACTCTTATAGGAGCAATGCTCCGACCACATCACCGAGAACATGCCCAACTCCGTGATATTCGGTTCCCGCCCGAGTATCTCGATGATCTTCTTATACTCATCGTCCGTCAGATTATGCTGCGCGATGAGGTCTTTGGTGATGACGACTGCTTGCATGAATTAGTTACTCCAAATCGTACCCGACTCCCGGAGCTCACCCAAACAAATTTTCCGGGCAGGGTTTCATTGGTGAAACATCCCAGATCCGCA
>ERZ1370068.5128-contig-4165_pt1 | contig 84048 bp, 148 predicted proteins | sample MGYA00561227_ERZ1370068 | MGnify/ENA primary metagenome ERZ1370068 (study PRJEB38410, sample SAMEA6850437) | metagenome | study: Metagenomic assessment of the ecological functions of the soil: analysis of the soil microbiota associated with the...
CGCTGCCATTGCTCCATGAAAAAGCGGCCAAGCCGCTTCCAGTGGAACGGTCAAATCGCCGCGGGAAGATATTGGGCAATTCTCGGGACCGAAGCGACGGACTCCGAAGTTCATTCCTGTTGGAAGCTGATGTCGTGGATGCCTTCCGTATTTCGAGCGTCGTTCGAAGGGGCCACCTGCCCTACCGATGACGTATTATCACCGAGTAGACCTCCGCTAAGGGCTTTCGACGTCGAGGGTGTCCTCGAGACGCACGTGCTCGCCGATAAAGGTTCGCCCCCGAGGAGGTGCTCAAGCTCCTCCCCCGCTTCGATCTTCAAACGGAAGAGCCAAAACCCTCGTGCGTAGGATCGTCGACAACTGACGCGCGGGTTCGCCCCGCAAGACTCGCGATTTACTTCGAGCACAGTTCCGCCGATGGGAGCGCGAACTTGCCGCTCACCGTCGTCGGAGGAAAATCGTCGCGACGAGATGCCCCGGTCCTGGCGGCGGAAGAGACTTCCGGAAGTCTGACGCGCGCAGGACTCCAATGCCGGCTAGCTTGCGAATGGCACGCAGTGGTTCCCGACAACCGCACTCTCGCCATCAATCTCGAACCCACTCGTGGCTCGGCGTATATCCCTCTGTCGTCTGGCACGTTGTCGGATGTCAATCGTTAAGAAAGGATCTGCTGCAGGTCTGCTGGAGCCCGCTTGCTGCGCGCGAACTGTCCTCCGCAGAGTTGTCGTTCCCGAGCCTCTATCAACGACGCGAAGCGCGCAATCGAATCAGAAGTCCCGATGAAACGGCGGCCACTGGCAACTGATTATGACGGCGCGACGGTAAACGTCGCAAGTCGAAGTCGGCTCGACGCGGAACGTAGTGAACTGATCGAATCACCCGATGATTCGATCCCGCGGCGACAATCGGCTCGTGCGCGTGAAGCGTCTACATATCGCGAATGCAAAACGTGCTGATGGTGGATGTCGGCGGAAAACCAGCGTCAAGCGTGATGGCCTCCTCTACGATGATCAGGTGCGCAAACTTCGTCCTCAGGCAGATGACTTCAACGGCGACATGAAATGGTGCGTGGCGTTTCGAGCTTGTCGCTGGCGTGGCTCGATTTTGACTCTCCCGGAATTTCCTCGGCTTCCTCCGGGCTGGTCGAGAATGGCTGGCCCGCTTCCGCGAGCCGCAACAACTTTAAGTGGCGATGGCTGGGTCGGCTTTGACTACTCCAAGGCCTTCGGACAGCCCGTGCGGTGCATCACCCGACGCGGCGATGCAAGCGCTGGGCAGTTACATGAGGGGAGACTTCTCTTCCCCGGTTTTGGGACCAGCGCAGGAGCCACCGTGATCGTCGATGACATTGTCGTTCCCATCGAAGTCGGGCTCATCAAACTCCTCGCGTAAGACACACGGCTGATGGACCGAGTCACCAAGGCTCGCGCGCCGAAGACCCGGCGGGCAGGAGCGTTGGACAGAAGCCGGTGATGGAGGCTGTCGAGATCTTGCAAAACGTCGTGAAGCCTGATGAGACGCATTCCTCGGAGGCGGCAACGCACAGTTCATCGGTCCCTTGCCGGCAAACTGCCGCCGCGTTGACAGCCGGGCTGCGTATGTGGGCAGCGCAGCGGCTCTGGGACGGATCTGGACCTGTTCGCAGAGCGCCTCGTGCCCCACCTCCTGGCGCATCCACCAGCGACGAGGCACACACCGGCTAACCCCCGGACCCTGCTTACCGCGGAACTCTGCGCAGCCAATGAAGCGACTCGTCGAATTCCTCGCCGTCCGGCTTCGAAGGACGAAATCAAAGACGCTCATCGCCGAACTCCTTGTCTCCGCGAAACGTGCGGCCGTCGCTGGTACCCGCTAACCATCAGCGGGCGACCTCGTCCGCGCGCGCTTTCCCGAGGCGTAAACCCATCGTGTGGGTCACTGGCGGATCGACGTTCGGTCGAATATGTCCCCGTCCAGAAGAGAAGGATGGCCAGACAGCGCGTCGTGAGTCTCAAAGCTGTCCATGCGCGTGCTTCACCACAGGGTGGAAGACATCGGCTCCAAAGCGAACCCACACGTATTGCTGGCTCGCCGGTCCGCGGAACGTCTGACACTCCCACCTTCTGCAGGCAGAAAAATAGATGGCCACCCCGAGCAGTCCATGCCTGCGCGCGTCGGGTCGGCCGAGCCAGCAAGATAGGTGAGGTTTTGCTCGGTCAGTCTCGAGCGCCGCCGTCGTAAGAGTTGCGTTGGACTTCTGGCGGATCGTTGTGAGAAGCCTCGCAAATCTTCAGGCTTCAAGGAGGAGACATCCGCCGTGGTCGGAGGCGGCGTGGGCGAGCGGAGTTGGCCTCGAGCCGCTTCACTCGAGGAAGGGGATCGCCGGCTCCGTCAGAACTCATGCGGTCTGTGCCTTTTGTCGGCGCTTGCAGTCTGGTCGAGCCGCTCGTCTGCGCTGAAGAGCCCGCCGTGGGATTTCGGCTTGGTTCGCCGTTCGGTGATGCTTCGCCTGCGTCGACGTGACTCTCGGAACCGTGTTCCCGCTCCGCACCTTGCGACGGGGATCCGGCCGAGCTTTTGCGTTTCGGCTTGCTTGATGGGCCCGACTCGCGTCTCGTATGGTTTCGCCTTGGTCTTTGGCTGTTCCGACGTAGGTCTGAGCGAACGCGGTCGGGAAGGCGAGAAGAAAGGCGAGCGCCACGAGAGGGCAAACGGATCTCGCGACACGAGATCGTCCCCGAAAGCAGACCGCCGCCCAAGCCTCGACGATGACGTGACAGACAGCAGCACGCGAATTTCCGTTGGGATGCTACACTGGGATGTGATAATATAGTTCGAAATGGCAGCCAACGCTGCACCGACAGCCGAAAGCCCAACAATATGATGTCATACCCAGCCTCGCACTACGGATCAGATCCCGAACTCTGTCAGGAGCCTCCTCCGGACTCACGAAACTGCAGAGGAAGCCTGAGCGAGCTCAACGGAAGCGCGAACGCTATCTCGCCCGCTGTTTTCGTCGCTCTCGTCGTCGGCGCGCTTGACTGGCGTCCGTGTTGAGTCGGCGGCAGCTGACGACCCAAGGAGCCGTCACACGGCAGAGATCGCAAAGGAATGGCTCGAGGCCGCCTATGGGCAGCTGAGTGAAAAGCTTCCGCAGATCGCCGAGAAGATCCCGCATGCTCGCCGGAGAAACTTCCCCCAGCTCGCCGAGAAGATTCCGCGTCTCGCCGGAGAAGTTTCCCCAGGCGAAGAAAGCTACCGCCCAATGGTGCCAGGCGGCCTTTCTCGAGCAAGGTGCCATCCAGCTCGGCAAAAAACTAAAATGGTGGTGACCAATTTATGAACCTCAGTAACCCGTCGCTGGAATCCAATGACCAAAGAGACATTCCGGAACGTAAAACGAGTTCGGTTGCGCAATGCCCGGCAAGACTTCGGAGGAGAGGGTGCGCTCTTCAACCGCTAGCCGCCGTCTCGCTCGGTGTGCCCCGTGGGCTATCTGCTGGCGGTTCTTCCCGATCACCTCATTCTGAGTGTCCTGATCAGGCTTTTTCTGGCTGGCCCTCAAGCCACCATCCTCGTCTCTCGGCGCCGATGAAAGCTTCGTTCATCCGCAACATTATCGGCGAGTGAACTCGCGGCAACAAGTGGTCAGCCAGCGAGGAACGCGGAAGTCAGCTGCTGGACTCTCCGTCAGGTCCTCCGGTAGACTAGGCGACTCAGAAGCAAGCCAGTCTAGGATGAAGCGCCGCCCTTTGGACGCCACATCCTCTCGACGCTCATTGCAGGCGACGATCGCTGATGACGTGACAGGTCCTTTGATCCACGACCGGCAGGTGGGAATAGATCGATGGCGGCGCATCAGCTCGCGCGCCTCCTCGAGCGTTTGATCCTCGAAGCAGCAGGCATACTTTTGCACATACATGCACTGCGAACCAAGGCTGGTCTGGAGGATCGTGACTGCGGGCGGCTGCTCGCTCGTTCCGGGGCACTTGCCTCTCGACGGTGCCCACGAGCCTGTCGCCGGCGGCTTCACCGGTGCAGCGCTCGGCCTGCAGTGATCGCGATCGTCCTCACCCGCCTCCTGCACGGCATCACTTTTCTCTCCTGCAGCGGCCTTGGCTTCCTGAGAGGGCGAGCTGCCCTTTGACGTGCCGTCGCCTTCCGGACTCGGATTTTCTGTTTTCTTTGCCATTGATTTCCTTTCCTATGGGTATCGACCACCAGCTCCTCGCGGCGGACCCGTGCCTTTTTCCTGCAGACTGTCGAAACCGCGACTACACATAACGGGAGTTCCCGCATAATAGCATCCGGATCTGACACACGCAGCAAACTCCCGTGATCCGATCACCCAAGGGACGATTTCGATTTGCACGATGTCGATGCGGAGCGACAGGGGCAGAATCTTCGGGCCTGGCGAGACCAAGCTGCCGTCTTGCAAGGTATCGCTGGAGGGGCCTCGTTACACCAAGCGTGCTTGATGATCTCGCACTGTTGTGGCGAGCGCGATGGGCTCTCAGCGCGAGATCTCGCATATCGACTCCAGCTCGGGGATCAGTCACTGGCATGCGCTGGTCCGAGTTTGCCGGAAATCATCAGGCTCCGATCGGGGCAAAAATCGACGGAATTCGCAGGCCAGTCCGTGCGCCTCAGCGGCAAGCAAGGCGCGAAACGATAATCGTCGAGGATATTGAGAGGATGAACGGCTGGCTCGGCAGCCGTTGGCGCGATGAGTTGTCTCGCACACGGTCTGCGGAAGCTGCCAGTCCAAACCGATCATCGATTTCGAGGGGCGACGTTGTCGGGGTTCGCCTAATCTACCATCATCCTGGCCGCCGCCGCCTTGCTCCGAGCCGGTGGCGACGCATGGCAACAGTACTGTCGCTATGAGTATAGCCATCGCAGCAGGATCGCAACACGGAGTGTATCACGAGAGAAGGAGGAACAGTTCCAGCTGGCGGTGGAGTGCGCCGACGTTGGCAGTGGGAGTGGAATTGTTCCAACGATGAATTCGTCTGGTCGCGGAACGTTGCCAGCAGATGTTCGGGCTGCCAAAGCTACACCAAAGTGACCCTTCGGCGGTTTCTGAGACACAATCCACTCAGATGATCGTGAGCAGAATCGCTGAGTACTCTGCAGAAAGCTTGCGCACGATCCAACACCTGCAAGCTGAGCTTCGATGTATTTGGCCGGACGGCAGTGTGCATTCGATAGTCGCCACGGGACGCGAAGCCCGTTCGCGGCAGGCAAGCGAGCGTCCGGCCTCGCGCGCGTGGCTATCGACGTTACGGACCGCGGCAGGCCTGAACTTGCCGCCGCGGAGAGTATTGCACGTTTTCGGCGTCTGGCGGACGCATTGCCAGAGAAGATATTTACAGCGACGCCGGATGGCGAAACCGACTATCTGAATCAGCAATGGGTCACCTACACGGGCCTCCGCTGTCGACGGTGCTGCGTCTCGGCAAGTTGGTGAGGTCGTCCATCCCGATGACCTCGATGAAGAGGTCAATCGCTGGAAGCAGGCCTTCAAAACCGGAACTCCCTTCGAATTCGGAACATCGCTTTCGTCGTGCGGACGGCGTTTACCGCTGGCATCTTGGTCGCGCGCAGCCTATGCGCAGGTCGGACGGGACGATAAGCAGTGTGGGTTGGCTCGAACACAGACGTCGATGACCTCAAACGCGCGCAGTTCGACCTTCGTGGGAGAGTGAGGGCAGCGTGGCCGGCTCGCCATCGAAGCTGCCGGCCTTGGCACTGGGACTGGACTATAGGCAACACGGTTAAATGGTCCCCGGAACACAACCGGATGCTTGCATCCCTTCGGAAATCACGCGGGCTCCTACGACCTCTTCATCAGTTATATCCCACGCCAGTGACAGGGACGCCGTCCACATCGCCCTCCAGCGCGCCACGGCAACGCGCAACGATTTCGAGGGAGAATTCCGCTCAGTCAGAGATCCGAGGAAAAGTTCGGTGGTTGTCCGGCCACGGACGAGCCTACTACGACGAACAGACCGGGCGTCCCGTCACGCATGATTGGGTGTGATTCGGGACATCACCGAACGAAAGAGATTCGAAGAGCAGTTGCGCACCCACGAGCAGCAGCTCCAATCCGCGCTGGCTGCAGCCGAGCTGGCCCGAACAAGCCGAAGCCGCCGGACGCGCTAAGAGATCAGTTTCTGGCGGTCCTCAGTCACGAGCTGCGAGACGCCGCTAACGCCTGTGCTGATGGCTGTCTCGGCGATCAGTTTGGAGAAAGGCCTCTCCGACGATGTGCTCGATGCGCTCGACATGATCCAGCGCAACATCAAGGTCGAAGCGCGCCTCATTGAGGACCTGCTCGACCTGACGGCAATTACGCGCAACAAAGTCGAACTTCACTCGAGCAGCTGGATAACCACCTTGCGCTTGAACAAGCGCTGAAGACCTGCCGGCTCGAGATTGAGGTCAAGAATGCTTCGCCTCCGCCTGCAATTGTCCGCGAGGAAGAGCGTTGTCGTGGGCGACTTTGCCCGTCTGCAACAAGTCTTCTGGAATTTGATCAAGAATGCGATCCGGTTTACTGCCGGAAGGAGGAGAGATTCTTATTCAGTCGTACGACAAGGATGGGCAGATTGTGGTCGAGATATCGGATACCGGTGTCGGCATTGTTCCCGAGCTCCTGACCCGCATTTTCAATCCCTTTGAGCAACGCGAGTCCGAAGCGAAGTGCGACAATTTGGAAGGCCTCGGTTTGGGGCTTGCCCTTTCAAAGGCCACGATGGACGCCCACCACTGGCACGCCTGATCGCCCGGAGCGAAGGCAAGGATCGCGGCGCGACGTTTGCGCTCAAACTTGCCGCCGTCCGGGCTAAGCGCAACCGATGACCTCGCCCTCACGCGCTGCACGTTGAAAATTCTCCTCGTGGAAAGTCACGAGGATACCTTGAAATATCTCTCGAAATATCTGGAGATTCAGGGGCACGACGTTTGCGGAACTCGCAATATGGCTTCTGCCATTAAGGCACTTTCCGCGTCGAAATTCGACATTCTGATCAGCGACATCGGCCTTGCCGGATGGCGATGGCTGGCAGTTGATCCGGCAGCGAGCGAAACCTTTTGGCATCGCCATGAGCGGCTTCGGCACCCACTCTGACCGTGAGAAAAGCCTCGCCGCCGGCTATAAGCATCATCTGACGAAGCCCTTCCTTCCTGAAGATCTCGATGCGCTGCTGGCGTCGGCCGCGGCTCAACTGCGCCAGAAAGCAGCAGCCTATTTAGGGTTTCAGCCTAGGGGGCCTCAGGAAATGATGGTCTTCTGCAAAACACGCTCGGCTCGGCGAGCCAGTGCGATTCACGAGCAAATGGAAAGGAATTTATGCTTGGTTGGGCACTTCACCTTCCTGATCAGCTGCGACTCATCGCGGCGGTTCTCGGCTTCGGGGAATTGCGAGGCTCGGCCGCGTGGATTGCGCAAGTTCTCTTTGGGTACTTTTCATCATTCTGTTTCTGGTGTCGTTTCTCTTCCGAGGACGCCCTCCAGGAGCCTAACCCATCTGACGAAAGGGCTTCGGACCCGCGAGACGCGACGATGGCAGTGAGAAATCTTGCGAGAGAGAGAGTTTTTCAACCGATCAGACAAACTTTTGACAGAAGCGATATATTCTTGGCAGATGACTTCCGCCAATGCCGTCACATCAGTGGAGCAAAATGGGGTTGCAGGAGAGTCAGAGCTCTATGCGCTCTCTTGGACGCGGGGCCGGATCGCTCTGGTTGAAGTCGATGGTAAACGCCAAGTGATTCGCTGGAGCGCCGCCGCAGGAGGGATCTTCGGCTGGCAAGAGACCGACATTATCGGGCTAATCGTATAACCGTTCTCGCGGGCGATGGTGATCTTACAGGATTGTCTCCGGCTCCGTCTCGCATCATGGAGTTTCCCAGTGCGAGGTGCTCTGTCGAGCGAAGGACGGCGCGATTGTCCCCGTGGAGATCTGGGCTCTTCAGATCCGTCCGGAAAGCCGGGTCTTCTTTTGGCCATCAGCGACGCAACCGAATCAAGATTTCTCGAGCATGCTTTCCTGGATGCTGCCGACCGCGAGCAACGACGTATCGGCAGGAGATGCACGATCATCTCTGTCAGCAGATTCTTGGCGCCGCTTTTCGCGGTAAAGGCCCTCGCAGGGGATCTCGGCCGAGAAGGATCGCGTCACGCTGAGCAGCTTCACGAACTAGCTCGCATGGTAAATGAAACGGTTTCACAGGTCCGGGACATTTCACGGTCGCTCCATCCGGCCGAACTCGAATCCTGGCGAACTCCAGTCGGCGATTCAAGGTCTCGTGGATCGGATGAAACACGCTGCTACCGTGTGAATTCCATTGCCTCGGAGACGTGCCCAGGCCGAGCGCCCAATCGGCCCTTGCGCCTATCGCATTGTCCAGGAGACGATCCCGCATGCGCTACCACCACACGGGAGCAAGCAAAGTTTCCGTCCGCCTTTCTCGGCCGAAAGGGGATTCACTCCGGATCGAGATTTTCGATAATGGCCCGAAAGAAGGCCCGCTCACTAGCGACGCAAATCACATCACATCAAAGACCCTGCGTTACCGGGCCAAAGCAATGCGCGGGCAGCTTCGCGTCAAGTTCCGTAGCGGAGCCGGAACGAGTGTTGGCTGCACTTTCCCCAGACGTCATGACCTCGAGTAAAATAGAAAACGAACCTGCCAACTCTACCCAGGTCAAGCGACGCGTTCTCATCGTTGACGATCATCCTGTGTTTCGCCACGGCATCACGGCGTTGATCAATGCCGAGCACGATCTCATGGTGTGCGGAGAAGCCTCCTCATCCCCTCGGCCCTCGAAGCGATGCGAACCCTGCGGCCCGACGTCGCCCTGCTCGACATCTCCTGCCGGGGACCAACGGTATTGAGTTGATCAAACTCATGAAGCGCCGAGCAGCCGAATCTTGCCCCTGCTCATGCTTCTCGATGCATGACGAATCGCTTTACGCGCTGCGCGCCCTGCGTGCTGGTGCGCTCGGCTGCTACGTCATGAAGGTGGAAGCGCTCACCCATGTCCGTTGCCGCGGCGCAAAGTCCTCAAGGGAGAAATCTTATGTCAGCCCCGAGTTCAGCGAGCGGCTCATCTTTCAAGCGGTTCAGTCGGTGGAGGGGCGGAATGGGCTCTCCGGTCGACAAACTCTCCGACCGTGAACTCGAGGGCCACTCGGAGGCTTCTCGGGCGTGGACTGGGCACCAAGGCGATCGCCGACCAGCTCCACTTGAGCGTCAAGACCATCGAGACGCATCGCGCACACACATCAGGAAAAGCCTCGGTTTTAAAGACGCTAGCGAGATGGTGCGCTTCGCCATTGAATGGGTAGCGCAGGAAAAGGGAAGCTGAGGCGGAATTAGTCGGCCCTGAAAAATTCTCAGGTGATTCTCTGTAGCGTGAGAAAGAAGTTTTGGATCGAGGGCGGGCGGAGGAAGCGAAGCCAAAAATGATGAACAGCCGCATCCATTTGCGGAAGTTCCAAGCGGCTGCGGCTAGCATCAGATTGAGTTGATCGCCTTGGAACCCTTTAAGGAAGCAGCGCCAGAGCCGGAAATCCTGTTTGAGATGACTCAGCAGGGGTTCAATAGCCGCTCGGCGGCGAAAGCGCTTTCGCATCGCCGTGCTTGTTGCTCGCGATTGTCCTCTGGGAGCTCTTCCTGGGATCAGGATCTCCGTGCCATCGACAAACTTTCTTCCCCGGTAACCACGATCCACGATGGCGCGTTTGGCTCGAATGTCGGTCATGGCTTCCGCCTGGTCGAGGATTTCGGGGAGAGCGTGAGCGTCGTAGAGGTTTTTCTCATGGGCCACCGCCGCCACGATGACGCCGTGGGTTTTGGTCATGGCCACCGAAGCTTTGGTGCCAAATTCGTATTTCTTGTGCTCCTTGCCTTTGGCTACACAGTAGATGTGCGGCTCGTGTAAGGAATAAATCTTGTTGGTATCCTGAGGCTTTTGGGCCAGGACCCGACGGTAAAGAGTGAAGTTCTCTCCTTGTTCCTCCCGGAGAGCTTCCGGCAACTTGCGCTCCAGTTCGCGGATTAAGGCTCCGGCAATAGTACGCAACCTCCGGTGGCCCCGGCGCGCAGCTTTCCGCCTGCGTGGATCCTTGCGCAACCGCTGCGCCATGATGCACGCCCGAACTTCCTTGCGGTAGCGTCGCCGCAGCCGGATCCCGCTTTTGTCGGAAAGCTTCCAGCACCGCATGATAATCTTCCGATACTGTTTGGTGTCCACGGGATAGGTCACGTTTTTCTCCTGCACGGTGCTGTCGACCACCACTTCGCGCTCTTGGACACGCGCCCCGTGCAGCTGCGCCGAGACGGCCAGGATTAAGGCCACTCCTTGCTCGCCGATCCGCTGCCGGAAGTAGACCAGATCGCTCGGATCACAGGGCCACTCCCATTGAAAATCGCTCATCCCGCAAAATTGCTGCCAATAAGGGTTTTCCACCCACCGCTCCACCACCTCCTCGTCGCTCTGGTCATACATCTGCTTGAGCAAGAGCAACCCAACCATCAGCCTCACCGGCTTGGCCGGACGACCCTCCTCGCTGTAATACTCCCCGAAAGCTTCTTCAAAATCCGACCACGGAATTCGTTCTCCCAGCTTTTTCAAGGGATGTCGGGGATCACACTGCTCACTAAGTGTCGGCATCAAAAACGACCTTTGCGTGCTCGGATTTCGCTTCTTTAGCATCTGCGCGTTTCGACCGGGTTTTGCTGTAAAACCCTCCTTTCTCGGTCGCTATCTTTCCACCTTCGTCACCCATAGACCAGCTTGTTTGCTTGCTCCGTTGACTTTTTCAGGGACGACTAATACCCTCTCCAGCCGCATCACTCAACCCTCGTTAACCGCTAACGCTTCACAACGTCGTCCATCGCTCTAATCGAACCGTCGGGAAACAAATCAACGCCCCGCAGCCGTGCATGTTGCCGATACGATCTCGGTCAGCCACGGTTGGGTGCTCCACTTGTAAGGAGTATGGGGGTTCTCGTCGAACATCGTGGGCGTGTAGTGTACCTTGGGACGCCCGTCCTTAGATTTTGAGACTAGCTGAGGCGCTTTCCATCGATTGGACTTCCTGCCAAACTTCCTTAGAGTGGCGCCGTAGGGCTCGAGCTCGGCCAGCCACCGATCCTCGTAGGCGTCGAGTTCATCGGAATCCCAGCTCTCACTCCGGTTCCTGCGGCCAATGGCCGTCGTGTCCTGCACGATAGGCGGCCAAGGATACCTGGAGCGAGCGCATGTTGCGTCGCACACCGAACTCCCTCGGCACGGTCCCTCAGGTAGGGGAACGGCTTTGAAGACGATGCCGACGAGGACCGCGACGATCCCCACCGCGACCAGCAGCTCCACCAAGGTAATCGCCCGATTACCTGAACCTGCGATCTGCGTCTACGGTGTCTAACCAAAACGAAGTTGGAGTTTCGGCTCCTCAGCCGGTCGCGCTACCTTGAGCTGGGAGGATCGTCGTGGATCCGGTCGCAGCCGTCGAGGTAAATGTCCCGGTCGCGTTGCGGACGCCGCAGAATCTGAACTTCACGTCGGAAGAGCCGGTGTCGAACAAGCTGGCGAGCACGTCGCACTGACTGATCCAGGAAACTCGTAAAGAGAGACGCGTGATCCGGGTCTCGTCTTACCGAGTCCAGCTGCCTTCTCCCTGCCACTGAAACGAGGCGAACGGCGGATTTGGTCGATCTGTTCACTACGATTGAAGCCGCTCATGAAGGCAGCTGATCCGTTGACAGCGCTCGATTTGCGTCGCGGACGTGGTCTGAGGGGAGTCGGAGAAGGCGGGGTCGGACTCGCCGGCAGCTGGCGGGCTGTCGGAGTCGCGGTCCGGACGCGATCGGACTCGCGGTTGTGCTTCGAACTGGGCGATAATTCGAGCCGCCGTTGAACAGACCGGCCGCGCCGTTATCCAGCACGCCCGCCACGCTGACCCGACGTTGATGTTGGCCTGCACGAGTCCCGCGATAGACGCGAGCCCTTCCACGAAAATACATGGTCGTTGTAAGGGTCCGGTGAGCAGACTCAGCGACGGTATTGCCCGGTGGGCAGCTGGGGACTGCTCGTCTGGCTGCCGCCGGCATAGGTAAACACTGAAGCACGCCGGTTAGGTTCTCTGCCTCGCGCCGTTGCCTGGTAGCTTGCCAATCGACTCCCGAGACGAGCGGAGATCCATTAGTGAACGGAGGGCGGGCCGGCTTTGCTGGCGTGAAGGCATTGGGATGCCACGACGAGAACCAGCAGGGCAAGCAGAGGATCTTCATGCGGCGGATCTGTATCACCACACGCTCAAGGCCTGGCAAGATCAAATTTCCGCGATGAACCAGTGTGCGCCGCTTCTGTCATCTGGTCCTGTAGCGGCCTAGCCACGGTCGAGGAAGCTGCGCGCCAGCGTTACAACCAGGCTTTTCTCGGAAGCGGCGTCTGGACGAAGTCTATGAGGCTTGCGCCGGCCTGTTCGAGCCAGGCCAGCGCCTTGACGTAGCTCTGGCGTTCGAGAAAGTGGCGCAACTGCGGGATCGCGGTCGGACAGGCCGCCGCGCAATGGCCGCGTCCAGCCGGGACGCGGCGGCTTTCGAAGCGCTCGAGGTGAGCGCGAGGGTCGCGGGCGCGGAGCTCGTGGTCACGGCGATGACGCCGAGCCTTCCTCGAAGCGCTTCCCGGAGTTCGTCAAACTCTGTGTTCATGTCGGAAGCGAGCGGTCGCGCAAGCTCTTCGGCGGGCCAGAATCTCGGAAAGGACGACCGCGTGCGCGCAAACACTCCGCTTGCGACTGGAGAAGCTCGCCGAGTCCAGGAGGCGGTTTGGGGGCCTCCGGAGCAGCTGAGGTCTTGGCGATCTTGTGGAGAGCTGCGAACCTGCGATGCTCCTCCCAGCGCGGCAATGGCGGAACGTGCACCGGCCGACTGGCCTTCTCTCGGGCTGAGGCAGCGGCGGCGGGACCCGATCGGTCTGGCGAGGGCAGAGGCGCGGGAAACGGGACAGCTCGACCCGCTTTCGTCCTCTTGGCTCCGACTCGACCTTTTCTGGCTCGGCCCTCTTTAGCTCAGCTCTTGTGGGGCATGGCTGGCGGTGGCGCGTCTTCTGGCTTTAGTCCCGAGCGCTTCCCTGAGCCGGCGCATGGCCGTCTCTGTTCCTGGCGCGTCGGGACCTGGCTCGGTGCTTGGCGACGGGTTCGCCGGTCGCGTCAGCCCTGCTTTCCTGCTTGCGCTGTTCGCGCGCCTTTCCTTCGATTTCTGGATAATCCAGTTGATAATGCTGATCAGCGCGATCAGCAGAATAATGACGAGCTGCTCCATTTGCGTGGTGAGCTCGGCCGTCCGCCATCAACTGGCCCGTGCGTCGGCTGCTCCGTTCCCGCGATAGCCTCGCGCATGCCTGTGTCGGACTGAAGGTTCTTCATCTTCAAGATAATCCATGACGCCAAGGTTGCCGCTGCGGAAGCTTCTGGCCATTGCCAGAGGGCACCTGGGCTTCAGCCTCGACGACCTTCGCTCGCATCTCCTGCGTGCGCGCCTTCATCTCTTGCTCGCTGGCTACTGCGGCCGCGCGCCGCATCTCCGCCTTGGCCTGGGCGACGACTTTGTCCGCCTCGGCTTGCTCGGCCTGCAAGCTTCGCCGCCGACGTTGTCGCCAATGTCGACGTCGGCAATGTCGACCGAAAGAATTTCGAATGCGGTGCCGCTGTCGAGGCCCTTTTGGAGTACGACCTTCGAAATGCGGTCTGGATTCTCCAGAACGTCCTTGTAGGAAACCGCGGAACCGATCGATGTTACGATGCCTTCGCCGACCGCGCGCAATGATGGTCTCCTCCGTGGCGCCACCGACGAAACGATCGAGATTCGAGCGCACTGTCACGCGCGCGCGCACCTTCACCCCGATGCCGTCGCGGGCTACGCGCGTCGATCGTGACCCTCCCGCCGGACTGCTGAGGATTCGGGCAGTCGATCGACCTTCGGATTGATGCTGGTGCGCACGGCTTCCGAGCACGGTCTTGCTGGTTCCTTTGATGGCGAGATCGATCGCGCAGGCACGGTTAAAGTCGAGCGTGATGCCCGCCTTGTCCGCGGCGATGAGCGCCAGCACGACATGGCTCGACGTTGCCTCCGGAGAGAAAGTGAGCCTCCAGGAATCGGTCTCAAGCGGCAATCCGGCCTTCACCGCCGTGATGCGGCTGTCAACGATGAGCCCGACGGGAACCCGGCGCAGACGCATGCCGATGAGCTTGGCAAATGCCACCGGCGCATCTGCGATCTTTGCGCGAAGCCACACGCCGAAGAAGTTGGCCAGTATCAGCACCAGCACGACACCGATGACGGCGGCAATGCCGACGAGAATAAGAGCGAAAAGGTTCATTGGGTCGATCTGAGTTGGCGGCAAAGCTTATGTACTAGCGTTACGTCCGGCTATACCTTTTTTTCGAACAACAATCCGCAAGCCTTCTTCGAACGAACCACCACGATTGGCTCATCACGCGCCAATGAAATCGCTCTCCGCCACGACGTCCACCTTCGACGGCCGTCGATGAATGCGGTGCCTGCCGGACGCAGTGGCGTAAGAGCACGGCCCTGCGCTCCCATCAGCTCGGACGGAGACGCCCGCTCTCCGACGCCTTTCGCATGGCTTTTCTGCAGCATGATTCTTCTCCCGATCGCAGTGCGCGGAAACGCTGCCAGCCAGGCAACGAAGCCCGCGAACGGTCAACAGGCAGACGCCGACGAAACACTATCGAGCCGGTGACGGCGTCATAGTACATAAAGCGCCACGATCACGGCGCCCGCAAGGCAAAATCCTCCGAGCAATCCCAGCACCATGCCCGGCACAAACACCTCCGCGGCAAGCATCAGAAAGCCAACGATGATCAGAACGACGATTGCTTCAAACGGGCCCATGGCTCGTCAAAGGCGCGAAGCTTCCTCGCAACGTGCAGCCGCTCTATTGATCATCCTCGTCTCGAGGTCCAATGGTGCGCTCGCCGGTGAAAAATTCCTGAACCGTTCCGACGGTCCGAAGCGTCGTGTCCTTCACGCCATTGGCTATGCCTCCGACCGTTCCGCCGACCCTGCCGATGAAGCCGCCCACGAGTTCCTGGCCGGGTAGATGAGTCAGCTGAATTGCTCAGTCGATTCGGTAGGCGGCGGCAGTCGCCTGGTTCCAGCGGCGTGAGCACAGATCCGTTCTCGGCGGAGATTTGAATAACGCCGACTCTGTGATTCCCATGCCATCGTAAAGCCGAAGGACCCACATCAGGCGCCACCGGCCGGCGTTCGCCCGCAAAGTGTAATCCACCCAGCTAAAGCCGACTTTTCTTGGCGATGGCCTGCTTGTTGGCAATTTCAAACGCGCCGTCCGAATCAAGGTTCAAGCGCGTCAGTGGCGATCGCCGGCTGCGCGCTCACGCCCGTGTAGCCTCGCAAAGGCGTTCGCTGCGAAACGATCACGTCGCCGGAAGTCAACGATCTCCCGAATTCCTCCCCTGGCACGCGGAGTCGCCGAAGACTACCTTCCACTCCTGCGGCTGAGGCTCGCCCCGTTCGCCCGTAACTTCGACCGAGGCTCAGCCGAGCCATCCGTGCTCTTCTGCGCAGCCTTGAGCTGCCATATAGGCGGTTCCGCCGTCCGCCCACGCCGACGCGGCGACCAACCGACACGCCACACGCAGAACACTTAAGAACTTATACCATCGCCGAAAACCATCACGCACAACGGTCGGAGTTTTCCACGCAAAAATCCGGCTGGCAGTAAATGCCGGCTCGAGATGCGAAAAGTGAAGCATGCTGGCGGAAGTGGAGTCGCTTCGTAAGTCCCTGAACATCTACAAGGGGCTTGTCGAAGTCAGCGGTCTCATCAACTCCATCACCGACTATGATGAGCTCCTCCGGGCGATCCTTGATGTAGCCCGGCGGGTGATTCTCGCCGAGGCCGCGTCGCTCTTTTTCGTCAACAAGGAGACCGGCGCGCGTTGAACTCGCCATTAGCTCGTCTTGCCGAGGGTCAATTTGTTCAACCAAATATCTCCGTCCCGCCGCGGCAGGGGCATCGTCGGATGGGTGGTAACGCATGCGCAGACCCTGCTCATCCCGGATGCCTATGCAGGATTCTCGCTTTTACAAGGAGGCCGACCAGCAAACTGGCTTTCGAACGCGTTCGATCCTCTGCGCACCGCTCATGCATGACGGCGAGGTCATCGGCGTTCTCCAGATTCTAAATCCTCGCGACAAGAAGAGCTTCGACGAACAGGAACTCGAAGGCTTCACCGCCTACGCAAATCTGACGGCCACCGCGATCGAAAAGTTACGCGCTCTCGAGCGCATGCGCGCTCAGGAACGCGTCGAGCGCGACCTGGCCATCGCCTGCGACATTCAGCGGGAGCTCCTCGCGCGCGCGATTCCCGTCCGCATCCCCGGCGCGATCTTTGCCGCCCACAACCAGGCCGCTTCGAACGTGGGCGGCGATTTCTATAACGTGTTCGTGCGCAGTCCCGATGAAACCTACTTCGCGATCGGTGATGTCTCCGGCAAGGGCATTTCGGCCTCGCTTCTGATGGCGCAGACCCTCAGTGCGATGCAGTTCGTGTTTGCAGCGACGGCCAGCCCGTCGGAGGCACTCACCAAGTTGAACTGCCACGCTCAACGAGCGGATCGTCCGCGGCATGTTTGTAACAACGGTTGTCGGGACGCATCATCCCCTCGGCGAACCGCGTCGAGCTAGCCAGCTGCCGGCCACTGCAAGCCGCTCGTCGTGCGAGCAGGATGGTTCTGTTCGCGAAATCGAAACGGAAGGCTCCCTGCCCTTGGGTATCCTGCCCAAGGTGAGCTACCGGCAAGGCAAGCTGGATCTCCACCCAGGCGATTGGCTCGTCTCGCTTCACAGACGGACTGTCGGAATCCGAAATCCGGCTATAAGCGATATGTTTTTGAACCGAAGATCATCCCCTCACTCGCAGGAAGGAAGTTCTCGTCGCCCCAGGGATATCATCGACCGATCTGATCGAGGTGCGAACGTCGGCATCGTGGGACCGGGCCGGCAGAGCCGATGATCTCTACGATTCTGGCGGGAGGACTTAGCGTGAAACCAAAGTTTGTCTTCACCAGCCACTCCTGCCGTATGGCGGAAGTGCGCCATAGCGCCAGACTATTTCTTAAGAAATGTGATTTCAACGAGTCCTCGATTGAGCTTCTCGTGCTGGGACTGGACGAGGCGTGTACTCAACATCATCCGGCATGCCTACGACCAAGACGACAAGCCAGTTCGGCTGGAGATGGAACGTCTGCACGATCGGGTCCGCTTTATTCTTCGCGATTACGGGCGGCCCATGCGATCCGAAAGTCATCCGCAGCCGGCCACTCGAAGACGTCCGACCGGGCGGGGTCGGCGTATACATTATTCGGCAAAGTCTTCGACTATGTGAAATATGAGCCGCGTCGACGCGGCACGAGACTCGTCCTCGAGAAACGACTCACCACTCCGGAAGTCTTTTCCAACGGAGAACGTTAAGCAACTGACGCCGCTCTATTGTCTCTCTCTCTGCGTCGCGGAACGAGTCCTCGGCTCTCACCCCTTTGGGCGCTTAATCTTTCTCTCACGCTCGGGGTGTCGTGCTTTTCCGGGTAGTGATCGTCGCAGTGAATTTCAAAGATGTCGACCGAATCATCGGTCGCAAAGAATAGTGATCCTGATTGGCGCTCGAGCTTAAAGAAATACCTCGACTCGCCCCCGCCACACTCAACCGCGTCGGCTTGTGCCCGCAGAATGTCGGCCAAAGTCGTAAGCCCGCCGGATTTCCCTGAAATATAAATGGCACGTTTTCCCGAGTGAGTCTTGCCGGTAAGGACTCTCACCGCGCCGCGGAGAGTCTGGTTTTCACCAAGAATTTCATTAACAGTTTTCATCTCAAGCTTACCTTCCCTCCCAAAAGAATAGACCGAAGCTCCTGCTCCGAAAAGGCTATTTTGACACCGCAGACAGCTCAGGATTCGCGCTTAGATTTTGCGCCTGATGGTAAACAAGTGGCTGTTGAAGGGAGTCCAACCCACATCGGTCGGACCTCGACGTCCAAGCCTTCTTGCGCGAAAGGCAGCGTGACTTCATCGCGGGTCGGGAAATTTCCACCGTGCACGGGAATCCATCGTGTAAAGTGGACGAACCATTCCTCCGCTTTGGTCGCGGCGAAGCGCCAGATTCGGTTCGTTCAGCGCGAAGCCGAATCAAGGCGACTCCTTGCGAAGCGATGCTCGCTGCGATCTTTCTCAGCAGTTGTTGTTGATCCTCGTCGCTGAAGTAGTGAAGCACATCGAGCATGACGACATCTCCGGAGTGCTCGGAAAATCGAGCGCGTCGCCTGCGTGAAAGTTCTCGCTGGTTCCGGGAAGAACTGTCTTCGCGATCGCAATTTTTCCTCGTCCACGTCCCAGCCGACAATCGGAGCGCGATGTCCGCGTGGCGCGCAGATAAGCGGCGAGGAGGCCCATGCCGCACCCGAGATCAAGGGGAAGTGTCGAATTCCCCAGAGCTCTCGCCACAGCCGGATAGGCAGGGTCAGCGCAATCTTCCCGATCGCGTAGTAGTAGAGCCTCGGCCACCGCTGGTAGCGTCCGGCCGCCTGGCGTAGCGACGAGGTTCATCGTCGGAGCACCGTTCTGGCGGCTTGATGATAGCCCGGAAGCACCAGCACTCCAAAGAGCCCCCACAGCATCGAAAGCAAGGCGCCTCCCAAGGAAATCGAGACCGCCTGGGCTGCCGGAACTTCCCAAAGATCCTCCAACAAGGTGACAAACAATTGCTCGCGGACCCCGAATCCACCCAGGCTGATCGGGAAGCGCTGAGATGATGTCGACAGCTGGCATTAAGGCAAAGAACTCCACCACGGGCACATGAAGCCCAAACGCTCGCGCCACTTAAGTAGAAGGTCAGAAAATATGCCAGAAGCACGAGAATCGAAAGCAAGGACGCCACGAGGGTCTGCCGCCAAGCGAGGACAAACTGAAGGTAAGCCTCGGTAAATTCGATGATGACTTTGCGGAAGGGAAAACGCCGCGGTAACCGTCTGGTAAGCCCGCGTGCGCTTAACAGAAAAGAAATTCCCAGCAAAAGCACAACTAAGAGAAGATAGGCGAAGACGCTCTTGACGAGGCCGGCAACGACCGCGCTGCGCATCAGCCAATCCAATCGCCAGATCATGAAAAGCGTGGAGCAGAGGATCAGGGCGCCAAAGCCGCTCATTCGATCCATTAGGACCGACAACAGAGCGGCCTGTTTTCCGGTTGACCTTTCGCGACCAGCCAAACGACCTTGACTGCGTCGCCGCCAACCGCACCAACAAGAAAGGTGTTGAAAAAGAGCCCAACAAAACTAAGGCGAAGAGTATCCCACGGGCCGATGGAAATCCCGAGCACGCGAAGAAAAATACTCCACCGGACGACGCCAATCAGATTACCCGCGCCTGCCACCAGGAACCCCGCCATCAACCAGCCGGGATGTGCGGAGGTCAATACCTGCCAGGTTCTGCGTCCGAAAATCCTCCTTCCAGAAAATCCAGACCAGCAGAGCGATGCTGACCAGGGACTGCAAAAGAAAAGGAGTCCATCGTTTCATCAGGGAGAATAGCGAAGCCACCGCTTGTAGCGAACTGCTTCCAGCGAACCCAGCTGTTTGTCGCTCAGAGGGATCATGGCGAAGAGATGCCGTCTCGGCCATCTCTTCGCTTTTTCCACGGGAGTTTCCGTTAGAATACCTCCATGCCATCCGCGCGAGCCGAGTCGCCTGCTCCCGCCGCAGACCATCTTCCTGCGCGATCTTTCTCGCTGCCAGCGTGCTGGCAATACCTGAAGCAAATCTCCTGCGTTCTTCTCCTTTTTGCAGCCGGCCTGGCCGTGAGCCCTTTCTGCGGGTTGCTCTCGGCTGATGCTTCGGCAACGACATTCCACCGACGTTCGGACGGCGCTTGATTCGCGGGTTGTTCAACGGGTGGCTGCAGGTCTCCTCCCGCATCGGCGTATTCGACATTCAGGTTTCCTGAAGCCGAGAAGCTCCGGGACCTGCGAGGCGACGGTGCTCGCCCCAAATCATCCGAGCCTGATCGACGCGGTCATCTTGCTTTCGATTGTTCCGAACACTGTTTGCATCATGCGCGCTAACCTGATCGAAAGTCCCTTCCTCGGCGGTGCTGCCCGCCTGGCGGGCTTTGTCCCGAATGATAAGGGACCCGCTCTCGTCCGGCACGGCATCGAAAAGATTCGGGCCGGCGAAAACTTGCTAATCTTTCCGGAGGGCACTCGGACGGAGGCTCAGGCTATCAATTCTTTCAAGCACGGCTTCGCCTTGATCGCCAAGAAAACGGGCGCGCCAATTCAAACCGTGTTTATCGAACGCGAAGGACGTTATCCTTTCCAAGGGGATGGCGCTATTATCTTTCGGGCGACCTCCGTTCCGATTGCCGACTGCATCTTGGTCGAGCTCTTTCGGGCCGCTCCGGACGAGACTGCTCAGCAACTCTCGGGGAGACTGGAGCGTTACTTTCGCGAGCACCTTGAAGAATACGGGCGAAGACATTCGCCTGATCAAGCGCTCTTGAGTGTCCTCGCCTGCGCTCGGGCGGCCGTTCGCACCTGGTTATCCTACCCAGTTACAATAGCGGCCATTTGCTAAGGCGCAACGATCCTCACGCTGTTCTTGAGACAATGGAAACCGGTCTGGGTCGTCCTGGATGGCAGCACGGATTCAAGTGTGGCTGGAAGCCCACGATCTGCAACGAGATCCCAGCGAGTTGCGGCTCTTCTCATTAGCCACAGAATCATGGCAAAGGGGGCGCGGCTCTTGTGGCGATGAAAGCGGCCCTGGATGCAGGATTCTCACATGCGCTTCTCATGGATGCGGACGGACAGCATTCCGGCCGATCATGTCGTCCGCTTCATAGCAGACTTCCATGCGAGCACCCTGGGGCGATGATCCTCGGTAGTCCCGGATCTTTGGACCGGACGCCCCTTCCTGAGCGTGTCAAAGGACGCCGGGTTGGCAACTGGTTTGCCAATCTGGAGACGCTCTGGGGCGGCGTGCGCGATTCGCTCTTCGGATTTCGAGTTTATCCGCTCGCACCCGCCGTCCGGATCATGGAGGCGATCAAGACGGCTCCGGCGCTTCGACTTCGACACCGAGCTCGGGGTGAGGCTCTTTGGGCGGGAGTTCGGCCGATTAACCAGCTCGTGCCCGTGCATTATCCGCCGCGCGAGCGCAGGTGGAGTCGACCCACTTCAGAATACCTTCGTGACAACTTGCTGCTTGCAGGAACGCACACGCGGTTGTGTCTTCTAATGCTCACTGCGCCTTTGGCCGGTCTGGAAATTGCGACAACGATGGAGACGCGACACCTTGGTGCTAGCCGGCCGGCTGGCGGCCATCATCGGGATCCTGGCGATGCGCGGACGGCGCGCGCGCCATCGCATGGGCGGCACATGACTTTCTCTGGCTCTATCCGACCTTGCGAAGGAACTGCGCCTGGCACGGCGAAGTTCTCACGCACTTTGAAACGCAGGAACGCGCTGTCTGGCTGACCATCGACGACGGACCCGACGCGGCAGCACGCTCCGATAATTCTCGACGTGCTTGCCAGACCACAGTGCCAAAGCAAGCTTCTTTGGGATCGGGAGAAAGATCGCCGCGAACCCATCGCTCTGCGCGCGGATCCTTTCCGAAGGTCACACGCTCGAAAATCACACGCAATCGCATCCGGCGGGCTGGTGGTGGATGATGCCACGGCCGTTTGTGCGACGGGAGATCGAGAACGGATTCCGATGACGATCCTTTCTGCAACCGGACAGCCGCCGCGGTATTTCCGCTCTCCCGTTGGCATGAACAATTCTTCCGTTCATCCTGTCGCGTCCGAGCTTGGACTTCAGCGTGACGGGATGGTCGGCCGAGGGCTGCGACGGTTGCCCTGCAGCTCCCACGGCCGTCGCCACGAGGATCATGCGCGCGATGTTTCCCGGTGCGATCATCCTCATGCATGAGAACGGAGGATCGACGGCACGCTGTCGTGACGGTATCCCGGATTCTGGAAAAACTAAACGAAGCGGGCTATCGTACGGTCATTCCGCCCCGAGAACGCTCTTCGCTAATGCACGCCCCTTTGTCCGCCGAAAAACCGCACACGGAGCGGTGGGCGTATCGAAGGCTTTACTCCGCAAACATCTTTTGCGCTGGCAACGCGACTCTATCCGCTCTTTCGCAGGCCGGGCGCTCAAGCACTCAGCCGAACAGTCGCCTGGACCTACGCGGTGACGCAGCATGCCATTCGAAGGATTGTCCGCGATAATCTCGCACTTTTGCGCAAGGAGCCTGTCTCCGAAAGAGACGCCGTCTCAGTTTTCGTAAATTTCGGCGCGACCATCGCCGGACTATGTTGCCGTCGGAGCTCTGCCCGACGCGAAGGCGCTTCGCCCTGTGCGCCGAACACGAAGGCGTCGAGCATCTTCAGGCAGCCACGTCTTCCGGCGAGGGCGTGATTGTTGCCACCGGTCACTTTAGCTTCTTTGAATTTGGCGCCGTCGTCCTCGGTCAAATGGGTAAGAAGGTTACCATCGCAACACTTCGGGAACCGTCTGATGATCTCACCTCCTGGCGAGCTACGTGGAGACGGCGCTGGGGCACGGAAACGATTGCCATCGGCACGGATCCGTTCTCTTCCCTCCAAGTCGCCAGAGCAATTGAGGAAGGCCATTGTATGGCTATGCTGGCAGATCGACCGATCTTGGAGCGAGGCGTGCTCTTTCGATTTGCCCAACGGCCGAACGATGCTTTCCTCCTCCCCGCGCTTCTCTCCTGGATGACCGGCTGCTAAGATTCTGCCCGTCATTGTTACCCGGCTGTCGAATGGCGGCTACCGAATCACAGCGAAAGCCTGCAGTCGCAGCGCGCCGCGTTCGCAGCCGGGAGCGTGATGCTGGAGATTGCGCGCTGCACTCGCGCTCTTGGAACGGCGCTTTTCGAGGAAATCCAGTCGCGCGCCACTGCAATGGTATCAATTCTGTCCCGGTTGGGCTCTGAAGCAGCTCCTGCTGCTCCTGCTTGCCGTCTCCATTCTCCGATCGGAAGAACTCCCGCCGAAGGAAGTGGAGGCGCTCCTCGCGCGCCGCCTGGCGGAAAGCCGAAGCGGTTCAGGCATGCAGGCGAATTTCCGGGAAGAGCGTCGTCTCGCTTTGATGGAAAAGCCGATCGTCGAAATCCGGGCACTGTGTCGTTTCCTTCCTCCAGACATGTTTCGAGCGAGAGGTCAACGGCGGCGGCAGTTTGACCAGTTTGCGTAACTGGTGACACGCTTTGGATCTTCTATCCGCAGTTTGGCGAAGTGGAAAATACACGCTCTCGTCCAATCGCCCGGTTGCGCGAGTCCGATCTCCCGCCATGACCTCCGGCTTCGACTCGCAAGAACTCGCCGAAGAACTACAGACGTCGAAGCCTGGCAAAGTGCTGACGGCTACGCGATCAAGCTCTATCCAAAGATCTCCAGCCTGCGCAGAGAGCAGTTTCGAAATCCAGGTCGATATCTCCAATCGGCTCTACGCCCAGGCGGGTGGAGATTGTTGGCGCCGACGGAGACCGAACTGATCGATCACCTTTCCGGTGAGCGAAAAGCGAAGCTGTCGCCGGAGGACTTCCGCTTCCAGCCCCCAGCAGGAGTTCGCGTCTCGGAACCGATGAGCTAAGGCGCGCCACGAAAATGATGTGCCGTGCGATGAATCTGAAATTCCGTAGCAGCGATGCCCCCATCGTCGAGGTCCCTTGCGGCGGCGGGACGCCGCTCGTAGTAATACTCTACGTCTCGATGACAACGTCGCCCCTCGAAGCGATCGGAAGCAGAGAAACGCACTGGCCCCGCGCACCGTCAGCTTGCGGCAGTGCAGCAGCGAAGGCACACCATTAGCTAGCGCGACGTCCAGCTGATCGACGAGCTTGAAAGTGGTCGCCATCGAGCTCGATTTCCGGCGGAATCCCTTGCGCTCGGGCGCGAGCATCGCCCGGCCGTCATCGCTGATCACATAGGCATCGGAGCGGAGGGCGAGAAGGTCGGACGGATTGTTTTAACAGGGGCAAGCGCGTCCGCGGGAACAACGACGGCCCCGGGCTCCGGGAAAGCACTCAATCGCGGCGCCCATGGCAGTCTCGAGTTGATAGACCGGAGGGGATTTCTTGTTGCGCGGGTCCACCGTCTTCTTGATTCCGGATCACCGGCAAGGGCAAGCAGACCGCCATTGCGGTCAAGCGCCTCGGCCAAGCGATCGAGCCGCAGCCAAAGATTGTTCGTATTGAAGTAGCGGTGGCGATCGATGTCCTGAAAAGCGCCCATATCCTCGTCCGGAACACTGGGCAGATTCGCGCAGGAGGAGCTGGCCATCGCTTGGCCCGCTTGGCAAGGTGGCCGCCCTTCCGATCCGCACCGGTCCGCGTGGTGACCTCCATCAGAAAGGGCATGTCAGAGCTCGCGAACCAGTTCAGGAGCGCGGGGTCCATGGTCGCCACCAGGTTGTCGGAGTTGCTCACAAATAGGTAGAGATATCCCTCCTTGATCAGACGATCGAGCATCCCAGAGCCGAGGATGGCCGGATAGAGATCTCCATGCCCGGGCGGGCACCACTCAAGATCTGGATCAGCCGGCCACTCGAGCGGGGGCCAGCGTGTCGACAGTAATCTTTGGCACCTTGTTCTGGAGGAGCCTCGAGGGTCGCCCGGATCGCCCAGTTCCGGATAACGAGCGAGATGCGCGCGAGTATCTTCACTCGTGCTGAAACTATTCATCAAGCAGAAAGCGCACATTCGCGCCCGATCTCCTTTCGGGCGGCGAGCACCTGGCGAACGATCAAGTCGAGGAAAGTATTCCCATACGCGCACCAGCCAAGAGCGACTTCGCCTTGTCCAGGCCCATGCCGGTGCCCAGGCCCACCATTGAGCTTGAGCATGACGGCCTTGGCGAGAAGCACCTCCATCTGCCCCCATGAGATCTGATCGTAGGTGGGCAGTCGCTCGCACAGGATGGATCGAACTTTCAGGAATCAAGCCGCTTTCTTTGCGTAGCGAGGAGGGTGAAAGAACGCTCAAACGCGGCAATCGCCGGTTCGCTCAGAGCCCGCTGACTGCATCTTTTCACCGAAAGGAGAAAAGGAAGGCTTCATGGAGACGAAGCGATTAAGCTTCTTTTCCCACGGCTCGTCGTTCGGCCCTCCGCTTTAATGGCGCGAACAGTTGTTTTGGCAGCTACGTTCAGAGCCTGGTTCTTCCAGGCCGGCGACCAAATTCGTGATCGGAACCGAAGAGGGTTTGCATAGCACATCAGCGTCTGGCCGCTTTCCGTAAGGTTCAATCCGGAGGGGAACCGTCCATCGATTTGGCCAACGGCGAGCGGGAGCTTCAAGAATCCATCCTGACCTCATACGAGTTCCCCTTTTGAATGCCAGGTTGTTTCTGACCAGGAATAAGTGGACGCTTCGCACCACTGGCATCTTAACCGTGCATTCGACATCCATTCGTGTGGATCGATTCATAATCGCCTTTGCTGCCAGCGTCCCAGGTTGGTAATCAGGTGGCGGCCGCATAGTCCGGTAAAAAGGTCCGCGACGACTTTCGGGGACGCGTTGACGACCTGGTGGAGATTTGAAGGCCGAGGCCGTATGGCACACCCTGATGATGTTCGCTCTTCCCCAACGACGCAGCCGCTGGCGAGTTCAGCCGCGATCACTCTTAGGGACCCTCGTCAAGAAGACCGGCTTTCGCGAGATCAGGAAAAACAGAGCATTCCGACCAGAAGCAGGACAGCACTGTGCGTAAAACCATGCAGCTCATGTATCACGTCATGGCGCAACAAATTTGCAAACGGACAAACAGCCCGAAATCACACTCAGCTTTCTTCGCCGATCTGAAGTCCGAGCTCGCGGCGAGTTGTCAGGGCCTCCTGCACTGCTTGGCGAACCCATCTGTTCAATCTTCTCCCCGGTTGTTCTTCGGGAAGGCGACGAGACGTCACGGATATTCTCAGTGCCGACGACGAGCATGACGCAAGGCGGTCCACCCGAAGAGCAATCCCGCCGTGCGGAGGTGCGCCAAATTTGAAGCCCGAGCAAATCGCGGGGAAGAGAAGATCTTGCTTCTCTGGCGCAATCCGAGCACTTCAAGATTTTCGCCTGCAGTTCACGCTCGTGAATCCGATGCTCCCGCCCCCGACTCTACTCCGTTTGAGAACGACATCATAGGCTTGGGCGCGAACTTTCGAACTCGCCCGCTTCTCAACAGGAATGTCTTCGCTGCGAGGTCGCGTGAACGGGCGATGAACGGCGGTCCACTTCTGTTCCTCAGCGCTGCTGTAAGTGAGGCAGGGAAAGTCGACCACCACAAGAATTCGAGAGGCGCTTGAGTTCTTGTTGAGGCCCAAAGTCTCTCCGGCAATTTGAAGCCGAGCACGGGCCATCGGAACAGTGCAGGCCACCTCCCATTGGTCTGCACCGAACAAGATCGGATACCTTCCTCGATTCGGGCGTGGCGGCCGGTGCGCTACTGCCGCTTCGGAGGAAGAACTTCACAATGGGTGATTTCCATTCTGCCATTTTCCACCTTGATAAAAGCCAGTCCCCGACGGCGCCGGAATTGGCGGGCGATCTCGGTTTAGATTGTCCATTTGGCCATTGGCGACCGTTGGCCGGACCGCTGGCATTCGATCGCCTTGACCAGCCACCCGCCGGACTCGAGCGCTGCGCAATGCTCTGAGCTGGCTGTCGCGAAAGACATCGTCGAGCGACCAGTCTGGGCTCGAAGCGACGGTCCGGGCTCATCAACACCGTAGCCATCCATCGCCTCGCAGTAGGTCATGCGATGAAATGGACGTGACCTCACGCCACGAACTACAGGAAAGATGACTGCGCCAGCGGCTTCCTCGACGAGTTCGAAAATGTCTTCCTCGGTCACGAAGGCAGCTTTCACGTCGATCTGCGTTCAATTTCAGCGGATTCGATCGGCGCGCGGATCCTCAAGTCGCGGAGACGCTTCGCGATTTGAAAGCTAGCGTTCCGCTCCGCCGACCATCAGCTGCTTGCTTATTGCTGCGGAGATTGAGAGAGTGCGCTTAGAACTTCCCTGGAAAATTCTGGCGGCGCAGAATTCCACCGGCTCGCTTCTGAGAGTCTCGCTGGAAGAACTCGGGCCGTTTCAATCTCGATGATCCGCAGCGATGCGTCAGAAAGTAGTCGCGCGTGGCCTTGTTCACTATGACGGACGGGCGGTAAGGATTTGAGACCATCTGGTCGCGCCGAAGATCAAGACAGCGATATTCAAGTCGCAGATCCTCACTGAGCGAATCTTCGGTCAAATGAAGCGGCAAAACATCTGCGCGAGTTGAAAATCGTTAAAATATCAGCGATCAACCTCGACCTCACCTGTCGCGAGGCTTGGGATTTTCTGTTCCCGGCAGTCGGGGCGACGATGCCTTTCACCTGGATGACGTGCTGCGGACGCGAGCCCATGGGCGACAGTGGCAGCGTCGGGTGTTCTCGGGCCGAAAAACCACCTGTGTGATTCCGTTGCGGTCGCGGAGGTCGATAAATATGACACCACCGTGATCACGGCGGGAATCGACCCAGCCGCAAAGAACAGCATCGTCCCCGAATCCGATCTGCGCAGAGCGCCGCAATTATCTCGTCCGATAAGTCATAGTTGAAAATTAACCGCAGGAGACACCCAAATCGCTGAGCTGATGTTTTCTCCTCTGCGCTCGTGATGTCTCTGCTGGTTAAAGGCTTCTGCGGCGATTTCCAGAGCCGACTCACGCAAGCCCGTGTGCAAGATCTCTTCTTCTTGACGGGTGGCCAGCACCTTAATCTTCACCTGCGGCCACTCCTTCCACCAGGATGACCAGCGATGCACGCCTGCTTGGTCGGCCGCGGAATTGCTTTCAACCTTCAGCGCGCTGAGCGAAAAATCAACTCGCTGAGGCCATCACCGCGCAGTTGCTGCACAGAGGTCAGGTGCGTCAGGGCGCCGTTCTTCCTTCGCGATCGACGATGAGAGAATATCAGCAGCGTGCCTTTGCGCGATCCAGCTCTCCATCCTGCTGCGAGCGTGCGAGGATATCATCGATCAGGTTCGCGAGGACGACATCGCCCATGCAAATCCGAGCGCGGGCGGAAATCTTGCCGTCACTCATTGCCGCGAGCAGCTCATCATAGCGGCCACCGCCGGCAGGAGCCCGCTCTTTTCTGCCGCGGTCGAAAACTTCCAAAGACTGCTCCCGTGTGAGTAAGCCAAGCCCACGAACAATCGAAGAATCTGCTTCGACATACTTGAGCAGTCCTCTCGGCTCGAGATGTGCATGGAGAAGTTCGTGAGACCGCGCCAAAGGTCCGCTCGCAACCGTCAGATCGGCAACAAAGACCCTTTGGCTCCACTCCGCCGCCCAACTTCGCACGTCGTGTAGCATTGATTCAAGCGGATCGAGTTGCTTTTGGCTAACGATTCCTCTGTCTCTCTGCTTTATCGATTGGCCAGCGGTTGATCGAGATCGGACAATCCAACGGCCGGCCCCCTCTTCTCTCTCGATGAGGAAGCTCGACCAGATCTCGCGGCTGCTAAGGCGCACCGCAGGCTCTCTTTCGGTGAAGCCAAGGACGCATGAGATCGATCGCCAGAGGCGATCATCTCGGCGTCAGCGGCCGGAGGAAGACTCTCCTATGATATCCGCATTGAGTTGGTAGAACTCGCAGCCGTCGGCCCCGTTGCTGTTTTCGTATGCGGAAGAATTGCGGACAACAGAACCACTTCAAGGGCTTCTTAAAATCCTTCTCCCGTGTAGCTACCATTCGCGCGAGCGTTGGGGTCATCTCCGGCCGCATGGCGACGTGCGATGCACCGCCCTTGTCCATGAAGTCGAAGAGTTGCCCGAGCAGTTCTCCACCACTCTTTTCTCGCCACAACTCGATCCGGCTCGAGAACCGGCCCGTCATACTCAACGAAGCCATAGCGACGAGCTACTTCGCGCCACTGCGCGAGGATATAGTTTCGCCGCGCCGCAATCGTTCGGATAGAAATCCCGAAAGCCTGGAAGACTTTTGCATCGTCAGCGAAGGTCAGTGTCGCCTCGTTGGGCCGACTTCTCGAAGTCTCTGCTCCCGAGCAGACGCAAACAACGCTGATCTGTCGGAAGATCTGCTTCACGCGCGCAGATCGAGGAGCACCTTGCCGTTGCGCTTCTCGCTGGCAGCCTCCCGAACCGCCGATAACAATTCGCTAGCGGAAAGACGCGATGGATGGCCACGCGCAGTTTTCCCTTCATGGAAAGAGTCGCCAGCGCAGTCCCACATTTTTCGAAGCTCGGGCGCGTGGAAGCGAGGCGAAGCCACCGACTTGCCCAAATCCTTTGAACTCCAAGTTGCGAAAAATCAGAGGCCGTTGGGGATCTTCAGCGGTTGCCGCGCCATCAGCTCCATAGGTCACGAGCACTCCAGAGTCCGAGGGGCGTTTTGCAGGTTGAGCGCACTTGCGCCGCCGACAGCGTTGAGTCCGAGTCTGGGTCGGCGCGCGCCACAAAGCTCGGCGGAGATCTCGCCTAGGTCGCGACCTTCAAGGACCACTTCGTCCGCGCCAAGTGCCTTCAAGCTCTTCCATGACATCGAGCACGCCGAACTACATTCAGTGTTTTCCAACCGCGGGACCGAGCGATTTGGATAACACATCGTCCGACCGCGGAGTTGGCCGCGTTTGCACAACAATCGCCCCTCTGCAGGCGCACGAAGCTGTTGAGCATGCCCCAGGCGGACATCGGATTGATCGTGAGCATCGCGGCCTGAAATGCGTTCATCTGCCGTGGCAATCTGAACCGCCGTGGCGGCGTCAGCCAGCATAAACTGCGTCAGGTGCCGACGCATCAGGAAGCAAGATCGCCCACGGAGAAGCCGTTCGTGCCGACACCGAAGACCACCGCGACCCACGCCCTCATTTCCAACAGTGGCCGGAGGTCGACTTTGCCATGTTGCCTTGGCTGATCACGTTCAGATCTGCGGGATTCACCGGGCAGCCAGCATCTCGAGCAGGATCTCGCCCTTGGCCGGTCGGGGACGCGGACGCTCATTGAGACTCAGAACGTCCGCGGGTTTGCCGAAGGCCGTCAGAAAGAGGTGAGCACGGCTCAAAGACGGTCCACGATCCAGCCGGGATCATCCCACTCTCCAGGCCATTCGTAGGCCCAAGGGCGGCGGGCCCATGAAGAATCGGATCGGAAAATAGGGATGGTTCCTCCATCTGCCAGTTTGGCCGGTCTGATCGCTCCCGCTGGCCTCGAAATAGCCGGTCGATTGACCTGGGTAGTTCACCAGGTCGGCGCTGGCGCCGGCATTGGTGAGACGCTCAAGCTGACGATTCAAGTCAGCCGGTAAGAAGTGCGTGCGTGCTCCGCAGATAGAGTGACGATAACCGGCCCCGGCACACGTTTTCACGAGCTCGTAAATGTCGTCATAACTCAGCACCCGATGATTAGCGATTTTGGCATGGGTTTTCTGATCCACGCCCATTGCCCGAAGCTTCGTCGGGAACCTGAGGGCTGCCTCACTCTGCCGAGGCGTCACGCAGCCGTTGAGTGCGCCCAGCGCCGAGACAAAAACAAATAAGCCGGAACTTCTTCATCCGATTTATCGCGCGCATTCAACCGCTTTAGTTGCGCGTAACAAGATAAATTCCCGCCGCGAAGCGCCAGGAGGATACCAACGATTTGCCAGGCGAGTGAGATTAAGATAACGCCGTGCGACCAGTCAAACAGGCGGTATCTCCGAAGGGACTCTCTACCCGCCGCCGGAGCTCGGACGCCAGCCAAGTTAGCGCGAAGACAGATGGGATCCATAAACTGCCCATAAATCGATCGCCTCGGACCGATCGGCCAATACCAGCCATACAGCAGCAAAATAGATCACGCCCAGGGGCCGCCGCAAGAGAAGGCCCGCGATGTTCCCAGGGCGACGCAGGAGCTGCCGAACGCAGGTCCGCAAGCTGCCGCCAGAAACGCACACAAAGCTCCCAACAGGATCAGATAGATGCCCCGATGAGCTCAGGGCTGCTCCCACTTTTCTCCGGTGAACGCCAAAAGCCCGCTCCACTGCAGCTTGGCTTCCGGAAAGAAAAAACGAGGAAAACACCTCCCACGTTCCACTGCTGGGCCGCTTTGGCGCATCATCGAGACCGTGCTTCTGGAAGTACATCTGGGAGAAGGTTTCTCTTCCTGCGGCAATTGCTCGAGCTGCGCCCGCCCAGGATACCTGTCCTGAGAAGGGCCACGCCTCGGTCATGAAGTCGTCCATCCACATCCAATATTTTGTATAGTTGAAAAGCGGCGACCCGAAATATTTCTCACTGAAGAGAGCCAGCGGGGGCAGCATGACGGCAAGGATGGCAGCGACGAGGACCATTCCGGCAAGATTGCGCCCGGCACGCCATTCCGGTGTCCCGCTATTGAGCGCCAGGAGGGCCCGTAAGCAAAACGCCAGGGCAAACACGATTAAGAAAGGCAGCAGCGAGGGCTTCGCAAGAAACGCCAGAGCCACCAAGGACACCGAAGGCAACATACAGCCAAAGCGGTCCTCCCTGCAGGATCCTCCAAGCCACAACCGTCGCGAGGAAGAATAATATGCGCAGTAACGGCTCGGGTTGAAAATAGGTCCCCCGCACCAGCAAGACTCCCAGGCTGCTCAGGAGCGAGCAAATTCGCCGTGGCGAGGGGATCAAGCCACCGTGCCACGACCAAACCAAGCCCAGAAAGGAAGATGACCGCAAAGGAAGGTATTGAGCCACTTCCCCCGTCCAAAGAAAGCTGCCCTATCTTCCGTAGTGGACGGACCGCGCGATCCAGGACCAGAGCGGATGTCGCACTCCGTCGGTGCGCTGCGGAAATATGTCATCGCGGTGACGTGGCAGCCAGCCACATTTCCGCACCCTGATCGGAGGCGACGGGGTCCTGATTGGAATGCCGAATCGTGATGGCGGCGGAGATCAGGTGCACGGCAAAGACGATCGGTAGTGCTCAATGACAACGCCGCCCATCGATGCGCTTGGAGCCAGTCAAAGGCTAGGGCCACGTGCACCTCACCCGTCCAATGCTGGACTCGTCTTTTCTTGCACTCGCATTCCTTCGAACAGATGAAGGCTCTTCGTAAGATCGGCTTTCGATCCAGGCGAGCAAAGCGGAAACTGCCACAACGATCATCGTGCAAGCAATGACCAGCGGACTTTGAGGAGGTGTTCGGGTTCGAGTTTGGCACTCTCCTCGCTCATGGCGCGGTGGAGATAAACGCAGATGGCAACCACGACCAGAGGGAAAGACGAAGACCAGATTCGGTCGATAGACCGCCAATTGCGATACCCATGCAGAAACAGAAAATTCGCATGGGTCACCATCGAGAGGATGAGCGAGCGTTCCGTATACACACGCGAAACGACTTTCTGTAGTCGCCGCTACGCCGGGCGTCGCCAATAAAGCGAAATTCTGCATAACGCTTGCCGGCCATCAGTAATGCGCCAAAAACCACCACGCCAGCACAATCGATAGGGGCGGATAATAGTGGGATGGAAGCTAGAGCGTACCAGCCGAGCCAGAGCCGGACAGGATTGTTGAAGGACTCTGCAACGACATCGAGGTAGGCGCGGTCCTTCAGGCGCACCGGCTCGACGTTGTAAGCAATACCGCTGACCAGCAAGAGAGCGAGCGCGACAAGGTAGCCGGCATTAAACCAGAGGGCCGCGAAGCACAAAGGCAACACAACAGCAGGACGCCCATCAGTGTCCACAACACCGGAGTTTCACCTTGCCCGAAGGCACCGGCCTGGAACCGCTTCGTCGGATGCATGCGATCGAAGGGAGCATCAAGAATTTCGTTGATGACATAGTTCGCTGAGGCGACCAGGCAGGCCGGAATCAGCGACAAGAAGATGCGCAAAACAATGGTCGCCGTGTTCTGGGGCACTTCGGTCGGCAGCAGCGCCAGCGCGACCAGATGTCCGAAGAAGATGAAGATGTTCTTCAGCCAATGATCAATACGGAGGACCTTGACATACTCGATCATCGCGGGAGTTTTACCTTCCGCGATTGCAAAGCAAGCAACAGTTTCCCTGGCCGGCGGCCTTGCGCGGGGAGGCAAAATCCGCCACCCCATCGATGAACACGTCGCCGAATTCCAGATTTACAATGTCACGCGCAGTTACGGTAGGTTGCGCTGGTTGGAGACTCTTTTCCTATGAGACCGTGACCTCCACGAATGATCTCGCGCGCGAACTGCCGCCATGGAGTGCAGTGCGAGCAACCTTGCAAACTGCGGGTCGTGGCCGCTTTGGACGCTCCTTTGTTTCTGATCTCGGCGGGCTCTGGCTGTCGGCGACACTACCGGCCCCCGGAGACCCGAGCCGGTGGAACGGATTCTCGCTCGCATGGTGGGCCATCATCTGCTCCTCGCCCTCAAAGAACTCAAGGTTCCCGAGGCGCGACTTCGCTGGCCAAATGATTTGATGAGTGGACGAAAAAAGCTTGCCGGTCTGCTCATCGAGCAAGGAGGAGGTCGTCAGCAGCTGACAGTCGGGATTGGCATGAACGTCCAAAATGCGCCGTGGACATTTGATCCGTCGCTTACCGACAAGCACTACTCGGCTGGCAGAGGTTTCAGGCGCGGTTCCGTCCCTCGACGCACTTACGGTCAGCTTGCTTGATCGGCTCGACAATGCCTACCAGGCGATGCTCGCTGGGGGTCTCGAGAGCGCCATCCAGGCCCTGAACATGCTCTGGAGCAGTTGCCCGGTTGAAATCACTTCGACGGCTGGGAAATCATTGGCGGAAAATTTCTCGGACTCGACGAAGGGTGCCAATCTCCGTATTGTCACGGCGCAGGGCCACGAGCGACGCGTGCTGCACCACCACGTCGCACGCCTCAAAGAGCTGCGCTGAATTTCAGGAAATCGAGCATCAGCAGAATCTGACGTGTTTATGGTAATAAACGTTCCTAATCTGCTTGTTTGTAGCACTCTGTCCCTAAGAGGGCGGTCAGCTTGGCCCAAGCGCCGCTAAAATTTTCGTGGGGCGCGAGATCAGGCGGTAGGCCCGCAGAGGGCAGCTTCATTGGAACTGGATGCTTTCCAACTCGCCGAATACATATCCGATAAAGATGTTCCACCTCGGCTCGTAAAGGGAACTCGGTTTTCATCGTCCGGAAATCCAGACTGTGCCGTTCTTGAATTTCCCATGTGGCGCCAACCGGCGTTTGGCGAGATCGATCCGTTGGATCTGAAAATCCAATTTGATGGCTTTGCGAAGTTTGTTTCCGACCTTATTTGCTCGTGTCGCACGACAGTGGCCTCGACCAGAAAAGGTGAATCGCCCGGAAAGCTGACGACGCCAACTTTCTCGCCGTCGTTTAGCGACTGGCTACGAATAAAGAGCATGGCGGAAACGATGTCTCGAATCGGCTCGATCTTGATCTTCCTTCCATCTGGGCACATTTTTCGGATCGGATGGGACCGCACGAAGGCGCCAGAGACCGTCTGGTTTAAAACCGCTTCAGTGCGCACCCTTTTCTTGGCATAACGCTCGACCTGTTCAAAGGCGACCGGTTGCAAACCCTCCTTCAAAATGGTGGCCTTGTGCCGAGCGTCGAGTTGCCAGAGCGTCCGGGCCAAACCGTTTGTTCCGCCCTTGACCTCGACCATGATCTTGTCTCCGGAATACCAGACCCTGGCTTCCGCGCTGGCCGCCCCGATCTCCGACCACCCAAACCGGAACTTTCCCGAAAATGGTCTGATAAGCGGAAAAGTCCCCGGCGCTTCCGGGCCAATTCTCGCTAACCATGGATCAGCCGCCTGACCAACTGAAAGGATGACCGCAGCGAAGAACGCGGCTGCGGCGATCGACTTCATGCGGCAGGCACCACCGCTTCGAGCGATTTGCTTGGTGCCCAGCCTTTTCTCCGCCTGGCCCGCTACAGAATGTCCACTCCGCCTCGCTCTTGCAGAATTCGGACCGATGAAGCGGCGGGTAGACGCGTGACAGTAGCGGATTGGTTTGCCGGCGAGGAGAGAAGCGCGACACCTTCGCTATCACGGACGACCGCGAAATTGCGCTCAGAGACGCGCGGATCAGCAAGATATCCCAAGAGGAAAATGCCGACTCCGAGAATTAGGAGACCGGTCGCACCGGCTAGCGGAAGCACCCTGCCTCCTCTGGCGAAGATGGCAAAAGCAAAAGGAACGCTCCCAGCCAAGCGAGAGCGCAACCCACAATCAAAAGGGTTTTGATCGGCGCGTGTTCGGCCACGATCTCGCGCCAACTTGATGGCGCGCGAGCGGAACGCCTTGCGAGCGCTCGATCTCGGAGAGCGCGATCCGTGCGTCGATCATGCGAGGGTCAAGCATCAGTGCCCGGCGCAAGCTCACTGCAGCCTCGGCACGCCGCCCTGATTTTTGCTCTGCCATGGCTAAGTTGTAGTAGAGTCCGGCACTTGGCCCATTGGTTGACAAAGCCGACCTGAAGGCTTCGGCGGCCGCCGGGTAATCTCCCTTGGCAAAGGCAGCTTTACCCTCGAGGATCGAGTCCGCGTAGAGTGGGCTGGCCAGGGCCAGAACCAAGGAGAGCAACAGTCTACTTGCGCAACTCATGATCGAAACTCTTTGAGTTGAGCGACAAGCTGTTGACGTTCGGCGGCCTCGAGCCGGGGCGGCGCGTCACTTGGCGAATATTTCCATTCATCGTGCATCGGCTGAGAATTGTTCGCACCGCTGCTTTGCTTTGATCGCTTGCCTTCGACCTCTCGAGCAAGTCACCGAGATCGGAATTCGTGCCATTGGCCGAAAGGCAGCCCATGCACAAATTGTTCGGCATTCCGGAAGAACTGCTCGGGGCCGCACTGAGCGTCTTCCATCTTTCGAAGGAGCGCGCGGTTGTTGCGACGAGAAGCGGATTCTTGAGCGAACGATGAAGTCGCCGCAATCTCGCCCCAAGCCAAAGAGGAGAGCCGCGGACCAGGCTGCTGCCAGCGCCCCGTTGACAATCAGGAAAGCTTCGATCATAGGCGAACGAAGTGAAAGAGCTCGGACGAGTAATCCGACGCGAGCTGGTCCTCTGTTTGGACTGTGCGGCCGAGGCTGGCGTGGCTGCGGCTGCGGAGTGGCACTTTGCCGCCGCCACAGCAGACGAATCAGCCTTGCCGCCCTTAGCGGTGACCGCGATTGGGTTGCTTCGAATCGTGACGTATTTCTCGACTGCGGGTCAAAGAACGTCAGCTCAGCAGCCGGCGTCTTTGACCGGTCCTCGCGCGCCACGATCATGTACTCGAATCGCTTCTCGCCATTGAAGCCGATGGGATCGCTTTGGCTCGCCTCGAATTTCTCGCCGGGGAGGATATGTCCGCCATCCGTCGGCATCCAGCAAAACCGGCGCTCCCATGGCATCGAAATTTCCTCTTCCCGAGACTGCCACATTCAAGGAGATCGGGTCTCCCGCCGCCGCCTGCTTGGGCGCTGCCGAGGCCTGCAGCGCAGAACTGGCCGATGCGCACCGCTAAAATTCTCAGGCCGGCCATCCTTCGGAAGCGGTTTGACTTCCAGCTTCGCAGGCTGCGTGGAAACGGTCGTCTGGCGAACGTCTCCCGATGAGATGCATATTGCCGAAAAAGCCGCCAAAGAAGTCATCGATGCCCGAACGGCCCGGAAGCTGAATTTGCGACTCCATCGTTGCTCGGGCGAGATCTCCAGCGTGCCGGCCTTCGCCGCGGTCATGCGCGGTCTGGAAGATGACGAGGTTGTAATGCCCGTCCGCCAACCTCCTGTTGCTTTTCGATCGGCTTGAAAAGCGCACTGACCGTAAAACCATCACCAGAGAACGTTGGCCGATCTGGAAGGCGCACCGGATAGCTGGCATCGAAGTAAAAACGCAACTCAACCGGGACGACCTCACCGACATACACTGTTTTCTTGGGAATGATTAAATCCCCAAAGGCAATCTTTCGAATCATCTGGCTGAGATCCTTGCGCCGAGCGCGGGCAGCTTGCGTCGCTGGAGGAGGCGGAACTGATTGCTGGCCTTTCTGGCGCTGAGGAACGGGAATCGGCCGGCAGAACCGGAACGTTCCCGCGACTCCCAGAGACGCTCAATTTGAGCGGTGAAGTCGTAACGGTCTTCACCGGCGACAACGATCGGAATCGCCGGGATGGTAAAGTCTCCTTGCCGCAGTGGGACGATGATGTAGCTGTAAATCGACGTGGCGCTCGAGTTAACGCCGCCCTTCCCTCATCTGCCACTGCATCTGCTCGGATTTTCCAATAAACCGGGCATCAACGCCATCGATCTTCAACTGCTGCGGAACCTGAGCACCACGGCCACCCGTCAACCAGAAATATTCAGCCGCACAGGTTGACCGACAGCAGCGTAATCCTCGCGACAATTCCGCGCGGACCTGCTGCGCCTCACCTGCGCCAGTCAGACCGATCATCGCGACGAGGAGCAGGACAACAAATTTCAGCGTGCGAGCTTTCATCACCAATCCTTCGAAGTATCCTCCAGTTCCTTTCGCTGCATCAATCGCACGCGATCCTCCTCCGAGCGAAGAGAATTTAACAATCCTCTCGCTTGAGCTGCGCTCATTTCGCCTTCCTTCTCAACCGATCTCGGTCGCAGCTGCCTTCTGATTGAGCGTTCTTGCTGCTGCTCTTCGCTTGGCTTCAGGTCGCCTTGCTTCTTCTCACCAGGAGTTGGCTGAGGCTGCTGATCGGCTGTCGATTTTTTGGCCATTTCTTGTCGCTCTTGTGGCTGGCTTTCATTTTCAGGCTTGTCCTTGCCTTCCGCGATCCTTCTCCGGCTGATCCTGACTTTGCTGACCTTTTTCATCCTGCTCAGGCTTGGCCTGCTCCTGATCGCTTGAAGTCTTGCTTCTGCTGCTGCTGATCTCCCTTCTGTTGCTTTTGCTGCTGATTGGCTTGCTGCTGATCTTGCTTCGCCTGGTCCTGGCGCTGTTGGTCCTGCTTCTCTTCCTGCTGGTCCTGCTTTGCCTGGCCCTCGTTTTGTTGCTGCTGGTCCTGCTTCTGCTGCTGCTGATCCTGCTTCTGCTGCTGCTGGTCCTGCTTCTGCTGCTGCTGGTCCTGCTTCTGCTGCTGCTGGTCCTGCTTCCTGCTGCTGCTGATCCTGCTTCTGCTGCTGGTCCTGCTTCTGCTGGTCCTGCTTCTGCTGCTGCTGGTCCTGCTTCTGCTGCTGCTGGTCCTGCTTCTGCTGCTGCTGGTCTTGCTTTGCTGCTGCTCTTTTTCCCTGCTTCTGCGAGATCGTCGAGCATCTTTTTGACGATCTCGCGGTTCTCCTCCGCCTGTTTATTCTGCGGATCAAGCTTCAGCGCTTCGGAGTAATGTTGGATGGCATTCTTCCAATCAGCTTTCTTTTCTTCATTTCCCTTAGCTGCCTCGCCACGACGCACGAGAGCGTTCCCGAGATTATAGGAGGAATCTTCACGCAATTTTGGATCCCCGCTCAGAAGCGACTGCGTAAAATGATCTACCGCCTTGGCAAAATCGCCGAGTTTATAGGAGGCCGCTCCAGCGTTGAAATGGAGTTTGTCGGATTGAGGAGTCGCTCTGCAAACGCCGCTCGAACTCCGCCTTGGGCCTTGTCGAAATTTCCGGCCTGGTACTCCTCGAGTCCCGTGGCTGCGGTAGCAAGCGAAACGGAAAGAGCGAAGCAGAAAAGAGGCGGTCGCGCCTTTACGCAGGACGATCGGCCTTTTTCCTGTCACCGAGAAGCAACCAAAGAGCGAGTAGTCCTACCGCCAAGCTCAACGGCCATTGATAACGTTCGATCGGCTGCCGTGCCGACAAGATTCCAGTTTCCGCCTCCTCGAGCTTCAGAATCCCGTTCTCAAAGATGCTCGCGCGCCGCCTCGGCGCCGAGCGGCTCGTAAAAACCTCCGCCTGCTTCGGCAATCTCCTTCAGCCGCTTCTCGTCGAGCTTGCTTTGCACCGGCTTTCCCGCAGTGTCGCGGACGAAATCGGTTCCGCCCTCGTCGCTACGCAACGGAATGAGAGAGCCTTCCGCGGAGCCGATGCCTACGGTAAAGACACGCACGCCAAGTTCGCCAGCCCTTTCGCAGCGGCAACCCCGTCAGCATCCAATTCCTCGCCGTCGGTTAAGATAACGAGGGCGCGCGTTTGTCCCTCTCCCTTTCCAAAGGCCTGTTCGGCAATGCGAATGGCCTCGGCGATGTTCGATCCGCCCTTGGGGATCACCGCGGTATCGAGTTCCTCAAGCGAGGTGAAGACCGCATTGTAGTCCAGAGTCAGCGGAGCCTGGAGGAAGGCAGAGCCCGCAAAGGCCACCAACCCGACTCGATCACCGCGCACCAGGCGCAGTAAGTCCTGCGCGACGAGTTTGGCTCGTGCCAGCCGGCTCGGCGCCACATCAGTGGCGAGCATGCTGCGCGAGGTATCGATCGCGACGATCACATCGCGGCCACGCTGCTTAACCTCGCGTTGCATCGAAGCCCATTTGCGGCCGGGCAAGAGCCACGGCAATTAGACCGAAGACCGCCAGGATCACGGCCGACTTCAGCGTCCTCCGTCCCTTGCTGACGGTGCCGGCAAGTTGTGAGCCGGAGCCGCGGAGCGACCACTTTGGATAGAAGAGCATCGCTGCGCCGCTGCGACCACAGGTAAAGCGCCGCGACGACTGGAACAATCGCCAAAGCGAAAAACCAGGCCGGCTGCGAAAAAGTCAAGGGAGACGTTTCCATACGGTTTGAGAAAGGAGAACCTCCGATCCGAGCAGGACGAAATCCCGCCAGCAAGAACATCGGAAACAAGTCACGATAGTCGGCTGTCTTCTCGACGCTTACCTTTGTCTTCTCCATCTGGTCGATCTCATTGAAAACGTCCTTCAAGGTGTGCGTGTCGGCAGCGCGGAAATATTTCCCTTTCGTAATCGAAGCAATCTGCTCTGAGCAACTCGTCATTATATTGCATGAGGACATTTCGATAGACGGTTCTGCCAAAAGGATCAGAAAAGGGAAACGGAACCTCTCCATTGGTGCCTGCTCCGATCGTATAAATCCGAATACCAAGCGCCTTGGCCGCCTCGGTGGCGGTCAAGGGAGTGACGCGACCCGCGTTGTTGTCGCCGTCAGTAAGAAGAACGACCAGCTTGCTCTTGGCCTCTTTATCCTTAAGGCGGTTTGCCGCCGAGGCAATGGCCGAGCCAATGGCCGTCCCGTCCTCGACCAGTCCGATCTGCAAGCGATCAAGGTTTTGGATTAACCAATCGTGATCGAGGGTGAGCGGACTGACGAGATAAGGACGGCCGGCAAACGCAACAATTCCGATGCGATCGTTCGGTCGCTGCCGGATGAATTCCTCGGTGACCTTTTTGACCGCTTCAATCCGATTGGCGCGCTCCGACCCGATGGTATAATCCTCTGCCAACATCGATCGCGACACATCCAGAGCCAGCATGATGTCCACGCCGCTGGCCTCGACGCGAGTAAGTGTGCGGCCAAGTTGCGGGCGGGCCAGCGCAATGATCAGGCTGGCTAGCGCCAAATGCGTGAGCAAAGCCAGGAGCGCCCCGGCGCGCGATCGCCGCCGCCGACCGAGCGAAGACAACGCGGAAGTGGTGGAAAAGGTCACTCCCGCTGTCCCTCCGAAACGACCTTTCAAGATCGCGAGAATCGGCAGCAAAAGGAGGAAAAGCAGAACCCAGGGATGGGCGAAACTAAAACCAAACGGACTTCCTTCGGTCATTTGGCAACGACAGTTTGCGGCGGACTCTCCCCGCGCACGACCCGCTCGGCGATCTCGAGCAGAACTTGAATCTCATCCGCGCGCCGCGGCTTGCCGCGCGCATTTCGAGCAAATCAACGGATTCGAGGAACTCGGAAATAGCGGCCTTCTCGTTGTTGCTGAAGGCGGCATTGTCGCGCAAGACTTCGAGAAACTCCACCGGACGTTCGGGTGACGGCGTCAAGGCCGTGTTGATCACGAATGTAGGTGCGCAATGCATCAGAAACGCGAACGCCGAAATCATACGGATCGGCCTCCGACGCTTCGCCGCGCAGTTCGCGCAAGCGCCGCGAGCGCCCGCTCACGCGCGGTGAGCACCGGAGCCGGTCGTTTGCGCCGCGTGAACCAGAAGAGGAGACCGATCGAGCGCGAGGAAGCGCGAGCCTGGCGGCCACAACCATCCAAGCCGGATACGGAAAGAACCAAACCGGACCAGCAATGTCGTGGATTGGTGCCGGAGTCGCTTGGGCTGTCGGAGGCATCATGCGGCGGCCAATCTTCTTTCTCGACGCTCAAAAAGCTTCGCAGCGCAACCAGATAATCCTTGTCGGTGCCGAGCGGCACGAAATCGATTCCTCGCGAGCCAAAGAGCTTGCAAAGATTTTTGCGCCGGCCTTCCTCCTCGGCAGCGAAGGCATTGCGAACGGAGGAGCTTCGGAGGTGTCGATCTCGATCTGCTCGCCGGTCTCGGCATCCTCGAAGGTCACCAGGCCTACATTCGGAAGCCGTTCCTCGCCGGGATCGAAGCACGGGCATGGCCACAAGATCGTGGCGGCGGCCAGCGACTGATGAGCGACTTGCTATAGTCCGGAGCCAGGAAATCGGAAATAAGAAATACGACGGCGCGGCGAGAGATGACTTTGTTCAGATAATCCAACGCTGTGGTGAGATTTGTTCGCCGCCCTTTGGGCTCGAAATAGAGCATCTCGCGGATCAACCGCAGTGTGTGCAGGCGTCCCTTCTTCGGAGGAATGAACAGCTCGACATCCTCGGAGAAGAGCAGAAGTCCGACTTTGTCGCTGTTGTTGACAGCGCTAAATGCGAGGATGGCCGCGACCTCCGCAGCCAACTCCGCGCTTGCTAAGCTCGACGCTGCCAAAGCTGCCCGGACGCGCTGACATCCACAAGGAGCATCACGGTTAGTTCCCGCTCCTCGGTAAACTTTTTCACGTAGGCTGCGTTCATCCGTGCAGTGACATTCCAATCGATGCTACGGATTTCATCACCCGGTGTGTATTCCCGAACCTCCTCGAAGTTCATTCCGCGCCCTTTGAAGACGCTATGATAGCGTCCGGAGAATGACGCATTAACGAGTCGTCGCGTGCGCAGCTCGAGATGGCGAATTTTTTCAGGATCTCGCGTGGGTCTCGATTCATAACAGGAAGCGACAGGAAATCAGATCAGCAGGGCCGTCACTCGAAGCAGCCGCGTAGCAAAGGGAAAACAAAGCTCCAGACGAGCCGTCTAGGGAACCGGCAGTCCCGGCGAAGATCTTTTCCACAATCATCTCACTCGTGACCGATTCGGCTTCGGCTTCGTAGCTTACTCCGATGCGGTGGCGAAGCACATCAAGTCCGATCGATTTGACATCCTGCGGCGTCACATACCCGCGTCCCGCGATGAAAGCCTGGGCCTTGGCTGCCAGGGTCAGGTAGATGGTCGCTCGCGGGGAGGCGCCGAAGCGAATCATCCCCTCGAGCTTGAGCTTGTAAGCCGCCGGATCGCGCGTCGCCCAGACGACATTGACGATATATTCCTTGATGCGATCATCCACATAGATGGAATTGACCACGCTCGCGCGCGTGAACGATTTCCTCAGGCGAGACCATCGGCTGAACACTCGAGGACCGGCGCAGAGGTGGCCATGGCATCGAGGATTTCACGCTCTTCCTCGCGTGTCGGATAGCCAACATTTACCTTGAGCATGAAGCGGTCGAGCTGGGCCTCGGGAAGTTGATAGGTTCCTTCCTGCTCGATCGGATTTTGCGTCGCCAGGACGAGGAAAGGATCGGAGAGCGGATAGCTGGTGTCGCTAATGGTGACCTGGCGCTCCTGCATAGCTTCGAGCAAAGCGCTCTGAACCTTGGCTGGCGCGCGGTTGATCTCGTCCGCGAGGATGAGATTGGAGAAAATCGGCCCGAGTTTGGTCGTAAATTCACCATCCCTCGGGTTATAGATCAGCGTGCCAATGAGGTCGGCGGGAAGAAGGTCCGGTGTGAACTGGATCCGCTGAAAGCCGGTGCGGATGCACGCCGCGAGGCGTTCGCACTGTTAGCGTTTTGGCCAGACCAGGCACCCCCTCAAGTAAGACATGGCCGTTGCACAGAAGTCCCGTGAGCAAACGATAAACAAGCTTCCTTTGGCCAACAACGACCTTGCTAACTTCTAAAACGAGCGGCTCGACCCATTGGCGTGCCTCCTGACCTGATTGTTTGTTTGCTGTGCGAGAATACTCATGTGAAATACCGAAGAGGAATTATTGAGAGGGTATTTACATCCTGAGACAGCGAGCTTGGGAAGGCGTTCATTTTTATTCCCGCACCAGATACGGTCCGACGTCGAAAGCATCGCCGATCTTGACAGCTTCGTAGCGTCTTTTGTCCACCCAGACATCATACGGCTTTTTCGTTGTTTTATCATCCATGGTCACCTCCACGGTCAGGATGTATTCACCCGACGATTCGCTGGCGCTAAGTGCGCCTTTGCGGTCAATGGTCACCTGCTGTTCTGGGGCGGGAATGAATTCTTGGCCACGACCCTGCCGGTCATGCGAGCCTTCTCGATGGCAGACCCGCTCTGCCAAACGGCGAGGACGAAGGAAGACCGATAAGAAAAAGGCCGAGGAGGAAAGCCGCGGCAAGCACGCGCACTGGCAGCCTCGTCCTGACAACACGGGAGTTCATCGTGAAGAACTCACTGTTCGAGCCTCTTTCTGAAAGTCTCGACCAAAGCAAGAGCTTCTTCCACTTCCGCGAGCACCGAAACATGACCCATCTTTCTTCCGGGTCGGGCTTCGCGCTTTCCATAGAGATGGAGCTTGGCCCGCGGTTCGGAAAGGATCACGTTCCAATCGGGCTCTCCGCTTTTCCAAAGATGTCCAAGAAGGTTCCACATCACGACCGGACTGAGCAATGCAGTTGAGCCCAGCGGGAGTCCGCAAACCGCGCGGAGCTGTTGCTCAAACTGGCTGGTGACGCACGCATCGAAAGTGTAGTGGCCCGAATTGTGCGGACGAGGCGCCAGTTCGTTGACGAGCAATCGTGAGTCCTGCGTAAGAAAGAATTCAACCGCCAGGAGTCCAACCACGTCAAGAGATGCAGTGATGTCGCAGGCGAGGCGGATAGCCGCCGTCGGCAATCGCTCTGCGGAAAGCGCCCCGGCACTGATTGAGATGTCGAGAATGTGTCGCCGATGCAAATTTTCCGCCGGTGGGAAAGCCAGCATGTGACCGTCCAGACCGCGTGCCACCACCACCGACGAGCTCCGCTTGAAAGCGGATCCATTGCTCGAGCACGCCGCGTCCGGAGTGGAAGCGCGCCCAAGTCTTCTCGACATCGACGTCTCCCTCGAGCTTCAATTGGCCCTTTGCCGTCGTATCCGAAATCGGCTGTCTTGAGCAACAGAGGGCGTCCCGATAAGGTCGAGCGCCGCGCGCAAACCTTCCGGCGACTCGGCCACGGCGAAAGGCGCATGGGGAAACCCATGCTCGCGCAGGAATGCCTTTCTCCCTTTCCCGATTCTGGCAGATGTGCAACACCTCGCCGCGCGGGCGCAGCGGCCGGATTCTCGCGACTTCCCTGATCGCAGAGAGGGGAATGTTTTCAAACTCGAAGGAGATGACATCAACTTCTCGAGCAAATCGCTCGAGCGCGGCAAAGTCGTCGTAGGACGCATTGACTTCCACGTCGCTAATCTGTCCAGCCGGGCTATCAGGGTGTGGCTCGAAAGCGTGGACGCGATAGCCCATCCGGCGGGCCGCAATCCCAAACATGCGTCCGAGCTGCCCACCGCCGAGAATCCCACGGTCGAGCCCGGGCCGATGGAAATTCCTTCCGATGCGAACGCGCGCGTTGCTAAATTTGGACACTTTTTTCTGCATGTTGGATCGGCTGACTTACTGGCTTGCGCTGGGCGCCATTACTGTGATCCGTCATCTTCCTCTTGCGGTCTGCTTTGTGCTTGGCCAGGTGCTTGGCGCCGTGCTCTGGGCGATCCTGCCCCGCTACCGCAAACTCGCAAGGGAAAATCTCTCCGCCGCCTTTGCAGAACTGACGTCCGCGCAAATCCGCAGCCTCACCTTTCGCCATTTTATCACCCTCGGCGCGAAGTGGCATCTGTGCATTCAAAATTGCTGCGCTTCCCACCGAGACGCATCCTGCGCGATTGCCCACTCGAGAACAGCGACTGGAGTCACAAGGACATATCCTCAACGGGCCGAGGAGTGGTCCTTGCGATCGCGCATATGGGCAATTGGGAACTCTACGCTCAGGTTGCATTCCAGCGTCCTGAGACGAGGTTCGGAACTGCGTCTACCAAGCACTTGCGCAATCCATATCCTGGATGAGCTGATCAATCGAGATCGCCGCAGACTGGGAGTCGAGACCTTCGATCGCAAAAAGGGATTCCAAGCTGCCCTTGCCCTTCTGCGAGCGTCTGGGCTCGGTGGGCGTTCTTGTCGACCAAAGTGCCGGGCACGGAGGAATTTGGATGCCGTTCTTCAATCGATGTGTTCGACGTCGCCCTTGGCCGCGACGCTCGCGATCCCGCACGAATGCTGCGGTCATACCGAGCGCAGTCTATACTTCCGGCTTCGCTAAGTGGCGGGTGGTTTTTGAGGAAGAGGTTCCCTGATGACCCGGCCAATCCCGAACAGCTCACCGCGGATATTAACGCTGTGCTCGAGCGGCAGATTCGCCAGTCACCGGCTGATTGGTTCTGGGTGCATAATCGCTGGAAGACTCCGTGGCCGCATCTCCTGATCGGAAACAGAAGCGCGGATTTACTTGCCGCCGGGCACCAACGGCTCGCAGCTGTTTCCTTATCGCTTCCTTGTTCGCTCGCCAAATTGGCTTGGCGACGCCGTCATGAGCCAGAATACGTACGTGCTTTCAAGCATGGTCGCCTGACGCCCGGCTCTCCGTTCTCACTCCGGCGAAACTTGAAGCGTTTTGGAAATCGATTTCCGAGGTCGATGAAGTCATCCCCTTTGCTGAAGCGGAATCGGTGCTCGCCATTGCAGGACGGCTGCGCGGCCGATTTGATGCGGCAATTCTTCTCCCAACTCGTTTCGCAGCGCAGCGGAAGCGTGGCTTGCAGCCATTCCTCGCCGAGTAGGATTTCGCGGGCACTTTCGCTCAACGCTGCTCACCCAAATCATTGACGAGCCCCAAAAGAAGAAAGCTGCCCCGACCCAAACATCACGCGGACCGCTACTGTGCACATGGCGGAAGACGTGCGGAGCCAATCCGCCGCCTTCAACTTCGGTTCATCACCGGCGCGGAGCGAAAGCGTTACCTCGGAGTTTGTCCAGGAGCAGAGTATGGACCGGCCAAGCGCTGGCCAGCAGATCGCTTTCGCAAACCATGGAACTCGTTTCCCGTGAGATCGCCTGCTCGTGGGTTATTGTGGGGACTCGGAGCGACGACCGCGTAGCCGCGCGAAATTCTCGATGGCTTTCATGGAAACGCAAAATCTCACCGGCAAGACTTCGCTCGCGTGGGTTCATCGAGCAGCTCCTAAAGTTGCGTGGTCCTCCTCACGAACGACACCGGCACAATGCATCTCGCCGACTGTTTTGCGTTCCGCTGGTGGGCCGGTCTTCGGCTCGACTGAACCGCGCCTGACCGGCCCGCGCTCACCGCAGCACCGTTCTTCGCCATCAAGTGGAATGCAGTCCAGTGCTTCCTGCGCGAGGTGCCCGCTGGACTTTTCGCTGCATGCGCTCCGTCGCCCCTGAAGAAGCAGCGAAAGTCCTTCTCGCTCTCCTGAGGTAGTTCGCTCCGGAAAGGCACCGGCCTCTCGGAGTCGTTCCACGGCAGCTACGCACCGGAAAATTGACTTAAGGAAAACTGAAAACGCTAGTCGAGGCGCTTCCTCACGCCGTAGGCGTTGTTGCGGTCCACCAGGAAAAGGTTTGCCCCACGACGTTGCAACACGAAGGTGTTGTTGTCGCCGTACTTGCTCCAAGGCCCTGGGGGACATCCCGCGAGCCTCGACAAATTTCCAATCGCAGACATCCTTGCCACGCATGCCGCAGGTAATCTCGCACCGCCGGCGAGACGTCCAGACCCGCGCCCTGGTTCAGATTCGGGAGCGGCCTTTGATTTCCGAAAACATACTGCCAGTGGTCGGTTCTAAATGGACCACAATCTTCCCACTGCGCATAGCAAATGCGATTGCCCCGTCTTACCGCCACCCACCGACCCTTTGAGCACGCTTTTTCCAGGCCGCTCGAAAGTCTGCTTGAACCAGGGAATCGGCCCGGCGGCGCTTCGGGTTTCGTCGTCCCGCGAGTTACATCATTGTAGGGAAGCGCAACATAGAATGGGTTCTGCCGCGGGAACGAACTTGGCAGGAATGATAGTTTCGCCTAGGGCTGGATCCGGATCATCCAAGCCCCCATAATTCTGCGCCCAGCGTTGATCCCACGAGCTCTTATAATTGGGAACGGGTTGTTTGCTGTCGGCCGCTCCCCGACCCAGAAAACTGTTGTCACGATGCCGCGCTTCCACGGATAGCGATTGAATCCCGGACCGGAAGTTCGTCCCCTGCGACCACCTGCAGGTCTCGAGTTTCAAGAGCGCATTCTCACGCAGCCGCATGGCCGCTTTCTGAAAGTCTGTGCTCGAGGAAATGGGTGACTGCGCTTCGGAAGCTTTCAAGATAGCAGTCACGAAAAGCACAGCTGATATAGCGGTAGCGATTTTCATACCAATGCTGCTTGGGGCGCCCACTATGCTCGCTAAGTCGCGCGGCCGCAACTGAAAACGTAAGGCCTTCATGTCCGGCGCATGGTGGTATCGCGTAGGAAGCGCGGGTCGCTCTCGGGGTAATTCAGCGTGTAGTGCAAGCCACGACTCTCGCGACGACTGATTGCGCAATCAACGATCAAAGAGGCAACTCGTGACCAAATTGCGCAGCTCGAGCAGCTCCGTCGAAACTTTGAAGTTCCAATAGAATTCCTGAATCTCTGCATGCAAGATTGCGCAGCGCGCGTGGCTGCGCGATGGAGTCGCTTGTCCGGTCGCGAACGATGCCGACGTAGTCCCACATGAGCCGGCGGATTTCGTCCCAGTTGTGGTAGATCACGACGAACTCGTCCAAGTCCTGGACCTGGCCCGGCCGCCACTCCGGCAGATCGAAATCTCGAGGCGCGGCTTGCGCGACTGCGCGGTCGATTTTCCCCAAGCCCTGATGCGCCAGCACGAGGCCTTCCAGCAGTGAATTGTCTGGCCAGGCGAGTTGGCAGCCGTGCAAGCCCGGTGCAGAGCGACCTCGCCGAATCGCATAGAACCCACGCAAGCTCGTCTCTCCATTGAGATCAGTTTTCACGCCGCCGCATTGATAGTGGGCGGTCGGAACGACAGGAATCGGCTGGGCGGTAATGTCGATGCCGTGGCGCAAGCAGGTCTCGTGAATGGATGGAAAACGCGCCCGGATAAACTCTGCCGGCTTTGTGAGTAATATCGAGGAAGACGCACTTTGCTTCCGCTTGCGTTTCATCTCCGCATCCGATGGCGCGGGCAACGATGTCGCGTGGAGCCGAGCTCCTTTGCGGATGATGGTGCTCGCATGAAGCGTCGACGCTTCGCATCGAGCAAAACGCCTCCTTCGCCGCGGACAGCCTCTGAGATGAGAAATGACTTCGCTTCCGTATGGTAGAGAGCAGAGTCGGGTGAAACTGAATGAACTCCATGTTCGAGATCAACGCGCCGGCGCGCCAGCGCCATCGCCACTCCATCGCCGGTCGCGATGTCCGGATTTGTTGAGTAGAGGTAGACTTTCCCACATGCCGCCGGTGGCGAGCACGATTGCGATGTCGCTGCGCAGGGTCTCCACCTCGACCGCTCGTCCTCATCGAGCACATACACGCCGACGCAACAATCCTGCATCGCGTAACCCAACTTGCCGTCGTGGTCAGAAAATCCACGGCCATGTGATTTTCAAAGACGGTGATACTATGCGGCGGCAGATTTGGCTGATCAGGGTTCGCTCAATCTCCAGTCCGGTGAAATCCTGAGAATGAAGCACCCGGCGCTTGGGTGCCCACCCTCCCGTGGCCAGATCGAGTTCGCGAGAGACCGTTGGCAGAGCTTCGCCTTCATCGAAATGCATTCCGCAGGTCGACTCAGCTCGTGACGCGGGCAGGACCCTCAGTGACTACCGCGCGCACTACCTCTCCGTTGCAAAGCCCGGCACCGGCGACAAGCGGTGTCGCGAACGTGAAGGTGCGAAACGAATCCTCTTCGCTGACCACACAGGCGCACACCTCCCCTGCGCCCAGGGCGGTGTTCGGAGTCGCGCCAGCATGCGCTTCGGTCACCAGCGCAACGCGATCCCTTCTCCGCTGCCTTGAGCGCAACGAGAGACCGGCGATGCCGCTGCCAATGACGACGCAATCGAATTCTCTCATCAGAGCAGGGGTGACTATGCGGGCGGCAGCAGTGTTCGGCCAGGCGGACGTGTCAGGTTCGCGCGGCGATGCCGATGTTATCGATCAAGCGAGCTTTGCCGAGAAATACCGCCACAGCCAGGCGCATTGGACGGAAAAGCTCCTGCGCCGGCTCGATGGTCTCGGCATCGACGGTAGGCTCCAGGTAGTCGATCCTCGTTCCGGGAATCTGCCTCGATGAGGCGTCGTCCTCCCTTTCAGAATATGCCACTGCGCTGTCGCGCCAGCGGCGACGCGTCAAGGCAGCATAAATGCCAGGGGCGATAGCGCGCTCCTCGGCGTCGAATAATCGTTGCGCGAACTCATTGCCAGACCGTCACGCTCTCGAACTGTGGGATGACCAACAATTCGGATCGGAAAATCGAGATCACGCACCATTCTTCGAATGATCGCGAGTTGCTGCCAGTCCTTTTCTCTCGAAGATGGCGATATCGGGGCGAAGAATGAGGAACGGGTCCTGGCGACGACGGTGCACACACCGCGGAGGTAATCGGCCCGGCCGCGCCAGGCGCCAGACAGAGATCGCGGGAAGAGCGAACTCTCTTCGACGACGACGGAGCGAAGTCGCCGCGAGTAGATCTGCTCGGCGGAAGGGCGGAAAATCAAGATCGCGCGCCGCAGGTCGTCGGCAAACCTCCAGATCATGCGCTTCCGGGATCGCGGATACTTCGCAGAAGTCCTCGTTTGGGCCAAACTGGAGTCGGGTTACGCACAAAGACCGAGACCACGACGGTTCCCTTCCTGCTCCGGCGAGCTTGTCAGCAGCCGCTGCGAGATCAGACGCCGCGTGGTCTCATCGGCGGAGCGCGCCCATCGTAGGCACCAGCACCGACTCGGGCGGCTCTGCCTTTGGCGCGATACTCGCGCGCATGCCCGGAGAGTTCGCGATCCTCATCGCGCGAACGGGCAACCTAAGGTGCCGTCGCCGCGGGCGTCGTTGCCGGCGGCGGGTTGGCGGCAGAAGCTGGAGCGTTGGCGCGGGCGCTGGCGATCGGACGCAACGGCTGGCGCTGGCGAATGCTGGCCGCCGGCGCAGGAGACTCGGACGTCGGCGCGGTGGGTCGTTAGCCGCCGGCGCCGAGCTGTCGTGCAGTATCGCTGCTGGATCTGGCTCCGCGCCGGCGTCTCGGTGCAGAAAGGAAGGCGTACAGCTAGCAGGAGGGTGATGGCCAAGAACGGCCGTAATCCCCGAGCCATACGGTAAACTTTGCTGCGCAGCATGGGTCGTCTGGGCGCCGAAAATACGTTCTCGGCAACGGTCGCCCCCGAGTGCGGCACCAGAGTCCCCCGCCTCGAGGGAGCTGCATCAGGACGACCAGGACGAGCAGCAAACAGACGACCAGATGGAGAGCGAGCAGGACGGGCAAGAGCAGCCACATAGGGCGGAAAGGCGAAAGCTGCGCCATCGCGTCCGGTTGGTCAGGCAGTGGCCTTCCTGCCGAATCTCTTGACCCGCCGCACGCATCGTGAGACGCTCGTGACCCCCTCAAATTTCGCAGCCTGTGGAACCTTAAAGAGATTCGAACATTGATCGATCCATGATTAAGAAGAAGAACGGTCTCGTCCGGTCTTCAAAATGGAGCGCAGGGGCTTCAAGATCACCCTCAAGACGAGCAGCGCTAGGAACGCCGGTCTCGATCATCGCCGTGTCGGCGCCGGCGCCCGCCTGCGTCACCACAGCTGACAGGCTAGGAGGCAGCTCCCACGCGAAGGAGCCGTTCCCGAGATCATGATAAGGAAATCAAAGTCCCCCGATGGTCGGGCACGTTCTACGCGGCGCCGTCGCCGGACGCTCCTCCCGTACGTCGACCGCTGGGTCAGGAGATTACTCCCTGACACGGCCGTTCCTGCATCATTGAAGCCAAGTGAGGCGGTGAACGAGATCAGGCCGAGATCTTCGGGCGTCGTCGCCGAGGTCCGCGGCCGAGAACGGCAAGCCGGTGCAGTTCGGCCAGACGCTTTTCCAGGTCAAATAGATAACGCGCTGCCAGCGCGGAGCCCCCGTTTAGCCGAGCTGCTCGACCGTCTAGCCATGTTCAGCAGAATCCTTATCGCCAATCGCGGCGAGATCGCCCTACAGGAATCATCCGAGCCTGCAAAAGAAGTCTCGGCATCCAGACCGTGGCGGTCTTTTTACTTCGAGCCGGATTTGGAGAAGCCTGCACGTCCAGTTGGCGGATGAGGCGATCTGCATTGGGCCCGCGCCGAGCATGCAGAGCTATGCACTTTGGTGATCGATCGGATCATCAGCGCCGCGGAGATCCGCCAGACGTCGACGCCGATCGTGCCACCCCGGCCACGGCTTTCTCGCCGAGAACGCGCATTTCGCGGAGGCGTATGCGCCAAGCTGCAACATCAAGTTCATTGGTCCTGCCAGCGTGCGCCATCCGGCTGATGGGGGACAGGCTCACTCTGGCAGCGCGACTGCGGGCGCAACGCCGCGGTTCTTGCTTCCGGGCAGCGACGGGACGGTCGACAGCGAGGAGTGAGGCGATCAAAGATCGCGCGGAAGGCTGGGATTTCCCGTCGCTGATCAAGGCGGTGGCCGGGGGCGTGGAAGGATGACCGGGGCAGCTGCGGGTGGCGCGGCAACGAGACGAAGCCTCGTGCAGGGCTACCACGCGGCCCGCCTGGAAGCGGACAAGAGCCTTCAGCAATCCCGAGGTCTACATCGAAAGTCTCATCGTCAATCCCCATCACATCGAGTTTCAGAGTCTTCCGGCGACGAGCACGGCCGCGGGTCGGTGCACCTCCGGGGAGCGCGACTGCTCGATCCAACGTCGCAATCAAAAGATCGTGGAGGAATGCCCTTCGCCGCTGATGACGCGCCCGAGCTTCAGGCGAGAAGACTGGGCGCGGCGCTCGATCAAGCTGGGCTGGTCCGAGAAGGTCGGCTACGCGAATAAAGCCGGCACCATAGCTGAGTTTCTGGTCGATGATGACGGCCATTTCTGTTTCATGGAAATGAACAGCCCGGATCCAGGTGGAGCATCCACGCATCACCGAGGAAGTCTATGGCGGCGTGCGATCTTGTGGAAGCGAAGCAAATCCAAGTGGCGGCCGGCGGAGCACCTCTCCCGCCACATCACGTCACGACGCGACGGCGATGGCATCATTCCATCGAATGCCGGATAAACGCGGAAGACCCCAGCCAACAACTTCATTCCCTGCTCCGGGCAGGGGTCGAGCTGTACTACGCGCCCGGGCGGTAGCGGCGTGCGCATTCGACTCCCACGCCTGTCTGCGGCCGCCTCGCGCCACCGCACTACGACTCGATGATCGGGCAGGTCATCACGACCACCGCCTCGAGCCGGAAGGCCTGCATCCACCGGATGATCCCGCGCGCTGGGCGAATACATGATCACCAGGCATCAAGACCGCCGCTCCCTTTCAACAGGCGATCTTGCAAAACGCGGACTTTCGCCGGGGCACCTATCACACCGGGTTCGTCGTAAGCGCTCTCGAAGAGCAGGCATCCCGATGCTGTGAACCGAGGACGTGCTCGTCGATGGAACGGCCCTTCTCGCGGAGACCGCCGCCCCGCCGCTCCTGAATTCCGGGGCCGCTTCCCGCTGAATTGACGCCGCGTCCGCTCGGCCAGCCAGTATCACCGCCCCTGCCGATTCATGCGCGCCACACCATTTCCATCCTCGTTGAAAACAAGTTCGGCGTTCTTGCTCGGATCGCGGGAATGTTCAGCGGGCCGCGGATTCAACATCGACACCCTGAACGTCGGTCCCACCCTGGACGCCACCGCCTCGCGAATGACGATGATCGTCGTCCGCGAGCGGATGACAAGGTGCTGGAGCAGAGCGATGAAGCAACTGGAAAGACTGGTCGACGTCATCGATGTGCAGGATTTCCGCGACGAGGGTAATATGTCGACCGGGAGCTCGTCCTGCTTCGAGTGCGACCGCAACGTCAAAACCGCGCTCGGAGGTGATGCAGATCTGCGACATCTTTCGGCGCCAAGATCATCGACGTGCAGGCCGAGACGCTCGCCATCGAGTGGCGCTTGGCACCGATAGCAAGCTGAAGAAGTTCCTCATGCTGATGGATCGCTTCGGTATCCTCAGCGCTGACGCACCGGATCAGGTCGCCTCTTCCCCGGACTCGCAAAAACATTCTGAACCTCCGCGAGCCTCAAGCCACCATGCCCGCCAAAATCTACCCGGACACAAGGATGCCGACCTCTCGGTTCCCTTTTTCAAAGGCAAGACTCCTGGCCGTGCTCGGCTTCGGCTCGCAGGGTCACGCGCATGCCCTCAGTCTTAGAGACAGCGGCTGCAAAGGGTCAGTCGGCTTCGAGCCTGTATCCCGGCAGCAAGAGCCGCCAGGGGTGGCTGAGGAGTATGGATTTGCGGTGCACGACACCGCCGAGGCGGTCGGCCTGCCGATGTGATCATTCGGTGGCGGGCATTCCTGACACCAAACAGGCGGCCGCCCTACAAGAAGGATATCGCGCCTGCAGATCTCGCTCCAAGGGAAAAACCCTCCTCGCTTTACCCACGGCTTCAGCATTCACTTCAAGACGGTCGATGCCGCCGCCTGAGAACGCCAACGTCATCATGGTGGCGCCTGAAGGGGCCCCGGACACGTCGTGCGCCAGACAGTTCTCTTACCGAGGGTAAGGGGTAGCCCTCGCTTGATCGCCGTGCTACCATTGTGATCCACAGGAAGAATGCGAAAAAGATCGCTCTTGGCCTGGGCGAAGGGCATCGGCGGCACCGCGCGGCGGCGTGATTCAGACGACCTTCAAGGAAGAGACCGAAACCGACCTCTTCGGCGAGCAAACCGTCCTCTGCGGCGGAGCCATCGCGCGCTGGTGCAGAGCCGGCTTCGAGGCGCTGGTCGAAGCCGGGCTATTCACCCGAGATGGCCTACTTCGAATGCCTCCATGAACTGAAGCTGATCGTCGATCTGATGAACGAAGTCGGGCATCAGCCGGCATGCGCGTTCTCGATCTCGCGAAACGGCCAAGTGGGGCGACGTGAGCGTCGGTCCGAAGATCATCGATGCCTCCGTGAAGAAGCGGATGAAGACTGCGCTCAAAGAGATCTCAGAACGGCAAGTTTGCCAGAATCTGGATCAATGAATACGAGTCCGGCTACAAGCGCTACAACGCGCTCCTGCAAAGCAGGTGAAAAGCATCCGATCGAGAACGGTCGGCACGCGCCTGCGTGGCCTCGTGCCGTGGATCAAAAAGAAAAACATCCGTGGGGCGCAGGCTGCCACATTGATGGTCGGCGCTTACCATGCTCCTCGGATCGACAAAGTCCGAAGATCGACCGGTTTCTTGGCAAGCCGGTCATGGCCATGAAATATTTTCGGACTGACCGGCGAAAAGGCCTTCAAGTATCGGCAGGGCGACTTCGACGTGGTGGTCGGCTTTCTCAACGATCTGGCGCGATATTGCGCCTCCGTTCGCAGGCGGACCCTTGAAAGAACTCTCACCGCCTGAACTTTCCATGGTGCTCATCGCTGAACGCTCCCGCCGCGCTCTGGAGCGTCGAAGTTTCGGAAGCGCCCGCGAAGGCCCTCCATGGACAAGATCGATCCAAGGCGACCCAACCATTGCAGACGACATACCTGCGCTATGTTGAACGTGATCCAAACATGCAAGAGAAGGTCGTTTGCGAGATTGTCGGTTGGATGCCCGCACGCAAGGCATACGCCTTTTTCTGCCTTCCGCGCGGGAGGGACAGCCACCTCGCTGCTGCGCTAGCAGAATGGGCGGTAAATCAGGCCCTCGGCTAAAGATGCCGCGGCGTTCCATGGCTCTCCGAGCGCGTGGCGTGAACTACGATTTCGTCGTCATCGGGAGGGCAGCGCTGGATACGCCGCGGCGCGCACCGCAGCCGGCGCCGGCCTGAAGACCTGCCGTCATCGAGGGCGGCCGTGACGTTGGAGGGACTCTGCATCCTTCGCGGATGCATGCCGAGCAAAGCTGAATTGAATCTGCAAACCGGTTTCGCGCAATTGGTCACGCGCCCGAATTCGGGCTTCGGGTTGAAAATGCGCAGGTTCGACACCGGCGAGGATCCTCGCGCGGAAGCGGAGGTTGATCGATGAATTCGCAGAGTACCGCCGCCAGCAACTGGAAGAAGGAGAGTTCGATTTCGTCCGTGGGACAGGGTCGTTCATCGACACGACGACTGTGCGCGTGCGCGATCTCGGAGTGGAGGCGAGCAGACCGTCACCGCAAAAGCGTTTCTCGTCTCCACCGGATCCGAGATCAGCTCTTCCGGATATCCCCGGTCTGAGTCGACCGCAGGTTGCCTCACCAGTGACGACGTGCTGGACCTCGCAGCGAATCCCAGAATCTGCTCATCGTTCTCGGGGCAGGACCGGTGGCCCTCGAACTTGCTCACTATCTTCACGCCTTTCGGTGCCGGATCACGATCCTGCAACGCAGCGCTCAGGTTGCGAAAGGATTTGACGAAGATGCAGCTAAAGTCGTGGAGCAGAGTTTCCGCAAACGCGGCGTGAACATCTTCACGAAGACGAAAATCCTGCAAGTTGAGAGCAATGGGACTCACCAGCCGCGTCATCTTTGAGCATGAAGGAACCCGCCAAACAGTCGAGGCCGCGGCGATCGCTTAATGCGCTGGGGCGTAAACCGAAGGTCGCCGGACTTGGGCTGGAAAACGTAGGGGTCGAGCTTGCCGATGGAGTTATTGCGGTTAACGCTCATCAGCAAACCTCTATACCGACTATCTTCGCGGCGGGAGATTGCTGCGGTCCCTTTGAAATCGTCCATATGGCCATCGAGCAGGGAGAACGAGCCGCCCGAAACGCCGTCCGATTGTTACAGAACGACTCGGAAGCTGGAGAGCGTGGACTATCGGCTGAAGCTTTATGTCAGTCTTCACCGAGCCGCAAGTGGCGGTTGTCGGCCTTTCAGAGTTCGGAAGCGAAAGCAAAGAACATCGACCACCTCGTAGCCAGCTATCCATTCTGCGATCACGGAAAATCCATCATCATGGACGAAATGGACGGTTTCGTGAAACTCCTCGCCGACAAATCCACCCGCGAAATCACTTGGGGCTTCAGTTGTGGGACCGGACGCATCGGAGTTGATTCACGAGGTGGTCGTTGCCATGCGTTTTCATGCACAGCGGCGGGACGAGCTCGCCACGACTCCGCACTACCACCCAACCCTCGAGTGAGATCTGGCTCTATCCGGCTGAGGAGTTGGCGGGAATATCACCTGAATCGGCGATCATCCTCCCCGGGACCCACAAGGCCGCCCACTCGCAAGCGCTGAAGGATTGACCTGATGGAAACTGGGGCTAAACTCGGAAGAGATCTTCCTATGAATCTGAAATAACCTGACCAGCGGTTTCGCGCCTGAAACTACCTCTGCATCGTCGAAGAACGTTCTCGCTAGCGACGTGGACATCAAGGAACGATCCAAATTCGAGACCGAGTTGATCTTCGACGGCAAGCTGGAGGGTGAGATCTTCTCCGAAGACGGAAACCTCACGTTGGGCAAGAACGCCGATGTTCACGGGGAACTCAAGACGAGAGTCCGCTCGTCGTCTATGGCAGCGTCAATGGAAACATCTCCGTCCTCGAGCGCGCGGAGCTCAAATCAACCTCCCAGCTGACCGGAGATCTCAAAGCGATGCGCATTGTCATCGAGGAAGGTGCCATTTTCGTTGGAAAATCGGAGGTCACTCCGAAGTCAAGTGCGGAACGTTCCGGAATCTCCGCGGATCACGACCAAACTCGCAAGATTCAGCCCGCTCCTGTTACTGCATAGCTCCTGATGCCCCGAGCTCCCGCGCAAGGCGCCGTCCCGCTGTCCGCACTGCGGGTTCTGGTCCAGACGAGCCGGAGCACCTTATTTCCACTTACTGCCGCGGATGTGGCAGCTACTATAAGGTCGTCGCCACCGGGCGCGGCGCTTAGCGAGATACTCGAGCGAGGTCCGCAGCCGGATCAGGCGTAGGCTCTCCAAGATCCCCCGCGTCAGGTTCGCTGCTACCATTGTGGGCAGGCTCACGAGGTCTCGGGGCGTGCGCGAACGACACTCTGTCCCGAAATGTAATGCAGCTATCGAACTCCTCGGATGTTACCGTCTCTCTCGAGCACGACGAGGCCGATAGATACAAGAGGCAATCTGATTATTACTCCGTCTGGATACATCAGCAGTGCTCTTACGGTCTGCCGCGAAGCCCCTCATCGCCGGGAGGGTGAGCGGAACGTCGGTGTGCGAGACGTGTGCGTGCGCCTCGTTTATTCTGGGCGACTCAGCTGCCAGATAAAGGCAAAATCAATGGTCATCGAAAAGGAGAGTCGTGCGGAGCTCTCCTATCCAATCGAGACCAATGAGCTAATCGTATAGCGGCCAGGCAGCGAGGAAATTTCAGAATGTGCCGGACGCATCTGGATCGACAAGGGAGGCCTCATCGAAGGCCGAATTGCCGCGCATTCCGTCATCGTCGAACGCGGAGGAGTTCTCGTCGCGGAGAGCTCGGTCCGACCGACGGTCAAGGAGGATTCAGTGACACACCGACGACGCCTTAGATGCCCTCGTCGATGGTGATCATCCTCTGCCTGCCTAGTCCTTGGTCTCTTCCGGCCGCGGGGGTAAGAACGGGACAATGGCATCGAGCTGAGCTCCGGCCGTGTGCGCAGCGGGCGAACGAGGGATAGCTGGAAACAAGATTGGAGAAAACCTCGCGCGCTTGATCGAACTTTCCGCTCCGCATCGAGATGCGGCCTTCCAGAAAGTGCGGCGAAAGGGCGCGGCGTAGCTGCCGGCGTCCTTTTCCCTTAATGACCGTAGGGCAGCCAGGGCGTCGTCGGTTTTTCCCGCCACCGACAAGTTTTCTGCGAGACCGAGACGGGCCCCACCCACCAGACGAACTCTTCGGAAACGCAGCTGAGAATCTTCTCATGACTGCGCGGAGGATTCCTCCAGCTTGCCCTCTCGTCGCAACGAATCGGCCAGAAGCAAGTAGGCGTTGGCGGCAGGTGCCGAACCCGGATACCTTTCAATCACCTCGCGCCAGGCGGCAGGATCCTGGCTTGGGCGAAGAAGGCAGCCGCAGCCTGGCGTTGGCTGTGAGCTCTGATAAACCAGATCGCCAACGCCGCCGCTACCACGAGCGCAAGGCCGACGCAGACGAGAATAATCGAGCGATTCTTCTCCCAGAAAAGCTCAGCTTCGAAGCCTCCGACGTCGTAAACGCGATCGTCGGCGGGAGGCTGGTCGCTTTTCGCCATCTCGCTAGCCCCCCACCTCTGCGCGAGCAGCTTCCGCCAGCGGCGTGCTCAGGTAGCGCTCGCCCGTCGAGCAGGCTACCGTCACGATCAATTTCCCGCGTTCTCCGGACGTTTGGCCACCTGGATGGCAGCCCAAACATTCGCCCCCGAACTGATGCCCGCGAGAATACCCTTCCTCTTTGGCGAGCCGCGCGCGCCATAACAAAGGCATCTTCATTGCTTACCTGGATGCATTCCGTAATCTGCGGATCGCCGTTCTCGCCCTTGAGATGGAGATTGTTAGGAACAAACCCCGCGCCTGTGCCCTGGATTTTGTGGGGGCCGGGCTTGAGCGGTTGACCCGCGAGTGTCCTGTGAAATCACCGGAGAATCCTTAGGTTCCACTGCAATCGCCTGGAAAGAAGGTTTACGCGGGCGGATGACCTCTAACGCAACCACTTATCGTCCCGCCGGTGCCAACCGCGGCCACCAGAATATCGACCTTGCCTTCCGTGTCCTCCCAGATTTCCTCGGCCGTGGTCTTGCGGGTGAATCTCGGGTTCGCAGGATTGTTAAACTGCTGCGGGATCCAGCAATTGGGCGTCTCTTTGACGATCTGCTCGGCCCGCGCGATCGCTCCGCGCATTCCCTTCAGCGCCCGGCGTGAGGACGAGCTTTGCGCCAAGCATGGCGAGGCAGCGTTCGACGCTCGACGCTCATCGTTTCTGGCATAGTCAGGATGAGCTTGTAGCCTTTAGCCGCGGCGACAAAGGCAAGTGCGATCCCTGTGTTTCCGCTCGTTGGTTCAACGATGATCGTGTCCTTGGTGAGGATCCCCGCCGCTTCAGCATCCTCGATCATTGCCATGCCAATCCGGTCTTTGACGCTGCCGAGGGGATTGAAGAACTCGCATTTGAGCGCGATCGTCGCATCGACGCCGTCGATAACTCTTGTTGAGTTTTACGAGCGGCGTCCTGCCAACGGTTTCGACGATATTGTTGTAAATCCTGCCCATAGCGCGTGTTGAGGTTTGGGGATGCGAAAGCTACACAAGCGAGCCTACCCGGGCAACGGCATATTTTTGCACGCAGCGGCAGGGTTCCTTCCGCTGATCGTCGATCTAACGCCGATTCGAGAGGAGGTTACTCCACGGACTCGGGCTGACAAAATCTTACTGGCTTTTCGTAGATGGCCAGAACGATGCAACCGCTTTCGCTGACTACACGATGCCGGGTTCCCGGAGCGTTTATCGTCAAAGTGCCCGCAGTGGCCGTCCCGTTTTGATCACGCTGCGAGCCGGAGAGCACTCAAGATGATGCTCGTAACCGATATGTTCGTGCAACGGAACCATGGCCTCGCCCTTATATCGAAGGAGAGCCGCTGTCGGACCGAGAGACTCCGTCCCCGTATAATCGATAGATCTCCACGCCATCGCGGAAGGGTTGCCAGGGAATCGCGCTGGCCTTCTCAGAGATCTGAAAGAGGTCCGTCAGTTCGAATAAGCGGATAAATCGGCGAAGGGTCCGGTTCCACGACCGCTGAAACTACTCCGGATCTCCGCGGTGACGAGATTTCTCTGGAGATCATCGAATCCTCCAGGCGTGTGTCGAGGCGGATGTCACGTCCTGCGACATGAATTTGGCACGCAAGACGCTTACAGATGCAGCGGAGACGTGCAATCTACCCTTCCTCAATGACCAACGGCGCCATTCTGAGCATCGAGGCCGAGCCGTACCCCTATGAGATCGTCTTCGCACATTGCGCTCTGCTCATCATCGACATGCAGCGAGACTTTCTCGAGCCGGGAGGATTCGGAGAAATGCTTGGCAACGATGTCTCGCAGCTCCGGCGCACGCATCGAACCGAATCGCCGCCTGCTTCAAGCCTGGCGGGCGGCTGACCTGCCGGTCATCCATACTCGCGAGGGGCATCGACCCGACCTCGCCGATCTGCCGCCGGCCAAGAAGATTCGCGGGCGCAGCAAGACGTCCATCGGGGACATCGGCCCAATGGGACGCATCCTGGTCCGCGGCGAGGCAGGCCATGACATCATTCCGGAACTCTATCCCCTGGCTGGCGAACCGGTCATCGACAAACCCGGGCAAGGGCGCTTTCTTCGCCACCGATCTCCACGCCATCCTCCAAAATCGCGGGCATCCGGCAACTCATCGTCACGGGAGTAACGACGGAGGTCTGCGTCAATACGACGGTGCGCGAAGCAAACGACCGTGGCTACGACTGCCTCGTTCCCGAGGACTGCGTGCGGTTCTTACTTCCCGGAATTTCAGGATATGGGACTTAAGATGATCAAGGCCCAAGGCGGAATTTTCGGCTGGATCTCCCACTCGGACAAGATCCTCGCCGCGCTGACATGAGGAGCAACTCCAATCACACAACCAAAGCAAGCCATGACGCACACGCACGACGAAGCCGAAAATCTGGGTCCCCGGAGACTGGAACGCCTTCTTCGGCTTTGGAACCAATATCCTCGTCAACTTGCTAACGCTGACAGCGCTGCTGCGCTTCGTGCTCAAGATGCCCGATGATATCGTGTTCGGTCGCATCCTGCCAGCGACCGGTCTGATGCTGTGCCTGTCCACACTCTACTACGCGTGGCTTGGCTTATCGACTCGCCAAGCAGACCGGTAGCGACCGACGTCTGCGCTTTGCCGTCGGGCATCAGCGTGCCGCACATGTTCGTGGTCACCTTCGTGATCATGCTGCCGATCGCGCTGGCGACCGGCGATCCGATCAAAGGCTGGGAGGCGGGCCTGACCTGGGTGTTCATCCAGAGCTTCGTCCTGATGATTGGAGGCTTCATCGGACCGATCATCCGGCGGATCACTCCGCGCGCCGCGCTGCTCGGCACGCTGGCCGGCGTTTCGGTCACCTTCATCTCGATGGCGCCGGCAGTTCAAATGTTCATGACGCCGATGATCGGGTTCATCTGCTTTGCCATCATTCTGCTGAGCTGGTTCGGTGGCGTCAAGTATCCGTGGCATTCCCAGCGGGCTTGGTGGCGATCGCGGTGGGAACGCTCGATCGCCTGGGGTTCGACGCGCTGTGGGCCTGAACTATGGCGGCATGAGTCTCAAAGGCCTTGACCGATGCGGTGGCCAACTTCGGCTTCCGCAGTGCCGACTGCCGGCGTTCGGCCATGTGTTCTCCGGCTTTGAATTCCTCGGTGTGATCCTCGTCACGGCGATTCCGTTCGGAATTTACGATCTTGTCGAAGCGCTCGATAACGTGGAAAGCGCTGCAGTTGCCGGCGACGAATTTCCAACCACGCGGGTGCTGACGGCAGACGGCGTGGTCAGCTTTATTGGCTGCCTGATGGGTAACCCATTTATCAATGCCGTTTACATCGGGCATCCTGGATGGAAGGCGATGGGTGGACGGATCGGCTATTCCGCCGCCACCGGCATTGCGGTGATTCTGCTTGTGCTGGTTCGGCACCATCTCGCTCATGCTCGCGCTCATTCCGACCATCGCCATCCTGCCGATTCTGCTCTACATCGGGATGTTGATCGGTTCGCAGGCATTTCAGGAGACCCCGAAGAGCCATGCTCCGGCGATCATTCTTGCCCTGACACCGCACCTTGCACACTGGGCCGTCACGCTCATGAATGGCGCGCTTGGCCTCGGTGGGCACCTTCACAGTCACGGAGGAACTCACCGCAAAAATGAAAGATCAAGGAGTCGTCTACAGGGGTCTCGAAGTTCTCGGAGGCGGCTCGATTCTCGGGGATTGATCCTCGGGGCGATAGCTGTATGCATCATCGATCAGCAACTTCATGAAAGGCGCCGGATTTGCACTCGCTGGAGCCATCATTGACGTTCTTCGGCTTTATGCACGGGCATCAGATCGGCATCGCCCACGATCCGACCGTGGCATTCAGCTATCTCATCGTCGCGGTAATCTTCGCCGGTTGCGCCAAATTGGTCGTTGTCGAGCAGATCAAAGGAGACCATCGCCCCGGGCCAGGCGCTGCCCACAGCTGGCCGAATAGCGTCGGCACGCGAAGCCTCCGCCCTCAGTCGGACCTGTACAGACGAGATTCACAATTCAGCCGGTGCGTTTGGAGCAATTCCGCAACGCGCTTCAAGCAGACGTCCGGCAGCTCCGCCATCGAGGACGCGATGATCGAAGCTCAACGTGAAGGCTGCTTCGGTTACTGGGACGAACGCATTGTTTTGCAGGTTCCCAATGCGGCACCACCTGCCCGCAACCCATGCCGAGGAGCAAGGTTTGCTCCGGTAGAGGAATCGGCGTCGCGATCGTCAGTCCGAACACGCCATAATTTGTTACCGTCGCGATCGAGCCGCCCGTCTCACCGGCGGCAAGGCGGCGTTGCCGCGCAAGATCAACGAGGCGGTCATAACGGTCGACCAGATCGACAAGCCGCGAATTGATCGGCATTGCGGATGACCGGGACAAGCACACCATCCTCAGCCTCCACCGCAAATCCGATGTCGATGGAGCGCGGATGAATGATCCGATCGCCGATCAAGCCTGCCCGGCGGGCGCGCTGTTCTCTGAAAGCGCAATCGCCAGAGCCCGCAAGGCAGTACAAGAGCTGGCCCCGCCTTCGTGCGGCCCGCTCGCTTTGCGATGCGCAGAGCATTGCATCCAAGCAGACGGGCAAGAACGACAGTGGCCAGCGGACGCGTGGCGCTGCGGCGCATGGCGTCGGCGACCGCCACGCGCATCGGAGAGGCAGGACGTGATGCGGTTGCGCTCGAGAGCCTCGAAAACTTCTCCAGGTCCTCGATTGTCACACGCCCGCCCGCTCCGCTTCCGGCGATTCCGGCCATGTCGGCGGCATGAAGGCCCAGTTCGGCCATGCGCGCCTTCATTCGCGGCGACAAAAACGTGGCGCCTGTCGCATACGCCGGCACCGGCAATCCTTTCACGGTCGGCTCGACCTGACGTGGGCGCGGCTCGAGCATGGCCTGGCGTTGCGGCTTCTTCTCTGCGAGGCGCTTTCGTCGGCTATTTCCTCGAGTCCCAGGCTGGCGTGCCTCCTCGGGCATCGACTTCGACATATCCGAGGACCGCTCCGACCGGATAGCTCTTGACCCTCCTCCACGAGGATCTCGGAAAGGCATGGCCGCTGCAGGGAGAAGTTACCTCCATGACAGCCTTGTTGGTCTCGACTTCAATTACATTGCTGTCGGCTTCGACGGTATCGCCCTCCTTGAAGAGAACCTTGATGATCGTTGCTTCGGCGATGGATTCGCCGAGCTGTGGCATGAGAATGGGGACGAGAGCCATAGGTTTACATTTCCAGCAGACGCCGCATCGCGGAAGCTATCGCGCTCGCCGGTTGGACGATGCGCCGTCCACAAATCAGGATGATAGGGCACCGGAGTATCCCTCGCACTGAGCCGCTGCGGCGGGGCGTCGAGCAGGCCAAACCCTCGGCGGTGACGCGGGCGACAACCTCGGCAGCCACGCCACCCCACGGCCAAGCCTCAGCTGACGCAGAGCATGCGTCCTGGTACGCGCCACGGACGCCAGAACCGTATCGGTATCCAGTGGTTTCACCGTTCTTAGATCGACGATTTCTATTTCGTAACCGTCCTCGGCCAGTTCGTCGGCCGCGGCAAGGGATTCATGGAGCATTGCCCCATAAGTCACAATGGTCGCGTCGCGCCCTTGCCTGGCGAGGCGCGCCTTGAACGAAGGTATGTTGAGGTCGGGCAGTCGATCGGCCTTGAAGTGGTTGTAGAGGAACTTGTGCTCACAGAAGAGCACGGGATCATCGATGGCGACCGCTTCAAGCAACATCGAAAATGCATCCTCCACCGTCCCGGGAGTCATCACGATGAGACCAGGATAATGGGCATACAAGCGCCTCCATGCTCTGGCTGTGAAACGGTCCGCTGCCCGGCGTCCCGCCAGATGGCAGCCGCACCGACAATCGGACAGGGCACCTCCGTTCGATAGAACAAGGTCGCCGCATGGTTGACTATCTGGTTCATGCCGCACAGCGAAAAATCGGCGAATTGCATCTCGACTGATCGGACGCATCCCCTCGATCGCGGCGCCGATCGCAACGCCGACGATGGCGTCCTCGCTCAGCGGAGCAGTCGAGAACCCGTCCCGGAAATTCCTTGGCGAGATTCTTGGTGGCCTTGAATGCGCCCCCGAAAGAGCCGATGTCCTGTCCGTACAAGGAATACGCGTGGATCGTCCGGCCAACGCCCTGGCCAACGCGGAACGAATGGCTTCCAAATAGGTGATCATGCCTCTGCCAACATCCTCGCAGGGGCTTGAGACGGCCCTCCAGTCTTCCTCCGTCCGGATCGGGCGATGGTTCGCGCTGCACCTTCGCGGCGGTGACATCGACCTCATTCTTGGCTTCAGCGCGCCACCGTTAGCAATCTGCTCGGCTGATGCCCAACCCTTTGCCGATCAAAAATTCTTCGCTGACTTTCAGGCAGTCGCGGCCCACATGGACTCGACTTCAGCATTCGGGATCGACATAGGCGGCATCATCATGTTCCCCGTGGCCGACCAGGCGCAGCAAGTCTCGCCGACTACGAGCTGCGGACCGCCTCCGCGGCGCGCCGCCTCGATGGCAGAACCCGACCACTTTCAGGCAATCGGCCAAGATCCGTGGCCTCCACGCGATGGCCAGCCACCCCATAACCAACGGCCTTGTCGAGCAGATCCTGACATGCGAACTGGCGATCGTTCGGCGTTGAATACGCATATTGGTTATTTGCAGACGACCAACACGAGGGGAAGCTTCTCAACCGCGGCCACATTGAGTACCCTCGTGAAACGCGCCCGTGTCGAGGTGCCTCCGTCGCCGAGGCACGTCGCTCCGACAACACCGGTCTCCCCCGAAAACGGCGCGCCATCAAGGCGCCCGCAATCGACTGGAATCATCGCGCCAAGATGGCTGATCATCGCGTAGTAACCCTCGCGCGGCCGTCCACGATGGATGTTCCCGTCGCGGCCGCGCATCGAGCCAGAGCTGCGAGCCGAGATAGGTGCGCAAGCGTGTCGAGCACCGAGTCGCCAAAGTGCCATACGCCCGGCCTGGTCGCGTATCAGCGGCGCAAAAATATCGCCCTTGCGAAGATTGACACCGACGGAAACGCTCAACGCCTCCTGTCCGCGTCCCAGAAAGACGCCTCCTTTGATCAGAGCCGCCGCGGTAAAGGCTGCGCGAGCTTCTCCTCGAGAACCCGCGCCATGAGCATAAAACGATAAGCTTTGAGGTACTCAGTGACGTGACGCTCTGGAGCGCTCGCTTTGCGGATGACATTGTCAAAGCAATTAGCGCGGTCCTACGACGAACCCGGCGTCTCAAGCTCGCGGGAACAACGCGCCAGAGGAGCAGGAAAATGATGGCTAGCGCGATCAGCAGCGCCGCTGTCTTGAGCTGAGCCGCATAGCGCTGTCGCGACGGCGTGTGGGTTCCGCGGCCCGAGTCCGGCGCCCGCTCGCCTCCCAATGGCATAAGGAGAAATCGCGCGTCCCGGCGGAGGCGGCGCGATGTTTTGCCAAGCGTCACGCTGCTCCTCCTGCGCCTCAATGACCGTGGGCAGCACCTTCAGCTTCTGTTCCAGCTCCTGCGTTCTGCGCATGATCTCCTCGCGTTGCTGCTCAAGCATGACGCTCCTCAGCCGCGAGCCGGCTCGGCTTTGGATCCTGAGGACTTTGCCATACTATTGTCGCGCCAAAAGAGACCAGGCCCAGATGGCATCAATGCCAGCAGGCCGATAATCTGGAGCGGCAAGCGTAAAGGCAAAGCCGGACTTGAGCCAATAGCTGAATCCACGTTCCTCTGTGAAGCCATAGTCCTGTTCGAAAGATCCTGGACAAGCCCACGGCGGCAGGCAACTATCCGGCGAGCGTCTCAACGCGCTATCCTTGCCTGAGCCTTCATATAATCGACGCGCGCGTCTTCAACGGCGCTCAAGGGCTTTGCTAAGCTCCTTGGGCAAATCGACCGCGCCCCAGCTCTTAGGGATTGATCGCCTCAATGTAGCGCAGGTGCTGCGTAAAGGAATTGTGAATGGCATTGAGCTGCTCGAGCCGCTTCTGCGCCTCTTCGGCCTCGCGCTGCACGGTGACGAGTGAACGAGTGAGCTTATCCGCCATCTCCGATGCGCCCGACCTCGAGCTCGTCCTGGCGCTTCTTGAGCTCTTCCAAGCCGCAGCTTTTGCTTCTCGATGTCTTCGAGCTGTCGCTTGAGCTTTTCCAGCTCGGTATTGGTCTTCTGCACCTCCTCGCCGAGGTCTTCCTGCATTCTCTTCCATCCAAATCAAGATAGGGCCCTGAGACTTTGCTGGGATCCGGTGGCATATAAAAGTCTGAGCGCTACGGAGACTTTGGCGATGCTGGACAGAAAATTCCAGCACAAACAATCAACGGCCTGCCATCACGTCGAGTAAAAGACCCTTGAGGTAGAAAGTTTCCGGCAAGTTGAGGAGCATCGGGATGATCTGACTCCTGCCCGAATCGCCGGATGATACGCGCCGAACGCTTCGCATCCGAAAAATCCGGCCGCGACCGACGGACTCGAATTCGTCGGCAGGACACGTGATGCGAACACGAGAACGTCGCCAACACACCATCCTCGTAAGCAGAGCTGGGCACTTCGGAGGTGCAACTCCCGATAGCCGCGCAAGCGCATCGTTGATCTTGCCACGGGCGCGGGTAAACGAGGGCGGATCGAGGATGATGATGATCATAGCGGTCGCCGCGGCGTTCGGCAGGTCTTAAGATAGGAGAAGACGTCTTCCTCTGCAACAGAGACGCGCAATCCATTTTGCGGCGGCTGTTCTCGCGCAGCTTCTTGCGCGCTCTCTGCCCGCGCTTTCCACCGCGGTCACCTCGAGCGCGCCATCGTGCGCGCGCAGGCCAGCGCAAACCCACCCTGGTTGGCAAAGCAATCCAGCAACGCGCCGGCCACGGGCATAGTTTCGCAACGATCGCAGTAATTTTCCAATCTGGTCGAGATACAGCCCGGTCTTCTGACCGTGAAGAAAATCGACGAGAAAGCGCACCCCGTGCACATCGATCTCGCGCTCGTCCAGGATCCCCTCCGACAAGTGGACTCCGCTAACCAGCGGCAATCCTTCAGCTCGTCCGGACCGGCACATCGTTCCGCTCAATCGACATGCCGAACGCCGCTCAGCTTGGATAAGACTCTCGACCAGCAACGGCTTGTGCCTGTCCATCCCAAGCGTAAGCGTCTGCAGGACGATGACGTCCGCGATAGCGGTCCGCGACAATTCCAGGGCAGTCCATCGGCCTTCGCTCCAAATCAACGCGGCATAGCTCTCGGGTCGCAACCGGTCCGCGCTCGCCAGGCGATCGCCTGCTCTACCCGGCGGGAAAAGAATCGACAATCGAGACTCCTGTCTGCGTCTGCGAAAAGCGTCTGGCGACGATTTGCGACTTGGAGTTGAATATCGCTGCAGCCGAGCAACTCGATCGCGGCCATCCTTCGATACGAGATAACGTCGCCGTCTGCGGGATCTGCCAAAAACCTTGAGAACCTCGCTGGCATACACCCAATCGTGTCCGTGGAGGATCCTCGCCCGGGGACGAACGACCAAGCCAGGCATTATCTCAATCGTGGAGCGCAGCCGCACGGAGATCCGCGGTTGCGCGAAACGTGCTTTTGGAGAACGAAACGTCCCGAGGCACTCGCGCGCTCGGGACGGAAAGGCTCGGCTAGAGCAGCGGCCGCCTGAGCTTACTTCTGGCTGCGCTCTTCGATATACTTGACGACGTCGCCGACCGTCTGGAGCTTCTCGGCATCCTCGTCCGGAACCTCCACCCCAAACTCCTCCTCGAACGCCATGACCAGCTCGACCGTATCGAGCGAGTCGGCTCCCAGATCTTCGATGAACGAGGCGGTCGGGGTGACCTGCTCGGGATTCACTCCCAATTGCTCGACGATGATGTCTTTGACTTTTTCTTCAATGGATTTTTCGGACATGGCGGGTGATGATTTAGTGGCTAGGCGTAGTGGTCGTCAGGAGCTTTGGCAACAAATAATTTGCGGACGCTGCCAGCGTACAAAAATTCCGCTTTTCGGACGATTAGATCCCACGCTGGCTTGGCAGCATCACCGTCGGGAATCGCGTTCTCCTGGTCGTCGAGGACGTCGTTGAGCTCGTCAGATCCGCGAAGGACGCTCTTTGTCAACGATTGCTGCCGGCTAGGGGATGGGCGTGACGATCGCTTCAGCCGAGTAATCCGGATAACCGACAATATCGGCTTTGATGGTATACGGCTCCTGCAGGCTTCATGTCTCTCGTGGCGACCTTTCTCAGAATACTCGATCCGCTCCTTCGGGTTGACGATGACCACTCCCTCCTGCAACAGGAACAAGCGATCCTCGGACCATTTCTCGATGACTTTTCCGGAAGGATCGAACGGTCAGGATATCAATACGCTGAGTGGTATTGAAGTCCAGTCGAATGAATCTTTTTGGTGTTGTTGCGAACCGTATAGATCGTATCCAATTCGCGCCGCTCCGCGAGGGAGAACTCTGAGGGCTCGACCAGCAGAGTCTCTGTGGTCGGTTCCGGACGCAGCCGGCCGAGCCTAATGGAAGCGAACATATCCGTGAAGAACCTCGTGAACATTGTCGTCACGCTGTCAGGGACTGCCCTTCGCGCGCGGATATTCAGCGACTTCATCCTCCGCGAGCCGAGCTTGGCCCTCGCTGCTCAGGGTGGACTTGGCTGTCCAGTCGCTCGGCAAAAAGACACTGCCTTCATCCGGAGGCGGCAGCGACGAAGGCCGAGACAGGATAGGAGACAGCAGGCGTAGGGACTCGGCTCTCGCGCCGGGCACCTCTTGACGCAAGGAGAACTGCCGGGCACAATGCAAGCGACCAAAAGAGCAAGGAACTTCATCGCTGTAACTTGCTATGCTAGCGGCACCGCGGTTGCAAATCCCTTCTTGATAAATATCATCCGGCCATGCTCCGGCTCCTCCCAATCTTTCTCCTTCCGTTGATGGCGCTCGGAGGCTGAGCAAAAGCCTCCAGCTGTTTCAATTCGCCTGCATGCGGAGGGAAATCCCCGTGAGGGTGAACCGTTCGTCGTGCCCGGTGACGCTGATCAATCCGCCCAAGCAGACCGTCATTCGCAAGGTCCCTATCGTCACGGAGCGCGACATCGTTGCTTTCTATCCTTTCGCTGCAGCGGACGGCACCTTCGGCTGTTATTTCAAACTGGATGCCAGCGGCACGAACAAGCTCATGCAACACACGATCGAGTATCGCGACACCCTGGTCGTCGCCATGGTCAACGGACGAGTTGCTTCTGCTATGACTGGTGGGCCAGAAGATTACCGACGGAATCATGCCCTTTCCTTCTGGACTCCTTCCACGGGAAATTATTGAGCTGCAAGCACGCTATCCGATCATCGGAAAAGAAAAGGAATTTGCCGAACAGAAGAAGAAGGCACTCGCCGTCCTGAAAGAAGCGCGGAGAGGCGCAAGCCAAAGAGGCAAAACCAAGCCGACATCCAAGAATGCTCGGCAATGAACCTGGCTGCGCGATCGCAGGCCTCTGCTTTTCGTGACTGGGGTCCTGCGCGCGCAACCGCTGATCGACTTTCCTACAGACAATCGCGCTCTGCTCCAGGGACGCCCGCGAGACTTCTACATGTATGTAAACCGCGACTTCGAGGGCGCAAGGTCTCAGCCTTGGCAGGGCGGTCAATTCGGCTTCGTCCGTGGGCCCGTTGCGCGATGGCGGTAAGATTCTCTACCTCCAACTCCATGAAGGAATCGACATCCGCCCGGTCCACCGAGACGCCCTCGGTAATCCGAGCGATGAAGTGCGCGCGGCCGCCAGCGGAAACGTCGTCTACGTGAGCCGGGAATCGGGCGCGTCGAACTACGGGAGGTATGTCGTTGTCGAGCACCTTTGGGACGGCTGCCCTTACTACACGCTCTACGCCCACCTCTCGTCCATCTCCGGTCGAGACCGGCCAGTCCGGTCCGTCAAGGCGAAGTCCTGGGCTTGATGGGCTTTCACCGGAGCCGGCATCGACCGCGAGCGCGCTCACACCCATTTCGAAGTCTGCATGATGTTGAACCGAAACTTCGAGGGTTGGCACGAAGCCTATTTCCGAAAAATCCTAACCGCCACGGAATCTATAACGGTCTCAATCTTGTCGGACGTCGACCCCGCAGCGCTTCTCTGCGCGGCGCACAGAAACCCAACACTCAAGATTTCAGACTTCATCACCGGCGCGGAGCCGGCCTTCAAGATAACTATCAGGAACTCGCCAAACTTTTACCTGGTGCGCGCCTATCCCTGGCTTGTTCCAGCAGGCGAACTCGCCAACCCGCTCGCCTGGACGGTCACGTTTTCTCGCTATGGGATTCCGATCAGGATCGAGGCCGCCTCAATCGCGATCACCCAACCGATGGTCACGTGGGTGAAGGAAACGGGTCAGCCTTACACCCGAATCACAAAGAACCTCGTCGGTGGACCCGCCGGGCCCCTCGCCTGACCGAAGCCGGATTGCGCTTTGCGAGGCTGCTCACCTGGCCGGACTGAGAGCGCTGACTCTCCTGTCTAAATGGCGATGTCCTCATTCCAAAGTTCCGGTCGCTCAGCAATGAACTTGCGCATCATCTCGATGCATTCGCCATCCTGAACGACATCCAATTGCACACCCTGGCTGCGGAGCCAGTCCTCGGCGCCAAGGAACGTCCGATTTTCACCAATGACGATCTTCGGAATTTTGTAGAGCAGCGCAGGTCCCACTGCACATCGGACATGGCGAGAGCGTCGTGTAGAGAACGCACTCTCGATAGACTGATGCAGGCTGGCGACCGGCTTGCTGGAACGCGCTCATTTCTCCATGCAAGCAAGCGGATCTCCCTTCTGCACGCGCATATTGTGCCCACGTCCGATAATCGTCTCGCGGTGGACAATCACCGAACCGATCGGGATGCCTCCTTCGGCCAGCCCCTGCCTGGCCTCGTCGATCGCCGCTTGCAGAAATGGATCGCGCATCGCTCCACTGAAAGGCGACCAGGACACGAAGTCGAGATTTCTCGGCGTCCGCTTGATTCTGCACGCCCGACGCGCTGTTCCGTGATACGATACGGGTAAGAGAGTTACTCTCGCCGCTGAGCAGAGACACCAGAATGATGCGCGCGCTGGTCACATTATTTTTCTGCGGAGATCTCATGACCGGTCGCGGGATCGATCAGATTCTGCCGGCAGCACAGTTCGCCAGAGCTTTTTGAATCCTACGTGAAGGACGCCCGAGTGTGCGTAGCGCTCGCCGAGAAGCGGAATGGCTCTCATTCCCGACAACGTGGACTACCGTTACATCTGGGGGCGAGGCGCTCGAGATCCTCGATGAGATCCGGCCTGCCGCACGGATCGTCAATCTGGAAACAAGCATCACCGCGAAGCGATGATTTCTGGCCAGCCAAGGGAATTCACTACCGAACGCACCCGGAGAACGTCGACGTCCTCAAGGCAGCCGCCATCGACTGCTGCGTTCGTTGCTAACAACCACACGGCGGACTTCGGTTTCCGCGGACTCGTTGAAACCCTGAAAACTCTGCGGCGCGCGGGCATCAAGTCCGCCGGGGCCGGCGAGACAGCGGCCGAGGCGGCTTCGCCAGCGGTTCTTGAGAGTGGCGTCCAGCACTAGGCTGCTCGTCTTTGGGTTCGCAATGGATTCCGCCGGCGTGCACCGACATCATGGGCGGCAGGTGCCCTCCTCTCCAGGAGTCAATTTCCTTAGCGATCTTTCGGCGGAAACATGTGCCACGACCGTCGAGTCAATCAGACGGCAAAGCCGCTCCGGGGACCTGGTGATCTTCTCCGTGCACTGGGGCAGCAACTGGGGATACGACGTTCCCGATGAACAGATCGACTTCGCTCGCGCGACTGATCGACTCCGGGGCGGTCGATATTGTTCACGGCCATTCGTCGCACCACGTCCGCCCGTTGGGAAGTCTACAAAGGCAAACTCATCGTTTACGGCGCTGGGAGATTTCCTCAACGATTACGAAGGTATCGAGGGCAACGAAATCCTATCGCGACGATCTTGCCTATGATGTACTTTTCCGACACTTGACGCGCGGACGGGCGGGTGGTTCGTCTCACGACTGGTTCCACTGCAAATCTTCCGCTTTAGCCTGCGGCGCGCTTCAGCGGTTGACGCCGCTTGGCTCGCTAAAATCATCACTCGCGAGAGCCGGTAATTTGGAACAAGAGTTAACTACCAGGACGGAAGCCTCGAAGTGGAATTGACGGCGCGTACGGCCGAGTCTATCCCCTGAACCCGTTGACTTTGCACGCCGAGAACGCCTTGCTATTTGTCGGACGCCATGGGGAGGTTGGATACTTGCATGTCCATCGCAATCTTTTCGAAGCTTCTCTACTTGGCGCTCTGATCTTTGCCCCCAAGAAGGGTATGTGCTTCGGTAGAGTAATTGCTCAATTTCTGCTCTTTGATTCCACGTCAGGCCAGAACTGATCACTAAAGGATCTTCCCTGACGCTCCTGAGGTAGTCTTCCGGTTTAGAGCCAGCCATTTTCTCGCGGCCGGTTGGTCATTCAGTTGCCAGTAGCTCATCGAGAGAATCACCAGTCAAATGGGAGTTTCCCGGGACCAGTATTCCGCGGGTAGAGACTCATCGCGCGATTGAGGGCGTCCCTTGCTCCTGCGGCGTCTCCCGCGCGATAGAGTAATGTGCCCATACGTCGTCCAGGAATTCGTATCTTTGTGGTTCAGCGGCGACTGCCTTGGCGTGGACTAGGGCTAGCATAAAGCCGATAGGTCAATATCCGTCGGAGAATCAGCCAGCAGAACTGGCATACCAGCCCGCCGAGTTGACATTTTCGGGCGTGTCTTGGTGGCGGGCGCGTTCGATGAGCATTCGGAGATGTTCGAAATATGTTTCTCGATCTCCCGGCCGACTGCGGGCGAGCAGCGCATCGCAGAGTCTTCACGCGCGATCGTAAGGGCCGAATCGCTTTCGAGGGCGGCGGAAATCGTCGATTGCCCGGTCGAGAGTCTCCAACTTCTGCGTAAGCTTCGCGCCCGCATCTGCTGTCCACAGCTTCGGATCGCGGTCCCTTGGTTAATGAGCTTCGCTTAGATCGCGAATCGCCAATTTCCACTGCATTAAATCAGCGCGATACTGTGCCCTCGTAGGATAAAACCATTTCGCCCTCCTGTCTGCGGAGAAGGTGCGCAGCATCATAGCAGAGCGCATGGCTCGCGGACGTCAGGGCAACACGCGAACCGTCAGAACTGAACATTCCCGCGTAAATGATATCTCCGGCATCCTCCAATGTGAGAAGCTCGCGGCGACTTACGTCCCACAGAAGCGTTTGACGATCGTTGACGCCGAGCTCAACAGGAGCTGGCCATCGGGTGAGAAAGCAGGTGACCAAATATGCCCAGTATGCCCCAAAGGGGCGCTCCTCCTTCCGACTTCATCATGTTCCACGTCGAGGATACGGCGCCGTCATATTTCACCGAGAACAAGAAGTGCACCGTCCGGACTGAACTAGAGACTGCAGAATACGACGGATGTTGACCGGCCTTGGCTCCGCGGCATGCATCTCACCCGACTTGCAGATCGAAGAGGACGAGCTGCGTTGAGCGCGGCACATGCCGCGAGGTCTCCCTTTGGAGAGATCGCAACGGCGCAGACCTCGTCTCCAAAGTCCTTCAGGATCTTATGGGTCCCCTCTTGTGACATCCAAAGGAGAACGGTTCCATCCCACCGCCCGGAGAAGCTGAGTTCCGTCTGGAGAGAAGGACCGCTCTAACCTTCGCCTGTGTGTCCCTTAAGACTTAGAACTCCGGAGTTATCCCGCACGTCCACAAGTCGAATAGTTCCATCAGCGTTGGGAATCGGAAGGAGCGGGATGTCACGGGCAAGCGCAAATCGCGAAATCGATCCGGGACGCGCGCGAGAAGCGTTCGGGCGGAAATCGGTCAAAACAGAGACCCGACCCAAACCGGGATCGACCACCGCAATAAGCATACCATCGCCGCTATAGGCAATGCCTGAGTGCAAAAAGCCTCCGCTGAGGTCAACGCTGCGAAAGTTACGCTGGCGGCAGATGCCTCAGATTCCAGATTCGCAGCGTCCGATGTCTGCCTCGCAGAGGCCAGATATTGGCCGCTTTCGTCGAACAGCGACGGCCAAACTACGGGTGCTCGATGACCGGCGAAGTGTCGTGCTCCTGGATCCATCGCTCGCCTTCCAAACGCGGACGACTCCATCCAGATCGCCCGCGGCCACGCAGGTCGCCTGCCGGTTGAGAGCAATGGCGGCGGATTGATAAGGCCGAATAACTCCTTGAACCTGAAGAGGCTTTCGATCGGCTCGGCGCGAGCATGTCTTCTGGAAAAAAGCATCACCGATCCATCCCATCAGGACAGCAAGATTTCCGGCTTTCTTTTGAAAAGCTCATCTCCGCAGCAGTTGCCAGCATAGCTCCACACCTCCTTTTGAGAATCGACGTCCCAAAGTTTGAGAACGCCGGGCAGATCAGCGGCGTCCGTGGCCACAGTTCCCACGGCAAGGCGGCCACTATGCGAGAAAAGCTCAGCGAGCGTATCTCTGCCCCCACGTCGATCGATTTCCAGAGCTGTCGTCCCAAAGCTAGCAGAGATGCCCACTTTCCATCTGCGGCAGCCAGGTAACGTCCGATCTGGACTGAACGTCATCCGGGATGGCGAATTCGAAAAGCTGAGCACGCCGGAGGATCTTAGGATGAGTCAATTCTGATAAATCCCACAAAAAAACCATCGCATCGGCATCGATCGAGGCAGACGTCGTCGACCATCAAGAGATGCGGCCAGGCTGACGACTGAGGCTGAGTGGCTGCCCTTGATGGGAAAGGTGGCGCGGACGAGTTCAATATTTTCGCTGCTATCATCGGCATGCCTTACCTCGACCACAAACTTGCTTCCGGCAGGATCACCATACATCTCCTGAAGCTGTTTCCCTGCTGAGGCTTGAAACCTCGGCCATGCCTCCGTCGGGTTTGGCAGCCCTGAGGATCGTGTCGCCAAGGCGCAGGCGTCCGTGTCTTTCCAAGCTGGTCCGCCGGGAAAAATCTCCGTGATCTCTAGCCGAGCCTAAAGTCGCGTCTGGGTCGTAACTAATTCCTGCGCCGAGTAAGCGAAGTGTCGGCGTCTGCTATCGGCATCCCTTTGCCCGTGGGCGCCTCCCATAGACTGATCTCACCATTGTTGGATCAGCCGTAATAAAATGAGCGATCGCTCAGCGCTAGGGAAGGAAGACCAAGCAGGTGATCGCGTTGGAATGTTTGATTTCGAGGCTGCTCGACTCGCTCAAGATCGACAAGCCCGCGGACGAAATACCATTCCCAACTTCGCGGATCAGAAGTTTTCCCCGAAGTCTCGAAATCGCTGAGCAAATCGCTGCGCGCGGCTGATGCGGCCCTCCTTCCAGGCGGTGAAGCTCAATGCGCCAGTGCACCGTAAGGCGCTTGTCTCTTTGCTCGATCGCATTCTGCGGGCTTCATGAGTTTGACTCGGGACGTGATAGGCTCACGTAGAATCAGCGAAAAATCATGAACATGCAGCAGGCAATTCCCAAGCCGATTGCAAGAGCGTTTCAGGCGTCTAGCCGCGGCCAGCTGCTCATCGATACGCTGCTTTTCCTTTGGCCGCGAGCAGCTTGTCCTGTTCGATCGCCGCGCGACTCGCATCGACAAGCGCCTGGATGTTTTCCCCCGTAGCCAAGCTCGCGACTTCATATGCTGCGCAAGCCAGTGTTCGGCCTCGTTCAATAGGCCCTCATCGAGCAGCGCCGCCTTGCTTCGTCCCGTGCGTTGCCATTGCTCAGCTCTTTGCTGCAAGCGGCCCCGGATTTCCTCGGCACCAGCTCGCGCTGCCAGCCACTTCTGGTGCGACTTCTGGATAGCCTCGATAAACCGATCGTGCGTAAGTTCATACCCAGCGGCTGCCGCCCCGGAACTCCGCTTGGATAAGGTATAGCGCTCGAAGCTCGTCCACCGCGGCGTTAGGAATACCGCCCGTCTCTTCGTGGCCTCGGAAAACCATGCCTCGAGTTCCCGCAGGGAGTAACCAGCTCGTTTTGAAACCAGGTGCGTAGAGCTGCCTCGCTGACACCGGTTCTTCTGCGCGACGGTGGTGATCGACTCCTCGTAGAAGCTTAGCAGCGCTTTTTCGATGTTCGCCGAAGTCGCGAGGTGTTCAAAACGTAATCTCGGTTTGTTCAGGGGCGTAAGTCACGCCAGAGCCGCTGACACACCGCTTGGCTGCAGCGGCTCGACGAACTCGCTGATGATCGATTCTGTCCCGCCGGTCGCGGTTTCGAGCTCTACCGTCATTAGGTTCTCGACGCAATTTTCCGCCACGCCCGGCGCGAACCGTCGGCCATAGCCAGCGTCAGGGGCCGGTCACCGCCTTGAGGGCCGCGTCTTGGCGGAGATTTTCGAGATGAAATCGCACCCGCAGGACCGGGCAGAATTTTTGCGTAAGGATCGATGCTCGCGATGTAGTCTTCGCGCATGGAAAATAGCACGCGCAGCTGGGGGCAGGCGTTCAACGTGTCGCGAAGCTGCTCAAAGAGTTGTTCAGTGTTTCCAATGCTCCGGATACAAAGTGAAGAGCTCCTCAAACTGGTCGAAGATCGCAGACAGAGGATTTGCCAAGTTCCTCCTCCTCGGTAGCCTGCTCGCGTTGTTTCAGAAACTCCGGCATCGTCATGCGTGCACAGCGCCTGTGCCGGAAGGCTGTCGCCGGCCCAGCTGACCAGGCGTGTGGAAATACACTAGACGTTCGCGATCGGCGGCAGCTGCTCCCAACCGGCAACGCCGGTGCGCATCCGCGCGACGGGAGCACCTCCGAACTCTTCGCCTTCGAGCAGCGGTTCCAGCCTTGCGTTAATTAGCGAGTTTTCCGCCCCAGATTGCGCGTAGAGCAATACCTCCGAATGCGAGATCACCGGCGAGAGCGGCTCGTTCGCCTCGCGCGATCGGCCAAAAAGATCGATTGGTCTTCGCGCCTAAAGCGCGGACCAACGTAGAGGCTCGGCCTCAGCGGGCATTTTTGAAAACGCCGTCCAGCGTTGCTTGAGCTCCAGGAGGAACTGCCGGGTGGTTCCCCGGTAGGTAGTGATTTGAAAGGACTTACAATAACCGCTCAGGTAATTTTGCACCTTGGCGAGCCGGGCCAGTTCCGCCTCCGAGGCAGGTTCGTCGCCGACGACTTGTGCCGAGATGTGCCGCCCTCGGATTGAGCTTGAGCGGGCGCTTTAAGCTGCGCAACAACACCCGGAACTCGAGATCAGTTAGCCGGTAGCCGAGAAACAACAATGAAGCATGTGTAAAGGACTGCTGGATGCGCGGCGGTATCAGGGTTGGGCTCCTTGGATGTCGCAAACAAGAAAATCGAAGTAGTCATCCTCGGTCAGTGCACCAGCGATTCGGTTATACCGGTCCGTCCATGCAAATGATACACAACCGGGTTCGCAACGTCCGGAAGAAAATCGGAGTCGAAAGCTGATTGCTCGTTGGTTAGCAGTTCATTCCAACGACAGATCTCCTGCATGGCATCACGGTTCCGGCTCTTGAGCGCGCGGAACATGTAATCGTGATAGTCGGTCGTAATGTAGATCGGCAGCGGCAGGTCGGCCAGCACGCCGTGTGGCTCGTCGTCCGCGAGAAAATCAGGCGGAGTGAGCCCCTCGATCTCGCTGCGGATCTTCTCACGCGGGTGCTTCCTCGTCTTGCTCCGTCGCCATAAACTGCCGCGACTCGGGCGAGGTCGCGCGTATCGTCAAATGGAAATTCGAGCTCCGTCGCCCATCGCCCGGCCATTTCCGAGCGCCGGGGCAAGATGCCGCCACTCGCTTCCGCGCCGAGGAACGGTGTGCGCTTCTGTTCGTTGATGCGGGCAGAGCCGGTTCCAATCAGCGTCGGTCAACGTAGCCGGTTGGGATGTGCTCATCCAATTTCGGCCTGCTTCGGTCTCGTTTCTGCTCCCGCGTTTCTTAATCGCTTAGACAAATCGGCACCGAATTCCCGCGCCGTTCCGAGATAGACCTGGAGATCCGTATTTGCGTAGCTAGCACTTCAAAAGTGATCGCGCCGACCGCGCGTCAGGTTATGTTCACCGGAGAGACTGGTCTCGCGAGAGCAAATCCGAGCCTTAGTAATAGGATTGAACGCGTGTTCGGTCCGACAATGACAGCGTCGGACGGCTCGAGAACGTCTCGCCGGCTAGGCACTACGCATGCGCCCGCTCGAACCATCGGCGCTCCTTTCCCATTGCCGGCGCGTTGTCATCTTCGATTTCCCTCGCTCGCACGCAAGGCCTAATGCTTCGCTTATAGCAGATTTGGCGGACTACCTGCAAATGGTTTGCTCTGCTCCCGCGAGTCGGTGCGCCATCCCAGCTGGGGATCACCCGAGCAATTTCTAATCTATCGCGAAAGTCCCGAGAGTGGGAACGAAAGTCAACGAGAATGACCTCGAGGTGAAGGTTGCCCCCAGTCTGAAGACGAAAATTTCCAATAAATTCAACGACAATAGGCCGAGCGCCTAGTAGCTGCCATCTGAGGCAGATGCATGAACAGCATTGGGAGCCTCGTCTCGTGTAGTGCCCGCGTCCGCACCTTGGCAGAAAGCTTCGGACTGCGAAGAGAGCAGTAAGAAAGGATTTCGCCGCAAGCGACAAGTTGTGGCGCGGTTGCACCACGCGCCCGGCCAAAGTCTGCAGGCCGCTTGGCACAAGCGCCTCCACAAAGTTTCGCATTTTTTGTCGTAGCGACGTTAATACCTAATGCTTCTCAACCAAAACTACGAAAGACAAAGGGGGCGAGATGCTCTAATCAATTTCCAAACGGACATCGTCGCCGGAAACGACGACCTCGTAAGACCGGACGTCTTCGACGGCAGGAGGAGTCATCCTTGGCCAGTAGCGAGGTCAAACTGGGCTCCATGCCACGGACAAACTACACATCCATCGACGACCGCGCCTTCGCTGAGAGGAGCGCTACCGATGCGTGGAAATGTTGTCGATGGCGTAAATGAGACTCCATCCACGTTGAACAATCCAATTGATCTGCCCGGCGACTTCGACAGCAAGCGCGCTGCCCGGCAGGAGATTCTTTCGTCTTAGCGAACCGTATGGTAAGCGACATGGTCGACTTCGCTTCAGGCTACCTTCGAAACCGGTGACTTGCAACGGCCTTACGGGCGCCTGACCGGTTGCCTCGTCTCGACAGCACGTTCCACAGTATCGGCAGCGAGTCGGAGGCCTTCACGTTGCCGATTTCCGCTTTCCATTGTTTTCGCCCTGGCGCGATAGTGCGATCTGCTGAAAACAGCCCTAACGCTCGCGCTTTCGCGCGGCGGTCGTGCCGCGCTGGGCACCACTCCTGGCAACACCAGCCACTCAAGACGGCTGGCAACCCCCTTCGGCTGATCGTTAGATGATAGGGGAGGCGACCATGGGCACACCTTGGGTCAGAGACTCGAGCGCGGTGTTCGGTCCCGCATGCGTGATCGTCAGCGCCGCGCGCCGCAGCTTAAATCAAGCTGTGGCGCGAAGGGAACAACAATCGCCGCTCAGGTAGTTCGCTACGAGGCGTTGATCGCGTGACTTCCAACGACATCACGAGCTGCAGCATCGGAGGCCGGCGCGAGCGGTGGCGATCGCCTGGAAGATCGGTTGTTGTGGTTTGAGAGTTCCCCATCGAAGCATATATCAATGGACGGCCGTCTAACTATCCCCATGGAAACTCCAGTTTATCGGCGGACTCGATCGCACGCCATGGACCGTGTGTAACCGTGGGTTGCTTCGGCAGGCGCTCGCGCGAAGTCAAAAAGCGCCGGTTGCTGTTTGCGCTCGACATCCGGGCTCTCTGGAATGCGCATCGCCAATTGCGATAAACCATCATCTGGAGGCGCCGCGCGTTCATCTCGCGAATGATCGGGCGAGCGGCCAGACGCAGGATGGAATCACCGAGCATTCCCACCAGCGCCAGATCGATTCCTCGACGGTAACGCCAAGGTGCTTCCTGCCGGGGAAGAGCTGGGTCGTAATTTAATGCCAGGCGTTGCAAACGGAACAAATAGCAAGTTGAAGCATTTCGCGGCGCGGTTCTCCGGCTGGAGAGACTCGATCTCACGCGAGCAGTGCGTCAACACCCGTTCTCGCGATCGCATCCGATCGCCTGGTCTAAACCACGGTGACCGCGCCACGCGCAGGAGTCTCCACGGTAAATCGCAGCGCATTCCAACCGGTCAACGGCCGAGCTACGCACGAACGCTTGTGGGGAACCTACAGGAAATTCTTTCGCCGACGACCGCAAATTCAGGCCGGCGGACTCTGCTTTTCTGCGCAAGGGTCGGCCAATGGAGTGTTGCACTGGTGACCACGCCGCTTGAGTTCACGCCCGAGCGTCGTCATGGGATTGGGGTGTCCGCTTAATTCCGGACAAATCAGTCCAAGATGTGCCATCGGGTGTCGCTGATCCTGTCTCTACTTCAGGAACTCCTGGCCAGGAGTCGACACGGACGAAACACAGGATTATGACCATCAGATGGAAGCGAGTCAGCGGCTCCTATCCGTATTTGATCGGTGCTCATCTGTGGCCGTTGTTTAGGCGCTAGACTCGCGGCCCTCGCTGCTCATATTGTATAGCTGTCAGGTTGAGCTGGACGAAGAGACCTTACGCACCTCGACCTCAATCGGCTGGACATGGCTGATGATGTAGGAGCCACGATGCGTATCGCGTTGCATCGGCTGCACATCGCGCGCGCGCATCCGTCGCCCGCGCCATCAGGATGTGCGTTCCAGGCTCTCCCGGTGTTCGCCAGTAATACTCCCAAAAGCGCCAGGCATAGGGCACCGATGCTCCCCCAACAGTTGCGCTCCTGTTCCCAGCGGGCTCCGCCGTCGGTGCTCAGCTCGACGCCGCTCACCTCCGACTCTCCTGTCCATGCCGCGCCGTAAACGGCGATAGATGGTGTCCGCCGGAATAATCTCATGCGCAGGCGGGACGAGCGATTTCGGCCTCTGACCTCCACTCTCGCTTACCGGAAGCAACTGCACGGGCAACTCGTCGCGTTGTTCCCAGAAGCGTATAGTCCGGAAGTCTGAAAATAGCCGCGGAAACTGGTGTCCGTTACGATAATCCGTGTCAACCATTTTACAGAAGCCATTCCGTACTCATCCGGGCACGATTGCTCGCAACGGAAACCCATGCGAGGGGAGACAATGGCTCACTCGTTCATGCGATAGGCCAGAATCACCTCGGGCATCAGCGCCTTTGCGAGGGCAAGCTGCGCGCGTAGTGAATCTTTCCTGGCGAGACCGGCTCGCTTCGTGATCACGCCGTTATCCGCTCCCTCGAGGACGACCTCGATCGGCCCCTGCCCTGATGCCTGCACGCTTGAGCACCGCAGCCAGTGGCACGCCAGTCCACTCGGCGTTGCTGACGGCGCCAAGTTCCCATTGCAGGCCACCAACTTTCGGGCGAGAGAAAAATGCGGCTATTGCCTGCGCATTCCAGGGTCATCGTGACGGTTCGCGACGGCATGCTGCGGAGTTCCTCGTAACTGATTTCGCATTGCTTCTCGACACGCCCGTCGATATGAAAGTCGCCACCGCATCGAGGTCCAGCTTCGGCACCGCAAAATGGCTGCGGACGAAGAATTGTTCGTTCGAGGTGATGAAGCTGTTGAGCGCGGAAAAGGGAAACTCGAGGTTCTCGGGATTTCGGTCGCGGACGATGAGACCCGGCAAAGGCCTGCAGTCTCAGAGATTCGTGCTGATAATTCGCTCACCTCTGCATCTTTCATCGCTCTTTGCTCAGCTTTCCCTCCAAGACCGTTTGCGTAAAGAGCAAAACGCCATTGCACTGATTGAAAACGGATACGACTTATCGCACCGCTTCGTCATTGAGTCTTCCGGGCGCACGCTTGGATGACCGGCATTCTCGCCAGCGAATAACAGAGAAAAACCGGACAATGAGCCAGCATTCCGATAAATTGATGCATGTGCTTCCATTCCGCGAGTAGCCGCTATCTACATCTCGCCCGGCCACAACTATTACGGCCACTACGGCCAGCCAGCTGGCGAGCACCGGGTTATTTCCGTCCCGAAGATCGAATGCATTGCCGGCAAAGGCCTGATCGGAGATCGCTACTTCGATCACAAAGAAAATTATAAAGGTCAATTACCTTCTTTGCCTGGGAGACTTACGAAGATCTTTGCCGTCACTTTGGCGTGACGGATAAGCATCCAGGTGTGTTCCGGCGCAATATTATAACGTGTGGCGTGGATCTGGAAGCTATGGATTGGCAAAGAGTTCGAGATTCAAGGCGTGCTCTTTGCAGGAACGCAGGAATCGGCACCCTGCTCATGGATGAATCAGGCATTTTGTGAAGGCGCAGAGGCCGCCATGAAAGGCCGCGGAGGCCTACGCGCGAGAATTCTCACCGATGGACTGCTGAAGGTTGATAACCCATGAAGAAGTTTGCTGCCGTCTTGCTCGCTGGTGGTCGATCCAGCCGCATGCGCACCAACAAGGCCTTCATCAAATATCGAGGAATTCCCATGTGGCGCTTTCAAATCGACAAGCTCGTCAAATTGGATCCGGAACAACTGTTCCTCTCAGTCCAGCAAGGCGCTGAATTCCCGTCAGGACCGTGGAGCTTTGTCCACGATCGTTCTACCGAACTCGGCCCTCTCTCGGCGGTCTCGAAGCGGCGCTGCGAAAGACTCACTCCGACCTTTTGGTGACGCTCGCCGTGGACATGCCACGCATGACCGTCAACTGCCTCAGCGACTTGCTGGAACAATCCGGACCGGCTGGCACGGTCCCGCTCCTCGATGGATTTTACTTCGGAACTGCGGCGGTCACCCAATCAGAATCCTTCCGCTTGTAGAAAGGATTCTCGCTGGCGAGGATCGCTCGTTTCAACGCCTGATCGACGAAGCTCTCAGAGCCGGCGTGATGAATGCCAAGAAGATTCCCATTTCACAAGCGACTCTGTTTACCAACGTGAATTGCCCTGAGGATTTGTAGCGGCGTCGTCCCTGCACAGGGCGCGCTTAGGTCGGACCTCGCCACCGAAGACCCCTCGACGCTGCGGACACGGTCGCGACAAACTGCGGCGATGAGGATCGAGGATCAAGCCAGGCGCGAAGCGAGGCGGCCGAGGACACCGATCGCGCGTTCGATTTGGCTACTCCAGGGAAAGCCGCAGCTCAGGCGGATGTAGTTGCGGAAGTCGCCGACGGGCGAGAAGATCGGGCCTGGTGCGATGCTGATGCCGGCTTTGCGGGCCTCCG